>SXGS01418215.1_pt1 | contig 41024 bp, 26 predicted proteins | sample 3174681 | NCBI WGS metagenome assembly SXGS01 (sample SAMN11356861, study PRJNA531348) | freshwater metagenome | isolation source: freshwater sample F1-80 | place: China: Fuxian Lake, Yuxi | collected 2017-12-25 | reverse complement strand
GAAGACCGCGATCAGGATACCCCAGGTCAGGAAGCGCCGGCGCCATTTGTCGTCCATGTCGCGCAGCACGGTGGCGTTGACCACCGCATTGTCGAAGGACAACGACACCTCCAGCACGCCCAGGACCAGCACGATCCACAACACGCCGAGCGTGCCGGGCAAGGTGCCCGTGCTCTGAAAGCCCAGCCACGCCGCGATCGCCAGGCAGATGCCGGTGAAAAGGAATGAACCCTTATAATATTTCAGCAGCATCGGCTTGACCCCCTGTACGCTTTTCCGACCCGGTGGCCGGCACTCCGGCAAGTGGACGGTAAAGCCCGCACCGCCATGATTTGTTCAATCACCGGCGGCTCTATCGCCGGGGATGCCGACAAGGCAAGCCGGCGGACAGGGGGCTAGACCCGCGCGGCCTACGTGGTGGAGGGGTCAGACGCCGACGTCGTTGCCCGACAGCTGCTCGCTGATCCGCTCGGCGCTGATCCGCGCCTGCGCCAGCGCCTCCTCTTCGTTCACCATCGCGTCGGTCAGGCGGATGAACGGCACGGTCAGCACCGCACAGGTGCGCTGCCCGCGCCGGATCGGCGTGGCCAGTTCCACCATCCCGGCCATTTCCGGGCTTTCGCCACGCGCATAACCCTGAGCGCGAACGATGTCCGCCTGGGCGATCAGGGCGGTACGCGCCGCATCATCGAGCGGGGGATGGAACAAGGCTTCCCAGTCGCGCCGGACCGCATCGGTCTGACCCGCATAGAGGACCAGCCCCGAGGGGGTCTCATAGAGCGGCCGGCGATAGCCGACCCGCACCGAGAAGCCGATCGTCGTGCTCGCCTCCATCCGTGCGATGACCGACGACGACGCGCCCGAGGGGATCGCCAGATAACAGGACTGGCCGATCCGATCCGCCAGCTGGCGCATTTCGGGCAGCGCCTGTTCCATCAGACTGCGCACCGGCGGTCGTTTCAGGCCCAGATGGAACAGTCGCTCGGTCATGACATACCCGTCGGGCCCCTGGCGGACATAGCCGCGATGTTCCAGCACCTGGATCATCCGAAACAGCTCGCCGGTCGAACGGCCCAGCCGGGTGACGATCGCGCTCATCGTCAGCGGACTTTCCTCCGCCGATAGAAGCTCGAGAATGTCGAGCCCCTTTTCCAAGGCCGGCGCGCGGTACAGCCGCTTGTCTTCCGATACCTCCGTCGACTCCGTAATCAAGCAACCCCTCCGTCATCCTGTGAGCGGTCGCCCGCACCAGTCCATTATCGGAAAAAATCCGGGCCCGGATTACATCCAACGGCCAAATGGCATCAAGTTGATATATATTGACTACAAGGTCGGACCATCGATCAGGATGTGAGCGATATTCCCATCGCGGATGGCGAGGGTGCGCACGCCGGGCGCCGTTCCCTTCGTGACCAGCCCGGTGTCGCGCAACTCCACCCGCCAGCGCCCGGCATGGGGCGTCGCCGACCGGATATTCCCCGCCCCGCCCAGCAAGGCGGACAGCGCATCCGGCAGGGTCGCGGGCGAAAGGGTCGCCGTCGGCGCGACGGCCGGCGTCGGCGACGATGCGGGCACGACCGGGCTGATGACACGCTGCCCCTGTCCGGCCGCCATCGCCGCGCGCATCTCCATCGCGACGGTGTCGGCAACGGGCCCCAGCACCACCTGCACGCCCGTCGGCGAGGGCCGCAGGATGCCGCGCGCGCCCAGGCGCTTCAGCGCCGGCTCGTCGACGATGGCGGGATCGTTGACGATCAAGCGCAGACGCGTGGTGCAGGCCGCGACCTCGGCCAGATTGGCGCCGCCGCCCATCGCCGAGACGAAGGACGCCCCGCGCCCACCCTCGACCACCGGCTGCTCGCCCTCGGCCACGCTCTCGCCCGCCGGCTCGACCTCGCGGCCCGGCGTCTGCAGGTTCCAGCGGCGGATCGCGAAGCGGAACACGGCGTAATACAGGACGGCATAGACCGCGCCCACCGGCACCAGCAGCAGCGGCTTGGTCGCCTGTCCGAAGTTCAGCACATAGTCGAACAGCCCGGCCGAAAAGCCATAGCCCAGCCGCACGCCCAGCGCGTTCATCAACGCTTCCGCCAGACCCGTCAGGATCGCGTGGAAGGCGTAGAGGACCGGCGCCAGGAACATGAAGCTGAACTCGATCGGCTCGGTCACCCCGGTCAGGAACGACATCAGCGCCAGGCTGAAGAGCATGCCGCCGACCGCCTTCTTCCGATCGGGCAGCGCCTCGTGATACATGGCGAGGCAGGCGGCGGGCAGGCCGAACATCATCACGGGGAAGAACCCGCTCATGAACGCGCCCGCCGTGGGATCGCCTGCGAAGAAGCGGCGCAGGTCGCCCGTCGTGCCCTGATAATCGCCGACCACGAAATAGGCGACGTTGTTCAGGATGTGGTGCAGCCCGGTGACGATCAGCAGGCGGTTGAGCACGCCGAACGCGAACAGACCGAGCCCGCCGGCCTGCACGACGCCCTGGCTCAGCGCATCGACACCGGCATTGACCGGCCCGAAGGCCAGACCCAGCAGCCCCGCCAGCCCTAGGCCGGCCAACCCCGCGATGATCGGCACGAAACGCCGGCCGCCGAAAAAGGCCAGATATTCTGGCATCTTGATGGTGGCGAACCGGTTGTAGAAGCTGCCGCCGATCAGGCCGGCGACGATGCCGACCGGCACGTCGAAACGGTGGACCGCCTTCATCCGCCAGGCGGCATCGACGGTGGCGGCGATGTCCTTGGCAAGCCCCGCTCCGGTGCCGGCGGGCGGCACGACCAGGGTCTCGGCCCCCTTGATGGTGACGAGGTAGCAGGTGATCCCCGCCAGCGCCGCCGCGCCATTGCCATCACGGGCAAAGGCGGTGGCGACGCCGACCGCGAACAGCAGCCCCAGATTGTCGAAGATCGCATTGCCCGCATTCGCCATGAAGGCGATGTTGAGCATGTCGGGCTGGCCCAGGCGCAGCAGCAGACCCGCCACCGGCAGGACCGCAATGGGCAGCATCAGCGCCCGCCCGAGCGATTGAAGCGAGGCCATGGGCGAGCTCATGCGCCGATCTCCTGAAGCATCTTGATGATATGCGCGCGCACCGCCGCCGCCGAGGGAAGCTCCAGCGCCTCCGCCGCCACGGCGCGGCACCGCGCCAGGTCGAGCTTGCCGACCAGCGCCTTGATCGCGGCGACCCGCGCGGGCGGCGCCGACAATTCGGTCACGCCCAGGCCGAGCAGGATCGGCACCGCCAGACGATCGGCGGCCAGCGAACCACAGACGCCGACCGGCGTGCCATGCCTGGCCGCACCCTCGCAGGTCGTACCGATCAGTCGCAGCACGGCCGGATGCAACCCGTCGACCCCGGCGGCCACCGCCGCGTTGCCGCGATCCATGGCCAGCGTATACTGGGTCAGATCGTTCGTACCGATCGAGAAGAAGTCGGCCTTACGCGCGAGAATATCAGCGGAAATGGCGGCGGCGGGCGTCTCGATCATGACACCGACCTCAGCCTTTCCGCCTTGGCGCTCGACGACAGCGCGCACCGACTCCAGCTCGGACAGGCTGGCGACCATCGGCGCCATGATCCGGCATGGCTGGCGCACCGCCAGGATGGCGGCCACCTGATCCTCCAGCAATTGCGGATCGGCGAGCGACACGCGGATTCCGCGCAGACCCAGCGCCGGGTTCTCCTCGACGGGCAGGTCCATGTACGGCGCGGGCTTGTCGCCACCGACATCGAGCAGCCGGACGATCATCGGCCGGTCGCCCAGTGCATCGGCGATCGCCTGATAATCCCGTGCCTGTTCGTCGCGGGTCGGCGCGGTCGCGCGCTCCAGGAACAGGAATTCGGTGCGGAGCAGGCCACAGCCTTCCGCGCCCTCCGCCACCGCCGCCTCGGCATCGGCGACCGAGCCGAGGTTCGCGAACATCTCGATCCGGGTGCCATCCGCCGTACGGCATGGTCCCTGCGATGCGCGCGCGGCCTCCATCTCGGCCTTGCGGCGGGCGATGGTGTCACGGACGCCGTGCTGCACCTCGGCATCCGGCTCGGGGTCGATCAGGCCACGATCGGCGTCAAGTATGATGACGCGACCGTCCTCCAGCGCCGCCAGCGGCTCGCCGAACGCGACCGCCATGGGCAGGCCCATGCCCGCTGCCAGGATCGCGGCGTGCGAGGTCGGCCCGCCTTTGACCAGCGCGATGCCGGCGACGACGTTCGCGTCGAGCGCGGCGACCTGGCTGGGCAACAAATCCTCGGCGACGAGGATGGCGCCAGCGGGAACGCTCGGCCCCTCGATCGGCAGGCCGGCCAGCGCGGCCAGCACATGGCGTTCCAGATCGCGCAGATCGTCGGCACGCTCGGCGATGCGGCGGTCGCCGCTCGACACCAGCACCGCGACCTGCTCGGCGATCGCTTCCTGCCACGCCACGCCCGCGCTCAGGCCCCGGCCGACGCCCGCCATCGCCGCTTCCGACAGGGTGGGATCGGCCAGCATCGCGCCATGCGCGGCCATCACGCCACCGCGCGCACCACCGGCCGCCGCCGCCAGCACCAGTTCCTCACGAACATGCGCCAGCGCGTCGGTCAGCTTGTGACGCTCCGCCTCGGGCGTGTCCGCGACCGTCTCGACCGGGATCGCCGCGCGGATCAGCCGGTGGATCGGCCCGACCGCCAGGCCGGGCGCGGCGGGCACACCGCCCAGCCCCGGCCCCTCGCCACGCGCCGGCTCGGGGGCTTCGCGCGGCCCTTCCTCGACGGTCGCATCGTTCAGAAAGGCGATGACCTCGGCCATCGCCGCGGCGGCCTGGGGGCCGCTCGCCTCGATCCGAACGGTCGTGCCATGGCCAAGACCGAGGCCAAGCAGCCCGACGGCGCTCAAGGCCGAGGCATGACGATCCGCGTGATAGAGCGTGACCTGCGCCTCGTGCCGGCGCACCGCCTCGACCAGCCGCGCGGCGGGACGGGCGTGCAGGCCATGCGACAAGGCGACGACCGTCTCCTCGATCAGCGCATCACCGGCGGCCTGCGTCTCGGCCGTCTCCACCGTCAGCGGCACGACGCGGAGCAGCGGATCGCCGACCGCGACCACCCCCGATGCGATCGGCTCGACGCCGTAGCGAGTGGCATCGGCGACGATGATCGGGGTCACGACCGCCGGCGCGTTCCGGACCAGCTGGTCGAGATCGAAGCGGATCAGCGGCTGCCCCGCCAGCACCTTGGCTCCCGCCTGCACCTGCGGCGTCAGCCCCTTGCCGCCGAGCGACACGGTGTCGATGCCGATATGGCAGATCAGTTCATAGCCGTCGGTGCTGCGCAGCGTCACCGCATGACCCGCCTCATGCACGGTCAGCACGGTCGCATCGCACGGCGCGCAAAGTACATCGTTGACGGGGTCGATGGCGATCCCGTCGCCCAGCATCTTTTCGGCGAAAACCGGATCGGGCACCTGCGCCAGCGGCATCACCCAACCCGCCAGCGGGGCATAAATGGTCAGGTCACTCATCGCACGTCACTCTCGCCAAACTGCTATTCCTCTCCGCAACGGCCCCGCTGTCTCAGCGCGGGCGGACCGTCACGCGGCCGATCAGACCGCTCTCGATATTGCCTAGCCCCGCGACGACCAGCGCGATCGTTCGCTTGCCCTCGCCCGCCGGTAGCGTGGCCGTCAGGGGGCCGGGCTTGGGATCGCGCTTCTCCGCGACCAATTGCCCGTCGACGAACAGGCTGGCCATGCCGCTGACTTGCGCAAAGCTCAGCTCGCCGCCGCGCGCCGCCACCGCCCGACGCGGGGTCAGCACGGTGCGATACAGCCGCCAGCCGGCCGGCTCCGCCGGGGTGGGCGTACCGGCGCGGACAAAGGCCCAGCCATTATTGTCGCTGGCCGCCGGCGCCAGATCGGCCGCCGGCCTGGTGTCGAACCGGGGCGAGCGCCGCCAGTCGCGCAGATCGGTTTCGGCCGGCACGGCCGCGACCTGCGCACGCGGGGCCACGCCCAGCCGGTCGAGCCGCAAGCTCGCGGGCTTCAATCCATTAGCCGTCGCGCGAATAGTGATGCGCCCGCGCCCGACATCCGGCCGCACGATCATCTGGGCCAAGCCGTTGAACAGCGAACGCTGGTTGCCCTTCTCGGGCTCATGGCTGTTGGGATCGCCATTGCCGACGCCGATGATCGCCCCGCCCTCGATGGTGAAGCGCGTCATCAGATTGGCAGTCGGGACGTGCCGCCCCTTGGCGTCGACGGCATCGATGGTGATCGCCTGCGCATTCTCGGTATCGCCCGCCATGACGGTACGTGCCGGGGTCAGCCGCAGCGCGACCGGCGCGCCGACCGTCTCATGCGCCGCGCGGGCGACTTCGCGACCGCCGCGATAGGCGATCGCCTCGATCCGGCCCGGCACGTACGGCACGGTCCACTCATTGCCCATCAGCCGGTCGACCGTCGCCTCGCCCACCGTCTTGCCGTTCAGGCGAAGCACGACCCGCTCGGCATTGGACAGGACCATGACCTTGGTCGGCTTGCCCTCACGCCCCGGCCAGCTCCAGTGCGGTGCGATCGCCACCACCGGCTGATCGTCGACCCAGGCGGCGCGGTGGATGTCGAAGGCGACCTTCGGGAAACCGCACAGATCCATGATGCCGAAGAAGCTCGCGATGGTCGGCCATTCATAGGGCGTCGGCTCGCCATGATAGTCGAAGCCGGTCCAGACGAACCCGCCCGCGACATAGGCGCGCTCGGCGATTTTCTTCCAGGCACCGCGATGGGTGTCGCCCCAGCTCGCCGCCTCGACATCATAGCTCGACGCGATATGGCGCGCCGGATCGCTCTCAAACGCGCCGCGCGTCATGAAGGCGCTGGTGTCCTCCGAGCTGGTCATCGGCTGGTCGGGGTTCCGCTGGTGATAGCGGTCGTAGTCACCCTGATAATAGTTGAACCCGGTCACATCGACGACCTGCGCGACGTTGACCGGATCGAAGAACGCGCCGTTCATCGCCGCCGTCACCGGGCGGCTGTCGTCCAGCGCGCGGACCCAATGCGCCATGCGCCGCACCATCTCGACGCCCGAGGGGGTGCCCTGCATCGGTTCTTCGTTGAAGACCGACCACATGATGACGCTGGGATGATTGCGGTCGCGCCGGACCAGCCATTCCAGCTGCGCGCGATATTCGGGCGCGGGATTGAACTGCCGGTTCTCGTTCATCACGAGAAGGCCCAGCCGGTCGCACCAGTCGAGCAGTTCGGGCGTCGGCGCATTATGGCTGGAACGCACCGCGTTGCAGCCCATTGCCTTCAACCGCTCCAACCGCCAGCCGATCAGCGCATCGGGGATCGCGGTGCCGACGCCGGCATGATCCTGATGCAGGCAGACGCCCTTCAGCTTTACCGGCCGGTCGTTCAGGAAAAAGCCTTGGCTTGCGTCGAACCGCAGCGTGCGGAAACCGATCGGCACGCGGCGTTCGTCCGCCACCTGTCCGTCGCGGAGCAGCCGGACATGCACCGTATAAAGCGTCGGCCGCTCGACCGACCAAAGCATCGGGTCGGCCACCGACAGGTCCAGCGTGGCGCTGCCCTCGTCGAGCGACGTGACCGTCGCCTGTGCCTGGCCCTGCGCCACGATCCGCCCTTGCGGATCGAGCAGCCGCGCCTCGACCGTCACGCTCGCGTCGACGGGGGCGATGCTGGTCAGCGTCGTGGTGACGGGGACATGCCAGCCGCCATCGCGCTTGCGCGGGTCGCAATGCACGCCATCGGTCGCGATCGAGACGGGCGCATAATCGCCCAGCCAGACATGGCGATAGAGGCCGGCGCCTTCATACCACCAACCCTCCATCGCATTCGCATCGACGCGGACCGCGACGATATTGGCCTCGTCCCCGAAGCGTGCGAACGGGGTCAGGTCGATGCGAACGGCGTTATAGCCGGAGAAATTGTGCGAAACGACGCTGCCATTGACCCAGACGGTCGCATGGGTCGCGATGCCGCCGAACTCCAGCTCGATCCGCCGCCCGCGCAAAGCCGGGTCCAGCCGAAAGCTGCGCCGATACCAGCCGATCCCGCGCGGGCGGTAACCTTGCGCGACATTGGCCGTCTTCACGAAAGGCTGGAACGAGGCCCAGTCGTGCGGCAGGTCGACCGCCTGCCAGTCGCTGTCGTCATAATCGACCGCCGCCGCGCCGCGCGCATTGCCGGCCTTGACCGACAGGTACGTGGCGTTGTGCGTGTCGAGCGCGGCCGGCTCGACATCGCCCTCATGAAACAGCCAGCCGCGATCCATCAGGACGCGCGCGGCGTCCTGCACCGGCAAAGCGGGCGGAAGCCGGTCGACGGGAGCAGGCATAGGAAGCGCACCGGCACCATCCGCCGGGCGGCGATCGGCGGCGATAAGCGGAACAGGCGCGATGCCGCCCGCCAGCCCCACCACCGCGCTGCCCAGCAGCAGGTCCCGGCGCGCGACCGTCATGCCGCCACGCGCTCCGCCGAGGCGATGCGCGTCTCGACCGGCTTGAGCGCGGCGTCGAGCACCACCCAGTCGGCGCGCAGCCCCGTGGCCAAGGTGCCGCGCTCATGCGAAAGCCCCAGGAACGCCGCCGGATGCGTCGCGGCCATCGCGGCGGCCTGATCGACGGTGATGCGCAACTGCGCGACCGCATTGGCGACCGCCGACCCCATGTCGAGGTCCGAGCCCGCCAGCGTGCCGTCGGTATAGGTGCACTTGCCGCCCGACACGTCGATATGACGGCCGTGCAGGACGAAGTCCTTTTCCACCGCGCCGACCGACGACATGGCGTCGGTGACCAGCATCAACTTCTCGAACGGCCGCGCCTTCAGCGCCAGCCGCAGCATCGGCGCGGAAACGTGGAAGCCGTCGATGATCAGGCCCGCAAAGGGGCGCGGATCGTCGAGCGTCGCGCCTGCCAGCCCCGGCACGCGCTGCTGCATGGCGGGCATCGCGTTGTAGAGATGCGTGACGCCGATCAGACCGGCATCGAACGCCTCGACCGCCTGTTCGTAGCTTGCCTCGCTATGCCCAGCGCTGACCAGCACGCCCGCGTCTACCAGACGCTTGATCGTGGCGACCGGCACGCGTTCGGGCGCGACGGTCAGCATGACCTTGCCACGGCGCGGGTGGGTCAGAACGGCGATCATCTCCTCATCCAGATCGCGGAAGCGCGCCGGGTCGTGGATGCCTTTCCGCGCCGGATTGAGCACCGGCCCCTCGACGTGGATGCCGACGATGCCGGGCACCCTGGCCTCGATCGCCTCGTCGATCGCATCGAGCGCGCGGGCGATCTTGTCGGGCGTCTCGCTGACCAAAGTCGGCAGCATCGCGGTCGTGCCATAGGCCGCATGCGCCGCCGCCATCGTCGCGATGCCGTCCACGTCGAGACGGTCGTTGAACAGCACGCCGCCGCCGCCATTGACCTGCGTATCGATATAGCCGGGCACGACCCAGCCGCCGTTCAGGTCGATCGTGCCCGACGAACCCTCGACCGCGCCGATCGACGCGATGCGATTGCCGTCGACGGTGATTTCTGCACCCGGCAGGACCCCGCTTTGGGTCGCGACATGGCCGTTGACGAAACGGAAACGGGTCATAGCGTGCGGGTCACTTTCTGCAGATGCGGCGGCGAGTCGGGGTCCATGCCACGGGCGAGCGCCAGCGCCTCGACCATGCGGTAGAAGCTGGCGAGCATCGCGATCGGCTCCAGCGCGGGGTGGCCGGCGACCATGGGCAGGTCACCGCCCTGCCCCGCGACGAACGGCTTGGCACCGCGCGCGGCGAACTGGTCGGCGACCGCCTTCACGTCCTCGCCCGCCACCTCGGAGGTGGCGAAGCCCAGCACCGAATAGCCCGGCTCGACGATCCGCATCGGGCCGTGGCGGACTTCGGCGGCGCTGAACGGCTCGGCCTGGATCGAGCAGGTTTCCTTGAGCTTCAGCGCGGCTTCCTGCGCCACGCCGTATCCGTAACCGCGCCCCAGCACGAACATCTGGCTGACCTCGCGCAGGCCCTCGACCGCCGACGACCAGTCCAGACCCAGCGCCTGCTCGACCTGACCGGGCAGATCGGCAAGCGCAGCCTCCAGCGTCTCATCGCCCGCCCAGGCAGCGGCGAGTTGCGCCAGACCCGCCAGCGCGGTCAGACAGGACTTGGTGGCGGCTACGGCCTTTTCAGGACCGGCCGACAGCGGCAGGAAAGTGTCCGCGCCGGTCGCCAGCGGCGACTCTTCATCGTTGACGAGCGCGACGATATGCGCGCCGCCCGCACGATACGCCTCGACCGTCGCCAGCAGGTCCGGGCTGCGCCCCGACTGCGAAATGGCGATGACCAGCGCACCTTGCACCTTCATCGGCGTCTCGAAGATCGACGAGACCGAAGGCGCGGCCGACGAGACCGGCACGCCGGTCTTCGTCTCCAGGATGTATTTGCCATAGGTCGCGGCGTGGTCCGACGAGCCACGGGCGATGGTGATGATCACCGGCGGCGGGGCGGCACGCAGCCGCTCGGCCAGCGCCTTGACGGTCGGCGCGTTGCGCGCGAGCAGCCGGGCGATCGCCTCCGGCGCCTCCCCCGCTTCCGCTCCCATCAGGGTGCTGGTCCCCGCACTTCCGGCGGTCATCACTTCAGACATCGGTTAACTCCGCGACGAAATCATAGGCATCGCCGCGATAGAAGGACTGGGTATATTCCACCGCCCGTCCATCGCGTAGAAATCCGCGCCGCTCGATCAACAGGCCGGCATGGCCCGGATCGACGTCCAGCATCTTGGCATGATCGGCCCCGAACGGCACCGCGCGCAGCCGCTGCAGCGCGCGCACCGGGCGATTGCCCGTGCGCTCCAGCGCGGCATAGAGCGAGCGATCCACCGCCTCGACCGAGGGCAAAGCGAAGCCGGCGATGGTCGAGATCTCGATCGCCATCGGCACGTCATCGGCATAGCGGACGCGCTGGAAACGATAGACCGCCGCGCCCGGCGACAGCCCCAGCGACAGCGCCTCCTCGGGCGTCACCATGCCCGGCGCGCGGCTGACCCACTCGCTGCTCGGCGTGCGACCGCGCGCGATCATGTCCTCGGAAAAGGACGACAGCTTGGAAAAGCTCTTCTCGACGCGCCCCGCGACGAAGGTGCCCGCACCGCGCCGGCGCGTCAGCAGCCCTTCCTCGACCAGGCCGCCAATCGCCTTGCGCACCGTGATCCGCGACACGTCATATTCGATCGCCAGATCGCGTTCGGCGGGGATCGCATCGTCCTCGGCCAGCACATTGTTGGTGATCGCGTCGCGCAACAGCTGCTGGAGTTGGAGGTATAACGGCGCGGGGTTCCCTTTCCGAAAGGAGCCGACCTGCGCCGAAAATGTCATGGCCGCGCCATCCCCCTTTGCGGACCCGTCGCTCATGCCGCGCCCCGCTTCGTCGACGGACTTATCGCAGCCCAACCATAGGGGCAATAGGTATTATATTTGGCATACATTGGGATTTACTTCCTCTCTATCGCCTGACGCAGGCCCGCCACTTTCTCCACACTGGTCCGCCGCCTGGGGCCGGTCGCGAAACCCATGGCGGTGATCCGGGGATCGCTCCAATCCGCGCGCGCGCTGGCCGAGGCATGGACCGCGTCGACCCCGGTTCGCGCGATCAGCGCCGCCGCATTGTCGGCCGAGACGCCCGATCCCGCAATGATCGCGATACGCCCCTTGGCCGCCGCGACCATCGCCGCGATGACGTCCGCCCCGGCCTCCGCCGTCGCCGCGCCGCCCGAAGTCAGGATATGGTCATAGCCCAGCGCCACCGCCTGCTCGACCGCCTTGACGGGATCGGCGACCAGATCGATCGCACGGTGCAGCACGATCGCGACATCCTTGGCCGCGTCGCGCCACCGGGCGAGGACATCCAGATCCAGCGTCCGGTCATCCGCCATCGCCCCGACGACGACACCGGCTACCCCTAACGCCACCATATGACCGATCTCCTCGGACGCCAGCGCGACATCCGGCGGATCATAGCGGAAGTCGCCGTCACGCGGGCGGACCATGGCATGGACGGGGACGCTCGACGCCAACGCCTTCTCCACCAGCGCCGCCGAAGGCGTCAGCCCGCCCAGCGCCAGCGCCCCGCACAGCTCGATCCGGTCGGCGCCCCCTGCGACGACGGCCGCCACGCCATCGGCATCGTCGATACAGATTTCGAGCAGCGGCCGCGCCCCGTGCCGTGGTGGTGCCGTCATGTTATCCCCCGACTTGCGTCCCGTTTTGATCCAGTTCGCGGCGCAAAACCGCCGAACATCCGCCCATTTAAGCAGCAAGCCACGCCTCAGGCCAGCCTAATGGTCCCATGACGGCAAGATGACGTTTTTCCCGTTTGCGGACCAATGTCAGTTTGGTTACAAGTTGGTAGCCCGAGCATATGATATAAAAAGCTCGTCCGGGGAGGTCCCACCGAACTCCCCGCCAGTGGATTGAAACCATTTCGCGTGGTGGCGCGACCGGATTTGGGGGGATTTCAGCATGTTGAGCTTTCGCAGCATGATTCTGACGGCGACCGCGCTCGCCGGACTTCAGGGCACCGCCTTTGCACAGACCACCGATCAGCAGACCGCGCCGACGCAGACCGCGACCGGCAGCGACAGCGCCGACAATAATGGCGACATCGTCGTCACCGGCTTTCGCCAGAGCCTTCGCAACGCGATCAACGTCAAGCGCGAGGCCAATGCCGTCGTCGACGTGATCACCGCCGAGGACGTAGGCAAGTTCCCCGATCGCAACGTCGCGGAATCGCTGTCGCACATCCCGGGCGTCAGCATCGACCGCCGCTTCGGCGAGGGCGAGAAGGTCGCGATCCTGGGCACCGACCCGGCGCTGAACCGCATGCTGCTCGACGGCCATGCGCTCGCCTCGGCCGACTGGGGCGGCAACGACAACGATCCGTCCAGCCGCACCTTCAACTATTCGCTGCTCGCCCCCGAACTCGTCGACCGTCTCGAGGTCTACAAGTCGCCGGAACCGCGCATCGAGGAAGGCAGCCTAGGCGGCACGGTCATCGTGCGCACCCGCCGTCCGCTCGACCTGAAGCCCAACGCGATCTTCGCTTCGGGTGGCTACACGTACAATGACCGCTCCGAGAAGGGTAATATCCGCGGATCGGGCCTGTACAGCTGGCACAACGAGGCCGACAATTTCGGCTTCCTGGTCGCCGCAACGTACGACAAGCAGGCGCTGACCCGCGCCGGCGTCGAGTTCTTCGGCTATCAGAGCGGCGCGGACTTCTTCCAGAAGAACGCCGACGGCAGCGTGCGTCGTGACGCATCGGGCCAGGGCATCCTGCTCAACCCGAACGCCACCGTCACCGGCGGCACCAAGAACGACCTGATCAACGCGGTCGCGCCGTTCGGCATCAACTATGCCTATTTCCAGCAGACCCGCGAGCGCGCCAGCGTGTCGGGCACCGTGCAGTATCGCCCGGCCCCGAACCTGACGCTGACCCTGAACGGGCTGCACATCGACGGCAACTACAACAATTACAGCCAGTCGATGTACACGATCCCGGTCGCCTGGACCGGCAGCGTGCTGCAGACCGCCAATGTCGCCAACGGCGTCGTCAACTCGGCCAGCTTCGCCGCCGCGCCGAACCAGTCGGCCCAGCTCGACACGCTGGTCCGCAAGACCAAGCTGAAGACCGACAACCTCAACTTCTTCGCCGACTGGGAAGGCGATGACGGCGCGAAGATCAGCTTCGCGGGCGGCTGGTCGAAGGCGACCGGCGGGCGCAATCCGGAATATCTGTTCAACGTGCAGACCAAGCTGCCGTTCAACTATGCCTTCACGCCGACCTCGGCGACGGTAAACTTCACCGGCGACCTGACCAACCCGGCGAACTATTTCACCAACCCGAACAACAATCCCGCGCAGATCGAGGGCCGCCCGGTCCTGGTCAACGGTCAGCAGCTGAACGGCGCGCAGATCGGTGGTCTGGACTATAGCGTCACCACCGACCGCGACATCTATGGCGGCTATGACGCGACCATCCCGGTCGAGTTCGGCCCGTTCAAGCAGATCCTGCTGGGCAGCCGCGTGACCGACCACGTCAACCGCGTCGACGGCCGTGGCATCAACACCTACAAGACCAGCTCGCAGACCGCCAACCAGCTGGGCGTGACGACGCTGGTGACGCCGGGCGGCGTGTTCGACGGCAGCGGCGGCATGGGCAATGCGACCCAGTATCTGAACCTGCCCGAGCAGGCGGTGATCGATATCCTGGCGAACTCGATCAACAGCCCGCTGGTCAACAAGGTCGGCGCGTCGACCAAGGTGCGCGAGACGGTCATCGCCTCGTACATCCAGGCCAATTTCGATGAAGGCGGCCTGCGCGGCAATATCGGCGGCCGTCTGGTCTATACCCGCGACAAGTCCAACTATGCGCTGACGCTGGCCAACACCGTCGCGCCGGTGCCGGTCCCGACCAGCACCTCGACCGACTATCTGAAGTTCCTGCCGAGCGTGAACATCGCCTATTCGATCACGCCCGAGTTCATTGTGCGTGGCTCGGTCGCGCAGGTGATCTCGCGTCCGCGCTATCAGGATCTGGCGGCCGCGACCTCGCTCAACGACGTCACCCTCGATGGCGGCGGCGGCAACCCGAACCTGAAGCCGTACGAGTCGACCAACTACGAACTGACGGCGGAATGGTATCCGCGCGCCGGCTCGCTGATCGCGGTCGAACTCTTCCGCCGCGACATCTCGAACTACATCATCAACACGCGCACCAATGCGGTGTTCTTCAACTCGCTGCAGAACCGCCTGACGACCTACAACGTCAACCAGCCGATCAACGGCGGCAAGGCGAAGGTCAACGGCGCGCTGATCTCGGGCCAGACCGAAATCTGGGGCGGCTTCGGCATCCAGGCCAATTATTCGTACCAGGACAGCTCGACCTCGTCGGTCGACTCGAGCGGTGCGGAGCTCAATCTGCCGTACCTGTCGAAGCACACCGTCAACGTGATCCCCTATTTCGAAAGCGGGATCTTCCAGGCGCGCCTGAGCTACAACTACCGTTCGAGCTATTTCCGCACGATCGGTCGCCTGAACTCGCGTGAGATGGTGGCGCCGTACAGCCAGCTCGACTTCTCTGCGGGCGTGAACCTGACCAAGGAGATCACGCTGACCGTCAACGCGCAGAACCTGCTCGACGAGACCTATTACCAGTATAACGCGACCCGCGACCGCCCGACCGCCTTCTACAAGAACGGCCGGACCTATGCGGCATCGGTGGCGGTGCGCTTCTAAGAACCTCCTGCCTTCTTAAGCCCCTCCCGCAGGCGGGAGGGGTTTGGGGAGGGCATGGAGTCTCACAGAGCCTGTCGCCTGTGGCCTTGCCCTCCCCCATCCCCTCCCGCTTGCGGGAGGGGCGTGAGACACACTTCGCGTAGTCTATCGAAAAGCCCGTCGGTCCCACGGATCGGCGGGCTTTTCCTGTCCGGTGACTTCAAGGAGTCACCGAAATGCTGCGCCGCTGTCACCGATCTGCGACGAAGGCGTCACAGATGACAGGCATGATAATCCCAACGCCAAGCGTGGGGACCGCCGATGCCGATGACCAGCATTCCGATGGATGGCTCGCTGCACGAAGACGCCGCCATTCTCGACTTCATTCCTCGCGCGCCGGTGACGCCCGAACCGGAAGGCAATGAACGGCGTCGTTATCGCACCATCTGGATTTCGGACGTCCATCTCGGCACGCGCGGCTGCAATGCCGAGATGCTGATCGACTTTCTGGACCATGTCGACAGCGAGACCATGTATCTGGTCGGCGACATGATCGATGGCTGGCGGTTGAAGAAGAAATTCTACTGGCCCGCCGCGCACAATGACGTGGTCTGGCGGCTGCTGAAGCGCGCCAAGCGCGGCACCCGCGTCGTCTACATCCCCGGCAATCAAGACGAGATCTTCCGCCAGTTCACCGGCATGGATTTCGGCGGCATCGCCATCTGTCGCAAGGCGATCCACGAGACGGCGGACGGCCGCCGCCTGCTGGTACTGCATGGCGACGAATTCGACGCGATCACGCTGGCGCATCGCTGGCTCGCCCATGTCGGCGACTTCGCCTATACCGCGCTGATGGAGGTCAACCGCTGGGTCAACATCGTCCGGCGGTGGATGAAGCGCCCCTATTGGTCGCTGTCCAAGCATGCCAAGGCCAAGGTGAAGAACGCGGTCGCCTTCATCTCGCATTTCGAGGAAGTCGTCGCCCATGCGGCGGGCGCACGCGGCGTCGATGGGGTGGTGTGCGGCCATATCCACACGGCCGAAATCCGCGACATCAACGGCGTCACCTATTATAATGACGGCGACTGGGTGGAGGGCTGCACGGCGCTGGTCGAGCATTTCGACGGCACGATGGAAATCCTGCACTGGGGCGACGAGATGGAAGCGCGGCGGCAGCGGCCCGTCGTCGCCGCCATCGCCGCCTGACCGAGGGGCCGAACGGATGCGGATCGCGATCGTCACCGATGCCTGGGCGCCGCAGGTCAATGGCGTCGTCCGCACCCTGCAATCGGTGACCGCCGAACTGCGCGCGATGGGGCATGAGCTGTGCATCATCGCGCCCGATCGGTATGCCTCGATCCCCTGCCCCACCTATCCCGAAATCCGGCTGGCGCTCCCGGGCCCGGGCAAGGTCGGGCGAACGCTCGCCGGCTTCCGGCCCGACGCGGTGCATATCGCGACCGAAGGCCCGCTGGGCCTGCTCGCGCGGCGCTGGTGTCTGGCGCAGGCGCTGCCCTTCACCACCGCCTATCATACCCAGTTCCCCGACTATGTCGCCGCCCGTATCCGTGCGGTCAGCCCCGAATTCGTGTGGCGCTATGTCCGCTGGTTCCACACACCCTCGGTCGCGATCCTGGCCTCGACGCCCAGCGTCGCCGCGACGCTCGCCGCGCATGACCTGCCGCAGAGCCGCCACTGGGGACGCGGCGTCGACACCGCACTGTTCTGCGCCGACGGCCCGCGCGATGCCTTGGTCGCCGGACTGCCCGGTCCGGTGCAGCTCTATGCCGGTCGCGTCGCGGTCGAGAAGAACATCGCCGCCTTCCTCGCCACCGATACACCAGGCAGCAAGGTCGTCGTCGGCGACGGCCCCGCACGCGCGAACCTGGCCGCCGAATATCCCGACGTGCATTTCCTGGGCGCGAAGTTCGGCGAGGACCTGGCCGCCATCTACCGCGCGGCGGATGTCTTCGTCTTCCCCAGCCGCACCGACACCTTCGGGCTGGTCATGATCGAGGCGCTGGCCTGTGGCACCCCGGTCGCCGCGCTGCCCGTCCAGGGGCCGGTCGACGTCCTCAGCCCCGAGGTCGGGGTGATGGACGAGGCGCTCGGCAAGGCCATCGCGCAGGCGCTGACGCTGGATCGCGAAACCTGCGCGACCTATGGCCAGGGTTTTTCCTGGCGGGCCAGCGCCGAGCAATTCCTGGCCGCGCTCGCCCCGATCGATCGGGGCTTGAAAGCGGCAGCCTGACCCACGCCCCGCTTCGCGGCTCTCGCCCGTACCGGCGGATTTTTGCGGGACATTTCACACCGCCCCGGCGCAGGCCGGGGTCCAGGTGGGCAAGCGCCGATAAGCGATGGGAAGCGTTCCGTATCTCGACCCCGGCCTTTATCGGGTGGAGCGTGACGAGCGGGAAACGCCAATTTGGCAACGATCCCCGCGCCGCAGAGGATCGCGTGTCACTCCAATCCACCATAAATCCCGTTTAACGGGTTGAACGCGGCTTGCCTCGCATGTCATGCTGAGGCTCGCGCGATTCGTGATGCCTTGCCGTCACGCCTCGCTGATCTGCCGGTCGTGCCGCCTCGTCGCCATGGCCACTCCAACCGCTGCACCCGAAAGGTCCCCGATTGGACATCGTCACGCTCAGCCTGTTTCTTCTGTTCGCCGTCGTCCTGAGCGGCATCATCTCGCGGGTGCTGCCCTCCGCCCTGCCCCGACCTTTGGTCCAGATCGCGCTGGGCGCCGTGATCGGCGGGATCGCGCAGATCCGGGTCGAGCTGGACCCGGAAATCTTCTTCCTGCTGTTCGTGCCGCCGCTGTTGTTCCTCGACGGCTGGCGCATCCCGAAGGACGAGTTGTTCCGCGACGCGGGCGCGGTGCTGGGGCTGGCGCTGGGGCTGGTGTTCCTGACGGTGCTGGGCATGGGGCTGTTCATCCACTGGATGATCCCGGCCGTGCCCTATGCGGTCGCCTTCGCGCTGGCCGCCGTGGTCTCGCCCACCGATCCGATCGCGGTATCGGCGATCGCGCAGAAGGCGCCGATCCCGAAGCGGATGATGCATATCCTGGAGGGGGAGTCGCTGCTCAACGACGCCTCGGGCCTTGTCTGCCTGCGCTTCGCGGTCGCGGCGGCGCTGACGGGCGCGTTTTCGCTGACCTCCGCCTCGCTCACCTTCCTGTGGATGGCGGTGTCGGGCGTCGGGCTGGGCGTCGCCATCGCCTGGGGCACGATCAACGCCAAGAACATCTTCGCGCGCCGCTTCGGCGACGATAGCGGGTCGAACATCCTGGTCAGCCTGCTGATCCCCTTCGCCGCCTATCTGGTCGCCGAGCATGTCGAGAGCTCGGGCGTGCTGGCGGCGGCGGCGGCGGGCATCGCCATGTCGTTCACCAACGTCTCGTCGGGTGCGAAGGCCGCGACCCGTATCCGCCGGCAGGCGGTGTGGGACATGCTGCAATTCACGCTGAACGGTATCATCTTCGTCCTGCTCGGCGAACAGTTGCCGCAGGTGTTCGCCGGCGCGCGCGACACGGTGATGCTGACCGGGCATGACAGCGTCTGGTGGCTGGGCCTGTATGTCATCGCGATCGTCGCCGGGCTGGCGGCGCTGCGCTTCGCCTGGACCTGGGTCGCGCTGCGCCTGACCCTGTTCCGACAGCGCAATGATCCGCAGCGGACCAGCCCGCCCCGCCGGGTCATCACGGCGATGTCGGTCGCGGGCGCACGCGGTGCGATCACGCTGGCGGGTGCGCTGACCCTGCCGCTGACGCTGAACGACGGCACCCCCTTTCCGGCGCGCGATCTGGTCATCTTCCTGGCGTGCGGGGTCATCCTGTTCTCGCTGGTGATCGCCAGCCTGACGCTGCCGCTGCTGCTGCGCGGGCTGGCGCTGCCACTCGAGGATGCGAACAACGAGCTGGACCGCACCCGCGTCGCCGCCGCCAAGGCCGCCATCGCCGAGCTGGAGCGGTTGCAGCACGAAATGGCCGAGGGCCGCGACGATGCCGACCAATATGTCGAGATCGCCTCGCGCCTGATGGATGGCTATCGCAGCCGCATCGACACGCTGGAGGGCGATACCGATCCCGACGAGGCGCGGCGCATGGAAGCACTGGAACGCAAGATGCGGCTGGCCGCGATCCGGGCCGAGCGGCGGGTGGTGTTCGACCTTCTGAACGCCCGCGTCATCGGTTCCGAGACCGCCGGCAAGCTGGGCCGCGAACTGGATCTGCTCGACACGCGCCTGTCCGCGCAGGTGTGATACCCGTCGTTCCGCATCAGGGCGCTTGCACGACGCGCGGAATTATCGTGTCTTTCGCGTGGGGTTACTTGATGGGGAGGGCACGACATGCAGATCGAGGGTCATGGGGCCGGGGCGGCACGCTGCCTGAATTGCGGGGCCGATCTGGTCGGCGATTATTGCCACGTCTGTGGCCAGTCGACGCATATCCACCGCACGCTGGGCGCGTGGTGGCATGATTTCAGCCATGGCGTGCTGCATATCGAGGGGCAGGTCTGGCGGACCATCGCCTTCCTCTTCACCCGCCCCGGCGAGCTGACCCGGCGCTATATCGCGGGCGAGCGGCGGCGCTTCCTGTCACCGCTCGCGCTGTATCTGTTCAGCGTCTTCCTGCTCTACATCGCCTATTCAACGCTGGGCGGCTTCGCGACGCTGAGTGCCCCCGGCACCGAACAGGCCGTCACCGAATTGCGGGCCGAGGTGACCAGGACGGAAGGCCGCATTGCCGCGCTCGACCGGCAGCGCGCCGCGATGCTGGCCGCGCGGCAGGATGTGACCGCGATCGACCGGCAACGCGCCCGTCTGGCCGAGCGGCAGCATGATCTGGAGGTCACCAGCATGGCACTGGGCGGCGACCTGACCGAGGCATCAGCGGACGGTGAAAGCCATGGCGCGCGGCGGATCACCGGCTGGCAATCGCTCGACGAGAAGATCGTCCATGCCATCCGCGATCCTGAGCTGCTGATCTTCAAGATGGAGGCCAATGGCTATAAATTCTCCTGGGCGCTGATCCTGATCTCGATGCCGTTCATGGGCCTGCTCTTCGCCTGGAAGCGCGGGGTGGCGATCTTCGACCATGCCGTCTTCGTCACCTATTCGCTCAGCTTCATCTGCCTGTTGATGGTCGCGATGATCCTGTGGACGCGGGCGGCGCATCTGCCCGGCGTCAGCCTGCTCATGCTCGCCTTTCCCGTGCATCTGTTCCAGCAGGTGCGCGGCGCCTATCGGCTGGGCCGCCCAGCCGCGCTGATCATGACACTGGCGATTCTGATGATGGCGATGCTCGTCCTGTCGCTCTGGATCATCGCGCTGCTGGCACTGGGCATGGCGCATTGAGCCGCCAATCCATTGCAATGCGGCCCGGCTAAATCCGACGCGCGAAAAGGGTGGACGCCCCCGATCCACCTCGCCATGATACCAAAACATATCATGAGAATACCGGCGAGCGACAAGCCGGTGGATTTGGGGGTCTGGGGTGGCGAGGAAGAGCCTGACACGACGGGGAAATTTTCCGTTCGCCGCCGCTCGCCCCGGCTCCGGCGATATGCATCGGCATCTGTCCACCGCCCTAGGCCCGCGTCGCGACGCGACCGTCGGGGCGCCGTTTTCGGGGAAAATCGTCTTGAAACATCGCCTCGGCCTCATCCTGGCCGCGCTTGCCCTGCCCTTCCCTGCGCTCGCCGCGCCCAAGACGGTGGCGACGCTCGACCGCTGGCAGGTGCGGATCGACCCGAAGGACGCGTCCGCCGCCAGCGCGCATCCGCAAGCCGCGAACTGGCTGAACGCCACCGTGCCGGGCAGCGTGCAGCAGGACCTGATCGCCGCCAATATCGTGCCCGATCCCTATAAGGGCGCGAACGAGGCCTCGATCCAATGGGCGGGCCTGACCGGCTGGCAGTACCGCACCAACCTGGACGTGACGCCCGAGATGCTGCGCCGCGATCACCTGGACCTGATATTCGACGGGCTGGACACCTTCGCCACCGTGACGGTCAACGGCCAGCGCCTGTTGTCGGCGGACAATGCCCATCGCCGCTGGCGGGCCGATGCCAAGCCGTTGCTGAAGGCGGGCGCGAACGAGATCGTCGTCACCTTCGCCTCACCGATCAAGACGCTCCAGCCGATGGTGCTGGCCGAGAAGCATCCGCTGCCCGGCGAATATGACTCGCCCTATGGCGACGAGCCCAAGGGCGTGCAGACCTCGCCTTATATCCGCAAGCCCAAATACCAATATGGCTGGGACTGGGCGCCGCGCATCGTCAATATCGGCATCTGGCGTCCCGCCCGTCTGGAGGCTTGGGACGCTGCGCGCATCGACAATCTGCGGATCGAGCAGGAAGCGCTGACCGATGCCGAGGCACGCATCCTCGCGCGCGCCTCGGTGGTCGCGGACCGTGCACAGACGGGCCGCATGGACGTGACGGTCACCGGCCCCGACGGCAAGCGCATCCGCGTCCGCCGCGAGATCGCGCTGCAAGCTGGCGAAAATGACGTGGTCGTCCCCGTCGCAATCACCAGGCCGCAACGCTGGCAGCCGATCGGCTTCGGCGCGCATCCGCTCTATACCGTCAACACCGCGCTGGCCGGGGCCGATGCGGTCGAAAAGCGCACCGGCCTGCGCACCGTCGAGCTGGTACGCAAGGACGGCAGCTTCGGGCTGAAGATCAACGGCAACGTGATCTTCACCAAGGGCACCAACGTCATCCCGTTCGACGCCTTCCCGTCGCGCGTATCGCCTGCGACCGAGCGCCAGCTGCTGGAAAAGGCGGCGGCCGCGAACATGAACATGGTCCGCATCTGGGGCGGCGGCTATTATCCCGAGCACAGCTTCTACGACGCCGCCGACGAGCTGGGCCTGATGGTCTGGCAGGACTTCATGTTCGGCGGCGCGGTGACGCCCCCCGACGCGAAGTTCCGCGAGAATGTCCGTATCGAGGCCGAGGAACAGGTCGCCCGCCTGCAATCGCACCCCTCGCTGGTCATCTGGGCGGGCAATAACGAGGTGCTGTCCGGCTGGGAGAACTGGTCGGATCGCAAGGCGTTCAAAAAGGCGGTCGGCCCCGACGAGCAGGAGCGGATCGGCACCGGCATGGCCGTGTTGTTCGACCGCGTGCTGCGCGAGGCAGTGACCAAGAATTCGCCCGGCATCCCCTATTGGCCCGGCTCGCCGTCGACCGATTATGAGGGGCCGACCGACACCGACAAGGATGGCGACCGCCATTTCTGGGACGTCTGGTCGGGCTCCAAGCCGGTCGAGAATTACACCCTGAGCTGCCCGCGCTTCATGTCGGAATATGGCTTCCAGGCCTTCCCCGACCTGTCGACCATCGCGACCTTCGCCGATCCGGCGGACTTCCGCATCGACAGCCCGGTGATGAAGGCGCACCAGAAGTTCCTCGCCGGTGAAGGCAATGACCGGATCACCTTCTACCTGAAGCAGAATCTGCGCGACCCGCGCGATTTCGCCGATCTGGTCTATCTGAGCCAGGCGATGCAGGCCCGCGCGATCGGCCTCGCCGCGCGTCACCACCGCGCCTGCCGCCCGGTGACGCTCGGTTCGCTCTATTGGCAGCTCAACGACAGCTGGCCCGCGATCAGCTGGTCGAGCATCGACTGGACCGGGCATGACAAGATGCTCCAGCACGAGGTCCGCCGCTTCTTCGCGCCCCAGACCATCGTCGCCGAAACCAAGCCCGGTGCCACGCGGATCGCGCTGGTGTCCGACGCCACCACGCCCAAGCCGCTCGGCTGGCGCGTCACCGGCTATGGCATGGACGGCCGCAAGCTGGGCTCGCAAAGCGGCAGCGTCACCATGGCCGCCGCCTCGGCCAGCGATGTCGCGACGATCCCCGACGCGACGCTGTTCGCAGGCGCGGCGCCGGAGAGCAGCTACGGCGTCGCCGAACTGTTCGACGGCGAGCACGTCATCGCCCGCCAGATCGTCGAGCGGAAGGTGCCGCGCGACATGCTCTACCCCGCGCCGGGCATCGCCGTGCGCTGGGCGGGCAAGCAGCTGACGCTGACCGCGCGCAATCTCGCGCGGCAGGTACAGGTCAATTTCGGCACGATCGCCGCCGAACCGTCCGATGACGGCTTCGACCTGTTGCCCGGCGAGAGCATCACGCTCACCATCCAAAGCGACGCGGACGCCGCCACTTTGGCGCGCACGCTTGCCATCTACACCCTCGGTCCGAAGGACGCCCAGTGATCCCCTTCCTTCTCCTCGCCGCCGCCGGTCAGGCCGCCACCCCCGCCCTGCCGCCCGAGGCGCAGAAGCTGACCATCGCGCAAAAGGCGGCGCAGCTGGTCAACGAAGCGCCCGCCGAACCCGCGTTGAACCTGCCCGCCTATGACTGGTGGAGCGAGGGTCTGCACGGCATCGCGCGCAACGGGCCGTCGACCGTGTTCCCGCAGGCGATGGGCATGGCCGCGACCTGGGACACCGCGCTGATCCAGAAGGTCGGCGATGTCGTCGCCACCGAGGCGCGCGCGAAGTTCAATGCGCAGCCGCTGAACGCCGATCGCGGCCTGTATCAGGGCCTGACCATCTGGTCGCCCAACATCAACATCTTCCGCGATCCGCGCTGGGGCCGCGGCCAGGAAACCTATGGCGAGGACCCCTTCCTCACCAGCCGCATCGGCATCGCCTTCGTGCGCGGTCTGCAAGGCCCGGACCTGAAGCACCCGAAGGTCATCGCGACCGTCAAGCATATGGCGGTCCATTCCGGTCCCGAGGGCGGGCGCGACAGCTTCGACGTGATGGTGTCCCCGCGCGATCTGGAGGCGACCTATCTCCCCGCCTTCCGCGCGACCGTGACCGAGGGCAAGGCGCTGTCGCTGATGTGCGCCTATAACGCGATCCACGGCACACCGGTCTGCGCCAACCCGATGCTGCTGACCCAGCGGCTGCGCACCGACTGGGGCTTCAACGGCCTCGTCGTGTCGGACTGCGATGCGGTCGGCAATATCTGGATGTTCCACCATGCCCAGCCCGACGCGCCCGCAGCGGCGGCGGCGGCGTTGCGCGCGGGCACCGACCTGAACTGCGGCAACGCCTATCGCTCGCTGCCCCAGGCAGTCGAGCGCGGCCTGATCACCGAGGGCGAGATCGACACCGCACTCGCCCGGGCGCTGGCGGTGCGGCGGATGCTGACCGTCGACAGCACCTGGAACCGCATCAAGGCGAGCGAGGTCGGCACCCCCGCCCACCGCGCGCTGGCGCTGGAGACGGCGCGCAAGGGCATCATCCTGCTCGACAATCCGAACGACCTGCTGCCGCTCAAAGGCAAGAAGATCGCGGTGTTCGGCGCGGATGCCGATGATCTGGGCGTGCTGGAGGGCAATTATCACGGCACCGCGATCGACCCCGTCACGCCGCTCGACGGCATCCGCGCCAAGTTCGGCCGCGATGTCCGCTATGCGCAAGGCTCGGTGCTGGCCGAAGGCGCGTTCGTGGTCGTGCCCGAAACCGCGCTGTCGGCGAACGGCAAGCCCGGCCTGACGGTCGAGATGATGGGCGCGAATGGCCAGTGGACCGCCGCCGGGCAGGACCGCCGCATCGACTTCAACTATACCAAGACCGCGCCCTTCCAGCGGCGCTGGACCGGCACGCTGACCCCGCCGGGGCCAGGCCAGTATAAGCTCCGCCTCGACGGCCCCGCCTGCTGGCATGCCTGCCCCGCGCATGACGCGGTGAAGCTCTATATCGACGATCAGTTGGTCGTGGACGACGTGATCGGCGGCAAGAAGCTGGAAACCATCATTGACGGTTCGGCCCCGCGTCGTATCCGGGTCGAGATCGATCACAAGGGCGGCGACGAGGGTCTGCGCCTGCAATGGCTGCCGCCCGCCGAGGCGCTGACCGCCGAAGCGTTGAAGGTCGCGGGCACCGCCGATGTGCTGATCGCCGTCGTCGGCCTGTCGCCCGATCTGGAGGGCGAGGCGCTCGGCGTCTCGGTCCCCGGCTTCGCGGGCGGCGACCGCACCGAGGTCGTCCTGCCCGAGCCGCAGCGCAAGCTGCTCGCCGCGCTCCAGGCGACCGGCAAGCCGGTGGTCGCGGTCGTCATGTCGGGCTCGGCGGTGTCGCTGGGCGACTTCAAGCCCGCCGCCACGCTGGCGGCCTTTTATCCGGGCACCGAGGGCGGCACCGCGCTGGCCGAGATCCTGGCCGGAGACGTGAACCCGTCGGGCCGCCTGCCCGTCACCATCTACAGCTCGACCGCCGACCTGCCCGCCTTTGCCGATTACGGTATGAAGGAGCGCACCTATCGCTACTTCACCGGCAAGCCCGCCTGGGGTTTCGGGCACGGCCTGAGCTATACCAAGTTCGACTATGGCCAGCCGACCGTCACGACCAACGTCGCGGTCGGCCAACCGGTCGACGTGGCAGTACAGCTGCGCAATATCGGCCAGCGTGCGGGTGAAGAGGTGACCCAGGCCTATCTGGTCCCGCCCGCCACCGACGAGAAGCTGGTGCTGACTGACCCCGTGCTGCAACGCCAGCTGGTCGGCTTCACCCGCGTGGCGCTCAAGCCCGGTCAGGCGGGCACGGCGCGCTTCACCATCGATCCGCGCCTGATGAGCCAGGTGTGGCGCGACGGCACCCGCCGCATCCTGCCGGGCACGTACAAGCTCTATATCGGCGGCGGTCAGCCGGGCGATGGTGCCGGCCAGTGGACCCAGTTCACCGTGACCGGCCAGGCACAGGATCTGCCCAAGTGACCCCGAACCGTCGTGAATTGATCGCCGGCGGCGCGGCGCTCGCCGCCATGCCGGCCTTCGCTGCCGCGCCCGCCTTCATCAGCAAGCGCCCGCCGGTCGCCGAGCGCCGTTTCGTGTCGAAGGCGGTCGAGGCGGAGATCACCCGTATTTCCAAGCTGATCGCCGATCCCGAACTCCGCTGGATGTTCGGGAATTGCTATCCCAACACGCTCGACACCACGGTGCTGTCGCTGGGCGAGGTGAACGGCAAGGCGGATGCGTTCGTCATCACCGGTGACATCCCCTGCCTGTGGCTGCGGGACTCGGCGGCGCAGTTGCGACCTTATCTGCATCTGGTGAAGCGCGATCCGGCGCTGGGGCGGCTGTTTCGCGGTCTGATCGGGCGACAGGCGCGGTCGATCCTGATCGATCCGTACGCCAACGCCTTCATGCAGGACCCAACCGCGAAGACCAACCTCAGCTGGGCGTTGAAGGACGATACCGACATGAAGCCCGGCGTCGCCGAGCGGAAGTGGGAGATCGACTCGCTCTGCTATGCGATCCGGCTGGCGCATGACTATTGGCGTGAGACGGGCGACACCACGCCCTTCGATGCCGAGTGGAAAGCCTCCGCGCGTCTGATCGTAAAGACCTTCCGCGAGCAGCAGCGGAAAGAAGGCCCCGGCCCCTATCGCTTCCGCCGCTCCGCGCCCGAGCCGACCGAGACGCTCTATCGCGGTACCGGTCTGCCGACGCGTCCCAACGGCATGATCCATTCGGGCTTCCGCCCCTCGGACGATGCCTGTCTCTACGGCCAGTTCGTGCCCGCCAATCTGTTCGCGGTGACGACGTTGCGCGAACTGGCCGCGCTCTCGAACGCGGTCGGTGAGGCCGCTTTGGCGCAGGACGCGACCGCGCTGGCCGCCGAGGTGGAGGCCGCGCTCAAGCAGTTCGGCACGATGACCCTGCCCAGCGGCGAACGCGTCTGGGCCTATGAGGTCGATGGCTATGGCAATGCCGTCTTCATGGACGACGCCAATGTGCCGTCGCTGTCGGGCCTGGCCTATCTTCGCTGCGTCGATGCGGCCGATCCGCTGTGGCAGCGAACGCTCGCGGCCTGCTGGAGCAAGGACAATCCCTGGTATTTCGAGGGCAAGGCGCTGACCGGCATCGGCGGCCCGCACACCGGCCCGGGCCAGGTCTGGCCGATGTCGATCATTACCCGCGCGCTGACCTCGACCGACCCTGCGCTGCTGCGCAACAGCCTGTCGATGATCCGTGGATCGCACGGGCATACGGGCTTCATTCACGAAGGGGTCGATATCGACGATCCCACGAAGTTCACACGCGACTGGTTCGCCTGGGCCAATGGCCTGTTCGGCGAGCTGATCGTCCATGTCGCGGCCACCCGGCCGGACGTTTTGCGGGAGACGTTCGCATGATCCTCAGCCGCCGCTCGCTCCTCGCGGGAACCGCGCTTGCCAGCCTGCCGATCGGGGGCGTCAGCGCCGCCGTGCCGATGCCGCTAGCACGTCCCAATCTGTTCGTCGGGACCGGCGGTGACGGCCATACCTATCCGGGCGCGGTGATGCCGTTCGGCATGGTGCAGCTCAGCCCCGATACCGATGTCGAGCGCTGGGACACCTGTTCGGGTTATCACCATGGTGACGGCTCGATCATGGGGTTCAGCCATACGCATCTGTCGGGCACTGGCATCGGCGACATGCTCGACGTGCTGGTCGTGCCGACGCGTGGGCCGCTGAAGCTGGTCCCCGGACCGCTGTCCGACCCCGATGCAGGCTATCGCCAGCGTTACTCGGACGAGCAGGCCGAGCCCGGCTATTACCGGGTGAAGCTGGAGTCCGGCGTTCTGGCCGAACTGACGGTGACCGAGCGGACCGGCTGGCACCGCTACACCTACCCCAAGGGGCCGGGTCATGTGCTGATCGACCTGTCGCATCTGGTGCTGGACAAGACCGATGAAAAGCCGCTCATCACCGATGCCGAGCTGACCGTCGAACCCGACGGCACCATCACCGGCACCCGCCGCGTGTTCCGCTGGGCCAAGGGACGGCGCATCTTCTTCGCGATGCAGCTGTCGAAGAAGCCTGCCCGCATCCAGCTTTACGGCGATGGCGACACGCCGGCGAACGGCACCGCCGTCAAGGGCAACCGCCTGAAGGCCGCGCTGTTCTTCGACGAACTGGGCGATGCGCCTTTGCTGATACGCTGCGGTATTTCGGCGGTCGATGTGGCGGGGGCCAAGGCGAACCTGGCGGCCGAGGCGAAGCACTGGGACTTCGACCGCACCCGCCGTGCCGCGATGACCCGCTGGGCCGAGACGCTCGGCGGCGTCCGGGTCGACGGCGGGACGCCGGACCAGCAGGCGATCATGGCCTCGGCCAATTACCATACACTTGTCGCACCGACGCTCTTCTCCGACGTAAACGGCCGCTATGTCGGTCTCGACGGTCGGGTGCACACCGCCCCCGCCGGGCAGTTCGCCTACAGTACCTTCTCCACCTGGGACACGTACCGCGCGCTCCACCCCTGGCTGATCCTGACCCAGCCGGCGCAGGCCAAGAAACTGGTCGACGACATCATCCGCCAGACCCAGCAAAGCGCCTATGGCCCGCCGGTCTGGACGCTGCAAGGCAAGGAGACGGGCGTGATGATCGGCTGGCACGGCACGCCGATCATGGCCGAGGCGATGGTGAAGGGCATTCCCGCCGATTACGCCGCCGCCTGGCCCGGCATCGCCAAGCGCAGCTTCGACTTCTCCGCGCCCGACATGGACAATAGCAAGGGCCGCGACCTGTACGACGCCAAGGGCTATGTCCCGGCCGACAAATGGTTCGAGAGCGTCAGCCGGACGCAGGAATATGCCTATGACGACTGGGCCGCGTCGCATATCGCGCGCCGCGTCGGCCAGACGGCGGAGGCCGACCGGCTGCGCAAGCGCTCGGGCAATTGGCGCAACGTCATCGATCCTTCGATCAATTTCGCACGCCCCCGCTTCGACGACGGCAGCTGGTGGAAGGATTACGACCCCGTCCAGCTCGGCCACATGCCCAAGCCCTGGTGGCGCGACTATACCGAGGCGAATGGCTGGCAGGCGACCTTCCTCAACCAGCATGACGTATACGGCCTGATCCGCCACATGGGCGGCGATGCGAAGTTCGAGGCGAAGCTGGACGCGCTGTTCTCCGCGCCGTCGACGCTGCCCAAGAACGCGCCGCCGGACATTTCCGGGCTGGTCGGCCAGTATGCGCATGGCAACGAGCCGGACCAGCATGCCGCCTATCTCTACGCCTATGTCGGCGCGCCCTGGAAGACCCAGCGCATGGTCCGCCGCCTGCTGACCGAGATGTACAAGAACGCGCCCGACGGCATCATCGGCAATGACGATTGCGGCCAGATGAGCGCGTGGTTCCTGTTCTCGGCGCTCGGCTTATATCCGGTCGATCCGGTCAGCGGCGCCTATGTCTTCGGCGGCCCGCTCTTCGACCGGGCGCAGGTGACGGTCGGCGGCAACGGGACGCTGGTCGTCGAGGCGAAGGGCAATGGGCCCGACACGCCCTATATCCAGTCGGTGACGTGGAACGGTCGTCCCTGGACGAAGAGCTGGATCGACCATGCCACCCTGTCCAAGGGCGGAACCCTGTCCTTCACCATGGGCGCCCAGCCCAATCCCGCCTTCGGCCGCGATCCCAAGGACCGCCCGCCCTCCTTCGACCACCAGCCCGCCTGATCCCTCCCGGAGCCGAATTGACGATGACCGATTTCTCCCGCCGCGCCGTCCTCGCCTCCGGGCTGGTCGCTTCCGCCGCGCCCGCCTTCGCGCAAAAGGGGGCGGGTGCGCCCGCGCCTTATGGGGCGGTCCCCTCGGCGCGGCAGTGGCGCTGGCATCAACGCGAGCAATACGCCTTCATCCACTTCGCGATGAACACCTTCACCGACAAGGAATGGGGCTATGGCGACGAAGACCCCAAGATGTTCAACCCCAGCGACTTCAGCGCGGACCAGATCGTCGGGGCGGCCAAGGCGGGCAATCTGAAGGGCATCATCCTTACCGCCAAGCATCATGACGGCTTCTGCCTGTGGCCGACCAAGCTGACCGAGCATTGCATTCGCAACTCGCCCTATAAGAACGGCCAGGGCGACATCGTCCGCGAGATGTCGGATGCGTGCAAGCGCGCAGGCCTCGCCTTCGGCATCTATCTCTCGCCCTGGGATCGCAACCATCCCGAATATGGTCGGCCCGCCTATGTCGACTATTTCCGCAAGCAGGTGGTCGAGCTGTGCACCGGCTATGGCGAGCTGTTCGAATTCTGGTTCGACGGCGCCAATGGCGGCGACGGCTATTATGGCGGCGCGCGCGAGACGCGGCAGATCGATGCGCCCAAATATTACAACTGGCCCTCGATCATCGCGCTGGTCCATCAGCATCAGCCGATGGCCTGTACCTTCGATCCGCTGGGTGCCGACATCCGCTGGGTCGGCAATGAGGACGGCATCGCGGGCGATCCGTGCTGGCCGACCATGCCGAACCATCCGTACGTCCAGTCGGAGGGCAATTCGGGCGTGCGCGGCGGTGCGCTCTGGTGGCCCGCCGAGACCAACACTTCGATCCGCCCCGGCTGGTTCTATCATGCGGATGAGGATTCCAAGGTCCGCAGCCCCGAGAATCTCGTCGGCTATTTCGACACCTCGGTCGCGCGCGGCACCAACATGAACCTGAACCTGCCGCCTGACCGGCGCGGGCGCATCCCCGATCAGGACGTGAAGATCCTGAAGAGCTTCGGCGACGCGATCCGCGCCAGCTTCGCGACCGATCTGGCAAAGGGCGCGGTGGCGAGCGCCAGCCATGTGCGCGGCAAGGGCTATGAGGCGGCCAAGGTCCTCGACGGCCAGCGCGACACCTATTGGTCCGCGCCGGACGGCGTCACCACGCCCAGCCTGACGCTGGACCTGCCGCCGGGTCGCCGTTTCGACTTGATCCGCATCCGCGAATATCTGCCGCTGGGCGTGCGCGTCACGCGCTTCGCGGTCGATGCGGAGGTGAACGGCAAATGGCAGCAGCTCGCCGAGCATGAGTGCATCAGCGCGCAGCGGATCATCCGCCTGCCCCAGCCGATCACCGCGCGTCGTGTCCGCCTGCGCATCGTCGACGCGCCGGTCTGTCCGGCGATCAGCGAGGTGTCGCTGTTCCAGAGCGTCGCACCGGTCCCCGTCCCCGCCATCGTGTCGAGCGACCCGACCGTGCTGGCGACGAGCGACTGGACGATCGTCTCGGCGACCGCGCCGGGCGCCGAAAAGCTGCTCGACAATGATGCCAAGACCATCTGGGTCCAACCCGCGCCGGTCGCGGGCAAGCCCGCCAGCGTCACGGTCGATATGGGCCAGGTCCGCGACGTCGCCGGCTTCAGCCTGACGCCTTCGCGCCAGGTCATGATCGATGCCGCGCCGCCACGCGGCTATGTCGCGGAGACCAGCGTCGACGGCAAGAGCTGGACCCCGGCGGGTTCGGGCGAGTTCTCGAACATCGCCTATGCCCTGTCGACCCAGCGCCTGCCCTTCACCAGCGTCCGGCCGGTCCGCTATCTCCGCCTGACCTTCGCGGAAATGTCCAAGCCCGCCGGCAAGCTGGCGATCGCCGGGATCGGCGGCTTCACCAGGCGCTGACCCGATCCCACCCCGCCGCCGTTAATTTTGCACGGCGGCGGGGTGGTATTTGCCTCTTGTGCGTTGCAACATGGCATGACGCACAGGAGGATGACATGACCGACCGTCACGATCCGAACGCGACGAAGCCGGAAGGCGGCCAGCGCCCCCGCGTCGCCCTCGCGCTGCAAGGCGGTGGCGCGCACGGCGCCTATGGCTGGGGCGTCGTCGAGCGCCTGCTCGAAGAGGACATCGAAATGGTCGGCGTCAGCGGCGCCAGCGCCGGGGCCATCAACGGGGCGGCCGTGGTTTCGGGCTATGCGGCGCATGGTCGCGAGGGCGCGGTGGCCGCGCTCGAGCGGCTATGGTGTAACGTCGCCGATGCCTCGCCGCTCGCCACGCTCGATGTCGGTGCTCTGGGCGGCCCCTTTTTTGAGCCGCTGCTGCGCCGTTCGCTCGACATCGCCAAGATGTCCAGCCGCTATGTCGCGCCCTTCCTGCCCGGCGTCCGCGACATGAGCGCGCTGCGCCGCGCGGTCGAGGGCAGCGTCGATCTCGACCTGCTCGCGCGCCAGACCACCCTGCCCTTCTACGTCGCCGCCACACATATCGCCTCCGGCTCGGCGCGGCTGTTCACCGGCGAGGCGGTGACGCTCGACGCGTTGATGGCCTCGGCCTGTCTGCCCGATCTGTTCGCGGCGGTGGAGATCGATGGCGAGCAATATTGGGACGGGGGCTTCACCGCCAACCCGGCGCTGGAGCCGCTGCTGGCCAATGCGATCGGCGCGACCGACATGATCATCGTCCAGATCACGCCCTTCACCGTCGAGGACGTCGGCGATTCGGTCGGCGAGGTGATGCGCCGGGTCAGCGACATCAGCTTCAACGCCTGTCTCCGCCGCGATCTGCGTGCGCTGTCGGAGGTTCAGGACATCGCGCGCGCCGACGCCTCCCGCGATCCACGCATGCAGGCGATCGCGCGGGTCAACCTGCACCTGTTGTCGCCGCCCGACGCACTTGCCGGTCCCTCGGGCACCAGCAAGGTCGATACGCGCTGGTCGGTGCTGGAGGATTTGCGGGCCATGGGTCGGGCGCAGGCGGAGACATGGCTGACCGAGCATCGCGATTTTCTGGGGCGCGATTCCTCCTTCGAAGGGCTGCCCGAGGATCGGCGGCCATAAGGCCCCGCGCACATCCGGTGGAACGCTATGCCATGGCGACGGTTCAGGCACCCTTGATCCCAGGGCAGGAGCTGACACCATGGCCAGATTTTCCGACACGATCGTCGTCATCACCGGGGCGGCGTCGGGGATCGGCGAAGGTGCCGCGCGACGCTTCGCCGAGGAAGGCGCGACCTTGGTCCTGGGCGACACCGATGCCGAAGGGCTGAACAGGCTGGCCGGGGACTTGGCCCCCGCCACGGTGGCGACGCGGGAAACCGATGTGTCCGACATGGCGGACTGCGAAGCGCTGGTGGCGCTCGCCATCGAGCGGTTCGGGCGGATCGACGTGCTGGTCAGCAATGCCGGGGTCGATCATCTCGGAAAACTGGACGAAGGCGACCTGTCGGCCTTCGCCAAGGTGATCGAGACCGATCTCTACGGCGTCGTCCATATGGCGCGCGCTGCCATCGCGCATCTGCGCACCTCCCGGGGCTGCATCATCAACATGTCCTCGGTGTCCGGGCTGGGTGGTGACTGGAACCACAGCTTCTATTGCGCGGCCAAGGGCGCGGTGACGAACTTCACCCGCGCGCTGGCGCTGGACGAAGCGGCGCATGGCGTGCGCGTCAATGCGGTGAACCCCTCGCTGACCTACACCGCGCTGACCGCCGGCATGAAGGAACAGCCCGAGCTGATCGCCAAGTTCGAGGAGCGCATCCCCATGGGCCGTGGCGCACAGCCCGAGGATATTGCCGGTGCGATCGCCTTTCTGGCAAGCGACGACGCGCGCTTCATCACCGGCGTCAACCTCCCGGTGGATGGCGGCCTGAGTGCATCGAACGGGCAACCGCCGCTCCACTGAAATATAGATGCAGATCAAGATTGATCGGAGCCATCGAAGCGCGGCCCCTATCCTGTATCAATCTCTTATGTGATTGGGAGCCAAATAATAAATCCGACGTTGTCGCTCCATAACGAAAGGGGCGAGATTGTTCATTCTGCATCTGGCGCTTGGCGGCTGCCTGAAATCGCCTCCCGTCCATTATGGCATTACGGCCGATACGGGCGGACACATCGCCTATATTCTGGATGCAGCCGCCGCACAGGCCGACAATATTGATACCGATCAAGTCTCGATCGTCACGCGTCTGTTCGAGGGCGAAGGGCTGGCGGCCGAATATGGTCTCGTCTCGGAACGCCTGCGTCCGGGACTGACCATCGATCGCATCGCCACCGACGACCGCCGCTATCTGGAGAAGGATGCGCTGGCCGAGGACATGCCGGCCTTTATCGAGGCGTTCTGCGCGCACATCGCCCGGCTGCCGCGACGCCCCGATGTGATCCACGCCCATTTCTCGGATGCCGCCGCCGTCGCGGCCGAAGCGCGCCGCCGCTTCGCCATCCCCTTCGTCTACACCCCGCACGCGCTGGGCATCGACAAGCGCACCCAGCAGGGCTCCTGCCCCGCGCTCGATGCACGGATCGCGGCGGAGGAGCGTGCCATCGCGCAGGCCGATGCCATCATCGTGTCGACGCGTGACGAGGCCGAGCGACAGGTCCATGCCTATCGCACCGCCACCTCGGCACGTATCCATTGCATCGCCCCCGGCGTGCCCAGCCGCGATGGCGGCACCGCCGCCGCGCCGACGCTCGCCGATCGCGTCGACCAATGGTTCACCGATCCGGCCAAGCCCATCGTGCTCGCCATCGCGCGCCCGGTCGCCAAGAAGAACCTGATCGGCCTCGCCCGCGCCTATGCCGCGTCGCCCGACATGCAGGCGGCGGCCAATCTGGTCATTCTGGCCGGCCAGCATGACGGCCCCGGATCGCCCGAGGAACGCCAGGTCCTGGACGAACTTCAGGACATGGCGGCGCAGCCCGCGATGCAGGGGCGCTTCGCCCTGCCGCCGACGCATGACGGGCGCGATGTCGCGGCGCTCTATGACCGGGCGGCGCAGGGCGGCGTCTTCGTCAACCCGGCCTTGCACGAGCCGTTCGGCCTGACCCTGATCGAAGCGGCGGCGGCGGGCGTGCCGGTCGTCGCGACGCAGGCGGGCGGCCCGGCGGAGATCGTCGCGGCGCTGTGCCACGGGCTGCTGATCGATCCGCGCGACGATGCCGCCATCGCCGATGCCTGTCTGTCGATCCTGACCGATGCCGACCGCCATGCACGGATGAGCGCATCGGGTCGCCGCGGCGTGGTGCGCTATGACTGGGGTCGCTATGCGGCGGAGTCGATCGCGCTCTATGCCCGCCTGCCGCGTGCGCCCTCGCTGCTCGCCAGCGACATCGACCACACGCTGACCGGCTGTCCGGTCGGGGCGCAAGGCTTTGCCCAGTGGCGGCGCGCCAGCAGCCTGCCCTTCGTCGTCGCGACCGGCCGCTCCTTCGCGATGGCGCGGATGATCCTGACGCAATGGGGCCTGCCCGAACCCGATGCCTTCATCACCGATGTCGGTACGCGGATCATGCTGAAGGGCCAGCGCGGCTGGCACGAATGCCCGGTCTATGCCGCGCGGTTGAACGAGGGATGGGATCGCAAGGCGGTGGCGACCGCGCTCAAGCCGCTGCGCCTGCGTCCCCAGCCGCGCGACACCGCCGGCCCGCACAAGCTGAGCTTCTTCGGCACCGCCGCCGACGCGGAACGCGTTCGGACGGTGCTGGCCGAGAAGCAGCTGGCGGCCAAGGTCGTCTTCTCGCATGGCAAGCTGATCGACGTCCTCGCCCCGCTCGGCGGCAAGGCGGCGGCGGTGGCGGCCTATGCCCGGCGGCTCGACCTGCCGCTCGGTGCGTGCATCGCGGCGGGCGACAGCGGCAACGATGTCGACATGCTGGAGGCGTGCGGCCATGCGATCGTCGTCGGCAATGCCAGCGGCGAGCTGGACGGCCTGTCGCCACGCGACGGGCTGATGCGCGTTGCCGGACATCATGCGCACGGCGTCCTGGAGGGATTGGAGCGGCTGGGCCTGACGGCACCGGCGCTCGCCCAGGCCAGCGCGGCATGATCCGTCCCTTCGGCTATTTCGTCCACCACCAAGGACGCGGCCATGCCGAACGCTGTGCCGCGATCCTGAACGCGCTGCCGCCCGAACGGCCGGTGACGATCTTCTGCGCGCGCGACGACATATTTCCGGCGCTTCCCAAGAGCGCGACGATCGTGACCATCCCCTCGCTGTTCGAGCCGACCGGTGGCGAGGCCGGGACGATGGATGCGGTGCCGACCCCCGACACCCTGCATTGCGCGCCGCTGGGCTGGCCGGGCATCCGCCATGCCATGGCGGTAATTGCCCAGTGGTTCGACACCGCCGACCCCGCGCTGATGATCTGCGACGTGTCCGCCGAGATCGCCCAGCTGTCACGCATCTGCTCGGTCCCCCACGTCAAGGTGCTGCAGCATGGCGACCGTCACGATCCCGGCCACCGCGCCGCCTATGACGGCGCGGCCGGCCTGCTGGCGGCGTTCGACGAGGCGCTCGCCCAGCCCGAATGGGACACGGGCATGCGTGCCAAGACCTGTTTCGCCGGCGGGCTGGGCGTCGATACCCGCGTGCCCGAGCGCGAACTGGCGCGACAGCGGATCGGCGTCGGCGCGGACGAGGAACTGATCCTCGTCATGTCGGGCGGCGGCGGTGGCGGCTTTGCACAGGCGCCGCTCGGCGTCGGCGCCCGCAGCCGGCCGGGCGCACGCTGGATCACCATCGGCCCCGTACAGCGCGACTGGCATGCGACCGAGCCCGGCAATATCGAGCATCGCGGCTGGGTCGACAACCCGGCTGACCATGTCGCCGCCGCCGACCTCGTCATCGCCTCGACCGGCAACACCACCTGCCAGCAGATTCTGGCCGCCGCGCGGCCCTGGCTCGCCATTCCCGAATGGCGCTATTTTGACGAGCAGCACCGCAAGGCCGAGGCGCTGGCCGCCGCCGGCGTCGCCTGTGTCCGCCCGCATCTGCCCTCTTCGGCGCAGGCCTGGACCGCCGCGCTCGCCGAGACGCGCGCCGGCCATCGCCCGGCGGCGCAGCGAGCGATGATCGCCGACGCGCCCGCGCAGCGCGCCGCCGACTGGCTGGAGGCGCTTGCCACCCGATTGTGGCCGGTCGAAATCGACCTGCCCATCCCCTCACCCGATCCCAGCGGAGTCGTTTCATGATCTCGGTCGTCACGCTTGCCGGGGGCCGCCCCGACCACCTCCGCAACGTCGTCCTCGGCCTGTCGCGCCAGAGCGTCCTGCCCGCCGAACTGATCGTCGCGGTGATCCAGGACACGACCTATGACCTGCCCAAGGCGCCCTTCCCCATCCGGCAGATGATGATCGACGGCCCCCGCCTGCCGCTGGCGACCGCACGCAACACGGCGGCGCGCGCGGCGATCGGCGACAAGCTGGTCTTCCTCGACATGGACTGCATCCCGACGCCCGGGCTGCTGGCCGATTACGACCGTTATCTCGATGAGATGGACGGGTTGCTGATGGGCGAGGTCATGTACCTGCCCGGCGGCGCGACCCAGGGGGACTGGTCGACCGACCGGTTCGCCGACATCGCGGTGCGCCATTCGGACCGACGCGGCCCGCCACCGGCGGGGATCGAGGTGTGCGAGGATTATCGCTGCTTCTGGTCGCTCAACTTCGCGATGCGGCGCGACACCTTCCTGGGCACGGGAGGGTTCGACGAACGCTATGCCGGCTATGGCGGCGAGGATACCGATTTCGGCAAGGTCGTGGACAAGGCCGGCATCCCGATCGCCTGGATCAAGGGTGGTCTCGCCTATCACCAATATCACCCGCACCACATGCCCCCGGTCCATCATCTGGAAAGCGTGGTCCGCAATGCCGAGGCGTTCGAGGCCAAATGGGGCTATCGCACCATGGGGCACTGGCTGCACGCCTTTCGCCTGATGGGCCTGATCGACGACACGCCGGGCCGCCCGATCCGCATCCTGCGCGCGCCCAACGAGGAGGACCTGACCCTGACGGGCCAGCAGCGCCACCAGCCCTATGCCAATACCGCCAGCGTCATCCGCCTGCTGGAGGAACGCGCGGCCGCCGGCCGGGCCGCCGCATGAGGATCGCGCTCCTCGCCCATGTCCGCCAGCCGATCCGGCAACCCTTTCTGGGCGGCATGGAGGCGCATGGCTGGTATCTGGCCGAGGGGCTGATGGCGCGTGGGCATGAGGTGGTGCTGTTCGCCAGCGGCGACAGCGACCCGCGCTTCACGATCGATCCGGTGCTGCCCACCCATTATGAGGCGGTCTTCCCCTGGGCCGAACATCGCGGCAAGCCCGAGCTGATCGCACATGTTGATGCCGGCTATGCCGCCGCCTGCGACCGCATCGCGCGCGGCGGCTTCGATGTCGTGCACAATAACAGCCTCCACCGCTTTCCGCTGGAGCAGCGGCGCACGGCGGTGACGCCGACCGTCACCTCGCTGCACGTACCGCCCTATGACGCGCTCCACCATTTCGTGGCGGTCAGCCCGTCCCCCAGCCATCATTTGACCGTCACCTCGCAAAGCCAGTTGCGCGCCTGGTGGCCCGAAGGCGCGCCGCCCGAGGCGTCGGTGCTGCACAACGCGATCGATCCCGCCGCCTGGCCCTTCGTCGCGAACGGCAATGGCGAGGCTGTGTGGTGCGGGCGGATCACCCCCAACAAGGGCACGCATCTGGCGATCGATGCCGCACGCCGCGCGGGGGTGGCGCTGACGCTGTTCGGTGCGGTCGAGGACCCGGATTACTGGGCGGCCGAGATTGCGCCCCGCCTGGGCAACGGCATCCGCTATGGCGGGCATCTGGACGGGGCGGCGCTCGCTGCCGAGTTGGGCCGCGCCTCGGCCTTCCTGTTCACCCCCTGCTGGGACGAGCCCTTCGGTCTGGTCGCGATCGAGGCGATGGCGTGCGGCCTGCCCGTCGCCGCTTTCGACCAGGGCGCGGCGCGCGAGGTGGTCGGCGAGGCCGGCGTGATCGCACCCGCCGGAGACGTCGCCGCGCTGGCCGCCGCCATTCAGCACAGCCTGGCCATCGACCGGGCGGTGCCGCGCCGCCGGGTGGAGGCGCATTTCGCGCGCGACCTGTGGCTCGACCGGTGCGAGGCGCTTTACGCCAGCGTCACCGCCGCCCGGCCGGGCGCCATCGCGGCGTGAACGATCCCGTCATCGCCGCCCAGCGTGCGGCCCTGCTCGATCTCTATCGCCGCCATACGCCCCCGCCGGGCACGCCCTATGCGCTGGTCGACTTTCCCGATCATCCCAATGTCGGCGACAGCGCCATCTGGCTGGGCGAGATCGCGCTGCTCCGGGAGGTCGGTGCGGGCGCTCCGGCCTATGTCTGCCGCTGGGACGATTTCGATGAGAGCGCCTTTCGCACCGCCTGTCCCGAAGGGCCGATCCTGATCCATGGCGGCGGCAATCTGGGCGACATCTGGCCGCACCACCAGCATTTCCGCGAGGCGTTGCTGACACGCTTTCCCGACCGGCGGATCGTGCAGCTGCCCCAGTCGATCCGTTTCCGCGATCCCGCCAACCGCGATCGCTTCGCCGCGACCGTCGCGCGACATCCGGACTTTCACCTGTGCGTCCGCGATGACGCCAGCCTGGCCGAGGCGCGGGTGCATTTCGCCTGTCCCAGCGAACTCGCCCCCGACTCCGCCTTCGGCCTCGGAGCCCTCGCCCGACCGGTCGAACCCGATTGCGACGTGCTGATGCTGTTGCGGTCGGATGCCGAGCGGGCCGCGCGCGACGATGGCGGCCTGCGCGCGCTTCGGGGTGCCGTCGCGCTCGACTGGCTGGAGGAGGAACCGGTCACGGCGACCGACCCGACTGAACGCGCCCGCCAGCGTGTGGAGCGCGGGCTGCGCCTGTTGTCGCGCGGGGACAGGATCGTGACCGATCGGCTGCACGGTCATATCCTGGCGCTGCTGCTTGGCATCCGCCACATCATCCTCGACAATGATTATGGCAAGGTCGCCGCCTATCATACCGCCTGGACCGCCGGCTCGCCGCTGGTCCGTCAGGCCGCCACGGCAGAGGAGGCCTTGGCCGGGCTGATGGCATGATCGACATCAGCCTGCTGATCTGCACCCGTAACCGTCGCGCCAGCCTGTCCGCCACGCTCGCCTCGATCGCGGCCGCGGCGGGCGGGCGGCGGCTGGAAGTGATCGTCGTCGACAATGGTTCGACCGACGACAGCGCCGCGCTGGTCCGGGCTTGGGCGGCGGATCAGTCCTTCACCGTCCGCCTGCTCGTCGAGCCGCGCCCCGGCCTGGCCCGCGCGCGCAACGTCGCGCTGGCGGCGGCGCGGGGGCGGATCATCGCGATGACCGACGATGACTGCGTCCTCCGTCCCGACTATTTCGAGCAACTGGCCCGCGCCTTTGCCGAACAGCCGGCACCCGTGATTATCGGCGGCCGCATCCTGCTGGGTGATCCGGCCGACCTGCCGGTGACCGTCAAGCTGGAGGATCACCCGATGATCGCCCCCGCGAACGGCTTTCCCGGCGGTTTCGTAATGGGTGCCAATCTGGCCTTCACCGCCGATGTCCGCGACCGCGTGGGGCTGTTCGACGAGCGGTTCGGTGCGGGCGCGCCGTTTCGCGCGGCCGAAGATACCGATTACCTGTTCCGCGCGCTGGGACATGGCATCCCGGTCCGCTACGACCCGCATTTCGTCGTCGACCATCACCATGGCCGCCGCCGCGCTGAAGAGGTCGTCGCGCTGCTCGCCGGCTATGGCTATGGCGATGGTGCACTCTATGCCAAGCATCTGCTGACCGACCGGCGCATTACCTGTGCGATAGGGCGCGACCTGGCGCATCTGCGCGAACGGATCGTCGGTCCGGTGCCTGCCATCCGCCATTTCCACGCCTTTCGCCTGCGCCACGTCCTGGCGGGACTGGTCGGCTATGGCCGCGCGGCGATCCGGCATCGGGTGGCACTTCGCCGCTGAGCGAATACGGCACGGTCGCGGTTGTTTTCGCCGACCCCGCCTCCCATTTGCGGCGACGAACCCCGATGGAGCTATCCGCCGATGAGTGACGACGCCTATACCCCGCCCGCCATCTGGACCTGGGACAAGGAAAGCGGCGGCCGCTTATGGATCACAGGCTGATGCACTTCGTGAATCACCTCTCTATGAATTACCGGCTGCACATGTTCATGGATTACCGGTTTATGATGCTCGACGACCACGGGTTTATGATGCTCATGGATCTCTTCTCTATGAT
>SXGS01343654.1_pt1 | contig 41060 bp, 42 predicted proteins | sample 3174681 | NCBI WGS metagenome assembly SXGS01 (sample SAMN11356861, study PRJNA531348) | freshwater metagenome | isolation source: freshwater sample F1-80 | place: China: Fuxian Lake, Yuxi | collected 2017-12-25 | reverse complement strand
TACCGGGCAGTCCACCAGTCCGACGACGGTGCGCGGAAAAACAGTTCGCTGAACAGGTTCGTGCCGGACGGAGTGCCGATGAACAGCGCCCAGCCCTTGCGGTCGGACAGCGCAGGCTGGAGGATGTCCGTCCACACCTCCGGCCTGATCTGCGCGACCTCGTCGATCACCACGCCGTCCAGCCGGATGCCGCGCAGGGCATCGGGGTTGTCCGCGCCGATCAGCCGGATCGTCGCGCCGTTTGTGCGGAACACCACGGCCAGATCCTGCTCGCTGATGTCCACCGCGCCCGTGCGGATCAGCGGGTCGATCCGCTGCTTCAGCCGCGCCCAGCAGATCGCTTTGGCTTGCCGCAGGTACGGCGCGACATAGGCGTAATAGCCCAGCGTCTCCTCGCAGCGCAGCGCGTGGTCGAGCAGTTCCATCAGGGCCAGTTCGGTTTTCCCGGCGCGTCGGTGCAGCGCCAGCACGGAGAATCTGCGCCGATTGCGGTGGCACTCGCGCTGCCACGCTCGCGGCTGGTACGCCAGCGTGATGGTGACACGCGAGGTCGCGCTGCTCGCCCGTGTCACGCCCTAGGCACCTGCGTGATCACCTGCACCTGCACGGTGGACACCTCGCTGCCGCTGCCGCGCCCGTACCGCTGCGGATGCCAGCACGCGAGCAGGCGGAGGCGGACATCCGCCTGCGCCCTGCGCCACGCGGCCTCCACCTGATCCTCCGGCTGGAGGTCGATCAGCCGGAGCGCCTCCTGAGCAATCGCGTCGTAGCCCTCGTCGCGAGCCTGCGCGACACGAGCCGCCGCGCTCTCGCTCTCGTCGAGCAGGCGGTACACCTCGCTGCTCGACGGCATCCCCGCGAGGCGACACCACTCAGCGAGCGGCTTGCCGCGCCTGAGCCACTCGCACAGGCAGGCGATCAGGTCAGGCTCCCGCGCCGCCGGTGCTGGCACCGGCGCTGGCTGGCGCACGACACCGCTCATCGCCTGCGCCATTGGGCGACCGCGCAGGCCCGCGCCGTGTGCCGCACGACGCGAGCGACCCACTCCCGCCGCACGGCGTAGGTCGCCGCGAGCCGCCTGTAGCCGACACCGCGCTCGTGCGCGGCTCGCACGGCCTCGACCAGCGCGTCGGAGTACCGGGCGAGGTGGTGTGTTTCGCCGCAGCGGTGTCCACGGTCGGTGTGTCCAGTTTTCCGGCGGTTTCCCGCTGGTTTCCGCTCGTGAGCAGGGCTGGTGCTGGCGATCTCCACGACGGCCTCCCTCGTCGCGCACGGAGTGACACTCGCGTGCGCGTGTGCGCGACGATACCCCGCCCACACCCACTTTTCAACAACTTATCCACAAGCCTTTTTTGCCTCAATAACGACCACTCCCCAATAACAAGCCCCTTGCCGCATCTTGAGGCCACTTGTTATGTGCCGTAATAAATCTGAGCAAATTTGTGCAGCGGCACGCTTGACACAGCCGAAATACCTGTCAGACTGCTCGTGTCTCGAATCGAGTTCTCCCCCCCCCCCCAACCAGCGGCCTAGGCCGCGACAACACAAGGAACGCCCAATGAAGACCCCCAGCACAACCAGCCTCGACACGCTCGTCCCCGACGCGATCTACGAGGCGGTTGAGGTTCAAATCCGGTACGCATGCGCACTCGCCTCCAACGACGCTGAGACCCTCTGTCAAGAGGTGATCGACGCTGCCCGTGCCGCTCGTGACCGGGCTGTCCAGCACGCCCACCAACGCCGCAACCTCAGCCTCGACGCGGCCCAGCGCGACTGCCGCGCCCGTGCCTCAGCCTGACCCCTCACCCCACCCCCCCAACACAAGGAACCACAATGACGAACACGACCACCAGCCTGAGCGGACGGCTCCACCTCGCGTTGACCCGCGTCACTCCAGCCGCCACGCTCGCCGTGCTGGCGGGTGACAGCGACAGCGCGGTGCGCGAGGCCGTCGCCCGTCACCCCTCCACCCCCGCCGCCACGCTCGCCCAACTTGCGGAAGACCGCCCTGTGGTCGTCCGCAGACTGGTCGCAGACCACCCCTCGACCACAGCCGACACGCTGGCTCTGCTCGCGACCGACCGCGAGGAGATCGTGCGCGTCGCCGCCGCTCGATCCTGACCCTCACCCTCACCCTCTCACCCCCAACACAAGGAACAACCACAATGACTACAGTTTCCGAGCCTGACACATTCCTGCGCCGCCTAGACCTGTCGCTATGCCGCCTCCGCCACGGCATCGACGCGGTGACCGCCCGCGCCATCACCCGCAGGGGGGACGGCATGAGTGCGGCGCGTGCAGCCGCATACGCGGCGCGACGCGCCGCCACCCTGCTGCGCCGCTCGTGGGCCAGCGCCCACGCCCGTGATCGGGGCGACTACACCGCAGCCGAGTCCGTTGTAGCCGACGCGCTCGTCCGTCTCACGCCGGGGCGACGCGCTGCCGGAGCGGACTGGCGCGACCGCATCGTCGCCGCCCGTAGTCGGGCTGGCTCTCCCGCCACTCTCTCGCTACTGGCGAGGGACAGCGAGTGTCTCGTGCGCTGGATCGTCGCACGGAATCCGTGTACCCCGACCGCTACGCTCGAGCGGCTGGCGGCCGACAGCGTGGGCCTAGTCCGCGAGGCCGTCGCGTGGAGTCCACGCATCGGCGCTGACACGCTCGCCCTGCTCGCGGGTGATGGCGACGGGCTAGTGCGCGTGGCCGTCGCGTGTCACCACACCGCCACCCCCGACATGCTCGCGCAACTGGCGAGGGACAGCGACAGCGCTGTGCGCGTGGCCGTCGCCCGTCACCCGTCCACGCCGTCCCACGCGCTCGCCGTGCTGGAGGACGACGACTGTGAGCGCGTGTCCGGCATCGCTCACCGCCGCGTCTACTACCCGAGTTCGTGCGCTCGATCCTGACCCCTCACCCCCCCCCAACACAAGGAACCGCAATGACTACTACGACCAACACCGTGTACGCAATCGCCGTCATCGAGCCGCTGTCCGGTGACGATGTCGGATTCGATTGGGGCGCTGGCCGCGCCCATGTCCTGCTCTGCGCTGATTCGCTCGCGGAACTAGCCGCTGCCGTCACCGCCGAGTACGAACTGGACCGCTGTACAGCGCCCACCCTGTCGGCCTGCGTCGAGGCGGTGCGAGATGCCTATCGCCACAGCAACGCCGATGTTGCCGGGTGGAGTGGTGAGGCTGGTGACCTACTGACCGACTGGCTCCCCAGCGCCGGGAGTAGTGACGCATGGGGCGATGATGTCTGGCTAGGCGTGGCCGACCGCCTGTCCTACGAGGCGTTCCGGGCCGCCTGCCAGCGGCTCGGCCTACCCGCCACGGACTCGTACGCCCCACCGTCAGACGACGAGGCCGATGCGTGCGTCCGGGCCAACGACCCGGACGGCGTGGAGTCCGCCGTCGGCTATCTACGCGCCGGTGATCCGGTGCGTGCCGTCCTCGCCCGCGCCGTCGCCCGCGCTCGATCCTGACCCTGACCCACACCCACAGGAGACCGCAATGACTACGACACGGAACAACCAACGCTCGACATTCGCCCGCGCCCGCGCTGGCAACCCCGGCGGGTGCTACACCTGCGAGGCGTGCGGCAGGCGCACCCGGCACACCGATACCAACAGCGGCACCTCGTACTGCTCGGACTGTTTTGCGGCGATGGAGGCCGAGAACGGTGTCGCGGACGAGGCCATTACCCCCACCCCACCCCCAACACAGGAGACCACTATGACCACAGTATCGCCACCAGCCGCACTACCCCGATGGACGACCATCCGCATCGCAGAGTCCACACGGGAGATGCTCGATGAGGTGCGCCACCACCTCGAGGCCGACGGCAAGCGCCGCACACTCGACGAGACCATCGCCGATGCCCTCACCCAGTTTGCGAGCGCGGCCCAGCGCAGGAAGGAGCGCAAGTGAAGACCACCACCACCCCGATCCTCCGCTCATGGCGCAATTCGTCGGCGTACCCCGACGCATGGGCGCGGCCCTGCGTCGCGTGGATATGTCGGCGGCTCGATGTGCGCTCTGCCCATGTGCAGATCACCAATACCCGCCCACGCGGGGGGAACGGCAGAGCGTGGCTCTGCGCTAACCGCGTCCTGCTCCGCCTGAATCGCCGTCACCCGCGCCTCGAATGGCAGTACTCGACGATGTCGTGGGATCGCAGCCGCCCCGTCAGCGGGACGCTGGAGGCGTTCGTCTTCCTCGCCGCGCACGAACTCGCCCACATCTCGCCCGAGGGCAAACACCTCTACTCCACCTGCGAGGCGCAGCGGCACACGCCCGGACGCGGACATTGGCGGCAGCGGATGGAGTACGCGACACAGAGCATCGCGACGCGGCTACTGGGCGAGTACCGCGATGGTGGGCGCGACGAGTTGCTGCGGGAATACCGCAAGGCCACGGCCAAGGCCAAGGCCAAGGCCAAGGCCCGGCCACCACAGCCGACCGCAGACCAGCGGCTCACCCGCATCGCGGAACTCGCCCTCGCGTGGGAGCGCAGGCGCACCCGGGCGGAGAACGCGATCAAAAAACTCAATCGCCGCCGCGCTGGAATCATCGCCGCGCAAACACGCAAGGCAGCAGCCCATCGTCCCTCAGCCTGACCCCTCACCCTCTCACCCCCAACACAAGGAGACCCCAATGACTACGACCACCCACGGTGTACCCCAGCGGCGACTAGATGCCGAGACGATCTCTACCCCCCCCGCCACGCTCGCCCTGCTCGCCACCGACCGCGCCGTCACCGTCCGCCGCCTCGTCGCGGCGAACATATCCACGCCCTCCGACACGCTCGCCCTGCTCGCGACCGACAGCGACGATTGGGTGCGGCTGGCGGTCGGCAACAACCTGATCACCGCAGCCGACACGCTGGCGCAACTGGCCGGGAGTGAGGATACTGGGATACGGGGTGCCGTCGCCCGAAACACGACCACACCCGCCGACACGCTGGCTCTGCTCGCATCCGACCCCTACTACTGGGTGCGCTACTGCGTCGCGGAGAATCAGTCCACCCCCGCCGGTGCGCTGGCGCAACTGGCGACCGACGGCACTCTGATCGTGCGCTACATCGTAGCCACGAACCCCCTCACTCCCCCCGCCGTACTCGCCACGCTCGCGACCGACGACGAGTGGGTGCGCTCCGCCGTCGCCAACAACCCCTCCACGCCTGCCGACACGCTCGCCCAACTGGCGACCGACCGCGATGAAAGGGTGCGCGAGGCCGTCGCCGCCAGATCCTGACCCCACCCCCCCAACACAAGGAGACCGCAATGACTACGCCCCAACTCGTCGCATTCGACCCCAATGCCCTCGTCACATACGCCACGGCCCTGAGGGACAACTCCCCCTCGCTCATAGTCAACGCTGGCGGCACGCAAATCTCCGTCTCAGTCTGCTCCCCCAACCAAACTCCGCTCGTCATGGTGTGGGGTACATACGAGGCCGGGTACTGGCGGGTGACCATCCGCATCCCGGAGCAGCGGCTGGAGAGTGAGCAGGCGACTGCCGAGTTCGGCAACGCAGTCGCTTGCGCGACCCGCATCCGCACCGAGATGCACAGACTATTCAACCGCGCCTAGCCGCCGGTCAGTCCTCGTCAGTCGCTGGCCCCAACTCGGGGCCAGCGACTGACAGGCTAGACATCATGGCCCGGGCGTGGGTCAGCCGCTGGTTGAGGCCAGCAATGATCTCAGCCCACATGGCTGGGCTGCGCCAGTTGACCTGATCGATTTGCGCCGCATCCCAATGGTCGGAGATGAGCAGGATCTCCTCGATCCACTCCTCCATGACCTCGCGACTAATCGGCTTGGACGATGTCTGTTCGCGGATGTCGCGCATCAGCAGCACGATCCGGCCACCGAGGTCAGCGTCTATCGCAGTCCGAAGAAAATCGCCCTGCATCGTCCCTCCTATCGTCCGCCTCGATCCGTCGCAGCAGCACCCGCCTGTCGCAGGAGATGGCGACCGTCACCCTACCACGCCCAGTCTCTACGACCTCGATGAATCCGTCGAACCCCTCAGATGAGGGCGGGGTAGAGAAGACCACGGTGTCCCCGCGCTTCAGCGACTGCATTAGTTTCCCGTGGGATTCCGACGGCACAGAACCAGTATCGGCAGCGGCCATGACTAGACTCCAGCAATGAGCGCGATGCAGCGACGAAAGGGCGCGAACGGCGAGCGTGAGGCAGCGGCTGCCCTCACCGCAATCGGGATCTCAGCGGAGCGGACGGCTCGCAATGGCGTGCATGACGCACCCGATGTGACGGCGACCGGGCTGCGCGTCGAGGTGAAGCGACGGCGGAGGATGATCCACCACAGTTGGATGGGGCAGGCACTCGCGACGAGGGGGTGCGACACCGATGTCGTCGCCGTGATGAGCAGGCCGGATGGCGGGGAGTGGCTAGTCACGGTTCGCCTCTCTGACCTGATCCGAATGTCGCACCTCGTCCGGGCAACAGCCGCCGAATCGGTGAACCACGCGGCCCCCACCTCTGCCGTAGGTAATCGCGCCACCGCCTGATCTCCCGCCCCTCCCTCCAGCGGAGGTAGAACAGGACGCAGAGTCCGGTGCAGGCCAGTCCGGTCGCGAGGAACACAGCGGTGTCAAGCACCGCCCACCTCGTCACCGGCGACAACCTCGACCCGTAGTTCCTCCAGTTTGGTGACCACGCTCCCGATGATCCCCTTCCACATCGAGATGCTCATGCCGGGGCAGAGCCTCGCCCTGATCGCCTCTCCGTCCTCCGAGCGGCGCAGGTTGACATAGCAGTTGACCCCGCTACAGACCACGGTCATGGACACCTCTTCGATGCGGATCGGCTCCTCGTCGTGTTCCATCAGCGCACCGCCCTGAACTGGTCATCAGCGACCATGACCTTCGGCCCCTTCGCGGCCCCCGTCTTGACATCAGGGGTCTCGACCTGCAAGAACAACTCATCGAACACGGGCTGGCCCAGCACGGTCTTCAGAGTGCCGAACTTCCACGGACTAGACACCAATACCCCACCATCTCCGGGCCTCAGCACCCCGAGGTCACCACCAGTAGCGGTGAGGACGCTGGCGATGACATCGGCGTTGGGCCGGATCACATAGGTCTTCTCGCGACCCTCATACAGGCGCTGGGTTGGGCCGACCTGAATGTCGCCGTGCCGCTGGATGTGGGCCAAGGCCGTGTCATTGAGCCGATCCTTCGCCTCACGAATCGCGGCCTGAACGATGCCGAGCCAGTTCCAAGCGGCGCAGATGATCTCCTTCTGCTCCGCTGGCGAGTACTGATCGACACAGTCCCCGACGATGCCGACCGTGATGCCAATGTTGGCCCTGACGGCTGTGGTGCTGGCTGTGATCTCCGTCTGAATCGCGTCTAGGTCTGCTGGCATGTCTTCATGCTCCTGTGATTGGGGTGTTGAGGTTTGTCACCCCACGAAGGGGTGACCTTGGGTTCTGAGTCTGCTTCCCAGCGGCGAGTGTGTCCAACTCCTCCGCGAGTGTGTTGAGTGCCTTGATCGCGTCGGCCTTCTCCGTCTCCGTCGCTCCTGTCTTGGTTAGTTTGTTGATCTCGTCTACGAATTGCTTCCACTTGCCGAATCGTGGTGCTGGCATTGTGCTGCTCCTGCTTTGTTTCTGATCCATGCGGCGACGATGCCGCGAGTCCCGACCCGCCACCGTGAGACATCGGACGGGAGTGGGTCAGCGCCGATCCATTTCCGCTCCCGCAGTTCGCTGATTGCGGAGGCGATGATGTCCCGACCCTGCGCCCGGAGGAACTCGACCTGAGCCTCACGCTCACGCTCGACCTCTGCCAGCGCCTCTACTCCCGATGCCGTGTATCGAGCCTGCGCCCCAGCCTCATTCCGCAGCCGACCGTACTCCGTCAGGAACCACCTCAGTTCGGGCGGGTTGTTCGCCCAAGTTGAGTAGCGGCGCTTGACCTCCTTGATCGCCTGCTCAAGCGTGGCTTGGTTGAGGGCATCGAACGACTGCTTGTACGCGGTCGCCAGCGTCGAGCCGGGGCCACCCCACCGAGCATTGGGCCATAGACCCTTGACCAGTTCTCGGTTGCTCTCGATGGTAGCCATCAGAAGTCACCTCCGATAACACTCGGCTGGTTATTAGACCTGCCAAGCCAGTTCGTTACGAACCGCAACCAGTTAGACTTACCGGACTTGCTGGGATTGGCCCTCAGCCACAGATCCATTCTCGCTAGTTCGGCTGATAACACTACATTCGGGTGAGCCACTACGATTCGATCTGTGACATCCGAGGTGATACCCTCCCATCCACCCTCCCGAGTCCAACGGAGGCGACTGGGAGGAACCGCGTGGCTCTTGGTCGCTCTAGGCGCTGGCTCCGCAACCTCTTCTCTCACACTCTCATCTCCTGATTCTTCTTCTCTCTGATTCTGATTCTGATTCTGATTCTGATTAGCATTGCGTCCGCATATGCGTTCGGATATGCGGTCGGATATGCGGTCGGATATGCGGTCGCATTGCGTTGGCATTGCGGACGCATATGCGGTCGCATCAGACCGGTCGATAACTTTTGGTGACCACCGGCGGTTTGCGGCGGCTGCGGCCTGCTCTCTACGCCCGGTAACGCGGCCCCTCTCGACCTCTAGTCGTTGGTTCATCCAACCTCCGGTGGACAAGACCCACTTGGCTCGCAGAACACTCCTAGCCTCGGCTAGGTCGGCCCGTGAGACACGACAGATCGCCGTGTCATCGTCCGGGATCGGGCCGCAGTCCCACGACCAAGCCAGCATGTTGATGTATGCCCCGGCCTCGCTGGCCGACATCAACTGCGTCCCGGCCAGCCAAGCCTTAGCGTCAAACTGAAAAAACCACTCTGTTGCCATTTGTGCGCGTGTCCTTTCGCGGGTGAAACTCACCTCCGGGCGGCTCGAACAGACACCGCCCGGAGGATGAGACACAAGGGCTTAGAATGGGATCTCGTCGCGCTTGTCGGCCTCGGCAGCGGCTCCAGTAGCCGCAAGGTAGTTGCCCGAGCCGACTACAGACACGAGTTCTACCCCGAACTGTGAGGTTCGCAACTCGAGAACGACGGACTCGCGACGATCCTTGCAGTCCATTGCCGTGTCAACCAAATTGTCCTTGAATGTGGTTGCCTTGAGCGGGTTGCCGAGAGAGGACATCAGGTGCAGGGTGTGCTTTGTGTACGGCTTGCCTGTGGCCTTCGCGACACCCTCCTTGGACTCGACCCCGACCACCTCGTAGACCTCGACACCAGCGTTGGGGCTGGGAGAGGCCACCGTCCGCTGCTCGGTCACAGGGGGCGCTGGGGGCTTGGCCTTCGGCGGGAACACCGTCGCCAGTCCGGTCGGACGGGCAGTGGCCTGCGGTGGCAGGCTCGCGGCGTTGGCATCGTCGTCCTCGGTCGCTGTGCAACCAACAGCCGCCGCTAGCGAGTACCTCCGCAGATAGGTCAGGCACGATCCGATACCCTGTGGGTCATCCTTGGCCGGCTGAGCGGACACCGTCTCAGACAGCCACTCCCCGCTCTCGTGGAGCAGGATGGTGGTCAGACCGACACGATTGTTCGGCCCATCGCACGGGAACTGCGCGACGGACAGGCCATTGTCGGCCAGCGGCCCACGGATCGCCTCCCATACAGCCGTCAGGTCTGCGTAGTGAGACCGGAAGTGCGGGTTGACTGAGGACTTGATGGCCGGTGCGATCTTGGACTGTGCCGCAGCCAGCGCGGCGGCGAGGTTGGCGATGGACTCAGAACGGGTCATGGGGTTTCTCCTTGTGTTGGTGTTGGCGATTCACTGGGGGCCGGACTGTCTGCGTCATGCTCGGGGCGGTCGGGATCCTCGTCGGATTCCTCGTCGGATTCCTCGTCGGGATCCTCGTCAGGCTCAGGCTCATCATCCCACGGCGGCTCTTCGCCGCAAACATCGCGGGTCGGGCAGTCGGAGTAGACCCCTTCGCCCATGTGCCATTGACCCATCACGCACCCCCCTCGGCCCGTGGCCTGTCGGTGTCGTTGTCGCCGGGTGTCCCGTCGAACTGGTCGGGGCCGAGGATGTCTAGCAGGTCAGAGTTGACCACCTCTAGCCGCCTCCGTAGGGAGCCTGAGCGAGAGAGAGTCTCTCGGATCAGGTCACCTATGTACTCGTCCATCAGATCCATTGCGCGTGTCCTTTCGCTGGGGTTGTGGGGTTGGTGGAACCGCCTTCGCGGCCCACCGGGAAGTGTTCAGCCGGATGGCTGACAATGATTCGATCAGTCGCCTCGCCAGCGCGGCTGCGGCTGGACTGCGCGACAGTTTGGCGATGTCGGCAGGGGTTCGGGCCTTGGGGATGCCGCTCATAGCCCGTACTCCAAGTTGGTGTCGATCTGTAGCCGCACTCGACTCAGCCAATCTGCGCGAACAGTTTCCGACGACCAAAATTTCGGCAGTTGCTTGCTCACGCGCTGGGCGTGGCCCCGATTCAGGCCGATCTCCTGCGCGATCCTCGTGTAGGACAGGCCCGTGTAGGTGTGGATGGCATCGAGGGCCATTAGGCGGATCACCATCGACTGCCGGTCAGCAGTCAGCCGCGACAGACCACGGCCCTCTAGGGCCGTGTCCACCGCCTTGCGAACTATTGGGAGTGCGAACATGGGTGGGAGTGTAGTGATCTGTCGGCAGACCACAAGAGGCGGCTACACTTTTTTTCACGGTTCCGCACCGTGTTGTACGACCTGTGTATAGTGTCCGCACGGCTCGTACACACAAGGAGGCTGCATGTACCGCGACGAATCTAGGCAGGCGTATGAACAGACCGACACCCGCAAGAACGAGACCCGCGTAATCGACCACATCGAGCGGTGCGGCCACGCGGGGGCTACATGCGACGAGACGATGGTCGCCCTACGCCTCCAGCACCAAACCGCCTCGCCATGTTTCACCGCCCTCGAGCGCAGCGGCAAGATACAGCGCACAGCCGAGCGCCGGTTGACCCGCACCGGATCGCGTGCCGCCGTCTACAGGCTGGCGACCGGGCTGCTCTTTGCCGAGCCTACGCAGAGCAGGGCAGAACTCTACCGCGAGATCATCCGAGCGGCCATGGCCGCTCGGGAAACGGGGCAGTGGTCGGACTTCGACAGCGCCCTCTCTCGCCTGCCCATGAGGGAGCAGGCCCGGATCTAGTCCACGCGCTCGGCGCACCACGCATCGCGGCGAGCATTGTTGGCCTTGATCTCTAGGATGGTCTGCTCGGTGTCCTGATCAGACCAACTGATCGGTAGCCACACGGCGCACTCACTGCCGCTTGTGGCCGTCGTCGCTGTGCAGCCCAGCGCGGTTACTGTCGCGCCTGCGAGCAGCAGTGCCAGCCCTAGTCGCCGCATGCAGCCTCCTCGTCGCCACTCGCGACTGCTCCGCCTCCCTGCCACTAGCACCCTCGCGCCGGGAACTGCTCGCGAGCATTGAGGCGATCCAACCGACCACCACAACGCCAGCCACAACCAGCCCGACCTGTAGGATCACTTCTTCTTCCCACTCTTGGCCCACACCGACCACGCTGCGGTGCCGATGGTGACCACAGCGCCCATGATGACCTCGGAGTTGGCCTCGTCAATGAATCCGCGCCCAACTAGATAGCCACCGAGGGCTGACACGACGGCGCGAATGATTCCAGCGATCTGAGTCTCTTGCATGACAGGTCTCCTGTTTGTTTATCTGTCCCGATCAATCTTCTCGACCAACAAGGCCAAGTGCGCTTCCAATTTCGCGAATCCGGCCTTCATGTCCTCCTTCAGGTCGGTCATGTCCGCCTTGAAATCCTCGCGGCGCGTGTAGAGTACCGGCAACTCGCGCTCTATCTGCCGCATGTCCCGCTTCAGATCATGGATGGAAATCCACATGACGCGCAGAACCCAGCCCACCGTCAGGCCCATTGCGGCACTCAGCCAATTGATAACGGTCTGGTGATCCATTACGACCGCATGCTTCCCATCAGGCTGAAGGCCACTTTGCATGTGGCTACATACTCTCCTGTCTTTACCCCGATGGTGTACCACACTAGGTCAGGCTCAAAGCCCACATCCTCGGCAGTTCTCACCCAATAATCTACATCGTACCAAGTGGCTGCGCCGGGATTGTCCGGGCTGTAGTCCCACGAACGCTGGGCTGTCACCCTCGTGCCGCCGAGTGACCCCCCAGCCGTATTGCTGACCGAGGCGTTGAACCATCCGAGCAGATGAACTGGCGTAGTCCACTGGTTCTGTCCCGTGATCGTTAGTTGTGCGATGATTGGCATGTCAGGTGTACGACGGGTACCACTTGGTACCGCCCCATGTCATAACCAAGGCGCGGCCAGTCACAGCGGTACCGGCAATGACGATGTTCCCGCTGGTGTCCCATGTAAACGCGGCAGTGGGCAGCAGCGTGATGTAGCCGCCAGCCGTGCCGATCCCTAGTGGGGGCGTGATGGTCTTGATTAGCCCCGCGCCGAGAAAACTGATCGGGCTGGTTGGGGTAATCGTGTTCACCACGAATCCCACGGTGGGAACAGCCACGCCCGTGTTGATAACCCCGTAAATCCTAGTCCCAACCGTGGAGGTGGAACCAAGCACGGTACTCCCGTGGCCGAAGCCAACTGACGGCCCAATGACCACACAGTATCCGTTGGTGGCCGCGAGGACATCGGCACCAGCGCCGATGATCGTGTTGTTATTGCCCGAGGTTATGCGGTTTCCGGCCAAATTGCCGACCCCGACATTCTGCTGCCCGATGGTGCAGCCTCCCAAGGCATTCGCGCCAACCGCCGTGTTGATTGTCCCACTAGTGTTGGCATCGAGGGCAGACAGCCCTACGGCCACATTGTTTATGCCGGTACACAGGCCGGGAGACATTGCCAAATAGCCCACAGCGGTATTGCCTGCGCCGGTGTTCTGCCTCAAGGCTTTGTAGCCAACAGCGGTGGTGTTGGCTCCGGTGTTCTGATAGGCGGTCTCCACACCAACAGCGGTGGTGTTGGCTCCGGTGTTGGCGTTGAGGGCGTTGACCCCGAGGGCTGTCACGGCTGCGGCAGAGTTATCCTTAGCCGCTTGGTAACCGACAGCCGACACATCACTCGCCTCAGTCACCGACATGACCGTGAGCAGCAGCCCGGAGCCGGTGCCACCAATGAGACTAGGGGCGACGGTCAGCACCGTCGCTGGGAGGAGACCCATCGACCCCGCAGCGCCTCGGCCACCAGTCACCACCGCCGCAGACTGGATCTCCTCATCGACCACGGTGATGTTGAGGGTCGGCAGCACCGCCATAGCGGTACCGCTCACATTCGATGCCAGCACCCCGTTGTATGTGCCATCGGTGTAGCGGGTACCGGGATCGGTGATTGTGACCGTCACAGCCTTGGCCCCCATCGCACTGGCCGCTGAATGCCCAAGACCCGTCGAGTTCTGCGTCAGGTTGCCAGCAGTTTGGGATCCACTCAGAGCCAGCACACCAACCGCCGTGTCCTGTGGGCCGTCGGTTGTTCCGACCAGCATGTCGTTGATGTAGCAATCCCTACCAACCCCAATCCCGCCGGTAACGATCAGTGCGCCAGTGGTCGATGATGTGGACGGCGTGTCGCCGTAGATCGTGAGACCGCCACTAACTTCGACATCGTTGAATGCCGGGTTCCTGCCGAAGACTCCGCCCTGTGTCTTGATCATTGGTGGCTAGTGCGGATACCAAACACCAGTGGCGGACGAATAACTGAGCATGACCGCCGTCCCGTTAACTGGGCTGCGAGCAGCACCGATGTTTCCCGGATTGACACCCCCCGTGATCAGCGTGAATGGTGTCGCGCTATTAGCAATCAGCGTGATGGAGCCTCCGGTTGATGCGATTAGCGACGGGGGCGTGATCCGGTTGATCGCAGCAGTTGCACCGGTAATCGCCGTGATCGGGCCTACTGGGGCAATCGTCGTGCTTGGGTTGTTGATGGACGGTGGGACATCGCCGGTCGAATGTACCCCGAAGATGCGAGTCCCGAGCGTAGCGGAGGTTCCGATGATGGTCGTGTTGCTTGCCACACCACTAGCAGCCGCGCCGACCACGATAGAGTTGGTGAGGGCAGCACCGCCAGCGTTGGCGTTGTAGCCGACGACAACATTCTGCGTGCCACTGGTGAGGTCGTCGCCAGCATTCCCACCGAGGCCGACATTCTGCGTCCCGGTGTCAACTAGGGAAAGCGCCCCGCTGCCTATCGCCGTGTTGTTTGTGCCGGTTGTCTGCGCCACCAAGGCTGTTGTGCCAACGAGGGTGGTCACGGATGTGGTGACGATGTTTGCGGCAGACGCGCCAGCCGTGAAGACGGTTGGCAGTCCGGCTCCATCGAACGACAGAGCCTTGCCAGCCCGAGTGGTGGCTGTCGGCAGCGTCATGTTGAGTGTCCCGTCTGATTCGGGAATCGTCATTCCGCGAACGATCAGCCTCTCGGCCTGCTGGACTTGAATCGTGGAGCGGTCGAGGGCATCCGTGATGACATGCGGGTAGAAGCCGCCCTGATTCGCCAGTTCGAGCGGCTGCGTGTCCGGGACATTGGAAACAATCGTCAGCGTGAGGCCGGAAGCGAGGTTGCCACCAACCAAGGTGACGGTTCCGCCGGGGTTAGTGTCCTGATTGCCGTTCAGGGCGACCGTGTACTGGCTCGTGAGTGTCAGGTCAACTGCAACACCAGTAGCCACGGTCAACTGGATGGCCCGGATATCGCTCGCCGCGAAGATCTTGAAGTCGAACCCGAACACACTCTGATTTCCTGCCCCAACAAAGGGGCCAGCGGTGCGCGTGGTGCTGCTGATCGTCATCTGAGGCTCCTAGGGTGATCGTAAAAATGTGCCATTCAGTACGGGTACCTCACCGCCTGATGCCCGTGAGTGGAACGAGTGGGTTAGAGGTCTCACCCTCAAAGAGCGCCTCGATGCCGTCGATAGTGCGGTTGGTCTGTGCGCTCGGTAGGCCCGTGAATGTGCCAAGCGTGTTGATCGCCGCCTTGCGGAAGGCCCGGTCGAACTCCAACTGAGACGACTGTGTCGCGAGGTTGTACAGGTCAGCGAATGCCCGTGTTCCGGCTGGCCCTTGGTAGCCCAGTCGCGCACCATCCGAGCCGGTGACGATGTCAGCGATGTTGCCGAGTTCGCGCAGGCCAACCATCGTCCCCATCGCGTAGGAGAGTTGCTCCGCGACTAGTCGCCTAGCCAACTTGGACATCGCACCCCCACCATCGTCTTCCTCTTCGTCCTCGTCCTCTTTTTGGCCCGTCAAGATGGCCCTCAAGGCATACGAGAGAACCGCAGGAACGGAAAGGATCAGCAGCAGGTCGGCGGTGAGTTTCCCCTTGTCCTTCTGCGTCATCACCTCGACAGCGGCCATGTTGAACACCGTGTTCATGTACGAGTAGAAGACTGTGAATAGTTTCTGCGCCGCGCCGCCCCGCTCGACGGCGCTGAGATCCTTCAGCATGCCCGATCCCTGCGAATCGATTACAGCCTGATCGGCAAGCGCAATCACTGTGGCTTCGTCGAAGTTCTCAGAGAGTGCCTTAGCCCTCGCCCCATGCCAAGTGGCGACATCAACAACCCGCTGCATCTTCATCATCATGAAGTAGGTGCCGAGCATGATCCGCCTCTTGGCGAGTGACTCACCCTGTACGAGGTTGCGGATCTCGTTCAGTTCGCGGAACTGGGTGCTGCCCCGGCGCAGCATGAACTCCGACTGCTCAGTCGCCTCCTTGATGGCCCTGCTCGGGTCGGAGGCGGAATAGGAGATCCCGTGGAGCGTCCAGTTCAGGCCGAGCCGCACGATGGTCTGGTTGAAGCCGATGATCTGCTGGACGGCAGACATCGCATTGAAGCCGAGGCCAGCCGCACTAACTCCCTGTCGGATGAAGTTGAGGAATGGCGCATCCGTGTTCCGCTCCCCACCCGCGATGTCCTTCACCCACCGCTTCAGTTCCAGCATGTACTCGGGGCCGAGTTTGTGGTGTGTGCGGACGGCCCTATCGAAGGGTCGCGAACGGAGCAGGCGGTTGATGTCGATCAAGACCTCGTGGTAGGCAAGGTCATGGATCGTGTCGTTGAAGCCACCGTACATCCCCGACAGCGTCAAGAGCAGTGGCCCCTCATTGGGATCCTTGGCCCGCGACTTCAGGTGGCCTCGGTAAGTTGTCGAGGCGACAAACGCCCCCTGCATCTCCCGCTCCGCAACCCGAGCCATATCACGGTCGCTGACACGCCCACTCGCCCGTGGGTCGTATTTGATCGGGTAGTAGCCGCCGCGCAACATCGCGACCTGACCGTCACGGCTCTTGACCATGAGCGGGTTGGCTGCGACCCACTCAGGCTCCACGCCGTACACGCGCCGCTGCTTCGCTGAGATCAGTGGCCGGTACACCTCGAAGTGATCCCACACCGCCTGCACAGCCTCCAACTGCACCTTGCTCAAGGACGCAAGCACGGTCGCCACATCCTCGACCGTCCAGTCCTCCCCCTTCAGCAGGCGGCTCAGGTTGCCGAGGTTTCCCACATTGAGCGCCACAGCGACCCGCTGCTCCCTCGTGAGTGTGACCTTCTTGCCGCCAAGAGTGAACTCCATCTTGTCCGGCGTGTCCTGATTGGCCGCGAACAGCGGCTCCAATGTCTTGGTGAGTGCCAAGGTTGTCTCGGCCCTCATCTTGGACTCGAGGTCAGCGGCACCATTCACCTTGCGGATCAGGTACTGCCACACCGGGCCACCGTTCTTGCCACCGTCCAGTATGCGAGCAATGGCCGCAGCCTTCAGGTGCGAAACCAAGAAGGCCGTGATGCCAGCCCGGTTCCGGTCGGATTTCGTTGTCCCGGTTCGCTGCTCTAGATCCTTCGCGTTGGCGTTGGCGGCAATCGACATGACGATTGCCTCTGTGGTCGATTTGAACTCTTCGGTGGCCTTGGCTGTCAGCCCCTTCTGCTCGTTCTTGCCGATCCGCTCCAGTTGCCGGATGCCCTCGACAAGGCTTTGGAACTCCGACACGGTCAGGTCGGAGATCGGCCTTCGCGCCCCCTCGTCGGTGATGACCTCGCCAAGGTCAGGAACCATGCCCTGCGCCTTGAGTTCCTCGATCAGTTCTGCGAGCCTCTTTGCCGGTGCGGCCCCGGCCTCGCGCTTGGTCAGAGCAAACCGCTCTAGGATCGCCTCGATCTGATCGCCCATCTCTGCACCCATCCGCTTGCGGTTCGCTGGACTCAGGACTCGGCGCAGATACCTGATGCCCTTCTTCCCATCCTCCCGTGCTTCCGTCGCCACCTTCGCCAACTGGTTGTGCAGCAGTTGCCGCCTCTTGGCTGCGATGGTCACCTCCTGTGCATCCATGTCGCCGTAGGTTTTTCGGAACGAGTCAATCCTCTCCTGTGCCTTCTGTGTGGCAGCGTCTCGGGCCGCGCTGGCCGAGGAAACCGCATCCGCCTCAGACGCGCCAGCGGCAATCTGCTCGTTGTAGTCGCGGGTGTACGCCGCCCCGCCAGCGGCCTCGGCTGGCCGCATCGTTGTCGCAGACCTCCCAGCCTCACGCGCCGCACGGCTCTCGGCTGCGGTGTAGTCAGACGGTCGCAAGTTTGCCAACTTCGTCCTGCCAATCACCTCCTCAGCAGCCTGACGAGCCGCAGCCATGAGTGCCATCACCGGCTGGTTCAGTTTCGCCAGCCAACGGAGTTCGACGGCCACAAACCGGCTCCGGGCCTCATTGTGCAGCGCCTCCTGCACCCGTGCCTCAATGGCCTCCGGTGAGTTCATAGCGCCAAAGCGGCGTGTCATCTCCTCATCGACCCGGCTGGCAATCTCTTCCCTCTTGCGCTTGGCCGCGACTAGAGTGGCGATCATCTCAGCGCCCGACCCAAAGCCGAACATCTCAGCGACCACATCCGGGTGCATCGCGTCTGCGGAGTCCTTGGGGTCAACGATCCCATAGCGCGGGTGGGCGAGCCTGCCAAGATCCACGCCGGGAGCCACGGCGGCAACCGCCGCCCTACTCAGTTTGGTGTTGTTGCCCACATGTTGAGCGGTTCCGTCAGGGCCAACAATATTGCCACGCAGCAGGTAGTCGAGAGCCTTGTACACGGGGAGCGCAGACACCTCAGCCTCGACACGCTCCCGAACTTCGCGCCGCAGTTCCTCGTGTTCACTCTGAATCCGCTTGAGCAGGCGGGTACGCGCACCGGACAGCCATTGCATCTGACGCAGGCTCGCCTTGGCGAGGTCGAGGATTGAGGTCTCCGTGGCCTCATTAACCACCTCCTGATATGCGGCCCAAGTCGCCTCGTCCATCCCGGCCTCTTCCCTAGTCTGAAATAGTGGGACGAGGTCTCCGACCTGTTGCGCCTTCTTGATTCGGGCCTCGCTGGTCATCCAGCGATCCATGACCTCGCGCACCTCGCGACTCAACCCCGGCAGATCCTTCCCGAACCTGTCGCGATAGATGGCGTTCAACTGCTCCGTGATGTTGGAGTAGATGCGGAGCATGAAGGTGGCGATCTTGAAGAAGACCGACTGGAGGTCGGCAGACGGCGCACGACCACTACTCAGGTAAATTTCAAAGTTGTACGCCAACTGCTCGTGGTATTGCTCCTGCTCCTTGACGGACATTCCCGTCCACCTCTGCCTCCGCCCTTCGGGTGTTGTGTCGGGAATGCCAAACCATCGCAGGATGGCATCTAGGTCGGCCTTCACACGCTCGGATGCCTTCGGATCGGATGCGAGGCGGGTGAGGATCTCTAGGTGAGCGTGTGCGGCCTCGTGGCACCAAGTCGAGAACTCACTCGCTGATGTGAGCGTGGTCACCAGCGTCTTGAGGTTGATCTGACCACGGGGCGCTGGCCGCGGCGCTGACTGGAATAGCGGTTGTCCGCCTTCGACCGACTCTCTGAGGGCAGGCGTGATCGAGATGTACCTGACCACCTCTGACACCACACGGTCTCGCTCGACCTTCCCCCCGCCGAGCGAGCGGAGTATGGAATCCGCCACATCGGGGACAAGTGTGTCGTAGAACGCGACCATGCCGCGACTACCGATATCGGTGTTGAGGTTGGCTAGGCTCACCATGCCGGTCTCCTTGGCTCCATCAATGATCCGCCGCGCTAGCCCCTTGCCAAATCTCGTATGTAGCGCCTCCTCGGTCATCGCTGTCTCCACATTTTCCAAGTTCCCATGTGCATCCTTGATAGTGACCGCGTATGTGCCATCGCGGGTGCTTGTGGCAGAGATCGCGTCCACGACTTTCGAAACGCGCATCACCTCCGCGATCCGCTGTCCGGGCATGAAGGCCACGGCCTCGTAGCCTTCCTTCACGGCGACCATCAGGAGTTGCTTGATTGCGAGCCTCACCCAGTCAGAGGTTTCCTCCACGAATGGGCCACGCCTAGGCCCGTCAGGGTGGGTTGGTGGAGGTGGCACAGACCAGCCCAAGTCCGTGTCAGTGTCTGCTGGTTCAGGGTTGGCTTCCTGCCATTCCTTCCGAACTAGCGCCGCAACCAAATGTGCGGCTCTATATCGGTGCAGGACAGCCAAGTCATCCGGGACAGCACCGCCCATGTTAAAAACCTCGACCCAGTCTGGGTTGTGGCGGATCGCTGAGAGGGCATAGTCTACGCTATGCAAATTCAGATTGTTGTAACGAGGCAAAACAAGCGCGGCGGCGATCTCTGCATCACTCAACTGCTGTGATGTTTCTCTCGTGGCGACACCAAGGGAATCCTTCCATGCGAGACGAGCCGCGATAACTTTCCGCCCTCGTTCGTATAACTCCGTCCTGCGTCTCTCAATCAGAATGTTATGCGCTTCCTCCTCGGCATAAAACCGTCGCAGTTCCTCTAGTGTCGTGAATCCTTTCTTGCGACCCATTTGGCCCCAATCAGACTGGATCTCATGCACCATGAGGACTCGCTTGCCACCGTCACCAATCCGGTCGTCCACCCGAATATGAACAGCCACATTTAACTCTGCCCAGTGTGGGCCACGGAAACGCGCATCGTGATCCGGGATGGTGATCAGAAACTCCCTGTAGTTCTTGCCACCCACATCCACCCACTTTTCCCACCTTGGTCGCGCTGCCGAGATGCGATCAGTCCTATCTTGTTTGAGTTGTCTTGCCGCTTTCTCCCAAAAACCCTGAATGGTCGGCGGGTCATGAGTTTCGTTGTCGTCAATGGATTCGAGAACCAAATCCAAGTCCCTTTGGGCATTGCGGTATGCCGTGAATGCCTGAGTGAGTGCATCTGCATCTCCATCTTCATCTTGCCACTTGATCCACGCAGCGCGGAGGTTTTCCGATGCCCTGTGTATGGCGAGCGCCCCGTCTACACCGGCACCAGACCTCGTCATCGCGTCTCTTGCCAACTCTAGGCCACCTTCAAGCACGGCCAAATTGCGCCGAGACTCATCGCCAAAGAGGTCTTCTCTAGTTAGGGCCGCTACTACCGCCGCATCCCCCTTCTCGACAACTTGAACCTTCACACCATGCTCGGCAAGGAACACGCCGATGTCCCGCGCAGAGAGTTTGCCATCAGGATCCCTAGTGGACAGGTTGACCCACTCCTGAAGGCCGCTCCATACCAGTTCGGACTTCTTGACCACTCCGCGATCAACGAGCCGCTGGAACTCTTTCATCCACCCGGCTGGCCGCATCGCCTTGTCGCCCAACTCGGACATCGCTCGTTCAAGCGCCGAGAAGAAGGCTGGCGGAGACTTGGGTACTGGGGAGGCTTCCTGTCTCAGAGTGTGGGCGCGAGCATTCGCCTCGGCTGCGAAGCGCAGCACTAGCGCCGTGGTGTCGCCATCGTCGCCTTCGATCTCCCAATGGCTGAAGCCGCCATCGGATTGGCCGGGTAGGTACTGGCCGTCCTTGATAAAGCCGCCATCGATGACGGATCCCATGACATGCGGGAATCGCTCGGTTACATCGTAGTGGGCATTAGCAGCGCGGTCGTAGTAGATCGTCCCGTCATAGTCCATCACAGCGATGACCACGCCTCCCCCACGAGTGGACGAGGCCACCGGCGGGTTCGTCGCATCGAAGACACCAAACTCCGGTGGTGGTGGGCGTGGTGGGATCGCCTCTTGGCTCAGGGTGTCAGCATCCCCCACACGGCCCTCCATCCATGTCCACTCCGGCATCAGGCCGATCTTCTGCTCGGCAAACCTCGTGTCCTCTACCTTAGCGTTTCGGTTCTTTGCGCCATGTGGGCCGAAGTTCAGCCAAGAGTTCTGACCGCGAGTCTCGCTGGTCATCGCACCAACAGCCGCGCCGGTGAAGAGGCGCACATGGGCTTGCCAAGCATTCTCCTCGCCACGCGCACGGAAGCCTGCACCCTCAATGCCGTGTCCGAACGCATCGTGGACGGCACGGAACAGGTCGTTCACAAGAACTGGGCGCATCGGCCCGTTCAAGTCACCGAACGGCCACAGGACACCAGTGTCCTCAAGCAGCGGGTTGCTTGTTCTGTCATAGTCGGAGGCTGAGAGGCCATCGCCATACCCGGTGTCCGTTGGGAACACGGCCATCTGTTGGTTCTCGCGCAAGTCCCTGCTCGGGTTCCACGGGTTGCCAAACCCACCGGGCTGGGACGCATACGGGTCGTTGTCAGGATCGAAGAAGTAGAACCGGTACCCGGCTGCGACCAGCGCGGTGTACTGGGCGATGGTCTGACGAGCCATCTCCTCGTATGCGGCCCAAACCTCCGGGTTAGTCGGGTCGTCCTTCATGTCCGCATACGCCTGCGCGATGCGGATGCCGCGATCCGTGTCTACTGCGGCGTATTCGGCTTGGCGGGCGAAGGGGATTCCGTGGGCGGCGGCGTATCCTCGGGCAACGGCGACGAGCCTTGGATCCGGGCCTTGGATGCCCTGCTCCGTAGGCGCTCCGAGTAGCGGCGATAGCGTTCCAACTTCCGCAGGTTGGCCTCCGTGTCCAACCTCTCCTCTTCGGACATGATCCTGTCTGACTGTGCCTTCGGCATCGCTGATGGCGGCTTCGAGTTCTCGCTGCGCTTCTTGTTGAAGATTATCAATGCGCCCCCACCGATGAATTCCCTGAATTCTTCCCGACTTAGCATCCGCAGCATCAGTTGCACTCCAAATCTTTGAGAAGCCCGTGCTGATGATCCGTGGATCAGCGCGAGTCGCGTTCGCAATCTTATTGCCGAGGCGCTCCATCGCAACCACGCCGCCGGTGATAATCATCCGATTGTTTGATGTTGTGTGGCCGGTAACACCCAACGGTCGCAGCACCCTCAAGTAGAGGTCGTTGATCTGCTCGGGTGTTATGCCAGCGGCCAGTTGAATGCAGACCGCACCGGCCTTAGTCGCGCCTTGGAAGTGGTCATCAGAGATCGTTAGTGTCTCTGCCTGCCTCAGGACTAGGCCGACAGCCCGTGAGATCTGCCTGACCAATGGCCCGGACTGGACACTGAGCGAGAACCCGACATTAGTCGTGTCCCCCCAACCCCCGATCTGCATGACCGGGAGGCCGACTACGCCGAACTCTGCCGTGATCTTGGGGATCATCAGCAGCGCGATGTGATTGCTGATTTCCGCCTGAACCTGTGCGGACAATGCGTTCCACCTCGCGGCTAGAGCCACATCGCGTGGGCTTGGTGCAACCTCGAAGTGGATGTTTGCAACAGCGGGGGCCGTCCTTGCAGTGGCCTCCCCCCTCTCGTCCATCTTCGTGCGCGAGCGGCCCGTGTACGAGGAGCCGACCGGGATCGTGGTTGGCTGGGCAGTCCACTCCGGCATCGTGATACCACCGGAGACCTCGAAGACCTTTTCACGCGCCTCTGCGAGGGTGAGTTTGCCAGCACTGAACTCATCCCACACCCGTTGAACTAGTGGCTTGAGTCCCTTCTTCTGCGCCGCCGGGAACAAGCCACGGATCGCCTCCCAAGTGATCGACTGTGCCTCACGACCAAGTACGCCACGCTGCTTGGCAGCGCGTAGGTACGCCTCAAACACCACCGGGTAGCCGCCATGCAGCCCTAGTTTGGTGTCCGACGCGCCAGCCCCCAATCCCCACGCCACCAGTGCGTCGCTTGCCGAGAGCGGCATCAGCAGCGCGGCTGCAATGGCGTGGGTGTCGATGGTGACGAACTTTGCGCTGTTGGGGTCAAAGATGTTGTTGTAGAAGTTGCGAACCTTGTGCGCCGCGCCGATTTGGTAGTGGATATTCTCGGCGCTGCCGTCTTCAAAGACGCTGATCGCCTTTTGGATGCTGCCGTATGCCCCCCAGCGGATCGTGAGCGGCCCATTGGCCCCCATGCTCGGGCCTGCCATACCGCCCTCCGGCGTGATTATTGCGAACTGTGGCGAGTTGTACGCCTCGTCGTATGCGCGGACAAACATCGCCGCCAACTCGAAGTCCTTCGCGTCGAGGACGGTGCCGAGCGTTCCATCCCGCATGTCCCGCATCCGCTTTGATCTACCGAGCGCGGCGAGGGAGGCAACCTTACTCTTCGCGCCAGCCAAGAGGCGGTTTAGTTTGGCCTTGCTGTCGGCCCACGCCTTGTATGCCTCCGGGTATGCGGCAACGCGAGCGTCAAAATCGGCCTCGGTCTCCTCGCGCCGTTGCGGCTCCAGCCGTGGCCTGCGTGGCTTGGCCTGCGCGAGAGCAGCCCTATCCGCCTTCAGGCTTGCGACCGGGTCACCGCTCTCCTCCGCCTCTGCTATCGCCTCGTCCATCCGATCAATTTCATCCTGCCACTCGGCGCGTTCCGTCTCGTACTGGGCCATCTTCCGCTTGTGGCCTTTGGTGAACCGGGCCTTCCGAGCCGCGAAGTCAGCGTCTGACTCGGCAGTCTGCTTCACTGGCTTGCTTGGACGGGTGAGGTTCTCCAGCGAACGCTCAATTCGCGCAGCACTCGCCTTCGGAGCGTCCTGCATGCGGACGAAGAACTGCTCCATCTTGTCAGTCCACTTCGCGTCCCTAGCAGCGGTCAAAATGTCCCCGATCCTGTCGGCCATCGAAACATTCTCAAACCAGTTCTTCTGCGGGGACAGAACGGCGAGCATTGCCGATGCCTGCATCATCGAAATCCCGTAACGCTTCGACAGGAAATCTGCGATGCGATTCGCACCCACATACCAAAGTTTGGCCCGTTCCTGAATCGCCGGATCGATCTTGCTGAACAGGAAGTTCAAGTTGTCGGTCATCAACCCGACGAAGGATTCCAGTTGCTCTCGCGGTGACCTAGTTTCGTCGAACTGGAACGGCAACCCAAGCGCCTTCAGACGGGCGAGGTTGGCCTCAACCAGCCGGTCAGAGGTGAGGACGGCACTCCACTCGGCTAGGAGCAGATTGTTCAGCGCATCCATTTCGTGTCCCTTAGCAGTCGGGACTCGGGTAGACATAGTTTGGTCGAGATCGTCTTCGGTCTCGCGTACCCCGGCCCACCGTCTCGCCGCCCGGACAGCGGCTTGCGGGTTGGTTTGGAACTCGTCCACCTCTCCGGCGTGTACCGACAACAACTCGTCATCTTGATTGCGATCTAGGCGAGTTACTGGATGGTCGGCCAAGCGGATGGTCAGCCCCGAGCCAACCTTGTTGCCATCGGCATCGGTGCGCTCGAACTTGACATACCGACTCCCACTCTCGGCTCGCTCCACAGAAACCCCTGCGCCGCTTGGGAGCGGGATCGCCATCAGGGCCGACTCGACCTGATCCAGTTCCCTGTCGAGTGCTGCCCGTGATTCTCGCAGCCGCAGTTCGGCCAGTTCATCGAGGTCACTTACCTCACGCTCGCCACGCTCCAACTCACCAATGAGTGCCTCTATAGTCGGTTTCGCCAAACCGTCTGCGCCTTCATTGGACTCCCAACTGCCGAGGATGGACTCGGCCTCCTCACGCAGCACATCGGGGTCACTGCGAACAGTCTCACGCATCTCCTCGCGTGACGGCATGCCACTGAGGCGGTTTGGTACGGCCCCGGCCTGCTCAACCACAACAACGGGCGCGGTCGGAGCGTCGGGCTTGTATTGCCATTGCGGGTTGTGGCGAGCAAACAACTCTTCGGCAGTCGTGCCTTCGGCCTCGGCATAGACCGCATAGAAACCGGCGAGGGTTGTTGACAGTACCTCAGCCTCCGCCTGTGGGCGGTTGTTCTCTACAGCGACCGCTAAGAGCCGATCCCGCAGTCGCCCCGCACTCTCTCTCGCTGGCCTGCCCTCCTCATCCGTCTCCTTTGCGAGACGCTCCGCTTCGGCGGACATCTCGGCCTGTGTTGGTAGGTCGCGGAGTTGGGCCGCGCTGTAGTCGCCAGCCATGAACCGGGCGTGAACCAGCAGGCTCGCGCCGAGCGGAGTCGGGGCGATCTTCGTCATGTAGTCGCCTATTGGGATGACTACATCGTCAACGATCCCGGCGGCACGAACTTGGCTAGACAGGCCGGGAACCAAAGCGTCCAGTTCACCAACCCCAATCCCGGCCTTATCCAGTTCCGCTTGCAGCACCTTTCCGTTCACGAAGATGTGGGTATTTGGCGTGTTCGCTGCCACGGTGTTGACGAACATCGCACCGGCATCCGGGTCGCGCTGCACGGTGCGGCTGGCCTGTACCATCGCGTTCAGTTTGACCATCTGCTCGGCCCTACGCCGGGATGCCTCGACGCGCTTGATGTCTGCGTAGAGGCCCATGCTCGGGCCGATGCCGCCGATGATGGACACTCCCATCAGGGTCTGACGGAAGGTCGCCACAAGCCTGTCCTTGACTTCCTTTTGGCCTTCGGGTGTCGCAAGTTTCGATTGCAATTCACCCGGCCTTCCGAACTCGTTCGCGAAGACTTGGATGATCTCCTGAGACACCTCCGTGACTACCTCGCCGCCCGTGCCGGTCACATAGTCCCTGCCGAATTTGAGCAGCGCACGGGTGTTGGTTGGGGCGGTGAGTGCCTCGTGCGTGGCCTGTTCGATCACCTGCGCCCAAGCCGCTCTAGCCCCAGCAGCCAGTGGTGTGCCGATCAGTTTCAGGCCAACGAGTTCTAGGCCACCACCAAGGACACCGGACGCGACCGATGCCCAGTAGGCATTGTCCGGGTCGTAGCCCATCTGCATCATTTCCCTGTATGACGCGCCTGCTATCTGCTTGAAAGAGGAGTAGCCCATGCCAGCGGCCACGCCGTAGCCCCCGCCGGTGGCGGCACCGGCGAGTGCGCCGGGAATAGCCCCGATGCCAAGAAGCGCCGCACCGCCAACTGCTCCAACGGCTGCGCCACCAGCCGCGAGTTCCCACGAGTCGAGCGCAGAAGTCCCCATCTGACCCAAGAAGTACCCCGTCCAACTTGCGACATTGTCCGGGTCGCCAAGGAGGCGCAGTTCGCGGTCGTAGGCTTTCAGTGTCTTCCGAGCCTCGGACGACACATGGTCGTCCTGCATGATCTGATGCCAAATCATGGCCCCTTCGGCTGAGATGATTCCCTGCCGTGTGCCAATACCCAAATCCGCGCCATAAGACGGCGCAACTCTCCCAGTCGCGAGAGTCCGTGACGCAGCGGCCAGTGGATTGGTTGTGTAGAACCACTTCTCAATCGCCTGAAGGGTCTCTAGGTCATCTTGGGCCACATTCGTGAAGTGCTGGTCTCCAAGGGCAGCGGCAAGCACTGGGTTGCTCTTGGCGATCAGGCCGCGAGCAAGCGTGTTGGTCATTATCCGCGCCTTGGCTCCGGTCGGATCGTTCTTGACCTCTTCGATTGACCACCCGGTCAAGTCTGCGACCTTCTGATCCCTCGCCTCCTTGTCGGGGTCAACCAGCGCGGCGTTAATCAGCGAGATCCGCGCACTGGTGAGTTCGTCCCGGTGATCCCGCTCAAATATCTGTTCCGCGACCACATCCGCGATGCTCGGCCCAGCACTTCGCAGCCGAGGGGTAATGGTCTCGACCGTGCTGGGGGACAGAGGCACCGGCTCGTCGCTTGGTTGCCCCACGAATGGGATTGGATCCCACACCTTGTCTTCAATCGACGGGGGCTTAGGGGTTGGCGACTGGGACGGTGTCAGCGACAAGAGGCGATCTATTTGCGGCAGGTTGCTCATGGGCCGAAGAGTCCCTCAAACATGCTCTCGGGCTTGCGGATCAGTGACCCGAACCCACCCTCTGACACACCAAGTTTCCGCCTGATGTGGGCGCGTAGCACTTGGTCAACGCTTGGCTCATAGCCCTGCCCCTTGCGGAACTCCTGCTGGTACACCAACACATCATCCGGGCTGATTTCTGAGTACTTGTAGAGTTTGCCGTCGGGGCCGGTCATTGAGGCTCTCTTGGCCTGATCGGGTGTCAGATCGGAGAGCAGCACATCGCCACCGGCTGCGAAGGTTGGATCTTCCCACGCCTGCCACACTCGATAGGCCGTGCCGACACTCGTCAGGGACGGGATGCCGTTCCACTCAGGCTCGACACGGATTACCGTGTCCCGGTACCGGGTGATCGAGTCGAGCATGATCTTCTTCTTCTGAAGTTCGTCAGGCTCCTTCTTGTGACTCCTCTGCCAAGCGTCAATCTGAGCGCGTACCTCGGCATCCAGTTTGTTGCGAGCGTCGGCATTGGCCCCCTTGGCGTTGTTCAGCCGACCCAGCCCGGTCGTGTTCAGCATGTCGGTGAGCGTGTTTGCGTCGAATGAAACCGCCATCGGGTTAGCGGTGTAGTTCGCCAACTTTAGGGCCAGCGCCTTGTATGTCTCCGGCGTGATGTGTGGCCGTTCCGCCGTCAAGACTTCCCGCGTGAGCGCCTCGGGATGCTCGGTGTACAACGCGAGCCTGTCTACTGAGTAGGCATCCCTGTCGGCTGCTCGCTGCGCCTGTAGTGGCTTGAGGAGTTCAGCCTGTTGGCTCCGGGACATCCGCCCCCACAGGGCCGTGTTCGCCATCACATCCGAGACTGGCGTACCAGCCTCGATTATGTCGGCCACTTCCCCATAGGCCACATCTTGGTCGTACCGCTCAATGGCGACCTTCGCGCCAAGCACTTGCGGCAGTTTGGCCTTCACTCCGGCAAGGATGGCCGGGTTACTGATGCCCTTCTCGGCAGTTGCCATCATCTGTCTCAGTGTTGGCCGCTGCTCGATTGACAGCAACTTGAAGAATGAGTGGTCTCGCTCGCGATCCTCGGGGGTAGAAAGGTTGTTGAACGCGATCAGCGAGTCAACGAACGATTCAATGTGGTACTGCTCCATCGCCTTGGTCACATCTGTCCGCAGTTTGATGCGCGTGTCCCCGTCGATGGTGTTGCCATGCTCCACACTGTCCAAATATTCCTCGGCAAGCGAGTAGTCGTGCCGCTCCATGAGAGCGGAGACGATGCCAGCGGCCACCTGCCCCCTCGCGACCTTGAGCGCATCCTGCGCGAGAGGGGAAGTCTCCGAGATCCCCTTGGCCTTGAACATGTTGCGGAGTTCATCGAGTGCCGCACCAAGCGATGCGTTCGATTCGTCTAGGTTCAGGTCGGAGAGCGTCAAAGGCCCGGTCTGTGGGGTAATCGTGAGGCCGTCCTCTGACACGACCATTTCTCGTGGAACTAAGAACGATCCGATTCTGGCGGCTTCCTTCAGGAGGGTGTCCGCCCTGCTGGCGGATGTCGCGGCATTCCAAGCCTTGCCCTGCTTGGTGTAGTGCTGACGAGCCTGCTGCTCCATCATGGCTACCCGCCGCTCAAGTGACGGCTGGAGCATGGCCTTCTGCTGCGGGTTGGCTAGGGAATCCATCGCCTCGTTAGCCTTGGCGCGGATGTCCGCGACCACGCCCTGATATCCGTTGATGGCATCCTCGTTGGCCGTTTCTAGATACTCATCCAGTGGAATGGTCATCGCCGCCATGCTCGCCGTGTCCGCTGCTCGCGCATTGGACTCGTTGATCAGGTCTTCTTCCTGCTGTGCGAGTTTGTATGCGGCCTCGCCCATCGATGTCATCGCCTGCCCCATGCGCTGGGTCTGCACAGCGGCGTAGTTCTCAGTCGGCGCGACTACTGGTGCCTCGTAGAAGCCAATGCCGCCACCCTGCGGGTTGTACTGAGGCACGATCTGATTTGGGATCTGTGGCATGATCAGAACCGTTTCTGCGACTGGGCAAGAACCATTTCCTCAAGCATCCGATTCCGGTAGAGGGTGTTGCCGATCTCGGCGGCTGACCCCATGAGGCTGGTGCCAAGTGCCATGCTCGGGTAGATGCTTCCGGCAGAGGCCGACAAGTTGCTCGCGCTGATGTCGGCCATCGTTGCACCGATGCCGATGTTGAATGCTTGGAGCCTCGCCGCTTCGCGCTGGCGAACATTCGCAGCGTTCATTGATAGGCGGTCGATTTCCTTCACGACATCCATGCTGCCGAGGACTTCGCCACTCGACCCATCCCCGACCGTTCCGCCTCGGGCCGCGAAGGCTGTCCGGGCCGAACCCCGCTTCGCACCGGCGAGCATCGTGTATTGGCCTATCTGTTTCTGCCCCGCAGCGTCCAGTGACTGTGCGCCGAACTCTGCCCCGCGCCTGTTGATCCGGGCCATGCTGGCCGCGAACCGCTGGTTTTGGGCCTGCATCTCCAACTGGGTCTGCTGGCTCTTGGCGGCGTAGAAGCCGCCGATTGCGCTCTGCGCGGCCCCAAAGAGCATCATCCACGGTGCCGCTCCTTGGAGGGCGGTGCCGAAGTCACCCATCACCGATGGCGCGGCACCCGAGCCGCCAATTGGAGGGACAGCGCCCTGCGCTGCGGCTCCGTGGTACATGCCTCCCATCATTCCAGCACTCATAGTTAGGCTCCAAGCACCGCTTCTAGTGTCATGCCGACAACCGTCAGCGGCAGTGGCTGGGATTGGCGAACGAAGACCTGCCCACTCTGAGACCAAGTCGGCGTAATGACCACCTTCACCTCATCGGTGCGGAGGGCCGGTGGGCTGGCGTATGGCTCGGTGGTACGCAACTTCGCCTCAGTGAGTTTGTTGGCAGACGGGCCAACGGATATTGCGCTCGACTGGAAGACCCTGAGCCAAGCCTGATTGATGTTCTTTGCCCGTCCCTGCCCGAATGCGTCGATGTTCAGGCCCAGTGGCAGCGTTTGCAAGTCGGATATGTACGGCAGTCCGACATGGATCTTGACTGCCGCATGGTCGAGGTTGACGATCCCACCGGCGACCACTTCCTGTGGCTGGGTTGAGCCGTCAGCGAGGATTGACACGGTTTTACCCTCTAGGTGCGACAGCCCACTCACTGAGTTTCTAGCGAAGCCATAGGCGGCGGTCGCTACGGCCCTGAACGCGACTGGAAGCACCTTGTCGGGCGTTGCCGTGGCGACCGTGGTGGAAGTGACTGAGTTGATCGTCAGCGTGTACTTCACGCCAGCCGCATCGGTGAAGACGATCCCGTCCCCGATGTCCGAGGTGCCGACCGTGAAGATGGCAGTTGTTGCCGTGATGGTCAAGGACTCGGGTGGCCCCCAAGTTGTGCCACCGGTAACCGTCACGGTCGTCGCCGTCGTGTTGTTGCCGTCGTAGGTCAGGCCAGCGTCCACGAAGAAGCAATTCTCTAGGCTACTGATCTCGCGGGTTTGGAACTGCTCCACATACCGCTTGGTAACGCTGTTGATCGTCCGCTTGACAACCACATACAGGACATCCTCGTCGCCCTCGGCCACTACCGTGCAACTCTCGTATGCGCCATCAGTGTCGTGCTGGTGCCATGCCCCGATCTGCTGTTCAGGCACATAGGTCAGGCCGAGCAGTTTTCCGGTCGAGGACACGAACCACACCATTGGCTGCGGTGCCTTGGAGTAGGCGATGTCGTTGACGGCGAAGGTGTCGAAGAGGTGTGCGGCCCTCAAGGACAGATCCCCGGTCACATAACCGTTGGACTCCCACGAGTATCCCAGTTCGCGCACATGCCCACCTCGGGCCGCGCAGTACACCATGCTGTTGTTGATGACTACCGGCTGCACCTGACTGGCACCGATGTACGCCTGTGGCCGCACTGAGATGGTTGTTGGAGTGATGGCATCCGAGTTCACTGGGCTTACCCGCCACTCGGCTGCGCTAGTCAGCAGCACCAGTTGGGACAGCGGCACGATGTGCCGGATGGTGTTGGCCTCGCGTGAGGCGACACGGAAAGAGATCCGGTCGTCATCCTGCACCGGGATCCGGTACGACAGGTCGCTCTCGGTGCCTGAGCGCGTGAACCATATCTGTTGCGGCGAGTTGATCGTCCCAGCGAACACGCGCCGCTGCTCGAAGTATGACACCGCGCCGGGATAGTTGTTGGCCGAGGCGAACTCTGAGTCGATCACCACGGTGGTCAGCCCCATGTCCGGGGCTATGTTGTCATCGACAAACGAGAGGGCCGATGTCGCTCCGATGTAGCCGAACATGCCGGACTGCCGCTTGTAAATCTTGTAGCGCACCGCTCCGGCCACAGCGCCCCACGAGAGCGTGTTGAATGAACCATTGGCGTAGAGGTTGTTGACAACGCTCCCCGCCGGGGACGCTGGACTCTCATCAACGCCATTGGCCCCGATTGCGGTGACCACATAGTAGTTGTCGATGTCCGAAATCTTGGCCCCGTACTCGATGGTACCGCTGCTGTTGGTGTAGGTACCTGCGATGGTGATTGGTAGTCCGGTCGTGTACGAGCGCAGGGTGAACTTATTAGCGGGTGTACCCGAGACCAAATCAATCACATAGAACCCATTAGGCACATTCGTCACTCCCGTGACACCGCTCACATACACGGGGTCGCCAGCAATGAACCCGTGGCCTGATCCGGTAACGAAGTAGTCGGGATTGAGGGCTGTGTCCACCGATGTGATCGTGAATGCCTCGCCACGGGATGCGATCACGGACGGGGCTTGTGGTGCCGTCACTGACGGAAGGAACGAGATCGGAATCAGAGACCACTCTGTTGCGCTCAGGCGGCGGAGTTCTCGCGGCGCGTGGCTGGTATGCACCAGCGTCAGCACATCAGCCGACTGCACATAGTGGATGTCGAAGAGGTCGGCTTCCGTGTACGGGCTTGGGATCGTGTATGGATCACCGACCGGGCCGACCTGATACCACACGGCAGTGTCGGTTGGGGTGACCGCTGCGTTCTCGGAGATCGCGTAGTAGGTGTTGCCACTGAACTGCACGAGGTTTGACGGGTAGTACATCAGATGCCCGGTGTGGCTTGTCGATGCCGGTGCCGCAACCCACTGCATGTTCACGGATGGCGGGGTCGAGTAGGTCATCGAGTATGTGAAGTTAAACGGCCCACCGGTGAAGTTCAGCGAGGTGCCTCCGGGAATCGTGGAGACATTAATTATCTGAGACCCCGAGAGGCCACTGATGTAGTAGGTCGTACCCTCGATGATGTTGCTGGGGAGTGTGCCTTGGGTCACATCGTTAAAAAGCACGGCTTGGTTCAATGACAGGCCGTGTCCGGGAGTGAGGACTACCGCGCCGGGTGAAGAGTTATTTTGGAAGGTGCAAGATTGAACCTGACTAGTGTCTAGTACCGGGCCTCCAGCAGTCGCGGAGAGAGCGAAGGAGTTGGCCGTGTTCGGTGCGCTCACAAAGTACGGGGTGTCTGCCAGCAGTTTCGGCGGCAATCCCTGCACGGACGGGAAGATGACTTGCTGGTTTGTCGCCAGTCCGTGCGCCGTCTTGGTCACTAGTGCGACATCGGCATTAGAGATCGTCACCGAGCCGCTCAGTGTCGCTGGGCCACCGGTTGGGATCGGCACGCCTCCCGGCGTGAAGCCGATCCAAAAGGTATTAGCCGTCAGGACGCTGACGATGTAGTAGGAGGTGTTCAGTTGGAGCGGGGGGGGCAGGACTGTTCCGGTCGTGAACTGGATGCGCGTTCCGACCGTCAGGCCGTGGGCCACCCAAGTGACTACTGCGGCAACATCCGAACTGATGGTGACGCTGGCCGGTGCCTTGTACGCCGGTGGGGTCACCACCGGGTTGACCAGTGTCGATCCCATCGTGTGGAACCGGATGTAGAGATGCCCCATTTCGATCACCATCGTCTGCGTGGTCGAGAAGGTGAACGGGATGAGCCGGGTTTTCTTAGCCGAGTCTTTCACCTCGCGCACGAACTTGGTTCCGGCGCGGTTCTGAACTGGCCCTTGTGGCAGCACCACGAAGTTGCGTATTGTCGATGCCCCGGTCTGAAACTTCACATCGTCAATGCGCCCAAACATCTCGGGCGACACTTCGCCGCCAGCGAACGAGCGGTTGTATGTGCGCGTTGAGGGCATCTACTAGCGGCCACTAGTCCAAGGTACGACCTGTTCGATGTGGGTGAACCGCTGCACAGAGTCGGCGGTCTTCGCCACGCCGAGGTACCCACCCATCATCTGTACACAACGCTTCGCCTCGGCTGCACCCAAATCGCCCTTGATGATCGGGCCAGCGAGCATGGACGCAAGTTGCCACGACAAGGTCACGACGAACATTGGCGAGAAGGATGCCGCGTCGGTGATCTTTGCCTGATATCTGAGCGTTGCCGTGGCTTGGTTGGTGTACAGCACCAGCACATTGGTCGCGGTAGCGGTGTCTGCGAGTTCTACGGAGAATGGCTGTGGGGTGTACTGGCCTGCGGCGACCAGCGGAGGCATGAATGGGTTCTCGTAGCCGGTGAAGCGCGACGAGTAGTCGTCAGCCGCATCGGAGGCCATGACCGACATCGCCAGCGAGCAGTCGTTGGGGATGGCGTAGGTGTGCTTCCAAGTGGACGGCTGGTTCAGGATGGTGAGCGGCGCGAGCAAGACCCGCTTCGCAGCGAAGTTCCACGCATGCATCTGTAGCAGCGTGTCTCGTGCGATTGGGTAGAACCGGGCGCAATGCTCCGACTGCACCGAGCCTTCGGGCGGACTGATGCTCGTGACGGTCGCCTCGTCACCGAGGTGGGACAGGGCAAGGTTGCAGATATCTACTTCTGAACTCAAGCGAGCCTCCCTTTGGGAAACGAGGAGGGCCGTGATTACTCAGCGACCCTCCTCGTTACTGGTGGCATCAGAAACGAGACTCAGTCAGCCGCCGTGCTGGCCTCTTTGTTGAAGAGCCTGCGCCGCTTGGGAGCGGGAGCAGCCACTTCGGTGTGTGAGGACACCGGCTCGGGAGCAGATCCGTCGAGGTACTCGACATTACTGTTCTCGGGGCCGTTGTATTCAAAGACATCGCCCTCACGCCGCAGGCTATTGTCGATGAAGCACAGAACTTTGGCTCGGACTTGTGGCATGTGTGTCTCCTAATCAGGTCACGCTAAAACCGGAGGCATAGAACTTCTTGCCATCCTGAATGTCCTTGACCACATCCACTGTGACGGTTCCGGCAGTCATCGTGCCAGTGACATCGTAGAACATGCCGATGTAGCGGTAGCCGAGGCTGGCGAGCAGTGGCGGGATACGCATGATGTGTTGCGATCCAGCCGTGAGGCTTGCAGTGACGATTGCTCCAGTGGACACGATGGTCGGGTCACCGGCGGCAATAGTCGTATCCGTTGACCCCTTCAGGATGAAGTCGATGCTGGTGCCACCGGCGAAGGCAGCAGCCCCAACAGTGATGCAGATGAAGAGGTTTTCGCCTTCGCCAATGTCACGGGCAACAGTGAGGTCAACGATGTCGGTCGAGGCGACATCAGTGCCTGTGATGGCCTGATTCTCAGAGAATCGCAGGTATTTGTCGGTAATCATGGTGTTTCCTTTCAGGAACGGGCGCGTCAGGAGACTAGCCCTTCGGTGTTGAGTAGGCGGTCGGTCTTTCGCAGTGGTACGCCGAGGAAGGACAGCCAAGTACTCGGCTGTCCGAACTGGGACAGGCCGTCATTCACGGCCAGCACTGCGTTGCTCTTGTCGAGGGCGAGGTTCGACAGGCCCGCGTGTACTGTGCGGTTCATGTAGAACGCGCACCGGCCCATCCGCATGTTCGGGATGCGGTACAGGGCGCGGGTCATCAACTTGATCAGATTTGACCCTGCTGAAGTTGCCTGCGATGCTGAAGTCGTAGACAAATCTGACACATCGATGTTGCAGATGCGAACTACATAGCGCCAGTCCTTGACGACCAGTCCGTTCTTCCACTGGTAACGGGTTGCCAGCGCCTGCATCCGGTTGTCGCCGTTGTAGACGGTCTGTTCACCGAGATCCTCGTGGATGAGTCCTGCCTTCGATCCCTTGGGGAACGGGCAGTAGACGGTGTTGTCTCCCCAGCAGACGAGCCACACCGAAGTGTTGTCTGAGCCTGAGCCACTGGCTGAGATGATGTTCTGACTGTTGCCGCCAGTAGTCGAACCGTACCGAGCAGACAGTCCAAGGTACGACTTCGGCTCAGTTGCCGGGTTGCCGTAGAACAGCGTCTCGGCCTGAGTCTGATTCATGGCCTCTAGGAAGGCCGTGTCCTCGGACAGACGGAACTGGGCGGTGTTGCCGTTGAGCATTGCCAAGTCCTTGTCCACCTCGGATCGGGCCTCGAGGATGCCGCAAGCCTCATCGACCTGTGCGGTCGTTGACTTGCTGTTCGGGATGCCTTGATTCAAGGCTCGCCAGTAGACGGTTGGGAGTCCGGTGCGAATGACGACGCGCTCACCGGTGGGGAGGTTGCCCTCCTTGAAGACTGCGTCCTCAAGGATCTCATTCGTTTGGGACAGCAGTTCCGCGATGACTGGGACAGATCCATTCGGATCAACACGCTTCGCCCAGTCAGCGAGTGTGAGGTTGGTTGTTGGAAGAGTTGCCATATTGGTTCCTTGTTAGGGTGTGGGTTCAGGGGTGGTTCGCGTACAGGATCGATGCCTGAGTCGCGAAATCACGGGCCTGCGGCCTAGAGCCGCCGCCCGTTGACGGGCCTACATAACTGTCCTCGCTGACGGCCTTCCCAGCACGGAAGAAGAACCTGACCAGTTCAGGGTGGTTGCCCAGCCCGGTCGTGTTCAGCAGAGTTCGCAGTTCAGGTGTGCCGAAAGTGTCGAGAGCCTTACGGGCGATGACCAAGTTGTCTTGGAGTGCGTCGCCTCCGAATTCTTTGTCGGTTCTCGCAGAATCGAGCCATCCGGTTTGGACGGCTTCGATTTGGGCGATTTGCCTTTCGGCAATCTTCGGCCCCAATCGGTCGATCATCTTCTGCGCGGACTCTTGGCTCAGGTTCAACTCTCGGGCAACCTCGGAGTAGGTACTCATTACCTCGTTGTCAAAGTGCCGACCCTCGGGGGCCGTGAACTCGTACTTCTCCGGTGCGCCAGCGGGAGCCTTCTCGGCTTCCTGCGTGGCGGTGGCTGCTGCTTGGTTGCCCGACTCAACCGCTGGTGCGGTGGTCGGGGCCGGATCAGAGGCCGCAGGGGATGTGGAGACAGCAGCAGCGTTATTGGTTTGGGCTGGCTGTGTCATCAGGGATTCGGTCATTTTGTTCCTTCAGCATGGCTTGGTACTGTTCGGGGCAAGACGAGTGGATGGTCGCGATTATTCGCAGGCCAATGTTCCGGTTGCCCTCATTGAACGCCATCTGCATTGAGTTGGGGTTAAACGAGAGCCTGAACACGCCTGCCTGATCAAGAATCCTCCAGACGATCCTCCTGCCTCTTTTCGAGGACATGAGCCACTTCATGTCCGACTCTTCGTTCTCCCGAGCGAGTTTGTCGCGCAGATCCTTGTCTGCCTTCGACTGCTCTTGGCCTCTGAGATCGAGAGGGTCGTAGTTCGATGCCACTAGCGGCGGAATCTAGGGGGCGCATGACGGCTACGGGTACCACGCCTAGTACATGGCGACGATAAGGGTCGCGGTTGTGCCGGTGGCATTGACACGAGTACACCGGATCGGAAGCACTACACCTGACGGGATGCCCGAGAACAGGCAGGTGTCGCCGTTCATCATCACAGCCGTGATGGTGCCAGCGCCACCCACCCATAGGGCGGTGGTTGGGCCAGCGAGATTGACAGAATCGCTCGGGGTGACGACGACCGCATAGTCGTGTGAGTGTGGGGTGGACGCTAGAGATATACCTACGGGTGCTGCCATGTTTCCTCCTTAGACTTCTGATGCCGCCGGTGCGTTGTAGCCAGAGAACATCGACATCACATCCTTGAGCGCGTTCTCTGACTGCCCGGTGGGTGACTGCGCCAAGTTCTTGACGGTCTGCGACTGCTGCTGGGCAGTCGCTGACTGCTCCTTCGCGGCCATTGCCTTGTTCCGTGCCTCTCTGATCACTGCCACCTGTTTACCGGCGACGATCAGGTGCGGATCAACTCCAAGCATGTCGGAGTAGGACTCGGCCCACTTGTCCGAATCGAAGTTGTCGAGGACATCCGGCTTGAACTGGGCGATTGCGCCCAAATTGCCCACGAATCGGTCAACGGCATTCGTGCCGATTGCCCTCTGTGCCTGAGCCAGCATCGACACAAACTCCACGCTGAGTTCCATGCCCTGCAACTCCGGCGGAATTGGCGGGATCTCGCCAGCAGCGACCATGTGAGAGAAGGTGATGTCAATGAGCGGATCCAGTAGTTCATTGTGCAGGCGTTCAAGCACCGGCCCCAACATGAGCAACTTCTCCTCGTGCCGCTCGGCCACTTCCGTGGCTGTCATCCTCGTGTCCGTCGCATTCGCCAACATCAGGAACAGGTCGGCGTAGAAAGATCCGCGCACCCGATCCCGTACATCCTGAATGTCCATGAGCAGGTGCTGCAAGTTCAGGTTCACCTCGAACGCGGGCTTGATGCCCTGACTGCCCCCGTCCACGAACGAAATGCCACCGGGCAGGCTCTCCACATCCCGATTCTTCATGCTGGTCGGCACCTGCAAAGGCGGCTTTGTTTGGTAGTCGATGACCTGCGCCTTCCGCAGTTGCTCGTGCTGCAACTGCTTCACATCGCCCAAAGCCTCCATGCCCGGAGAGTGGCCGTAGATGTCTCCGCCCACCACGCTCCAGCGCGGTGCCACTACCGGGAAGTACTGAAAGCCGCTCACCCTCAAGTATCTGTCGGGATCTGAGCCAACCTCGAAGTAGCAACTCTTCCAAGGCATGTTCTTGCTGTCGCGCTTGCGTACATCACGGTCGGCCCGAGGCTCGATGACATGCACAACCGTGATCCATTGATCCAAACTTCCACGGTCATACAAGTTCTGCACATTGTTGGAGCAGTTCTCGCGCCCAAACTCCCTCACCAGTTCCGAGACGGTCTTCTCGAACTCCCGGTACATGGTTGTGACCCGGCCTTGGTAGTCGGTGGCAAGGCAGTATTCGCCAGCCGTCACCGGGTAGTGGTGGATCACATTCTTCCGCTCGGGCAGGATGATCGCCGCAGCGGTGCCGAACGCACCCAACTCCTCGTACAGCATGTGCAGACTGCGGTAGGTGTTCGACCGCTGGAACACCAACTGCATCCGCTTGCCAACATCGTCCAGCCACATCTTCACCGGCGGGTGCCTGTTCAGGTCAGGATCAGCCGTCCCGAGCCTGAACCATTGCCGAGCAGGACTCGTCGCACCAGCCATCATGCCTGCACCTAGCGTCCGCAGCGCCCTCGTACCCGTGTTGTCGTAGATGTTGTTGTGCCGCCTCGTGCCACGATTGCGATCCTGAACGAAGTACCGGCCATTCCTAGGCAGGATGTAGGCCGTGATCTCTTGCCAATGCGCCAACCACGAAGCCCTTTCAGACTTCAACTGCCCAAGCCTCGTCAGCAGCAAGTCCCGCCTCGGGCCGCGACCGTACTCGTCTGATGGTGCCTTGTGCATCAACTACCCAACAGCGAGGATTTGCCCAAGGACAGCGCATTCGGGGCAACGCCAGCAGGCCCGGTCAGCATCGTGCTTCCGCCGCCCCCGCTGCCCCTAGCGGCCTGCATGATTGCCGTCACATCCGGTGTCTTCGCATCTGCCGCATTCATCGCCCTCTGCGAGGAACGCTGCTGTGACTGGGCTAGCGCCGCACTCTCGGCCTGAGCCTTCTTCTGCTGCTCAAGGCCGCGCTCCTGCGCGTCTGCCCCCTTCTTAGCATTGATGATGGACGACGCTGTGCCAGCAGCCGTAGCCGCCACTAGCGCACCCATCAAGATCGTTGACAACGCAGCCATACTCAGCCTCCTGTCAGTTTCACGAACTGGGACTCTGATTCCTCGTAGCCCATCCGCTCCAAGAGCGGCCCTACACGATCCTCGCCAAGCGTGTGGATCCGCGACATCACGCAGGCCCGTACACCACACTCAGCCGCAAAGCCCTCGTAAGCCTTGATCAGGCGCAGCGCCGCGCTAGTGTGCCGAGCCTCCTCGTTCACCCACCAGCCCAACTCGTGGGCCATCAGCAGGCTTGGCGCAAACCACATCGGGGCTACTCCGCACAACAGCATCCCGCAGATCCGGCCTTCGATCTCCGCCAAGAAGATCGCCCCAACCCCCATGATCGCCTCTATCCCGCGCCGAGCATCCTCACGCTTGGCACCGACCAGCCTCGCGTGGGGGTGCATCGCCAAGAACCGCTCGCCCATGTCACACACCGTGTCAACATCGTCAAGGCCAGCGCGGCGTATGTTCACCGTGCCGCGCAGGTGCATCGCTGTGTCCGGTGCTGGCGGGGTATCGCATGTCACAGCGGGGACGCTAGATCCGCCCTCGCCTGTACGGGTACCACTCAACGCTGCCTCGCCTCTGCATACGGGTCGTACTCGACCTGACTGCGGCCCAAGTTCTTCTCTCGCACCTCACGCGGCAACTGCTTCCGAACCGCTGACGCGAATGTCAACGCCAGCGCGTCGGCAATGTCGGGTGATGCCCCCTGCAACCTAGCCCGGATCTCGTCCTTCGATTCCAGCACCCGCCGCCCCTGAGCGTCAAACGAGTAGGTCGGTGTAGCCAACTCCTGCTGTAGGGTGCTGTGCCTTGGGATCGCCCCGCCCGACCTGATCCACTCCGCGACCGCCATCCACATCTCACACCTGCGATTCGCGTACAGCGTCGGCTGCATGGCCCTGCCCCCAAACGGCACTTCCACGACGCTGAAATCCAACTGCCGCAGGCGGTCGATCACCCCCGATCCGGCCCCAGCATCGATGAACACCGCGTCGGGATCCCGCGCCTCGATGGTGTTTGCCACCAGCCCAGCCAGCGCCATGTTGTCGCAGCCCGACCTCACAATCGGCTCCTCCATGCGTAGCCCCTGCCGCAGGACGATCACGCTCCGGTCGTCACCAAACCGGGCTGGATCCACGCCCATCACCAGCGGGTGACTGAACACCTCGCTGTCCGGGTACGCTCGTCCAGCCGCCACTCGCGCATCGCTCAGGCTGATCAGTTGGTCGTCGCCGCTGGCGCTGAAATCGCACAGGTACTCGCGAGCAAACGCCGTGGGCGGCATGTCACGGCGCAGGCGCTCCACCTCGTCGGGGTCTAGCGCGTCGGTGTCGTCCACGGTGTACCGGGCAGTCCACCAGTCCGACGACGGTGCGCGGAAAAACAGTTCGCTGAACAGGTTCGTGCCGGACGGAGTGCCGATGAACAGCGCCCAGCCCTTGCGGTCGGACAGCGCAGGCTGGAGGATGTCCGTCCACACTTCCGGCCTGATCTGCGCGACCTCGTCGATCACCACGCCGTCCAGCCGGATTCCGCGCAGGGCATCGGGGTTGTCCGCGCCGATCAGCCGGATTGTCGCGCCGTTTGTGCGGAACACCACGGCCAAATCCTGCTCGCTGATGTCCACCGCGCCCGTGCGGATCAGCGGGTCGATCCGCTGCTTCAGGCGCATCCAGCAGATTGCCTTGGCCTGCCGCAGGTACGGCGCGACATAGGCGTAGTAGCCCAGCGTCTCCTCGCAGCGCAGCGCGTGGTCGAGCAACTCCATCAGCGCCAACTCGGTTTTTCCGGCGCGTCGGTGCAGCGCCAGCACGCTGAATCTGCGCCGATTGCGGTGGCACTCGCGCTGCCACGCTCGCGGCTGGTACGCCAGCGTGATTGTGACACGCGAGGTCGCGCTGCTCGCCCGTGTCACGCTCGAGGCACCTGCGTAATTACCTGCACCTGCACGGTGGACACCTCGCTGCCGCTGCCGCGCCCGTACCGCTGCGGATGCCAGCACGCGAGCAGGCGGAGGCGGACATC
>SXGS01766126.1_pt1 | contig 41069 bp, 33 predicted proteins | sample 3174681 | NCBI WGS metagenome assembly SXGS01 (sample SAMN11356861, study PRJNA531348) | freshwater metagenome | isolation source: freshwater sample F1-80 | place: China: Fuxian Lake, Yuxi | collected 2017-12-25 | reverse complement strand
CATCGCCTTTGCCAACGAATTGTCGCTTATCTGCGACCGGCTCGGGATCGATGTCTGGGAGTTAGTGCGGCTCGCGAACCATCATCCGCGCGTAAACATCCTGCAGCCGGGACCAGGCGTTGGTGGACATTGTATCGCTTGCGACCCATGGTTCATCGTTTCGTCAGCCCCGGAGCAGGCGAAGATCATTCGCACCGCACGCGAGGTCAACGACGGCAAGCCGGAATGGGTGATCGCCAAGATCGAAAGCGCCATCACGGCATTTCGCGAGGCGAACGACGTCGAACGGCAGCCGCTGGTCGCTTGCTATGGCTTGGCTTTCAAGCCGAACATCGACGATCTGCGCGACAGTCCGGCACTGTCGATTGCCCGACGAATTGCGGCGCTGGGCAATTGCGAGCTGCTGGTCGTCGAACCCAATGTCGATACGCTTCCCCGCGGCTTGGACGGGACGCAACTCGTCTCTCCCGAGGATGCCGGACGGGCAGACATCCATGTCCTGCTGGTTGACCATGACGAGTTCAAACGCCTTCGTGAACCGGATGGCGTGAAGATCGATACGCGCGGCATGGGTTGGTGATATCGACCGCAATCAGCGGCGTTGCTTGCCGTCTCGCGCCACTGACGGCCGCTTTTCGCAGATTCGCTATCGCATGAAACTCAAGCATATCCTGATCAGCGATGCCACGTTGAGCATGGCGCTTCATATGATGAAGGCACTGCTGGCATTGCTGGTCAACTGGTTGGTGCTGCACCACTTCAGCGTGGGCGATTTCGTCATATGGTCGGTAACGTCGTCGGTATTGGTGGTTGCGACGGCTTCCGATCTGGGAATTGGTCAATATGTCGTAACCCGCCTGATCCACAGCGATCAACGGCACTGGCCGTCGGTCGTCGGTGAAGGACTTGGCGCGTTGCTGCCGCTGTCGCTTCTGGCGGCGCTGTTCGTTTGCCTGGCGATCGGCGGGGGTGGCGTGGCGTACACGGTGGCGATGGCGTTGTTCCTCGCTCTACGGGTAACGACCATTCCCTTTGCCGCGGCCCTGAATGCCGTCAACCAGTTCAAGATCCGCAAGGCGATTGAGTTCGCCGCCTATTCGCTTGCGGCTTTGCTGATCGGCACAGTAATCTGGCTGAATGGCAGCATTTACATAGCATTGGCGGCGCTGAACGCGACGTTCCTGCTTGCTGCCATCGCAACGATGGTGGCGGCGCTGCGCTATATCCCGAACTGGCAGCGGATCAGGCCTGCGCCCCTACGGCGCACGTTCGAAGTGTTTCACGCAGCGACGCCCTTCATGGCGAACAACCTTACGGGACTGCTGACCTATGGCGGCTTCATCTGGCTCAGTAGCCTGATCCTGCCCGATGCCGAGGTCGCCAAGCTCGCGGTATTGCACAGTTTTGTGCTAATGAACCTATACCAGGTATATGACGTACTTTTGAAGGCACGCCAGGCAGATCTGGCGAACAAGGACAATCTCGCGCCCTATCGCAGGTTGAACCTGCTATTCATGTGTTCCTTGCCGATCGCTTTCGCCGCATTCGGCAGGGAGGCGTTGTCGCTGCTTTCCCGCAATGTGGGGATCGGTCTGCTCGATACCACTCTTTTCGGCGTATTTATGTCCCTAGAAATGGGAAACCTGTTTGTTCAGTCCGTCGCGCAAGTTACGATCGGACAGGTTCATCGCTTGAAGATATATGCTCTGATCCGCTCCGCCATGTTGGCCGCGTTCCTGATTGCAGGGGCGGTGCCGCTGAATGGCCATGGCAAGCTGATAGTGTTGCTCGCCGGCTTATCACTTGGCTCGTTTCTGGCTTTCGTCTATCTCCGGCGGACGAGGGCCGAAGGCCGGGGCGATCACCTGATCGAGAAAGACAAGATGGCTGAAAATATGCCTGTTGGAAGTTAATGTCATGTTGCTCCCACTCGAATTATTCACGGCAATTCTTGGTATAACGATATTACACCGGGAAGTAATTAGGAATAGATTCCATAATTACGCTACATCTGTTTTTTTGATATGCTTCGTGCCGTTGTTTTGCGTATACCCTGTCGCTGCCCGCATTGTAATTGGGGGTGCCTATGCCGTGGGTAAATTCAATGAAGAAATCGTTCCGGATCCAATAGTATATCTAATATATCAATTATTCTGTATCGGAACGCTGGCAACCGTCGCAATGACGATGCCTAAGACGGTCAAGGTGCTCGCTATACCGGGTTGGACGGATAAATACAGCACCAATATTCTAGAGCTTGGCGCCCTGACCGGAATTGCTCTTAGCGGGGTATTTCTTTTCATCTATTCGACCGGCATGTCGATAGGTGATCTTATTTCGGGATCTAGGTTCGGATGGTTCAATGAGCAGGGATATTCGTCGGGGCTGTTTGTCGTCTCGACGTATCTTTTCGCGCTATCGCCAGTAGCATTGCTGCTCTGTTTCGCGAATACGCGTTACAGATGGCCTGCAACCATCGGTATCATTGCAGTTCTCGTTCTGTATGGCCTAGTTACCAAGGATCGCAAATGGCTGATATACATCATGTCCGCATCTCTTGGATATCTTTACGTAAGTAATCAGTTTTCTATCAAGATACACCGTAATGCGATTATAATCGGCGGTGTGGCCCTGTTGGCAATGATATTCTGGCAAGTTTTTCGTGGGGTATTATTTAACTACTACCTGACAGGTAACGGCGATATTTCGTATGAAATCCAAAAGACAGCGATAGACCTTCTTACGAAAGGCGATCTACCATATTATTATAATGCGAGCATTACTGCTATTGATATGAACCTGAACTTTGATTTCGGTATTCCGTTCGGGATTGTGCGTCGCCAGTTATTGTTTTTTCTGCCGGCGGATTATAGTTTGGGATTAAAGGTCGAGGATATTTCGGCGCTGTTTTCCGATGCGATTGGGGGCGAAGACAGTACCCGGCGCGGTAACATGCCGCCGGGATATTTTGGCCTGTTCGCCATCAGTTTCGGTTGGTTCGGCGGCATTGCCGCATGTTCGCTGATGCCGCTGGCCATCCGGGCATTGGATCGAGTGATCCAGCGCAACCGCGGCCTGGGTTCCATCGTGCTGCTGGCTCATATGTTTTCATCTGTTTTGCTATTGTTGCGTGGTGATGATAGTTCTGCGACCTATTTCATTATTTCATCAACTCTCTTTATTTACATTGCTCGGCCAAAATTGGCGTTGAGCACGCAGTCTTCCCATTTGCATAGGAGTTTGTAGAGTGGCTCGAGTCGTATTCTATTGTCATGATACGATGCACAATATTGAGACGATAGAATACTATAAGCAGGATGTCGATGCGCTGCGTGCACTTGGTCACGATGTGGTGGTATGTAACCGCTACCGGGATATTCCCCAAAAATTTGATGTCATATTCATATGGTGGTGGACGTATGCTTTAGTCCCGGTGCTTATGGCAAGGCTGCGGAGACGCACAGCAATCATAACTGGAACATTCAATTTTCAATACGAAGAGCGCGCGGGCGGAACTGATTACTTTGGAAGGCCTTGGCATCAACGGTTGATAATCAGTCTGGCAACCCGCTTGGCTAATGCCAATGTTTTTGTCGGCCGAAAAGAATTTGAAGCGGTTCCCGCTCATTTTCGGTTGCAGAACGTGTTCTATGCACCTCATGCCGTAGGCGATGACTATTTCACCGTTCGCGATCGATCTAATCCGCGTTCGCTTCTGTTGAATCTTGCATGGTCCGGGCCGGAAAACTTGCAACGTAAGGGCATCTGGACGATTCTGGAAGCCGCGGGAATGCTGAAGGCGCGTGGGCGACGCTTCGAGTTGGTATTGGCGGGCAAGCGTGGTGAGGCTTTCCCGCTGTTGCAGCAGCGGATTGTGGAACTGGGACTGAGTGACTGTGTGCGTGCCATCGGCGAAGTTACGCAGGAAGAGAAACTCAACCTGTTCGCTCGAACGAAAATCTACCTGCAGCCCTCTTATTTCGAAGGCTTCGGTCTGGCGACGGCGGAGGCGGCGGCGGCCGGATGCTGCGTCATCACGACCGATGTCGGCGAAGTGCGGACGGTAATCGGCGATGGCGGGGTCTATGTGCGGCCAGGCGATGCCGAAGAGCTGGCGAATACGATCGAGGATTTGCTGGCGGACGATGCCTTGATCGCAAGCGTTAATGCCCGGGTGCAGGCACATATCGAGGGTCTATTTTCCGCAAAGGCGAAACGTGAAATTTTTGCGCGTATCCTGGACGCTCTTGGCATGCGTGGCGGGGGCGGGGAAAGGTAAATCTAAGTCCCGGTCTGGCGCGCGCCGTTCTGCGCGGCTATCGGGCTTTGTTATCGCATCCGGTTTTCGCCGGGTACATGCATCATCGGATGGAATGGCGTAGGACGCAATGAGGGAATATCAAATCTGCGCGAACTGCGTGATGGACACGTCGGATTCGCAAATCTCGTTCGACGAGAATGGTGTCTGCGACCATTGCCGTGGTTTCAAGGAACATGTCGAGCCAAAATGGCATCCCGATGCCACGGGCGAGCAGATGTTCGCCAAGGTCGTCGACAAGATCAAGCAGGATGGCAAGGGTCGGGATTTCGACTGTATCCTTGGCATGAGCGGTGGCCTCGATAGTTCCTTCCTGCTGCACAAGGCGGTCAAGGATTTTGGTCTACGACCGCTCGTTTTCCATGTCGATGGCGGCTGGAATACCGACATTGCGGTGAGCAATATCCAGTCCTTGGTCGATGGGCTGGGTCTTGATCTGTATACTGAAGTGATCAACTGGAATGAGATGCGGGACTTTCAGCTTGCTTTCTTCAAGGCGGGCGTACCTCATCTTGATATTCCGCAGGATCATGCATTCATCGCAACGCTGTATAATTTCGCCGACAAGCATAAGATCAAATATATTCTAAATGGCGGGAATATATCGACTGAATGTGTCCGTAATCCACTGGAGTGGCTATATTACGGCACCGATATGAAGCAGCTGGCAGATATCCGTAAGAAGTTCGGTACGGTGCCGATGCGTACTTATCCATTCAGCAGTGTCCTGCGTCATAAATTCTATTTGCGTTACATCCGTGGTGTGGAAGTCGTGAAACCGCTGGACTGGATGGACTATACCAAGCAGATGGCGCGGCAGACACTCGCCGATCTATATGGTTGGAAGCCCTATCCCCAGAAGCATTTTGAGTCGCGTTTTACTCGCTTCTACGAAGGATATTGGCTGCCGGAGCGCTTCGGCTACGATACGCGGCGTGTCCAGTTTTCGAGCCTGATCCTGACGGGACAGATGCGGCGTGAAGAGGCCTTAGGGGAACTGAGCAAGCCGGCTTATGACCCGGAAACGATCGAACATGAGTTCGATTATATTGCGCGCAAATTGGGCATAACGAGCGAAGAGCTTCGCCATTATTTTACGATGCCGAAGAAGAGCTACGCTGACTATAAGAACCAGCGGTGGATGTTCAATCTTGGCGCGAAGGTGCTGCAAACGCTGGGCGCAGAAAAGGCGGTCAAGCGATGATCGCGATCTTGGGATATGGACTGGGCAATATCAAAGCCTTTTCCAACATCTACAAGGAGCTGAACATTCCGTGTGTCGTCGCGGAAGACCGTGCGACACTGGCTTCCGCCGACCGGATCATCCTGCCTGGTGTCGGATCCTTCGACCATGCGATGCTGAGGCTCAAGGCTTCGGGGCTTTTCGAAGCGCTCGAAGAGGCCGTCATCGGGCAAGGCAAGCCGGTCCTTGGCATTTGCGTGGGAATGCAGATGCTGGCGGGGTCGAGCGAGGAAGGTTCGGAGCCGGGCCTGGGCTGGATCGACGGTACTGTCGCCAAGATCACCTTTCCGGAAGGTACTCCGCGCGGGTTGCTCCCCCATATGGGATGGAGCACGATAATCCCGCGCGTGAACGAGCCGTTGCTGGAAGGGCTAGATGCGGAAATGGGGTTTTATTTTCTTCATTCCTACCGCTTCGTCTGCAATGATCCAGGCGACGTGATCGCGACTGCCGACTATGCTATGCCGTTCCATTGCGCGGTGCGGCGCGGCAATGTCCATGGGGTCCAGTTCCATCCGGAAAAGAGCCACCATAACGGCATTCGTCTTCTCAAGAACTTTGCGGAAAGCTGAGCGATGCCACGAGCCCGGATCATTCCCTGCCTCCTGGTGCGTGGCGGCGGGTTGGTAAAGACGCGCCGTTTCGGCGAAGACAAATATGTCGGTGACCCGATCAATGCCGTTCGCATCTTCAATGAGAAGGAAGTTGATGAGCTGATTGTCGTCGATATCGACGCATCGGTGCAGGGGCGCGAGCCCAATTACGCGATGATCGAGAATCTGGCTGCGGAATGCCGGATGCCGCTATGCTATGGCGGCGGCATCACATCCGCGGAGCAGGCCAAGCGAATCCTCAGCTTGGGCGTGGAGAAGGTGTCGCTCAGTTCGGCCGCCATTGCCCGGCCGCCCTTGGTTACGGAAATTGCGGCGCAGGTCGGCAACCAGAGTGTGGTCATCGTCCTCGACGTGAAGAAAAAGATGCTGGGCGGCTATCGCGCCTACACCCGCAACGGGCGGGTAGACGCGAAGATATCTCCCGTCGACTTCGCCCGCGAGGTCGAGGCGTTGGGTGCCGGCGAAATCGTGCTGAACGCGATCGATCATGACGGCATGATGAACGGATACGATCTCAATATCGCCAGTCAGATCCGTGAGGCTACGCGCCTTCCGCTGACCTTGTTGGGTGGTGCCGGATCGCTGGCGCATATGCAGGAGGCGGTCCACCGGCTTGGTACGATCGGCTTGGCCGCAGGAAGCATGTTCGTCTTCAAGGGGCAGTACCGCGCGGTACTCATCAGCTATCCCAGCCATGCCGAGCGTGTGGCGCTGCAACAGCAGGTTGCGCTTTCCTGAAACATTGCGCGTCGAACGCGGCGCGCCAGACTTGGAATACCTCCATGAAGCAGATTGTTCAGCAACTCGACAGCGGCGTAACCGCGATCGTGGAGGCGCCCAGCCCACGGGTCGCCCGTGGCACCGTACTCATCAAGACCACTCGGAGCCTGATTTCGGCCGGGACGGAACGGATGCTGGTGGGGTTTGGCAAGGCCTCACTGCTTGCAAAGGCGCGTCAGCAGCCCGATCGGGTCAAGGACGTGCTGGGCAAGGTCCGTACTGACGGCCTGTTCTCGACCATCGATGCCGTTCGCTCCAAGCTCGGCCAACCGCTTCCGTTGGGCTATTGCAATGTAGGTGAAGTGATCGCGGTCGGGGATGACATTGTCGACCTGAAGCCCGGGGATCGGGTCGTGTCGAATGGCCCCCACGCCGATATTGTGCGCGTGCCGGTCAATCTGTGCGCGAAGATTCCCGAAGGCGTCACCGACGAGACTGCGGCATTCGTCGTCGTGGCAAGCATCGGGTTACAGGGTATTCGTCTGGCTGGACCTACGCTGGGCGAAAGCTTCGTGGTAACCGGCGCGGGATTGATCGGGCTGTTGACCATCCAGTTGCTGCGTGCTCACGGATGCCGGGTACTGGCGATTGATTTCGATGAGACGAAGCTGGCACTCGCCCGGCAATATGGCGCGGAAACCTGCAATCCGGCACGGGGCGAGGATCCGGTCGCTGCGGGCATGGGGTTCAGCCGCGGTCGCGGGGTGGATGGCGTCATCATCACCGCATCGACCAAGTCGAACGATCCGGTGACGCAGGCTGCGCATATGTGCCGCAAACGTGGCCGGATCATTCTGGTCGGTGTCACCGGCCTCGAACTCAACCGTGCTGATTTCTACGAAAAGGAACTGATGTTCCAGGTATCGTGCTCTTATGGGCCGGGCCGGTACGATCCTTCCTACGAGGAAGGAGGCCAGGATTATCCGCTACCTTTCGTCCGGTGGACCGAACGCCGCAATTTTGAAGCGATCCTCGACCTGATGCAGAGCGGCGACCTCGACACGACGGCGTTGGTAACGCGCCGCTTCGCGTTCGAGGACGCCGAAACGGCCTATGCGGAACTGACTGGCGATGGCTCCGGGCTGGGCTTCGTGCTGGAATATGCGGCACCCGTCGAGGAGCGGACCGTCGCCACGACCCGTTTCCAAAACGTTAGCTTTGCCACGGATCGTCCGACCGTGGCCGTGGTCGGTGCCGGCAACTATGCATCGCGGGTCCTGATCCCTGCGCTCAAGGCCGCCGATGCCCAATTGCATACGGTGGTGACGTCGGGGGGGCTGAGTGGCGCGATCGCGGGTAAGCGCGATGGCTTTGCCGCGGCTACGACCGACGTCGCAGCGGTGATGGCAGATCCGGCAATCGATACGTTGGTCGTTGCGACCCGGCATGACAGTCATGCCGGTTTCGCCGCCGACGCGCTGAATCACGGCAAGCATGTGTTCGTCGAGAAGCCGTTGGCGCTCGATATGGTCCAGCTTGAAACGGTCGAAGCCGCCTATGCCGCGGCCGGACAACGGGGGGCGGCCCCGCAGTTGATGATCGGATTCAATCGTCGTTTCGCACCGCAGGTCGTGAAGATGAAGGCGTTGCTCGAACAGGTCGCGGAACCAAAAAGCTTTCTGATGGTGATGAACGCGGGAGCGATCCCGAAGAAGCATTGGACACAGGATCTGGCGGTCGGCGGCGGTCGTATCATCGGTGAAGCCTGTCACTTCATCGATCTGATGCGGTTTCTGGCTGGCAACCGTATCGTCGATGTCGCAGCGCGTCGGATGGGCGATACGCCGCATGTCGAGGTGACGGAGGACAAGGCATCGATTACCCTCGGTTTCGCCGATGGCTCGTTCGGGACGATCATGTATTTGGCAAACGGTGCCTCGTCTTTTCCCAAGGAACGCATCGAGGTATTTACCGCAGGGCGCGTGCTGCAGATCGACAATTTCCGTCGCATGACCGGTTATGGTTGGCAGGGTTTCCGCAAGCAGAATCTGATGCGGCAGGACAAGGGGCAAGCGGCCTGCGCCGCGGCGTTCCTCGCTGGAATCAAGGCAGGCAAGCCCGCCATTCCGGCGGATGAAATTTTCGAGGTTGCCCGTGCGACCATCGAGGCTGCAGCGATCCTGCGCCGACAGTGAACGCCCTTTCCACCCGGCTGCGGACCTTTGCGGCGATCGGTGTCGCAAATGGCGCGCGCGCGCTGACCTATCGCCTGGGTCTGAAGCTGGGGATACATCCGGCCCAGCGGGTCTCGGCGACGATCGTGCCGGGGGAAGCGTTTGCCGAACCGTCATCGCTCATGGCCGACATGGTGCCTCCACGGGCGTGGCGGAATGAGGCGCTGTTGTTCAGTACGTATCGGGTGCCGATCGGCGCGAATCCACCGTCCTGGATACGCGATCCGCTGGCATCCGATGGAGCAGCGGCCGGCGATCCGTCGCCTGACGGCTTGGCGCCGTGGTGGCGGATCGGCGATTTTGCTGCCGGCGATATCAAGCGTGTCTGGGAGCTCTCCCGCTTCGACTGGACAATGGCGTTCGCGCAACAGGCCCGTGCCGGTGAGCCAGAGGCATTGAACAGACTGAATGCGTGGATCGCCGATTGGGCACGAGCCAATCCACCCTATCGTGGCCCGAACTGGAAATGCGCGCAGGAAGCATCGATCCGCTTGCTGCATCTGTCCATCACGGCGTTGCTGCTGGGACGTGAGGACACGTTGTCGGACATGCTGCGTTCGCTGCTCGACGCGCATGTTCGACGGATATTGCCCACCTTGTCCTACGCGCGGGCGCAGGACAACAACCATGCAACATCGGAGGCGGCCGCCCTGTTCGTGGCTGGAGCATGGTTTTCGATCGCGGGCGTTCCAGAGGGTAGGAAGCTGGCGCATCGTGGACGGCGATTGCTGGAACAGCATGTTGCCCGACTGTTCATGCCTGACGGCAGTTTCAGTCAATATTCGCTGAATTACCACCGGGTAGCCCTCGACACGTTATCGATGGCCGAGATTTGGCGCCGCAGAGCCGGGTTAGCGCCGTTCAGCGAACGCTTTCGTCAGCGTGCCGTTGCGGCGGCGGACTGGCTGCGGAACATGGTCGATCCGGTCAATGGCGACGCGCCCAATCTGGGCGCCAATGACGGGGCCAACCTCCTGCCGCTGACCGATGCCGATTACCGGGATCATCGTCCATCGGTGCAATTGGCGACGACGCTGTTCAGGGACGCGCGCGCCTACCCGCCGGGGCCGTGGGATGTTCCGGCAGAATGGCTGGGTGTAGCCTTGCCCGCGGAGCAGCTCGACCTGCCTGCCGCGCTTGTTCTCGACTATGGCGGTTATGCAGTACTCCGGCAGGATGCGGCAATGGTGCTGTTCCGCTATCCCCGTTTCCGGTTCCGCCCGAGCCAGGCCGATGCCCTGCACGTCGATCTGTGGCTGGCAGGGCAGAATCTGCTGCGTGACGGCGGGTCGTACAGCTACAATACCGATCAGCGCTGGATCGACTATTTCGGCGGGGTCGCGTCGCACAACACGATCCAGTTCGATGGTCGACCGCAGATGCCGCGGCTCTCCCGCTTTCTGCTGGGTGACTGGCTGAAGACCGATAGCTGCACGACAACTGAACAGGGTTTTGCCGCGTCCTATCGTCATCGTGCCGGATGGAAGCATCATCGCGAGGTTCGGCTAGACGGACAACTCACTGTCACCGATCAGGTAGGCGGCTTTGCGCAGGAGGCGCGGCTGCGCTGGCGTCTGGCGCCGGGGGAATGGCGGATCGAGGGGAACAGCGTGACCGATGGGCGTCACCGCCTCTCGGTTCGCGCCGACATGCCGATCGCGTCTTTCGCCATCGTCACCGGATGGGAATCGCGACGCTATTTTCAAAAGACCGAATTACCCGTGCTGGAGGTGGTGGTTACCAGCCCTGGCCGGATCACAAGCGAGTATCGTTGGACGTCATGAGGCTGCTTTACATCCACCAGCATTTCGTCACGCCCAAGGGTAGCGGCGGCATCCGTTCCTATCAGATGGCACGACGGATGATCGAGCGCGGCCACCGCGTCACAATGTTGTGCGGTCGCGGGGTCGATGGACAGACCGGCCTGGTCGGGCCGTTCGATCATGGCATCCGTCGCGGTCAGGTCGACGGGATCGATGTGATCGAAGTCGATCTCGCTTATTCCAACAAAGACAATTTCTTCAAGCGTACCAAGACGTTCCTGTCCTTCATGTTGCGTACCAGCAAGCTGGTCTTCACCGAACAATATGATCTGCTCTTTGCCACGACCACACCGCTGACCGTTGGCTTGCCCGGCATTCTGGGCCGATGGTTCCGACGCAAGCCGTTCGTGTTCGAAGTACGTGACTTGTGGCCGGAATTGCCCCGTGCAATGGGGGTGATCCGCAATCCTGTCGTCCTTTGGGCGATGGGGGTGCTTGAATGGGCGAGCTATCGTTCGGCGCATCGGCTGATCGGTCTTTCACCGGGCATTGTCGACGGTATCGCACATCGCGGTGTGAAGCGTGACCGTATCGCTTCTGTTCCCAATGGCTGCGACATCGATATTTTCGGTGCCGATATCCAGCCCTGGCAACCTGATGGCGTGCGCAGCGACGACCTGATGGCGGTGTTTACGGGCGCGCACGGTATCGCCAATGGTCTGGACGCCGTACTCGATGCAGCCCGCATTCTCCAGCGGCGTGGGCGGGACGATATCCGTATCGTCTTGATCGGCAACGGCATGCGCAAGCCGGACTTGATGGCGCGCGCCACCCGCGAAGGGTTGCGCAACGTCTTGTTTCTCGATCCGGTGCGCAAAACCGAGCTTGTTGGGCTGATGAAGCGGGCCGATGTGGGATTGCAATTGCTCGCGAACGTTCCGGCATTCTATTATGGTACGTCGCCCAACAAATTCTTTGATTATATTGCATCGGGCTTGCCTGTCCTGAACAACTATCCCGGATGGCTGGCTGAACTGATTGAGGATGCCAGCTGTGGCATTGCCGTGCCACCCGAGAACGCCGAAGCTTTTGCGGATGCACTTTCGAGGTTCGCTGATGACCGCGAGGCAACCCGTGCAATGGGCCGCCGCGCTCGTTCGTTGGCGGAAACGCAATTTGCACGCGACCGCTTGGCCGATCGTTGGGCGGATTGGGTCGAAGGCGTGTCTTACCCGCTCCACGCGGGAAAGGATCAACGGGGCGGCGGGTTCCGTCTGCGAGCCAGATCGCGTAGGTAAATCATAGCATGCATTCCCGTACTCGTCCGTTGCTGCAGTTGCGGCCAAGCCTTTCCTTCGCGCTGATGCTGGCGCTTTTGGCGGTGCTGTGGGTTGCCGGGGGGGCCTCGCGGGCAGATACGCTAGGGCAGGTCATCGTGCGCGGCGCTGCGTGGCTCTCCCTGATCGTCGTTGCATTGGCCGGTGATCGCCCGGTCTGGGGCAATGTTCGGCCTGTCGTCCTGTTCCTGTTAATTGCGTTACTTCTTGTGTTGCTGCAGCTGGTGCCCCTGCCGCCGGCGGTATGGCAGGCATTGCCAGGCCGTGACGGTTTCTTGGGAGCGACCTTGCCCGGAGAAACGCCGCCATGGCGTCCCTTGGCCTTGGTTCCGGGCGCGGCGTGGAATGCAGCCGCATCGCTTGTCGTCCCGATAGCGATGCTGGTCCTAGTGGCGGGGAGTTCGGAGCGTGAATTGTCCCGGATGCCAGCCGTGCTGTTGGGCATGGTTGCGCTGCAGGCCGTGATCGGACTGCTGCAATTCTCGGGCGCCGGGTTCAGCAACCCCTTCGTCAACGACACCCCCGGACAAGTGAGCGGCACATTTGCCAATCGCAACCATTTCGCGCTCTTCCTGGCAATAGGGTGCGTACTCGCCCCGGTTTGGGCGTTCGGCGATGGGCGGCGTCCGCATTGGCGCGGACCAGTGGCGATCGGACTTATCCTCCTGTTTGCGCTGACCATCCTCGCCAGTGGGTCGCGGGCGGGAATGGCCCTTGGGATGCTGGCGCTATGTCTTGGGACATGGTTGTCGTTCAGACCGCTGCGACGGGAACTGCGTCACTATCCGCGCTGGGTAATGCCGGTATCGATTGTGACAGTCGTCACGATGATCGTCGGTCTAATCCTGTTGAGCGTTGCGGCGGATCGAGCCGCGTCGATCACCCGGATCATCACCAGCGAAGGGGGAGAGGATTTGCGCACTCGTGCTCTTCCGACCATTCTGGCAATGATAAAAACCTATTTCCCGGCAGGAAGCGGTTTCGGCGGTTTTGAGCCACTGTTCCGCGTCCAGGAACCCAATCAACTGTTGAAGCTTACCTATTTCAATCATGCCCATAATGATTTTTTGGAAACGGTGTTGAGCGGAGGGATTCCGGGCTTACTGTTATTAATGGCCGCTGTAACATGGTGGGGCGTGGCAAGCATACGGGCTTGGCGGGTGCCGGATGGCGCCATCTATTCCCGTCTCGGATCGGCATTGTTGCTCCTAGTGTTCGCTGCGAGTGTGGTGGATTATCCCGCCAGGACACCGATGGTGATGGCATTGATCGTCGTCAGCGCAGCATGGTTATCCAGTGGTGGTAAACTATCGTCGCGGTCGGCTTTACCGCGTGATAGCCAGCAACTATAGGCTGCGGACCCTCTGTATCCATCGCGGATTTTCTAAGCGCATGCGCAAGATTTGTATCGCCCTTCTAATGGCAAGCGCCCTCGTCGGATGCGTGCGTGATGAGCCTATTCAAAGTTCGTCCCGTCTGACGGTGGTGGAAGGGAGTTCGGTTCTACCAGCTCCCAATCGCGGCGATCTTACGGCGGCTGATCGACCAGCGCTGATCGGTCCGCTCGATACGATCCAGGTTGACGTGTTCAACGTTCCCGAACTGAATCGCGAGATGCAGGTCGATGCCAGTGGGCGTATTGCGATGCCGCTGGCAGGTACGATCGATGCCCGTGGTCGAACTGCAGAGGAATTGGCTAAGGCAATCGAGACGGCATTGCGTGCCCGGTACGTTCGCAATCCCGAAGTCACGGTAAACATCAAGAGTTCCGTCAGTCAGGTTGTAACGATCGACGGACAGGTCGTCGAACCTGGCCTGTATCCGGTTACAAACCAGATGACGCTGATGCGAGTCATCGCTTCTGCAAAGGGTTTGTCTGAATTTGCGCGACAAGACGATGTCGTGATTTTGCGAACCGTCGGCAACCAACGGATGGCGGGGTTGTATAACGTCGCGGCAATTCGGCGTGGAGCATATGATGATCCGCCTGTTTTTGCCAACGACGTGATCGTTGTTGGTGACTCGCCGCAGCGTCGTCTGTTCCGCGACTTCGTTTCCCTTTCCCCACTACTCGCTGCTCCGCTGATCGCGGTCCTGCAATAAGGCGTCGCACGACATGAATCTGGTCCTTCCCAGCCCACGCGGCAGCGTTGCTCCGCCGTCGCCTTTGCAAGCGGTAAATGAAACGCCCGCCATCCGCCAATATATGCGTATCGTGATGCGCTGGCGCTATGTCATCTTGGGTGCGGTCGCGGTCTGTGTTCTGCTGGGTTTGATTGCAACATTGCTGATGACGCCGCAATACATGGCGACCGCTACAATCGAGATTTCGCGCGAGGCCAATCAGGTTACGAATTTCCAAGGGGTGGAACGCGAAACCAGCGTTGCCGATCAGGAATTCTACCAGACGCAATATGGGCTGCTGCAGTCGCGATCCTTGTCCGAAAGGGTCGCTACTCAGCTTCGTCTCGTCGATGATCCAGGCTTCTACAAGCTGTTCGGCGTGTCTCGTGACGAACCTGCGTTTCAATTAGTGAATGGACGCTATCCCGCTGCGGGGCGAGGGTTGCGGCAACGGGTGGCTGGTGAAATCCTGCGCAAGCACCTCGACATTTCGCCAACGCGCATGTCACGGCTCGTAAGCATCAGCTTTACCAGCCCGGACGCAACATTTTCGGCGCGTATCGCCAATACTTGGTCGGATATGTTCATCCAGACCAATCTGGAGCGTAAGGTACAAGCGACATCCTACGGCCGAAATCTGCTGCAGCGTCAGCTTGGTCAGCAGAAGGAACGGCTTGACGAAAGCCAGCGTCAGCTGGTCGCGTATGCATCTCAGCAGCGCATCATCAATCTTCCCGCACAACAGAATGGCGACGGGAGCACTTCGGAACGTTCGATCGTAGCGGACGATCTGGCATCACTGAATGCAGTACTGAGCCAAGCGACCGCTGAGCGAATTGCTGCTGAGGCTCGCTACCGCGAGGGTGCCAGCGCTGGAGCATCGTCAGAGGCGCTGCGCAATCAGGCAATCAACACGCTACGTCAGCGCCGCGCCGAGTATGCGGCCGAATATCAAAAGCTGATGACGCAGTTCGAACCTGGCTATCCAGCCGCCAAGGCTTTGAAATCGCAGATCGATCAGCTCGATCGCAGCATCGCTAGCGAAGAGCGCCGGGTATCGGGATCAATTCAGAACGAGTATCGCAGCGCGGTAGAGCGTGAGCGCGCATTGCAAAAGCGTGTTGAACAGTTGAAGGGCAACTATCTCGACCTACGTCGTCGCTCGATCCAATATAATATCTATCAGCAGGAAGTAGATACTAACCGCGCGTTGTACGAGGGGCTGCTACAACGGTTCAAGGAAATTGGCGTTGCTGGCGGTGTTGGTGTGAACAACATTTCGGTCGTCGATCAGGCAGATGCGCCTCAGAAGCCTTCGTCGCCACGATTGCTGGTCAACCTGCTGGTGGCGCTCCTCGCTGGCCTAGGCATCGGCGCGGCGCTGGCGTTCGCGCTCGAACAGATGGACGAGGCGATTGCCGATCCGGCGGAGGTCGAGCGGCGGCTCGGCCTACCACTGCTCGGCTCGGTGCCGAAGGTGGACGGTGTCACGCCGAAGGAGGCACTGCTCGATCGCAAGTCCGATCTGGTCGATGCCTATCTGGCGATCCAGACCAATCTCGCCTTCACCACCGAGCATGGTGTGCCGCGGTCTCTGTCGGTCACCTCGACCCGCCCGGCAGAGGGCAAGTCGACCACCGCGCTGGCGCTGGCGACCATGCTGGCGCGCAGCGGCAAGCGGGTGATCCTGGTCGATGGCGATATGCGTTCGCCTTCGGTCCATCACTTGGGTGGCGTGAACCACGATCATGGCCTTAGCAACTTCCTTGCCGGGCAGGACAATATCGCTCCGCTGACCTTCGACATGACCGATCTGGGCTTCACTGCCATGTCGGCTGGGCCTATCCCGCCCAACGCGGCCGAGCTGCTGACCGGCAACCGCCTGTCGCTGCTGATCGAGCGACTGCACGAGCATTTCGAGCATGTGGTGATCGACAGCCCGCCGGTCATGGGGCTTGCTGATGCGCCGCTGATCGCGAGCCGGGTCGAGGGTGTCGTCTATGCCGTGGAATCGCACGGTATCCGCTCGACGCTGGTCAAGACCGCACTAGCGCGACTGGCATCGGCCAATGCGCATATCTTTGGCGGCGTGCTGACCAAGTTCGAGGCGCGCAAGGCGCATTACGGTTATGGCTATGAATATGGCTATGGCTATGGTCGCGAAAAGGCCGAGGGCAAGGGTTGATGCAGAAGCGCCGCGCCGCGTTCCGTCCTCGGCGATCTCCGACCGAATGGGCGGTGCGCGGCGCGCTGGCGGTGGCGGCGGCGGGATTGGGCACCCTTTCGGCCGCCCATTCGCTGGCCTATATCATCCGTGGCAGCGATCCCGAGCGTGCCCATGCGCTGGCGCCATGGGACGGGCGGATTACCGCATTGCGATCCGAACAATTGTCGGGACCGGAAGCGAGCGCGGCGGATCGCAGGCAGGCTGATGATCTTGCTCGGCTCGCGCTGCGGCAAGACCCGACCGCGGTGGCGGCGGTCGCGACGCTGGGCATCAATGCACAGGTGCGCGACGATACGGCACGTGCGCGCCGGATCTTCGCCTATTCGGAAAAACTGTCGCGGCGCGATTTGCGCACCCGGTTGTGGGCGATCGAGGACGGGGTCGCCCGTAACGACATTCCCGGGACGCTGCGCAACTACGACATTGCGCTCAGGACGTCGCGGTTGACGCCGGATTTGCTGTTCCCATTGCTGGCGAAGGCGATCAACGATAACGACATCCGGGGCGAACTGGTGCGGACGCTGGCGGCGCGACCTGCCTGGAGCGATCAGTTCCTCAGTTACGTGTCGAGCAACAGCCCCTATCCGCGTGCGACCGCGCAATTGTTCGAAGCCGTGCATCGCCGTGGCATTGCGCTGCCAGCCGGGGCAGCGGCGGCGCTGGTCAACCGATTACTGGCGGAAAATCAGTTCGACGATGCCTGGCGCTTCTATGCCGCGACCACGCCCGGTGCCGACCGGCGGATCGCGCGCGATGCCGATTTCACCGCCAATCCCGCCTCACCCACGGCGTTCGATTGGCAACCCATCACTGATAGCGGCATTTCGGCGTCGATCCAGCGCGGCGAGAATGGCGGCATCTTTGACTTCGCTGTGCCGTCAAATCTGGGCGGGCCGGTGTTGCGGCAGACGCAATTGCTGCCGCCGGGTGACTATGTGATCGAGGGCCGCAGTATCGGGATCGAGCAGGCGGATGCCGCCCTGCCTTATTGGACGCTGACCTGTCTGAACGGGCGCGAACTGGGGCGGGTCGTAGTGCCTAATTCGGCACAGGCCAAGGGCCGCTTTGCCGGGCGCTTCACCGTGCCGGCAGGATGTCCGGTCCAGCGACTGCAACTGGTCGCTCGACCATCGGATGCCCTTTCCGGGGTTACCGGACAGGTGGACGACTTCCAGCTACGTCCGGTTGGTCGTTGAGGCCTAGGCGATGATCGGTCGCAACGCTATGGGTGGCAGTATGCGTGGCGTATCGTTTCTTCTGGCACTCTGCCTGACCGCACCTGCCATGGCGCAGGACCGCTATCAGGACGATTTGCAGGATGAGCCCGCCCCGGTCCAGCAAGTGCTTCCCGAAACCCGCCAAGGCGAAACCGCCCGCTCGGCGGCCGGTCAGACCGGCCAGCGGCAAACCCGCGAATTGCTGTCACAGGATGCCGGTGTCGAGCCTATGGCGCGGATCGACAGCCGGGTGCAGAACCGGGTGCAGTCTCGGATACGCAACCGAATCGATCGCTATTATGACCCGCAGGCCAATGCCGTGTCGCCGTTCGAAGTCGCCGGCGACCAGGCGCGTACCGCTGGACAGCCGCGTCATTGATACTGCAGACGGGCCAATATGCTCGTCCGAGCATTTCCTACCCGAAAGCACGAATCAAGTGACGGATTTTGCGCTGAAGCGAGTGCACTTTGGGGTCGGTTCCAGCTGAGGGCGAAATGACACCCTAAGCGCTGGCATCCTCGGGCCAGAGATATTCGCCGGTAAGGAGGATGTGCGCCCACCCCAGCGGAGAGACGTGGGCGAGAAGATGGTCGGGCGTGTCTAGCCCTTCACGACGCCGGGCCTCGGCGGCATGGCCGAGGTGCAGGGTGTTCCAATACACGATGGTGGCGGTGAGTAGATTGAGGCCAGCAATCCGGTAGTGCTGGTCCTCGGTGGTGCGGTCGCGGATCTCTCCCTGTCGGCCGATGCGCAAGGCGTTCTTCAGCGCGTGGTGCGCCTCGGCCTTGTTGAGGCCGACCTGGGCGCGGCGCTGCATTCCGGTATCGAGAATCCATTCGATGATGAACAGCGTGCGCTCGATCCGCCCGACCTCGCGCAGGGCTGCGGCCAAGTCGTTCTGGCGGGGATAGGCGGCGAGCTTGCGCAGGATACGGCTCGGCGCGATCCGGCCGGCGCTCATGTTGGCGGCACAGCGGAACAGGTCGGGCCAGTTGGCGACGACCAGCGCCTCGCGCGCCTTGCTGCCCACCAGCGGGCGCAGTTCGCTTGGCGTGGCAGCAGGGCTGAAGACGTACAGCCGTTTGGAAGGCAGGTCTCGGATACGCAGCACGAGGCGATAGCCGAGCATCGCGCTGATACCGAACAGGTGGTCGGTAAACCCGCCGGTGTTGGCATATTGCTCCTCGATCCGTCGGCCCGCCTCGTTCATCGTCAGCCCGTCGAGCAGATAGGGGGCCTCGCTGACGATCGCGGGGATAGATTGCGACGCGAACGGCGCGAAGCGGTCGTTGACGTGGGTGTAGGCCTTTATGCCGGGGTCGTTGCCGTAGCGGGCGTTGACCGTGTGCCTCGCCCTGCCGCGCGGCAGGGTAGAACTGACCATCGGCGGACGCGGTGGTGCCCATGCCCCGGACCCACGCCATCGGCAGGTCGCCCTGCGCGGCGACCACGGCGGCCAGTGCCTGGTCGATCGCCTCGCTCTCGACATGTCAGCGCGCGAGGCGGGAGAGCTACCAGTAATCGTGGGTATTGCAGGCTTCGGCCATCTTGCGCAGGCCGAGGTTCAGCCCCTCGGCGAGCAGGACGTTGAGCAGGCCGATCCGGTCGCCGCACGGCACGCCGGTGCGCAGGTGGGTGAAGGCATCGGTGAAGCCGAGCGCGGCATCGACTTCGAGCAGCAGATCGGTGATGCGAGCGGGCGGCAGGCGACGGTACAGATCGAGCACCAGTTCCTCGATCCCATCCGGCGGATCGGCGGTGAGACGGTCGATGCGCAGCGTGCCGTCCTCGATGCTGCCATGCGGGATCGTTCCGTTACGCGCGGCGCGACCGAGCCGGGCAAGGCCATCGGCAAGCCGCGCCTTGCGATCGGCGAGCCAGACATGCGGGTCGGGCGGCACCACCAGCTTCATGGTGCGCGCGACCGTCATCGGGATGAGGACATGGCGTAGGTCACCATAGCGGTGCGAGCGGTCGAGCCAGATGTCGCCCGAGCGCAGGGCGTCGCGCAGGTGGAACATCACCGCGACCTCACGGAGATGCGTATCGTCACCGCCCTTTATCCGTAGCTGACGCCGCCATTTGGAATGCGGGCGCAGGAAGTCGTCGGTCGACGGCAGTTCGCCTTTGGCGGCGATGGCGGTCACCGCGTCGAGCAGGGGCCGGGCGACCGGTGCGGCTGCGAGGTCGAGGCAGCGGAGCATATGCGGCGCATAGCGGCGGAAGCGGTGATAGCCCCGATCGACATACATGCACCAGCGGATCGTCGCCCAGCGTGTCAGTCAGCGGGGAGTGTCAGGAATTTCGTGTGCGGGCGGGCGGATGAACATTACGCCGCCATGGCCTTGATGAAGCGTTCGCCGAAGATGACGGCGAACTGGGCCTTTGCCATGGTCCACTCACGTGGCGGCATTCTCCACTCTTTCTCCGAGCGGTTCAAGATCAGGTAGAGCAGCTTGGTGGCGGCCTCGTCGCTGGGGAAATGCCCACGGGCGCGCACGGCCCGGCGCAGCTTCGAGTTCAAGGCCTCTATGGAATTCGTGGTATAGATGATCCGCCGAACCTCCTCGGGAAAGGCGAAGAACGGGATGACCTCGGTCCAGGCGCGCCGCCAGCTATGGCCGATGGCGGGATAGCGGGTGCCCCAGGGACCAGCCTCGAAAGCGGTCAGCGCCTGCTCGGCCGCCTCGGCGCTGGGTGCGCGGTAGACCTCCTTCAGCGCGCTCGCCAGGCCCTTGCGGTCCTTCCAGGAGACGAAGTCCATGGAATTGCGCAGCAGGTGGACGATACAGGTTTGAACCACGGCGTCGGGAAACACGGCGGTGATCGCCTCGGGAAAGCCTTTCAGCCCGTCGACGACGGCGAGCAGGATGTCCTCGGTGCCGCGGTTCCTGAGCTCGTTCATGACCCTGAGCCAGAATTTGGCACCCTCGTTCTGCTCCAGCCACAGGCCCAGCACCTCCTTGGCACCATCGGCACGGACGCCCAGGGCGATGTGGATCGCCTTGTTGCGCACCATGCCCTCGTCCCGGATCTTCACCCGCAAGGCGTCGAAAAAGACGAGCGGGTAGACCGGATCCAGCGGCCGCTGCTGCCAGATCGCCACCTCGTCGAGTACGGCGTCGGTCACCGTCGAGATCAGATCGGGCGACACGTCGATGCCGTACAGATCGTGCAGGTGCCCCGTGATCTCCCGGGTGCTCATACCGCGCGCGTACATCGACACGATCTTTTCATCGAAACCTGGAAAGCGCCGCTGGTATTTGGCGATCAGTTGCGGGTCGAAGCTGGCTTGCCGGTCGCGCGGTACGTCGATCGCCAACTTACCGGTATCGGTCGTGATCGTCTTCCGACCGTAACCGTTGCGGCTGTTGCCCGCGCCAACTTCACCGGTGAGGTGATGGTCCATCTCGGCATTCAACGCGCGCTCGGTCAGCGCCTTCTTCAGCGCGTCGAGCAGGCCACCCTGCGCCAAAGCGGTGCCCGCGTCACCGCCCGCCAGCAACTGATCCAGTACCTCGTTTGGTATCGCAGGCTCTTTGCGTCGGGACATATCGGGTCTCCTTCTTTCCCGTTATGCCCGCCCGCACACGAAATTCCTGACACTCCCCAGTCAGCGTCCTGGCCGTCGCAACGAGGCGGTCGAGCCGGTCCCAGCCCGCCGCGCGCGCTGGTGCCCGGCCTCTCACCCGGCGACATCGTCATCTTGGACAACCTGTCGAGCCATAAGGCACCCACCGCGCGCGACGCCATCGAAGCGGCTGGCGTTTAGCTGCTCTTCCTCCCGCCCTACAGCCCCGACTTCAACCCGATCGAGCAGGCATTCTCCAAGCTCAAGGCATACCTGCGCAAGGCCAACGAGCGCTCTATCCACGGACTGTGGGACGCCATCGGCCGCATCCTCGACATGTACTTGCCACAGGAATGTGCCAACTACTTCGCCAACGCCGGATACGATGCAGACTGATCGGAAACCACTCTAGCGACGTACCTTTCAAGAGAAGGTTGAAGTCGTTCAAATCACGCTCTGTTTTCTCTTTCCTTGTCAAGATAATATGATAATGTCTTTTATCATATTAATGGTGTGTATGCCTGCATGTAACGAGGGCCGGATTGGGCAGTTGGTAGTCGTTTTCTAACCGACGGAGCCGAGGTGCCCAGATAATAGTCTATCCAGATAATGGCCTATTAAGCCGACCATCACATTTGATCGTGCCCGTTGGTGTCATCAGCAATGCGTCGAATGCGCCGAATGTCACTCAGCTTGGGCAGTAGCGGCCCGACGTGGGCCCGATTTTTTAAGGCGAAATTTTCGCACTCGGCGTCAGAGCTTCCCATTCCTCAACCGCCAGACCGGCATGACGATCCTTCTTGCCCGGCGCCTCGAGCACGGCGCGCAGGCAGCGGGTGGTGACGGGGCGGAAGCGGATCTCTTGGAATCCATCCGCGCCAGTGTGATGGGTACCCACAATACGCCGCCACTCCTTGTCCCAATATTCCAGATGCCAGGCCACCGGCGGAGCAATGCCCTCGTCCGAGCCGGCGGGGTGGTCGGCGAAGAAGCGGATGCGGCTGGCGTTCAGGGTGACGGGGTGGGGCCAGCGATATTCGATCCAGGCGGTGGCGGGGTTCTGCTTCGTCCAGTTGCTCCACATGTCGGGCGGTAGCGGGTTCGCGCGCACCACGCCGTCGTTCAGCGCGGCGAGCCAATATTGCACCGGCACCGGCGCGTTGGAGGCGGTGGCCGAGGCGCTCGGGGCGATATTGCGGGTGGGGCGTGGCGGCGGGCCGGGGGCCTTGGTCGGCTGTACCGGGCGGATGACGGCGGGGGAGACGCTGTCGTCCCATGTCATCGGATCGAGGGCGACCGAGCGGCGGAAATGGCCGCCGCCTTTCGCGTCCGCCGTATGATAGGCGAGGTACCAGCGCCCTTTGAATTCGACCGCGCCAGCATGGGAGGTGGTGGAGGAGACGGGGCGCAGGATCACGCCGCGGTAGGTCCAAGGACCCATGGGCGATGGGGCCGAGGCATAGGCCTGGCACGCATGGTAGAGCGTCGGGGTGCAGGGGCTGTCGGGGCCGGCATTGTTGGCGGCGTAGAGCAGATAATAGGTGCCGCGTCGCTTCATCAGCCAAGGCGCTTCGAAGAAGCCGGTCGTGCCGGTGACGATATGCTCGGGCCCCTTGGGGGTGACCATGTCCGCCGCCAGCTCCATCGCGCGCAGCCGGCCGAAGGTGCCCCAATAGATATAGATGCGGCCGTCATCGTCGATCAGGACGGTGGGATCGATATTCTGGATGTCGTTGGCGACCGGCGTCTCCTGCGAGATGATTGGGCCGGCGGGATGCGCATCGCGCCAGGGGCCGGTCGGCCGATCGGCAACCGCCACACCGATCGCGAAGCGATCCTTGGCCTGGCTCCGGCTCTCATGTTGCAGGACCGGAGCATAGAGATAGAAGCGGCCGTCGCGTCCCTTGACCATCTGCCCGGCATAGGCACGGCCCGGTTCGGCCCAGGCGAAAACGGTCTCGGGCCGGGCGATGGCGGGGTGGTGTTGCCATCGCCCGCTGGCGGGGTCGTTGGTCGACAGCAGCTGCCACTCGTTCATGATGAAGTCGTTGACGCCGTCCGGGGCTTCGTCGCGGCCCGCCAGAATCCAGAGCGTATCGCCATCGACCAGCGGCGCGGGGTCGGTCGAATAGAAGTGACCATCGCTGAGGGTCGGATTGCCACGGCTATGGATCGTCTCGGGCGACGGCGTCGCGGCACCGGCGAGCAGGATCAGCAAGGGCAGGATGGCGTGACGCCCCCTCCTGCCGCGATGGGTCGGCGAGCGGAGTGAAGCGTCATCAGGGATTGTCATAGCGGCATGATATCGCAATCACGCTGCTATAAAAAACAATAGTATACAATCATAAGTCTGTGTAGACATGTCGACCTATAGACAGGTCTACGGAAAAAAGCCTTGATCGGCAGGGAGTTCGACACTGGCGTCCTTCCCAGTATCTCCATTCAGCACCCAGCGATCACCTTCGCGCGTGGCGGCCTGCTCGGCGCTATGCACCTCGCCTAGCTGACTGGTGAGGAAGGGGAAGGCGGCACGGATGTCGGCACGCTGGGTCCACGCGGGCGGCTGGACGATACGATAGTCGTAGTGCAGCACCTCGCCCTTGACCGCCGGGCCGGTCGCGGCGCCGACATCGCGTGCCTCGGGACGGACCGCGACCACCTGTTTGCGGCCATAGCAGAGCAGAGGCTCGGCCGGGCTGGTGGGGTCGAGGCGGCGTAGCCACAGATCGCGCTTGCCCGCTTCGGTTGGCTCGATCCGGACGCGCGGACGATCGCCAGTGTCGGGCAAGGCGACGCGACGGACCAGCCCGGCCGCGACCAACGCGTCGACCTTGGCACCGCTCAGCGCATCGGCGCTGAATTCGATCGGCCATGTGCCTGACAACAGCGGCGCGCATTGCCGCTGCCCCTTCACCTGCGCGCGGATCTGGGCGAGCGCCTCGTCGCTCGACTGGGGCTGGCTCGCCCCTTCGCTGCACGCGGCGAGCAGCGCCAGCCCGGCGACCAGCGCGCGGGTCACGTCCGCAACCCCAGCGGCGCCAGCGGTTGCGTCATATCGGACAGCCAGGTCAGGGTCCGCTCGGCCGCGGCGACCTCCTTCAGCCGGGCCTAGCCGGCATCGCTTTTGCCGAACCAGCCACCGGGGGCGTAAAAGGCGTTGCCGCGCACCTGCTTATGCACCTTGTCGATCTGATCCTCGACATCGCCGCCCGGGCGGGTAACGCCAACCCATTGCACGGGACCGCGCGACGGATCGGTATTGCCGCGCGGATAGTCGCGCGAACTGGGCAGCGCATCGATCGACTTGCTGGTCAGGCTGTGCATGTTGCCTGGAATGGTCTGGGTCACCAGCTCGTCGGAATCGAGCACCCAGACCATATAGAAGCCGAGCTCGATCTTGGGCGCCAGCCGCGACGGTTCGATCTTGCCATTCGGCTTGTTGGCGATCGGCGCGGCGCGCAAGGAGTCATAGGCGCGCGCCTTGTCGCGCTCGCTCAGCGAGCCGCTGCGTTCGATTGCGTCGGCCGCCTCGAACGCCAGCAGCTTGTGGTTGATCAGCCAGGAATTGAGCTGCTTGTCGCGGTTCAGCGGGTCGGTCGCCAGCAGGTCGCGGCTGTTGCTCATCGCCTTGACGATCGAGTCCTTGATGACCTTGCCCGTCTCGTCCTTGACGATGTCGAGCGCCTTGCCGATTGCGAAGGTCGCGGTCGCGTTGGCGGCCACCGCATTATAGACGCCGAGCGCGCGGGTCGTGCTGCGCCCGGCCAGCAGGCGCAGCGCGCCGCGATTGGCGAGCACCCGCAGCGACGAGGTGGCGGCGGTCGCCATCAGGATCGATCCGGGCAGGATCGCCGCAGCGGTCACGAACAGCTCGGCGCGCGCCTTGTCGCTCTCGCTCTGCTTCTTGAATGTGTCGGTATAGCTTTTATAGGCCAGGTTATAGGCGATGATATAGGGGTTGCAGACATTGGCCTGCCACGCATCCACCGCATCGCTCACCTGGTTGCGATAGCTTTGTAGTCGATCCGGCATTGTGCCCTCCATCGGTCGTCCGGGGGATGGCGAACCATCGGGAACGGTGGTCGAGTGTTGCTCAGTGCGAACGTGGGAGGGACTCTAGGACGCCATATCCTGGGTCGACAAGAGGGTAGCCGCTTCGCCTGGGTTAAGTTGGCCTGTCCAGATCGGCGCGCGACGGGCAGTGGGCGGGCGTCGTGCCCGGCCCCGGACGATAGACCAGCCGCATCCGGTTCGGCCCCGTCGGCACGCAGGCCGCGAGGTGATAGTCGCGCGCCAATACGCCGCGCAGCACCGCGCGGGTGGCGGCATTGCCAAAGGCGAAGCGCGGATAATCGTCGACGATCGCGCCCGGCCGCTGGACCAGAATGCGGCGGATCTCGGTGACGGGATCGGTGCCGATCGCGGCCGCGCTCGCCTCGTCACGGGTGTTGAGATGGCCGGGAAAGATCCAGCGCGACGGCAGGCAGCTATGGGTCAGCATATAGAGTGCCGGATAGCCGTCATAGACATAGAGGCAGCCGCTGGCCGGTGTCGCCGCGCGCGCGATCGCCATCGCCTCGGCCGCGCCGCCCTTGGTGCGTTCGCTCAAGAAAAGCACGATCTGCCCGGCCAATGCGATCGCGAGGACGAAGGCGATGATCCATGTCCGCCGCCAGCGGTCGAACACGGGCGCCGCGACGATCACGGCGGGCAGGACGATCGGCATGGCATAATGGGGGCTGCCGAACCGGCCATAGAGCAGCACTGCGGCGGCCGTAACCGCCAGCCAGATTAGCAGCACGCCGAAGCCGCCCCGCGCCTCGCCCGGCACCCGCCGCCAGGGCCGGCCGAGCGCGATCACCAGCGCCAGCGGCGACAGGATGCCGACGCACGCCGCCAGCCCTTCCAGTTCGTCAGTCAGCGGCCGCGCCGCCTGTCCGCCGACTGACAGGAGATTGCCGAACAGCCAGGCGGGGCCATGCCCCATCGCGGCATAGACGCCGTAAGCGACCAGCGTCGGCAGCAGCGCCAGCGTGATCCACCCCAGCGCCATGCCCGCCAGTCGCGCCATCGGCACCCGCGTGCGCCACCCGTGCCAAAGCAGGATGCAGCCAAAGGCGACCCCTTCGGGCAGCACCGAATATTTGATCTGGAGCGCGACGCCGATCGCCGCCATGGCCAGCACGCCTTGCGTGAACAGCCGCCCCCGCCCCTCGACCGCGCACAACACCGCAGCGGCCGCCATCAGCATCAGCACATTATAGAAGACGGGGGACTGTCCCCCTTCCCCCTCCATCAGGTTCAGCCAGAGGATATAGAGGATCGCCGCCACGACCGCGCCGATGGTGCCGGCGAACCGCCGTGCCACCTGGTGCACACCCCAGGCGGTGGCGATAACGAAACCGGTCGCGACCAGCTTATAGGCCAGGAACCCGTCGCCCCCGAGCGACCGCGCGCCGGCATAGAGCAGGAACAGCCCGATCGGCTTGCGATCGAAAATGTCGACATAGGGCAGCGCGCCGTGCAGCATCCGATCGCCGACCAGCAGATAGAATTGCTCGTCGAACCCGATCACCGGATTGCCGAAGGTCCGCGCGCGGGCGACCAGCGCGACCAGCGTCAGGAGCAGCAGCACGGCCCCCTGCCCGCCCCGGCCCTGCCCGTTCCAGCCGCGTCGCATCGTCCATCCCCGCTGACCCTGCCCGTCGTTCATACGACCAGCGGGTGGGTCGCTTTGCCCGCGAAGGCAAGCGGCAATGCGTCGGGGCCGCGGTGATGGACCCCATGACGCCTATGTCATGGGGGCTGTCTATGGATGGGGCGGTCATGCTATCCGGGCCGCCTATGAGCGGGATCATGGGGCATATCGACGAGGATCGGGGCGGGCGGATGACGTGCGCGTCCTGACCTTCCTGCACAGCTTCGAGCCCGGCGGGGTAGAGCGGATCGCGCTGCGCCTCGTCCATCGCTGGCGTGCGACCGGCGTGGATGCGCCGCTGTTCCTGGGGCGGACCGATGGCGCGATGGCGCGGGATGTTGGCGCCGACCTCGATTTCGTGACGCCGCGGCGTCGCTGGCCGGGCATCGCGCATTGGGAAACGCTGTGGATGGTCGCCACGCTGCCGCGCGCGGTGCGGACGATCCGGCCGGACGTGCTGTTCTGCGCGGGCAATACCTATGCCTTTGTCGCGGTGATGCTGAAGCTGATCCTGGGCCGCGATTGCCCGCCGATCATCGCCAAGATCAGCAACAATCTCGACCGCACCGACGCGTCCTGGGTCTACCGTGTCTTCTATCGCCTCTGGCTGCGTATCCAGGGGCTGGCGATCGACCATTTCGTCGGCATGGAAAAGCCGATGCGCGCCGAGATCGTGCAATGCGTCGGCGTCTCGCCGGCCCGCGTGGCGATCATCCCCGATCCCGCCTTGTCCGAGGCGCAGATCGCGGCGCTGCGCCAGGATGCGCCGGTCGCACAGCCGCGCGACGGCACCGGCCACCGCTTCGTCACCGTCGCACGGCTGGCGCCGCAGAAGAACCTGGCGTTGATGCTGCGCGGTTTCGCGCGCGGTGCCGCACCCGCCGACACGCTCACCATCTTCGGCGAAGGCCCCGAACGGGGGATGCTGGAGGCATTGGCGGTGGAGCTGGGGGTGGCCGACCGGGTCGCATTCCGGGGTTATGTCGCCAATCCCGCCAGCCTCCTGTCGGGCTACGACACGCTGCTCCTGTCCTCGCATTATGAGGGGGTGCCAGCGGTGATCCTGGAGGCGCTGGCCGCCAATATCGGCATCATCTCCACTGATTGCAGCCGGTCGATGGCCGCTTTGTTGCAACAGGGCGCGCTGGGCACGCTGGTGCCGGTCGGCGACGAAGCGGGCTTCGCAGCCGCCATCCGCGCCGCCCGCCACCAGGTCCAGAACGCCCAGCGCACGCTGCACCAGGCGCGCCGCTTCACCATCGAACATGGCGCGGACCATTATGTCCGCGTGATGCGCACCGTCCTGCACCGCCGGACCGTGCCGGCACCTGCACCGCATATCGAGGTCCCGGTCGCGCCGCAGCTCTGAGCCCGGCGCATAGGGCCTGTCTCGCTATGTCAGCCGCAGCGTTTCCAGCATGGCATGAAACTGAGGTTCGAGCGCGGCCATGTCGCCGCGCGGTGCGGTGGCCGCCGCGACCACGACCGTATCGGGGTCCGCCGGCAGGAATGACAGCCACTGCGCCAGCGGCTCCGCGCCATCGGTCCAGACGAGCCGCATCTCGGCAGTCGGCAGGTCGGGCGTGGCGTGGCGGCGCATCAGTTCCGCATAGCCGGGTTTGCTCTTCCAGCGCGTGATCTCGTCCTCGACATGCGCCTCGATCCGCCGGGCGATGTCGGCAGGGGCCTGTCCGCCGCCCGCCAGCACGTCACGCGTCACCACTAGATTGGCCGCGATCCCAGATGCGCCGGGAGGTGCCGTCAGCACCAGCATCGATCGGTCGGCCCACCCCTCGGGACAAGCGATCTCCATGCCCTGCACCCGGCTCACGACCGCGCTCCCGCCGGTGGCCAGCGCCCTTCCATGACCATTTCCAGCACCTCGTCGCTCTTGGGCGGCGGAAAGGGATAGCCGCGCGCCTTCAGCTTGGCGATCACGCGCAGTCGTGCTTGGTCCTCGTCTGATCCGGGAATGACGCGGCTGGTCTCGGCTTCTTGCGCAACCGTTATGCCAAACTCGTCGTGCGCCCAGATATCGGCACCATGATCGATCAAGGTTTCGACCATGCCCCATTGCATCGTCTCAGCCGCGGCAATCATCGGCGTGCTTTGATTGGCCGGGTCGCGTTCGTTCAGGCCGACGCCCTGTTCCGCTAGCTGGCGAACCCTTTCAGGCCGGGAATGCATTACAGCCCCCAACATCGGCTGTATTGCCGTATTGTTCGTCACCGTGCTCTCCCCCGAGCACCCAGCCGCCAATAGGCAGCCGATCGTCACGGCATAGACCTGCCAAATGATTTTCATACCCTTCGCTCACCTATGACTGCGCTCCCGTCGGTGGCCAGCGTCGTTCCTCGACCAGCTTCAGCACCTCGTCGCTCTTCGGTGGCGGAAAGGGATAGCCACGCGCCTTCAGCTTGGCGATCACGCGCAGTCGTGCCTGGTCCTCGTCTGATCCGGGAATGACGCGGCTCGTTTCGGTACGCTGAGCTGCGGTTATTCCGAATTGATTATAGGCCCAGATGTCGGCCCCGTGATCAATGAGAATTTCGACCACGGTCCATTGGTTTGAGCCCGCGGCAAAGATCATCGGCGTGTCATTGTTGGTGTAATAGCGTTCGTTCAGGCCGACGCCCTGATCCGCCAGGCGACGCACCTCATCGGTCTTGGCATGCATGACGGCACCTAACATCGGCTGGATCGCCTGCTTGTTCGTCACCGTGTCTTCTTCCGAGCATCCTGCTGCCAGCAGGCACCCGATCACCACGGCATAAGTTCGAAAGGGGGTTTCCATACCCTGCACCCGGCTCACGATCGTGCCCCTGCTGGTGGCCAGCGCCCTTCCTTGACCATTTCCAGCACTTCGTCGCTCTTGGGCGGCGGAAAGGGATAGCCGCGCGCCTTCAGCTTGGCGATCACGCGCAACCGCGCTTGATCCTCCTCTGATCCGGGAATGACGCGGCTGGTCTGGGTACGCTGGGCGGCGGTGATGCCGAACTCGTCATGCGCCCAGATATCGGCACCATGATCGATCAAGGTTTCGACCATGCCCCACTGCATCGTTTCGGCCGCCGCAATCATCGGCGTGCTTTGATTGGCCGGATCGCGTTCGTTCAGGCCGACGCCTTGCTTCGCCAACCGTCGGACCTCGTCCGGTTTCGAGTGCATCACAGCCCCCAACATGGGCTGGACCCCGGCTTTGTTGCTCACCGTATCGTCTCCCGAACATCCCATCGCCAGCAGGCTCATGATCATCGCCGCATAATGCCGCATAGTTCCCCCTACCCGCATCCGTTCGTGACAAGATCCAATGCGATGCCACCCTGTCTGAGCTGAAGCGCGGGGATGACCTCGTCCATCAGGTGAAGATTGATCGGGCGCATGGCGGCGTATTTGCCCGCCGCGACTACGCCATCGCGCTCATAGGCCTGACGCATCCCTTCGCCTACGCTGGGCTCGTCGGGGTCGAGCGGCCAGCTGCGGGTCTCGGCGGTTTGCGGCATTTTGGGGATTCCCTGGCTCGCGCGAAGCGCCTCCCCCTTCACATAGACGCCGTCGATCTCCGACGGCAGCGGACGAGCGACGGTATCGCTGCGCAGGCCGGCGGCATTGAAGGTCGTGGCCGGCAGCCCTGAGGCCCGCGCTGCGGCGGAGGCCATGCCGCCACCCAGCGAATGGCCGACGAACCGCGTACCCGTGCCCGCTCCGTCCGGGGCATTGGCGACGCGGTCCCCGATCCGCTGAGCCTGATTATAGTAAAAGGAGTCCATGCCCGCGCCCTGATAGAAATTCTGCATCCAGTCGGCACCGCTGGTCGTCCCCTTGAACGCGACCATGGGCGCGCCCGTGGCATTGTTGACGAACACGCCGGCTCGAAACTCGGTGGGTTCGCCCGTCGTGGGATCGATGGGATGCTCCAGCATCGCTTCCGTCAGGTTCAACCGGCGCAGATCCTCGGGCGTGGCGTTGCGATAGCCGGGCGGCGGGGTGCGTTCGCCGGGGGGATCATACACCGCCTGCGCGGCCTGCGCCTCGACGAGGAATTGCGCGATCTTGGCGGCGTCCGCACGTAACAGGTCGCAGGTCGAGGGCGGTGGTCCCTGACCGATCCGGACATCGGGCGATCCCTCCAGGATGAGAGCACCGCAATCGAGCGTGTCGGAGACTCGCGCCGCCTCGCGCTGGTTGATGGAGACGGTACGGGATCCACTGACGACCGTGCGCAGACCGCTATGCTGGCGGCACTGGCCGGTCGATCGGATCGTCATGGTGGCGGGGCGGCCGTTGATGAAGACGTCGCGCGAGCCGAGTGTCAGCTGGCCATCGGCCGGCGCCCAGCGTCCGCCGCTCAGTCCGCGTGCGATCAGCCGGCCGAGATTGTCCGCGCGCATGTCCACCTCGCTGCGACGGGCAAAGAACAAACCGTCCAGTGCCTCGCCGAACAGGCCCTGGCTAAAGCTGTGGCCGATCGGATCGCCCACTCTGGCGGCGGCACTCATGCTCATCGCGGGCGCTTCTCCCTGCATGTCGTCGCGATCGTTTGACCTTATTCGACAATCGTCGGACGGGTAAACAAGCCATATCTTCACGTCAGTTATGAAAAACACGGCAGGCGGCCACCGCGACATTCCGTCGATATGGCGAAGCACGAGCCTTAATTGTGACATGATTACCACACTAAACATCGCCATCACGTCGGCGATGGGAGTGGCTGGACGATGGGGTACAGGGAGCGCGCGCGGCCGAGGGGCGGCGTGGGATGGTCGGCGGTCGTCTTGGGACTGGCGATACCGACAGGGGCGATGGCGCAAGCCGATCCCGGCGAACAGGCACTCCCTTCGGAAGTCACCGTCACCGGCAAGCGCATTCCCGGCTCCGTCATCGGCGCGGTCGAGCCTGTCGCGGTGCTCGATGCCGAGGCGATTGCGGCGCTGGGCGCGCCCAGTCTGGCCGAGTTGCTCAAGCGCGTGAAATCGCTGACCAGTTCGGCGAGCGGGGGCGAGCCGGTGATGCTGCTCAACGGGCGGCGCATATCGGGCTTCGCCGAATTCCAGAACCTGCCCTATGAGGCGATGGAGCGGATCGAGGTGCTGCCCGAGCAGGAGGCGGCGCGCTTCGGCTATCCGCCGACGGTGCGGGTGATGAACTTCATCACCAAGAAGAAATTCCGCGCGGTCACGCTTCAGGTCCTGCCCGGCATCGCGACGGACGGAGGCGGTGAGACCAATTATGCCGAGTTGACCTCGGCCCGGATCGATGGCCCCCGCCGCCTGACCTTCAACCTGTCGCACTTCCGGCAGAACCCCGTCCTCCAGAGCGAGCGCGATGTCGTGCCCGACCCCGAGACGCTGTTCGCGACGACGGGCAATGTGACGGGCGTGAACGGTGCCAGCCTGGACCCCGCGCTCGACCGGCTGGCGGGGCGGGCGGTGACCCTGTCGGGGGTGCCGGTCGATCTGGCCGCGCGGGCGTCGCTGGCGGCTTATGCGACGACCCCGGTCGCGGTAACCGATCTGGGGCCCTATCGCACCCTGATCCCGCGCACCGACACCATCCATGCCGAAACCGGTCTCGCCAGCCCGCTCGGCAAGTCCCTGTCGGGATCGCTGACCCTGTCGATGGAGGCGAGCCAGAATCGCGGGCTGAACGGGTTGGCACCGGCCGTACTGGGGGTGCCCGGTGGGGCGGGGGCGCTGCCTTTCGCCAATGATGCGCTGCTCTATCGCTATCTGCCCGCAAGCGTGCTGCACCAGCGGACGACCAGCATGGCGCTGCATGCGGGCGGCACGCTTCTGGGCGATGTCCGCCGCTGGAGCTGGGCGGTGACGGGCAATTACGACCGGCTGGTTTCGCGGAACAGTTCGGAGACGGGCGTGCCGTTGGGGGCGCTTCAGGCGGCGATCGATGCGGGCGGCGATCCCATGGCACCGATCGATCCGGCGATCGCGGCGCAGCGCCTTGTCAACCGCAGCCGTGCGACCTCCGACACGCTGGGGATCAAGGCGACCGCCAATGGCCCCATCGTCCGCCTGCCCGCCGGCGAGGCGCAACTGACCGTCACCACCGATTACAGCCGCATCGACAGCCAGGCGCGCTCGAACCTCGCGCTCGCGGACCCCGGCGTCGGACGCACCATGCGCGGGGCCAGCGTCAATGCGACGGTGCCGATCGCCTCGGCGCGCGAAGGCTCGCTGTCCTTTCTGGGCGAGATGCAGCTCAGCGGCATGGCGGGGGTGTCGCAGGTGTCCGACTTCGGCCGGCTCAGCACCTCCAATCTCGGGCTGACCTGGTCGCCCGTCCGCCCGGTCCAGCTCAACGCCTCGATTAATGTCGCGCAGACCGCACCCGCCGTCACCCAGCTGGTCGCGCCGGTGCTGACCACGCCCAACACGCCCTTTTTCGACTATGTGACCGGGCGCAGCACACTGGTCACCACCATCATGGGCGGTAATCCCGATCTGGCGCCCGAACGGCGTCGGATCACGACGCTCGGCATCGCGCTCCAGCCGATCCGGGACAAGGATATCCGGCTGAGCGTCGATTATCTCGACACGCGGATCGACAACCAGGCGGCCTCCTTGGGCGGGGCCACCCCGGCGTTTCAACGCGTTTTCCCCGACCTGTTCCGCCGCGATGCGCTCGGCCAGTTGATCAGCGTCGATCTGCGTCCGGTGAATCTGGCGTTCGAGCGCGAGCGCAAGCTGCGCATGACGGTCGATCTCCAGGCGACCCTGGGCAAGGCCCCCCCACCCCCGGCCGCGCCCCTCGCCCCCGATGCGGCCAAGACCGCGCCCCCGCCCCGCCCGCCCAAGCCGCGATTGCAGATGCGGATGTCGGCGACGACCAATTACCGGCTGGAGGACCGGCTGACCCTGCGCGACGGCGGGGCGGTCCTCGACCTGCTCGACGGCGCGACGCTCAGCGGCACCGGCGGGCGACCGCGCTGGGATGTCGAACTGAACGGCTCGGTCAATTACGGGATCGCCAATCTGGGGATGTATGGCCGGGTCCAGGGGCCGACCCGCATCCGCAGCGACATCGCCGCCTCCGACCTGCAGTTCTCGGGGCGGACCTGGCTGGTCCTCTACAGCTTTCTCGACACGCACAAGATCGTGGACAAGCCTTGGACCAAGGGCCTGATGATCCACTTCACGATCGAGAACCTGCTCAACGATCGGATCAACGTCACCGATCGTAACGGCCAGACGCCGAACCGCTTCCAGCCGGCGCTGATCGACCCGGTGGGCCGATCGATCCGGATCGGGGTGCGCAAGCTGTTCTGAACTGGGGTGGTAGGACGCCGATTCCCGCCGATCGCAACGGTTCGGACGCGCGCGACAAGGGGGGTGGTGAGAGGATGGTCAAAATCCGACGTCCCAATGGCTGCTATCCTATCACACCTACATTTCCAGACCGAAGTCCCGCGACCGGCCCCCGCCCCCCGATGGTCCATCAAGCGACAGATGTTTTTCCGGCACCTGTTTGACCACGCCGAGCGCTGAGGTCTTGTTGCCGGTATTGCGGGTGACATGCCTTTCGACCTTTCGTCCGTCGTCGACCACCAGCGCCACCTTGTCTGCCACGCGGGTCAGCGCGACCAGAAAAGAGCGCTCAGTCAGCAGCTTGCGCTCCGACGACCGCATTGCCACGATGCCGTGGTCGGTCGTGATCCCCTGCGCGACATGGACGTTGATCGCATAGGCAAGGTCCAGCCGCTCAGCCATACGATCGCCGGACGCGATCTCATGCACGGCACCGTCGACGAGTGAGGATACGACCAGCCTGCCCCTGCCCACCTCCTCCACCCGCGCCATCGCACCGTTATCGAGCCCGCGGGTCCGGTCGTTGTCGCTCCAACGGATACGGTCGCCGATGTGCAGCTCGACTTGCTTCAACGCGAAAATCGACACGGCATCGCGGTCGAGGTTCTTGGCTAACCGACCGGGACGAAATAGCTTTTCGGTCCCGTCTGCCATGCCAAGCCGCACTCGATCCTCGTCGATGCCGGTCACGACACCACGATCGCCCCGGACGAGGCCCTGGCTCGGCAGATTGGTGCGCACCTCCACCACATGGCCGGGCCGGTAGGCGCGCATCAGCCGCGCGCCTTCCCTTGTGGCGTTGACTCGGTCGAGTACGGTGAACGATGTGCCGGTAGCGGCGATCTCGCCACGCGCCTTCAGTTCGGCCTGCACGGCCTGGTTGGCCTCGCTCCGCATGGTGCGGCCGGCGGTCAGGAGAAGGGTGGCGTCACGCTCGGCTCGCGGTAGCGTTGCCCACTGCGCTGCAGCCGTGGTCGCCACCTCGCTGCCCGGTACTTCGGTCGTGGCAGGCCTGAGCAACTCGAACGTGCCCGACACGTCGCCGCGGTCGAGTGCGGCAGTGACCGCCTTCATCTGATCGGATCTGGAACGCAGATTCTCGGTGATATGGGCTGTGACGATACCGGCTCGCTGGCTCGCTTCGAACGGCTTGCCGGCTGCGATCGCGGTCAGCTGGCGAGTATCGCCGGTCTGCACGACGCGCGCGACGCCCGTGATATTGGCAAGCCGCACGATCCGTTCCATGTCGTGCGTACCGAGCTGCCCGGCCTCCTCGACCATGATGATCGAACCCGCCAGCTCCGCTTTCACGCGGGCGACCTGTTCCGGTCGGGCGGTGCCGTCGATCACGCGGGCATGACGCGTCAGAAAACGGGCGACGGTGCTCACATTCGCGTTGGTATCGCGTCCGAACTCGCTCGCCTTCACGCTGGCGATGGCGAGCCCGATCACCGTCCGCCCCTCCGCCTTCGCTACCGCCGTCACCGGCGCCATCGCGGTGGACTTGCCGCGTCCCGACCCGCCCTGCACGTTCACCACCCGATCGGACGAGGACAGCATCAGCACGGCTGCGGCTTCCTGGCCTGGATTGAGCCGGCGCAGCCCCAGCTCGCGTGCTACCTCCTGCACCCGGATCGCGGCGTCGACCGGCGGAACGATTGGGGCGGACTGCCCCTTCCCCGCCTCGACCGTGGCAAGATACACCTGCTCCAACCGCACCGCGCCCTGCGTCGTCACCATGCGATCGTCGTCGTTGAGCAGCAGGCCTTTCTCCTGCAGCAGCGCCAGCCGGGCCTCGACATCGCCGACCGTCACCGGCCCGCCACGCGATAAGCTCTCGCGGATGAGTTCCAGCCGGTCGAACGCTGCTTCTCGCTCACCCAGGTCGCGCACCGCCGATGCGACCGCCTGCGCCGTGGCATAGGCTCGCGGCTCCAGCCGTCCCAGCCGTTCAGGTACCAGCGGGTCGCCGTCGCGCGGGGTCAGCCCCATACGGCCGGCGATGGCCACCCCACGCTCGCCTATTCCGCGTACGCCCCGCACTGCGCGCGTCCACACATCATATCCCCGCCGCGCTTCCGCCAGTGCATCCCTCACCAGCGCTGCCGGATTCAGCCCCTTCTCAGCAGCCAGCTTCCGCCATCCTTCCGCGCGCTGCTCTGCGGCAATATCTGACGATTTGGGCGCGCGCGTCGCCAGCGCCGCATATTCGCGCGTCTGGGCTGTGTTCTCCAGTCCGCGTTCCTTGATGTATGCATCGATCTCGGCCGATCGGCCGGAAAATGCTTCCACCACCGCGCGGGACACGCCGGCAATCTCGAAGGCGCCGTTGCGGCCGTCGTGCCGAGGGATAGTGGCAAAGCCGAGCGTCTCAACTCGGCTGCGGAGTGCGGACAGAAACACCGCATCCATGACATGCTGGCGCTCGTACAGCTGGTCCGCGTGCAGGGCCCGCCACTGGCCATCCGCAGTGCGGGTCGCGTTGGCGATGACGTTATGGACGTGCAGCTGCGGCTCGCCGCTGCGGTTCACGTCGTGAAGAAAGGTGGCGGCGACGAACCGGCCGGTCACTTCGGGCCCCTGTCCCTTGCCATTCCAGACCCGCCCTTCGGCAATGTTGCGCTCCGTCCAGGTGAGGGTCGCGGCTGCTGCCTCGCGCACCGCGGCCACCAGCCGTGCGTCCCCGCCCACGAGCGCCAGGATCGACACCGACTTGGGCACGGACATGGTGATGTCCCAACCTGCCCGGTGTTCACCTCGTTTGGCGTCCAACACGACGCCGTTGGGGAGTTCGCCGGCCAGCACCTGTTCGAACCGCTCGGCATCGACCGGCCCGGACAGACCCAGCTCTGCGGCACCCTCGCCTGCCCAGGCACTGACCCCTTCTGCTTGATCGGCGGTATAATAATTGTCGCGAGCGTAATAGGTAGCTGCGTCGGAGGCCGAACCGACCGCCGCAACCGAGATCACTGTTTGCCCTGTGGCGTACCGGGTGTCGCCCGGACAGTGACCTTGCTTGCCTTCCCTTCGAACTGCGTCCGGCAGCTGTCGGTCGCCAGCCGGTAGTTCACCAAGGCGCAGACCGCTTGGTCTCCGCCGCCTAGCAGATAATTGGCCGAGCGAACGGCAAGCCACGATGGCGGCAGCGCCATCGCTGCGAAGAAGTAGCTGGAGACGGAGAGCATGCAGATGACTGCCAGCGCCGCACATACCTTGCGGCCTGACAATTCCCTGTCCCAGATGATGTAGCTGACGTTTGTCCGGGGCTGTCGCTCGAGGCTTCTGATGGCGGCGGTATTCTCTCGTAATAGCTCGCTATGGTCGCGCTGCCGCTCGTCGATGGCGTCCAGACGGGGCTGCCTGTCGATCCGCTCGGCAAGCAGTAGCATCTCCGCCCTGATCGGATTCAAGCTTGCGGTGATACGTTCCGGCATGCCCTTGATGAATTCGGCTCGGACCCGCGTCAGCGCCAGCTGATCCTCACGCTCGAGCTTGTGCATGTCGCTCTCATGGGCTGCCCAGCTTTGGGCGATGCGGTCGATCTCCATGACCGCCTTGTCCAGCCTGGCTCCGAAGGCGACGACATCACCGGGCCCCAGTTGCTCGGGCCGGTCGAATATCGCGCGCCCATCCCGCCACGCATCGAGACATTCCCGAACGAACGATTTGGCCAGGGTCGCGCGCTCGACTCCGCGCTCGGCCGCACAACGGGTAAGGGCTGCATCGTCCTCGTCACCGAGCCGCACATTGACCTGACCGCCCATGAAATCTTTGTCCCTCTGTTCGGCAAAATTCCGGCGAAATGCTGGTCGCTGGCACCACTATCGTGTCATGATAACATATTGGTATGATAGAGCCATAGCATGTAGGATTAAGCAAGTTGATGACGACGTGAACGATCCATCTACCATCGGCGAGCGGATCAGGGCGGTACGGCTGAGAACCGGATTAGGACAGGAGGCGTTCGCCAAGGCGCTGGGCTATTCCAAGCGCGCGCTGGTCAGCTGGGAACTGGGCGGGGCCGAGCCACCAGTTGCCCTGATGGGGAAGCTCCGCCGCGATTATGACGTCGATCCCGAATGGGTGATCTTGGGCGAGGACACTGTGCCTCGGAGCTACTATGGCCCTGTCGACTGGGACCGGCTCGATCGCCTGCGCTGCGACGTGGACGCCGTTTGCAGGGATGTAGGGCTAAAGCTGCCTGACGAACGCAGTCAGGCGCTCGCACGTGTACTATACGACGGGGGGGCGGACGCGGGCGCCGCCAATCGCAAGCAGCTGCGCGGCACGTTGCTCGCCTTGTCGCTGGGGGACTGAAGATGAGCGGACCTTCGAAGGAGCAGCTAGCGGCTTGGACGGCCGATACCAAACGCGTCGGGTTCGCGCGGCGCAACTGGCCCGTCGTGCGCCGATTGGCGGGGCTGACCGTCGCACTATTGCTGGCAGGCCTGGGCGTCAGTCTGCTGGATTACCCCCCTGTCCTGACAGCGGCTTGCTGGGTGGCGGCGGCCATCGCCGGCATGGCCATGCTCGTCTGGTTCTTCGATCCCCGCCGCTTCAAACAACGGCCGCCCGGCACGTTCTGATCGCGCTGGCGCAAGCATACAGCAGGGTTCGATACCAGCCGGTGCTGGCGCCCCGGTCTTATCCATGACGCTTGCCGAGAGATGGGCCGTGCCTCCAAGGGGCGGTGCACGGGCCGCATGCCTGCGACCCTCAGGCGCCGTACAGCCCGATGAAGCATAGTCTCCGTAGCGCTGTAGCAGCCTTGTAGCACGTCAGAAGGCAGCTTTCGTGAAAGCTGTAGCACGATCGATATTCTGCTACAGTCATGATAAATCGTGGTTTTTTGATCAGCGTGCAGCCGCTATCCATAGCGTGGTGTGTGCCACTTCCCTGCACGATCTGGACGCTTGGCGTATCGATGCCGTGATGCTCCGGCATTCATTCCGGCTTCCGGCGGGGCACCCAGACCGGCTTGTCAGCCGGATAGTGGACTCGTGGTCATTCTACTTGGATTGCGCCATCCATGGCGCAGGACAGCAGGTTCAATGCGAGCTGCTGTAGATACTGCCCGTTACCGGTTCTGCTGCAACCAGTATCCTCTCGGCGGCACGACGCTGCCGCGCCCAGGCGCGCTGCTCTTCGCCGATCCGAGAATCTCCGTCTCCGGGCTCTGAACCCAAGGCAGGTTCGGGTTTCTCCATCACCTGGACCCCTTCGGCACGTAGTGCCGCCTCCTTGCGTCTGGCACGCTCCTGCTGGACCGCAATGGTCATGTCGGACCTCACAAGGACGTAATTGGGCTCGTACCGATGCTGGCGCATCAGCTCAGCGAGCGCGCGGACGGCGAGGTCGTCACCGACCACGGCATGAACCGCGCGTAGCCAGCGGGGCGAGGCGTAACGGTGCTTTAGCGTCCAGAGTATCCGCCCTATCTCAGTGCCGAGCAGCATAATCCAGAGGATGACCATGCCTTGCCCGAGCACGAGCGGCCTGGTCCCGATCACCTTGGCGATACCGATCGTCGCTATCAGCATCGGTAGAACGGCCATGAGGCTGATCCCGTAGGGGATGATGCTTAGTTGGCTCACCTCCCATCGTGCGACCAATCGGTCAGCCACAGGGATATGCTTAGCCACGCAGGGACCATGGCTGCTCGCTGACCAGCTATCGTTATGCTGAAAATGGTTATGGGCCCCGCTGTCCCGGCGATCGTCGTGCTGCCAGTCACACTGGCAATCATTCGGCCGGGTGGAGCCATAGGGATTGCCGGCGACGTCGGGTGTCTCCGCCCCGGCGATCGTCGGCAATCCGGTCGCCGGATTGATGTCCATGCCGTCGCTGCCGATCCCCGGGTTATCCGGCATTGTCCTGTCTTCGAACCAGATGGCAATGCGCTCGAACAGTCTCATGTCAGCACTCCCGATCGGCTGTTCACACGATATACGTTTTTCGTATATCGCTCAAGCCGGTCTAGACACTTCGGGGTGCCCATCTCCCATGCCCCATCTGACCTGCACGCCCGCATCGTTGCTGCGCTGACCGTGGCGCGGCGGGACGCCGGGCTTCGTCAGGTCGACCTCGCGAAACGGCTCGGATGGAAGCAGGCTTATGTATCGCGCTACGAGACCGGCGAGCGTCAGTTGAGCGTCGACGATTATGTCGCAGTTTCCTTGGCGATCGGGGTTGATCCGGTGGCATTGCTCGGCGAGCTTCTCTCCGAAAGCCGGTCGTGATCTCTGTGTAGGCCGCTTGTCGATGCGATGTGCGGGCGGCTTGAACATATCCCGCCATCGTTTGGTAAACCAACAAACGCCTTCACTATGGCGGCGCGACGTTGCGGCTCTGGAGCAGGCAAGTTAGGTGTTGTACCGGTACACGCGTCAGCGCGTTCCGGTACAACACGGTCCTTACTTGCCTCCGGCTCGACGGTATCTTGGCTCTGCGAGGCGGACGGTCGCTGCCCCTACGGGGAGCAGAAGGCGGTCAATCCGAGCCGAAAATGTCTCGCGTGAACAGCTTGTCCGCGACATCGGCAAGTTCGGGGTCGTTGCGGTTGGCGATGATGACGTCGCTTTCCTGCTTGAAGGCAGCGATGTCGCGATAGACCTTCGAGCCGAAGAAGCTGTCTTCGCCCAGGCTGGGCTCGAAGACGACGACCTCGATCCCCTTGGCCT
>SXGS01315453.1_pt1 | contig 41098 bp, 30 predicted proteins | sample 3174681 | NCBI WGS metagenome assembly SXGS01 (sample SAMN11356861, study PRJNA531348) | freshwater metagenome | isolation source: freshwater sample F1-80 | place: China: Fuxian Lake, Yuxi | collected 2017-12-25 | reverse complement strand
GGGCCGTCTTCTCGTCTTCAGCCCGGGCGTGGGCGGTGAGTGCGATGATGGGAATGGTGGCGGTCTCCGGATCGGCCTTCAGTCGGCGAATGGCTTCCCAGCCGTCCATCACCGGAAGGCTCAGATCCATCAAGATGAGGGCCGGTCGCAACTCCATGGCCATGTTCACCTCTTGAGCGCCATCCGCAGCCATCTGGATCACATACCCCTTGCGCTCCAACCGTCGGCTCGGCATGTCACTGTTCAGCTCATTGTCTTCGACCAACAAAAGTAGAGCAGGCATACAAAAATGAAATGAGGGGGCAAAGGTTGAGATTTGGCCGGCCCGTGAAGACCGCGCAATGGCTTTTCTGCAGAATGGTGATCCTACGTGATGGTTACAGCGAGGCATCGAGGCCGGTGAGCCGTCTGAATGGTCGGGGCTAGGACCGGCACCCAAGGCAAGGCAGGTAGCGCAGAGCGGCCAGCGGTTCCATGGCAGTTGAAGGCGCGCTATCACAAAGGGCTCGTTCCAATCCCCCCCACGAAGCCTGTGTACCTGCAGGATCAGTCTCGCAACGCGACGCTGGGTACTTTAGACACCGGGGGATTCCCACCATGAGATCCAACACGCGTTCTATTTCGAAGCTCACGCGGCGTCAGTTTGCTTGGCAGACAGCCACCGCTGTCGCCTTGCAAGGAGTGTCCGTTCTAGGCGCACCTTTGATACACTCGGCTCGCCACCGCATTTTGTGCTGTGATTACGAGGGGAACAAAATCGCCATCGTCGCTGAGGACGGCAAGGTAAAGTGGGAGCACGGAATTCAGACGCCGCAAGACTGTTGGATGCGGCCCAATGGCAATGTGCTCGTCTGTTACCGCCATGGGGCAATGGAAATCACCCCTCAGCATCAGGTCGCCTGGGAATATCGAGCGCCTGCCCAAGCTCAATGTCATTCGTGCCAGCCGCTCAAAAACGGCAATGTTCTGGTGGCCGAGTGCGGTATGAGTCGGATTGTTGAAGTGGGTAAAACGGGGCAAATTGCTAAGGAAATCCCGATCGCCTCCAAAGCCAAGAACATGGGGCATCAGTTCCGAGGCACCCGGCAAACCGCCGACGGTCATTACTGGGTGTGCTTGATGGATGAGCAGAAGATTGTCGAACTCTCGCCCATGGGCGTCCTGCTCCGCGAGATCCCCGTAGAGGGTTATCCGCATGCGGCCGTTCGACTTCCCAACGAACACCTCTTAGTCACTCTCGGACCCACGATGAAAGTCGTAGAGCTGGACAAGAAACTGAACGTGGTTTGGCAAATCAGCGGAAACGATCTACCAGGAAACCCGTTGCGACTGCCCGCCGGCTGCCAGCGGCTGAGCAATGGGAACACCATCATCAGCAATTATTTGCCGGGTCCATTTCTGGGCAAACAACCCCAAGCCTTTGAAGTCACGAGAGAGAAACAAGTCGTCTGGGAATTTACCGATCACGCGCGGTTCAAAACAGTGAACCAGATTTGTGTTCTGGATGGCTCCGGAGGTCGCGCCGGAACGGAACTACGCTGATCCGACGTCAGTATTTATGCGAAGACGGAGGAGAGTTTGATTTTTGACACTCTATTAAGCCTCCACGGTGAGGCTTGATGAGCGCGGTGTTTCCGCACACGTTTTCAATTATGAGCCCCTGCAGCAGTCACCCTCCCATGGATCATCCCATGGACCGTTGCCGATGGCATGGCCAGGGTGTGCGGCTCGGTTTCCTTCAAACCCTAGCCGCTTGGATAGTAGTTGGGTTCTTTGCCATCGGGCTGCTGGAGGCTGCACCGCTCGCAGGCATGAGTTCCAACCACTGGGCTTATCAGCCGGTAGGGAACCCAGTGCCTCCCCCGCGGGTCGCTTCGAGCCACACTGAAATTGATCGGTTCATTGTCGCTGCGCTCCAGTCCCGCGGCCTTTCTCTGTCGCAGCCGGCCTCTCGGTTGGACTGGATTCGACGCGCCACGTTTGACCTCACCGGGCTGCCCCCGTCTTGGGAAGAGGTTCAGGGTTTCATGGCGGATGCGTCGCCTGATGCCCGCGAGAAGGTGTTAGACCGGTTGCTCAATTCACCGCGCTACGGAGAGCGCTGGGGCCGTCACTGGCTGGATCTCGCCCGCTACGCCGACACTCACGGTGGGAGCGCCATTGGTTTCACCCGGTTTCCATTCTCTTACACCTACCGGGATTACGTCATCCGCTCCTTCAACGCCGACGTGCCTTACGAGCAGTTTGTGACCGAGCAAATCGCCGCCGATCAACTGGGTCTGAAGGAGAATGATCCGGCCCTCGCGGGATTGGGATTTCTTACGGTCGGCATGCAATACCGCAACCGGCACGACGTGATCGACGATCAGATTGATGTTGTTTCACGGGGCTTGATGGGCCTCACCGTGGCTTGCGCTCGATGCCATGATCACAAGTTCGATGCCATTTCGACCCGGGATTACTATTCCCTGTACGCGGCGTTGGCTGCCAGTGGCGTGCCCGATTCTCTGCCGGTGATTGATTCTGGCAAAACCAACGACGCCCGTCGCGACTACCAGCGGGAGTTGGTGCGCCTCCAGACCCGTCACGATGAAATGGCCGCGGAGCACAATGAGGTGATGCGCGGCCGCTTGCGAATGCAGGTGGGCCTCTACTTGCGCGAGATCGCCAAGGGGGTTCCGGAGCAGGATGTCTCCACCGAGTTCCTGTCCTACCGCACCGATGACATCCGCCCGTTGATCTTCAATCATTGGCGCGATTACCTCGCTGCAATGCCCGACACCGATCCCGTGTTCGGGCCCTGGGTGCGTTTGGCCCGGCTGCCGGCCGACGGATTTGAGGGGGCGTGCACCAATTTGGTGAACGCGCTCCACAAAGAGAACGGAGACCCCGCCGCCATCAAGGACCTGCACAAACTCCCCGCAGAAGCCCCGCGATGGAACCCCCGGGTTCTGGAAGCGATGGGGCGGAAGCCTCGCAAGTCCCTCGCCGAGGTCGCTGATGCGTATGGGGAGGTTTTCGCTACCGTGCATCAGGCGTGGTTGAAGGCGCTCATAACGGCTTCTGCCGAAGCGGCAACCGGGGCGGAAATCACTCCCGACGAAGACCCTCGACAACTCGAAATCAACAGCCCGGTCTTGCGGCAATTGCGTCGTCATCTTTACGGTGGGAACACTCCGACCGCGGTGACGGAGGCGGTCGCCTTGAAACTTCTGAATCGCACCGTCAATGATACTTTGGGAGGACGCCGAGGGAGCATTCACGAGTTGCACCTGAACGCGGCAGGATCTCCGGCCCGTGCCATGGTTCTCACCGAGTCTCCGGCCCCCGCGGCCTTCCATGTGCTGAAGCGGGGCAACCCATTGGCGCGGGGCGAGGTGGTGAACCCGCAATTCTTGTCCGTGCTCAGCCGATCGGGTGCAGAACCCTTTCCTGAGGGCTCCCGCCGGCTGGGTTTGGCCCGTGCCGTGGTTTCATCTGACAATCCCCTCACACGCCGGGTCTTGGTGAACTGGGTCTGGCAGCATCACTTTGGCCAAGGTCTGGTCCGGACGCCCGACGACTGGGGCACGCGAGGCAACCGTCCGACCCATCCAGAGTTGCTCGATCATCTGGCGTCGGCCTTCGCGGCGGATGGCGGATCTATCAAGCGGTTGCACCGCCGCATTCTGCTCTCGGCCGTCTATGCGCAAGGGTCGGTGGAGAACGAGAAGGCCAGGAATGTGGATCCAGACAACCAGCTTTGGTGGCGGATGCCGACCCGCCGACTGGAAATGGAAGCAATGCTCGACTCCATGCTGTGGGCATCGGGTGAACTCGACCTGAGCATAGGCGGTAAGCCATTCGATCGTCAGGCTCAAGCCGGAGTGCTGCGCCGCAGTGTCTACGCCTTTGTGAACCGGGATATCGTGTCAAACTTGTCGAGCACCTTCGACGCGGCCAACCCGAGCTCATGCACCGCCCGTCGACCGGACACCACGGTTCCCCAGCAGGCCCTGTTCGCACTGAATTCAGAGTTCGTCCAAGATCGAGCCAAAGCCCTCGCTGCGCTGGCCGTCAAGGCTGCGGGTCGGGATGACGTCCTGCGCGCCCGGGAACTTTACCACCGCGTGTTTGCCCGCGAACCCCGACCAGCAGAGCTAGATCGGATCCTGCGTTTTGTGCGAACTGGCGACGAAGCAGCCCAGGCCATGGCGTGGCAGCAGGCGGCGCATTCGTTGCTCGCCTCCAATGAGTTTTCATTCGTGGACTGAACTGAACCCCATGAACCCCTTGCTTCCTCATTCACGGCGCAACTTCCTGACGCGTTGCGGCATGGGCTTCGGCTCTCTGGCCCTCGCAGATTTGGTCTGCCAGCCGGCCTTGGCTGGAGACATACCCCTTGTCCCGCATTTTGCCCCCACCGCCCGGCGGGTCATCCATGTGTTTCTCAATGGCGGCATGTCGCAGGTGGACACATTTGATCCCAAGCCGGAGCTGACGCGCCGGGCGGGCCAAATGCTCCCCTATGAAAACCTTCAGACGGAGCGGAAGACCGGTGTAGCCCTTCCATCGCCCTTCACTTTCCGGCAACACGGCCAGAGCGGGATCCCGATCAGCGATCTCTTTCCTCACCTTTCCCAATGTGCCGACGAACTGGCGGTCATCCGGTCGATGCATGTCGAGCTGCCCAGCCACGAGCTATCGCTCATGCTCATGAACACCGGAGATCAGCGGCTGGTGCGTCCGAGTTTTGGCTCGTGGTTGACGTGGGGCATGGGATCTGAGAACCAGAATTTACCGGCCTTCGTCGCCTTGTGCCCAGGTGGGATGCCCGTGGGAGGAGCCGCCAATTGGCGTTCGGCCTTCCTGCCGGGTTCTTATCAAGGAACCCACGTCGACACCTCGCAAGCGGATCCGCGGAAGTTGATCGACCACATCCGCAACGCACGCCTCGGACCTCAAGATCAACAGCGTCAGTTTGACCTGTTGCGGGAACTCAACGCCGATCACTTGGCATCTCGGCCCGGCGAGGCAGCCCTCGAGTCGCGGATTCGATCTTTCGAGCTGGCCTACCGCATGCAAATGGAGGCGACCGATGCCTTTGATGTGGATCAAGAACCCGCGCACATTCGCAAGGCTTACGGCGAAGGACCGCAGAATCGGCAGTTACTCATCGCCCGCCGCCTCGTCGAACGCGGGGTACGATTCGTGCAGACGTGGCATGGAAACATGCAGCCCTGGGACAGTCATTCGAACATCCGCGAAGAACATCGCAAGGTAGCCAACGAATGCGATCAAGGCCTTGGGGCTTTAATCATGGATTTGAAGCAGCGGGGGATGCTGGAGAGCACCCTCATCTTGTGCAGCGGAGAGTTCGGGAGAACGCCGTCGGTGGAGATGGGTCAAAACGGATCGGGAGCCGCGCAGGGCAGGGACCACAACCATTGGGGTTTTTCCCTTTGGATGGCGGGCGGCGGGATCAAGGGCGGCACCATCCATGGAGCGACCGACGACTTCGGGTTCCGGGCCGTCGAGAATCCGGTCTCGGTTCACGACTTGCACGCGACGATGCTGAAGCTCTTGGGCTTCGACCACGAACGCCTCACCTTCCGTCATGCCGGCCGCGATTTCCGGCTGACCGACGTCTTCGGCAACGTGGTCCGCGAGGTCATCGCCGCGGGTTAGGGGATCGGGGTCAGGGGAACGATTTCCGATTTTGGATGCACCAGTTCCCTTTGCCCAGAACTCGGTCAAGGGCTCCGCAACCTGAACGAGCTCTTGCACAGGAATTGAGCAACAATTGCTGACACTCGCCTGAGTCAAATTCGGAAACCGTTCCGTGACCCGCTCCACCATAGTGCTGGGCAATTCGCCATTGACGTCTGGAATCAATCGCGTGAATTTGAAAATGGCTGCTTCCACCCCCAAGCAATTTCCTGTTAATCGATTTTGAGAACCAGATTCGCCCTTTTCGCCTGTCTTGTGCTCACTCTCCACGTCTCGCCCCGGCCGGCGCTGGCGGAAACGGAGCATCTCTATTGTGCCCACGGCCACACATGGCTCGCCGCGAGCGCCGAAGCCTCGAACTTTCTGAAATACGCGCCGAGCCGTGAGATCGACCTGTTGCATCTGGCGCTCGATGTCACGCCGGACTTCAAGGCGCGCTCCGTCTCCGGCCAGGTCACGCTTCGCTTCAAGCCCATCGCGAAACCCTTCGCCGAGCTGAAGCTCAACGGCATCGATCTCGCCGTTGCGTCGGTCGAATCAAGCGAGAAGATCCTCGGCTATCAGGCGACGGGCGAGCACGTCATCGTGACGTTCGCGGAAGCGATTCCCGCCGACAAAGAGGCGAGCGTGACCATTCACTACAGCGCCACGCCGGATCAAGGTCTCTACTTCCGCACTACTGAGATGGGCTATCCTGCGGGCGATTCGCATCTCTGGACCCAGGGCGAGCCTTACGAGGCGCGTCATTGGTTTCCCAGCTTCGACGCGCCGAATGAGAAGTTCACCAGCGAAGTCACCTGCCGCGTACCCGAAGGCATGGTCGTGATCTCGAACGGCCGCAAGATGTCGGAGGAAAAGGACGCCGCCACCGGTCTCGTCGCCGTGCGCTGGTTGCAGGACAAGCCGCACGCGAACTACCTCATCGCGCTTTGCGCCGGTAACTTTAAGAAGATCGAAGACAAGCATCGCGACATCCCGATGGCCTTCTGGACGCCCCCTTCGCAAATCGCCCAGGCGCAAAGCTCCTTCCGTGGGACAAAGGACATGATGGAGTTTTTCGAGAAGGAGATCGGCGTGCTCTATCCTTGGGCGAAGTATGATCAGGTGTGCGTCGAGGATTTCGGCTGGGGCGGCATGGAGAACACGACGATGACGATTCTCAATGACCGCACGCTCTTCAGCGACGTCACGGAGAATCTCCGCGACAGCACCGGCCTCGTCGCGCACGAGCTGGCGCATCAATGGTTTGGCGACCTCGTGACGTGCAAGGACTGGTCGCATCTTTGGCTGAACGAAGGTTTTGCGACCTACTACGACGCGCTTTACGCCGGTCATAAAAACGGGCGCGACGCCTTCCTCTACCAGATGCGCGGTAATGCCAACGCTGTCCTCAATCAACCGAACGACACCAACGCCATCGTGCGCCGCGACTTTAACAGTCCCAACGACCAGTTCGGCTTCCACGCGTATCCCAAGGGGAGCTGGATTCTGCACATGCTCCGCAGCCAGCTCGGCGAAGATCTTTATCGCCGGATCGTGAAGACCTATCTGGAGCGCCACGCCTTTGGCAATGTCGCCACGGACGATTTTAACAAAGTAATCGAGGAACTCTCAGGCCGCTCATTCGACCAGTTCTTCAACCAATACGTCTATCACGCGCATCATCCCGAGCTGAACATCAGCTACAACTGGGACGAGCGTACCAAGCTCGCGAAGGTCTCCGTGCAGCAGGTGCAGAAACTCAGCGATGACGTGCTGCTCTTCAACGTCCCGTTGCCGGTGCGGTTCAAGAGCAAGTCGGGCGTGGTCACCGAACGCACGCTGGCGGTGAAGGAAAAGGCGGAGGACTTCTACGTGCCGCTGACTGAGGCACCGGAGGTGGTCCGCATCGATCCGAACCAGACCTTGCTGGCGAAGATCGACTTCAAGGTCCCGACCGCGATGTTGCATCTGCAACTCATCGACAAAGCTGATCTGCTCGGTCGCCTACTTGCCATCGAACAGCTCAGCGGTAAGGCGGAGGCACTGGGCAAACTCAAAGAGGTGTTGAACAACGATTCGTTCTACGGCGTGCGCCTGGCAGCGTCTCAGGCCATTCGCGCCATCCAGACGGATGAGGCGCTCGACGCTTTGATCGCCTCGACGAAGCAGAGTGACGCCCGCGTGCGTCGGCAAGTCACTGCTGACATTGGCGGCTTCTATCGCGAGGCGAGCTATGCGGCCACGCAGAAGATTCTGAAGGACGAGCGGAACCCAGACATCCAGGCGATTGCGCTCGCATCAATCGGTTCCTATGCGAAGCCAGAAGTGCGCGAGCAGATCCTCAAGGCGCTGAGCTCAGCCTCGTATCGCAACGCGACGGCGGACGCGGCCATTAGCGCCATCCGCGTGCAGGCGGACGCCAGCTACATCGCGCCGTTGCTCGAGGTGTTGCAGAAGCAGGAGGTAGCGTTCACTAGCGGCGGTTTTGCGCGCGGCTTGGACACGCTCGCGCGGCTTGCGAAGGATGAGGAAAAGAAGGACACCGTGCGCGAGTTTCTGCTCAAGCATCTCGACAGCTCAAAGCGCCGCGTGCAGCTCGCCGCTGTGATGGCCCTAGGAACATTGGGCGATGTAAAGGCGCTTGGTCCGCTGGAGAAGTTCACGAACGCCCCGAAAGAAAGTCCGCTTCGCGCCACGGCGGAACGTGCGGTTGGTGCCATCAATAACACGAAGAAGCCCGCTGCCGAGTCCGACTCGCTCCGCAGCGAAGTCATCACGCTCCAGAAGGAGAACCGCGATCTGCGCAAGGAGTTCGATGACTTGAAGAAGAAGATCGACGCGCTGACGGCCGAGCCGGGCCATGTGAAATCTGCGAAGCCGGCGAATCCGGCGAAGGCGAAGAAGTAGAATCCTGCGGCCGTCCACGCGCCACGAACAGCGACAAGCATGAACCAACACGTCTCACGCGGAGACGCGGAGTTCGCGGAGAGAATCCAATCCTCCGACCTCCGACCTCCGCGCTCTCCGCGGCTCCGCGTGAGAAAAAAAATCCGGCGGGGAGACTGAAAACGGGGTCAGTGGGGACGGGGTCTGGGAACAATTTTCGATTTTGGATGCATCAGTTCCCTTTGCCGAGAACTCGGCAAAGGGCTCCGCAGCCTGAACGGGCTCTTGCCGAGGCATTGAGCAACAATTGCTGACACCCGACTGAGTCAAATTCGGGAATCGTTCCTGAGCCCGTTGCTAGATCCCAAACGATCAGGCCGCTTTCTCAGAGAAACGTTCGAAGCGGTTGGAGAGAATAAAAAAGGTCGGAGCCCACAGTCCAACGAAGATGCCAAATCGTTCACCGTGCCCTTGCGTGTCGATCGCTTGACCACCTGTAAGATACCAAATGGCGATGGAACCGATAATGGAGGCAAAGCCGAGAACGAAACAGATTTTGCTGAGAAGTTTTAAATGAGTGGATTTCATTTTGAGTGAAAGTCTTTTGAGATCAAACAAGGTAACGCAAACTATTTTTGAATTAGGAACGGGGTCATGAAACGATTTTTGATTATGGAAGCACCAGCTCCCATTGCTCAGAACTCGGTCAAGGGCTCCGCAGCCTGAACGGGCTCTTGCCCAGGAATTGATCAACAATTGCTGACACCCGACTGAGTCCAATTCAAAAATCGTTCCCTGACTCCGTTTCCGACGCCAGATGACGACGCTGATGCAGTTCCTTCGAGGGGGAAAACTCGTAAAGAAGGATGCGAGCGGCGAAGAAATCGCGGGCTCCTGGGTCCATAAGCTACGAGCCACGTCCATAAGTTATGAGCCACGTTCAAACCTCCTGAAACACCTCGGGCCGACGGCGTGCCAAGTCGAGAAGGCGCAGAGCGGCACCGCTCGGACGTCGACGCCCCTTCTCCCAGCTAATGGCCGTGACTCTCGACACGTTGAGGAGCGAAGCAAACACCGCCTGGCTGACGTTCAACCGCTGGCGAATTTCCGCGACGTCCCGGGCCTCCATCGGTTTCACCGGAATCGGCAATAGAGTTCGCCTGCGGAGAGTCAGCTTCCGCTCGCCGCGGACATGGTCCGCCATCGCTTCCACACTTGCCACCAGAGCGTCCGGATCGAAGGAGATGTCTTTGTTTTTCATGGTCGGAACTGCTGCTTGATGACCGCCACCGCCGTCTTCAGGGACTTTAGTTGCAGTCTAGATGCTCAGGATTGCGGGCGGTTAACCATTCTGGTCGTAGAGTCCTGGGTCATCCAATTACCTCAAACCCACCGACTTGCCGGAAGTGGTCATCAAAGGCCGCGACCCGTTTGACTCCCAATCGCCGCATTACGACGAACGAAATCGCGTCGCAGAAGGGATAGGACTTGTCCGCGTGCTGCCTCAGAAACTGGATGGCCGCGCGGTGGTCGGCGTCGGTGACCTCCGCGAAATGGAGCAGCGGATTTTCCCAGAAGTCGGCGATGATCTTTTCGCGCACTGCCAGTGAACGGGCAAAGGTCGCATGGGTTTCCGCGAACACTAAGGGTGTGCTCACGAAGTGGGTCCGCTCTTGAAACAGTGCGGCCAGACACTCGCGCGCCCGGGCATGATGGATCTGGCGGGCATCTCGGAAGGCGATCCAGAACGACGAATCGAGGAAGACTCGGTGGCTGTGCATCAGTGTCTCGCCTCCGATTCGGCCAGCACCCATTTACCCCGTTTCTTTAGATATTTTTTGGCCGTTCCGTAGAGGTAGTGGTCGTGGTTGATGGCAGCATCCTCCGGCAATTCGAGACCGGCATCCGACGGCGTGGGCTCCAGCATGGGGTTGGCTGCCCACGCGGTGTCGGGCACCCGCATCTTGTCGTCAATGCAGCCACGGATCACCGCCGCCATCGTTTCACCCCGGCGCGCCGCCTCAGCCTCAATGAAACCGTGCTCGGTGCGCGTCAGATAAATTTGGGTGCGAACCATACCCACGGACTCGTTGAGGCCTCTGGACAGCGCGGGGAGATCGCGCAAGACATCCGGCGGTTTTGGCGCGCTTGAATACTTCAACGACTTCTTCATTAGCTACATATACATCACGACACATAGACATCGCAATTACTTTTCTAAGCACGGATCAATCCAGGTAGGTAAACCCGTTCCAGTTGCTTGATAAATGACGTCACTTCGAGCGAGTCCCCTCTTTCGCCATCGCTGCAAGCTGGCAGCTAATCAAGTCGTCGGCCCGGTGACGCCAGAGGGGCAAACGCAGCGCTGGTTTCTCAGTTTTTTAGGCCACTGTCCAACAAGCGTCCTACGGCCTCGCCCCGATCGGCCCCGTTTCCTTGGGTTGCCAGCTCTGGAATCGAACGACGGGACCAGAAGATCTTCCCCTTGACCGTGGAATTTGTACGACCCTCAGGAGAACTGGCGCTTCGATTGTGGTGGTGAATTTGAGGGCGCTGCGCACGCTGTTGGCTCTAGGTCTCCACAGTTGAAGGCCATGGTTTTGATGAAGTCGCTTATTTTACCCACAATTTCTTCTGTTGCCGTGATCGGCGGCGGACCGGCCGGTTTACGTGCTGCGGAAGTCGCGGCCTCGGTGGGTTTGAGGGTGACGCTGTATGACGCCAAACCCTCTGTCGGCCGGAAGTTTCTGGTCGCTGGAAAGGGCGGTCTCAACATCACCCACGGAGAAGGTCTGGATCGCTTTCAGACGCGGTACTCTGGACCTGGCCAGCCGACTGAGTTTTGGCCGAAATTGCTTAACGCGTTTGATCCCGGGGCGTTGCGGCTATGGGCCGCGGGACTGGGCGTGGAAACCTTTCAGGCCACCACGGGGCGGGTCTATCCCGTCGAGATGAAGGCCGCTCCGCTGTTGCGCCGCTGGGTGGCCCGCTTGCGCGGACTCGGTGTGTGCTTTGAGGTGAATCACCGCCTTGTGACCCTCAAGTCGTTGGCAGGAGCCTCGGCTCAAAGAGGCCAATCCGAGGGTGTCGATGGATCGGATTCCGGTGCGAGCGGTTTCCAATTGGGGTTTTCCAATGGATCAACAGCCACCGCGGATTCGGTTATCCTGGCCTTGGGTGGTGGGTCGTGGCCCGAGACGGGATCCGACGGCGCTTGGGCCGGGTTGTTGGAATCGCTCGGTCTCACGGTGCATCCGCTGGCTCCGGCGAACTGTGGTTGGGAATGCGATTGGCCTGCGAAGGTTCTGGCGCGTGTCGAAGGCAAGCCGTTGAAGAACATCCATGTTCGCGCCGGTGACGCGCTGGCCATCGGGGAGCTGCTTGTCACGCGCTATGGGCTCGAAGGCGGCGCGATTTACCAACTCGGTGCCGCATTGCGTGCGATGTCGGAACCCTCCATCGCCATCGACTTCAAGCCGACCTTCAGTGTCGAGCAGTTGGTTTCTAAGATGGAGTCGGCGCGACGCAACTTCCTCAATGAGGCCCTCCCTCGGTGGCGCATCGGTGACGCGGCGCACGCCTTGTTGTCAGACCGACCCTGGAACGACGTCGTTTCTCTGGCGCGCGCCGTGAAGCAGTGCGTCATCCCGCTGAAGAGGCCTCGTCCTTTGGCTGAAGCCATTTCTTCGGCGGGTGGAGTGAGTTGGTCGGAAATCGATGACCAACTCATGGTCCGACGGTTTCCCGGCCTGTTCGTCGCCGGCGAGATGGTGGAGTGGGAGGCTCCCACCGGCGGATACCTCATGCAGGGCTGCTTCGCGATGGGAACCCAAGCGGCTCGAGGGGTTGTGGAGTGGTTGGGCCACCGCGGTTGAATCTTGCACGTGGGGCGATGGGCCTGGAATCCACAGACGAAGCATCGTCGGACTTCGGATCTAAACGGGCGTTGAAACGTACGAGCGGTCTGGGCGAATTCCTATCCGTTGTCATTCGTCACGTTCTGCTCATGCTTCGCACCGCTCTCCATGAGAATCCCTGAATTTCCAAGCGGTCTTCAGCTAATCAAAGCCCTTTGTGGGTTCACGTTGCTCCTCACTTGGACTGGCCTGGCGGATTCTCGGGTTAATCCGGATTTCGCCGCACTTAAGGCCGACGCCCAAAAGTCTTTTCAGGACAGCGTTACCCCCTTCGTTAAGACCTACTGCATCGGCTGTCACGGCCAAGATCGGCAGAAGGGGGGTATTAATTTTCAGCCCGCCCTCAGCAATGCGGGTGACGCGACTATCGCAAAACGGTGGAAGCAGGCGGCCGCCAACGTGAAGGCCCACGACATGCCGCCGACCGATGCCAAAAAACAGCCGACCGACACAGAGCGTCAGGCATTTCTAAACGGGATCGCCCAGATCAAGTTCCTGAGCCAGAAAGATCCCGGGCTGTTCGTGATTCGCCGCCTCACTAAGGTCGAGTATGGCAATACGTTGCACGATCTCTTTGGCGTGGATCGGGCGATCGCCCGGGAGTTGCCGGACGAGGTGATCGGGGAGGGGTACTTGAACACGTTGTCGCCACTCCAATCGGAGCAGTATCTAAGCATCGCCAATGAGGTGCTCGATCGAATCTTGCCCGCCGGTGCAGCGACTCCGAATTCCGCGCAGCGGCGTTGGTTGGGGCCGGCGCCTCGAAGCGGGGCTGACCTTCGAGTCGCAGCAAGACCGGTGGCGGCATCTCTCGCCCGGAAAGCCTACCGACGTCCTCCCTCCGAAGAAGAACTGGACGTGCTTTTGGGGGTGTTCGACCTAGGGCGCACGAACGGACTGGCCTACAACGATGCGCTGCGTTTGATGGCCAAGGCTGTCTTAGTGTCACCACAGTTCCTCTTCATCACCCCCCATGGAGAGGGTCAGCCCGTCGGTGGGATTGTCCGCTTGGATGATCATCAACTGGCCTCCCGATTGTCTTACCTGCTGTGGTCCACGATGCCTGATGCGGAATTGTCCGGATTGGCCGATCGTGGGAAACTCCATGATCCAGCGGTCCTTCGGTTGCAGGTGAAGCGCTTGCTCAAAGACCCGCGGTCCCGGGCTTTGTTTGACGGGTTTGGTGCGCAGTGGCTCGGACTGGCGAGCTTGGAAGGCAAGACCTTTGATACCGTGAAGTTTCCGCAGATGAACGCCGAGATGCGTTGGGCGATGTACGACGAAGCCCGTCTGTTTTTCGAAAGCATCGTGCGCGAAAACCGGAGCGTCGTGCGGTTCGTCGATTCGGATTACACGTTCCTCAACAGGACCCTCGCTCCGATCTATGGGCTGGAAAACACCGTCACCGGATCGAAGATGCGCCGGGTGAAGCTGACGGATCCTAATCGGGGCGGGGTCCTCGGAATGCCAGGTGTTCTGGCAACGACCTCGTTTCCCAACCGCACCAGTCCCGTTAAACGCGGCGTGTGGGTGTTGGAACAGGTGCTGGGCGAGAAAGTTCCGCCGCCACCGCCAAATGTTCCGGCCTTGGAAAAGCAGGATCAAAAAACCGTCGCCCACCTGACCTTGCGACAGCGGACCGAGCTTCACCGAACCGAAGCCGTGTGTGCCAACTGCCACAAGATTCTGGATCCCATCGGCTTTGGTCTGGAGAACTTCGATGCCATCGGCCGCTGGCGCGATCGTGACGACACGGGCGGGGCTATTGAAGCGGCCGGTGAACTCCCCGGAGGAAAACGCTTCAGCGCGCCTAAAGATCTCAAAGCCATCATCGCTGCCAAACCGAATGAGTTAGCCCGGAATTTCACAGAAAAATTCTTGGCGTACGCCCTGTGCCGGCAGTTAGAAGGCTACGACGAAATCGTTGTGGATCATCTGATGGAAACCGTCGCCAAAGAGGGCTATCGTCTCCAGACACTCATCACAGAAATCGCCATCAGCTATCCGTTCACGCACCGAAGGGTCCAAGAATCAACCGCTTCCACCTCCCATGAAAAGTAACCGCCTGATGGATCGTCGCACATGCCTCAAAGGCATCGGGGCTTCGCTCGCCCTACCGCTCTTGGACATCATGGCTTGGGCCGAAGCCGGCAAGGGCAAGGCTGGCAAACCGCCGGTCCGACTCGGGTTCATGTACATGCCCCATGGGGTCATTATGGAGCAGTTTTGGCCGAAGAGTCCGGAGAGTTTCCTGACCTCTCCGCCGCCCGCCTTGGCCTCGCTGCGCCCCGTGTTGGATCAATGCCTGATGATGAAGGGCATCTCCGGAGTGCCGATTGCGCCATTTAATGGAGCTCCCCATGCGCTCGAGTTGTCCACCTGGCTCACCGCGGCGTTGCCCGATGCGAAACAGAGAGATGTCATCAACATCGCGATTTCCGCGGATCAGATCGCCGCGAATTTCGTGGGGGGCTTCACGGCGCTGCCGTCTCTGGAGTTGGCCACGATGCCCCAGACGCACAAGGAGAACCAAGACGGACTCAATGAGGGGTACTATTCCCACTGCAGTTTTCGTTCGGCTACTCAGGCCGTCCCGGCCGAAATTAATCCGCGGAATGTCCTCAATCGGCTCTTTGGGAAGTCCAAGAAAACCGGGAGCTCCGGCAAGGCGGATCCTTTGGATCGTCAGATGCTCGATCTCGTCCTTGGCGGTGCCAAAGACTTGCGCCGCAAGTTGCCTCGGGACGATCAGCACAAGCTCGATGAATACCTCGACAGCGTTCGCAGTGTAGAACGTCGCATTGCAGCCATCGAGTACCGTCAGAAGGAAGCGGCTTTGGAGGCAGCGGGTGTGAGTGTGAGCAAACGGTTGGCGTCAGATTCGCCGCCCATCGATATCAAAATTCCCGAGGGCGAAAAGCGCAGCGAATACATGGAGGTGATGTGCGATTTGAACGTGCTGGCGTTCCAGACTGACACGACTCGCGTCAGTACTTATATCGGCTCCACTCCGAATGGGGTGTCCTACCCGGAACTGGGGTTCAACGACGAACACCATTCGCAAACGCACCACAGCAACGAGTTCGATAAGGTCAGCAAGGTGGCGGCGATCACCGCCTTCAATATCGCCCAGTTCGCTCGGATGGTGCAGAAGATGCATCAACTGAAGGAAGGGGACGGTACGCTGCTCGACAACTGCATCATGATGTGGGGCTCCGGGTTAGAAGACGGCAACGTGCACGCCCGGGAAAACCTGCCGTTCATCCTCGCCGGAAAGGGCGGGGGATCGCTCAACACGGGGCGTTTCCTGAACGGCGTCAAAGGCAATCAGGGGGATTTGCTAACCACGCTGCTGGCGTGTGCCGGCATCCCGCTGGACCGACCTGTTGGGATCGCTACCAAGCAGCTCCAAGAAATCAGGAACTCCATCGGCAAGGCATGAACATCTAGGCCTTCGCCACGATCGCCACGATCGGCATGAGTTGGGCGCTGCTCATGCACGCCGAATCCAAGCCAGGGGATACCAAGCCAACGACCCAGGCGAAGTGAGTGGCTATCAGGTGATTTTGATCAGGCACCGCTTTACCGGCTCGTCGATTGCAGGAACTCTCGTCCAGAAGTTCCCCACAAGACCATGACTGCGAAGAGACCTTTTCTGGACGGAGTTGCCCTGCGGATTTGGATGACCGCGTTGACCGCATTGGCCGGTTTTTCGTTGATCCAAACCCTGGCCTCCGCTCCGCCCCGGCACGCTCTGTCGATGGAGACACCGGAGTGGCCTCGCAGCTACCGCTTGCATGTTGAGTTCAGCGACAAAACCGGAGGTGTGGTTCGATGGGGCAAGGAATGGAGTCTCCCTCTCCGGGGAGCGGTTGCTCAAGACATCGCAGTGGAGCACCCCGCTGAGGGTCCAGCGATTCTCCGTGTCTGGAGCGATGGCGCGCTGGTCCGAGGTCCCGAAGAAATTGCGGCACTCAGCACCGGCGGCGGCGTTGATTTCCCATCTGCGGGCATAACATTCGGTAAGGATGTGACGGCTCGGGTGCAGTTTGCAGCCCAGGGACCGGGCACGCTCTTCGCAGTTTGTTCTCCCCTGGGAAACTGGGAACCGGGTTCCAAGGCCCTGTTCATCCGAGACGGCCATTTGGTTTATGACATCGGTTGGTTGGGAGCCTTGAGCGGCGGCCCTCGGGTGGACGACGGGAAACCCCATGTGGCCATTCTCAGCGTGATCTCTGGGAGAACACGGATCTGGCTCGATGGCCGCAAGATCTCGGACCGGGCGGATTTTTCGAAGCCAGATCCTGCAGGGCAAATTCTCAAGGTCGGAAGAGCCACTCCCGACTTCGCTGGCAACTTGAGCCGCGGTCGGGTGGAAAGCGTGAGACTGTGGCGGCGCGGATTCTCGGAATCCGAGATCGGTGCGTTGCTTGATCCGGCCGGACCGACCGTTGGGACTGCCGACTTTGTTCACCAACCGGGCGATGCCTCCGATCGTCCTGTCATCGAACCCGCCAACGGAGTGGCCGTGCGCCATGCTTGGGTGCAGCCATTGGAGAGCGCCGACCATGCTGCCGTGGTGGCCGGTTGGAATGATCGCACCCTGGCCGAAGGAAAGGCCATCTACGACGCGCTGTGCGTCGCTTGTCACGGAACTCGGGAGGCCCCGGGATCGCTTCCAACCGCGCTACGCTTTGCTGAGGGCGTGTTCAAGAATGGTTACGACCCAGACTCAATGTTCCACACCTTAACCCATGGCTATGGGCAGATGGTGCCGCAGAACCAGTACACCACCGCCCAGAAGTACAGTGTGATTCAGTACATCCGGGAGACCTTCCTGCGGCCGCACAACCCCAGTCAGTTTGTCGCCGTGACGCCCGCTCTGTTGAACGCACTGCCCAAGGGACTCACACGGGCTCCGGTCGAAGTGGAAGATCGGACGCCTGCGCCGTATCTGCGGATGGATTTCGGCCCGGCGCTCTTTTGGACCTTTCAGGTGGCACCCGGAAATATTGCTCAGAAGGGCATCGCCATTCGTCTCGACGAAGGGCCCGGCGGCGTCAGCAAGGGACGTGCTTGGATGGTCTACGATGAGGACACGCTGCGGGTGGCTGCGGCAACGACCGGCGAGTTTGTGGATTGGAAGGGCATTGCCTTCGATGGAAGCCATGGAACCCACACCGGCTTGATCGGCCAACGGCATTTCGTCAATCCGGTCGCACCTGGAGTCGCCTCCCCTGAGGGTGATTGGTCCGACCACCGTCTGCTCGGGAAAGATGGGCGTCGCTACGGACCCTTGCCTCGGGAATGGGCACGGTATGACGGGCTCTATCTTCACGGCAAAACGGTGGTGATCGCGGCCACCGTGAGCGGCACGCGGGTGCTCGAATCACCCGGTTGGCTGGACTACGGCACCACACCGGTTTTCACCCGCACCCTGAATCTCGGGAAGTTGGGCAAGCCCATCCATCTGAGGGTAGCCCCAGAGACGGTCTCGGTGGCGCTGTCGGGAGATGGGACTCTCAAAAAACAGTCCGGCTTTTGGGTCGCTGAATTGCCTCCTTCGGCCAAGAGCCGGATTTACATTTCGCGAGCCGATCCCGCGTCGCTCGCCGCGCTGATGCCGACCATTCGTGGGCCGATGGACTTGGAGCCCTTCACTCACGGTGGGCCCAAGCGCTGGGATGAAGAAATTGAGACCCGGTCGCAGCCTGGAAAGACCGATGGCCCTTTTATTGCCGACGACTTTCCGCTGCCGGTGGAGAACCCGTGGCAAAGTTGGATGCGCCCGGGTGGCTTTGATTTCACGCCCGACGGCCGTGCCGCCATGGTGGGCACTTGGAATGGCGATGTCTGGCGGGTGGAAGGCCTGACGGATCCGGCCCCGGCTACCTTGCGGTGGAGACGGATTGTGAGTGGTCTGTTCCAACCACTGGGAGTCAAATATCGAGGTCCGGATCTTTTCATTACATGCCGCGATCAAATCGCGCGACTCCAAGATCTCAACGGAGACGGAGAGGTGGATTTCATCGGCAATTTCAACAACGACCACCAGGTCACCGAGCACTTCCATGAATTTGCCATGGGTTTGCAAACCGATGGGGATGGCAATTTGTACTACGCTAAATCCGGCCGGCACGCCCTAGATTCAGTGGTGCCCCATCATGGCACCTTGTTGCGGGTCCGGGCCGACGGCCGTCAGACGGACATCTTGGCCACGGGCTTCCGCGCGGCCAACGGGGTGTGCCTCAACCCGGACGGCAGTTTCTTCGTGACCGATCAGGAGGGTTTCTGGACTCCCAAAAACCGGATCAATCGGGTGAAGGTGGGGGGCTTTTACGGCAACATGTTCGGCTACACGAGTGTGACCAACACGGCCGACTCGGCGATGGAACCGCCCATGGTTTGGATCACCAACCAGAAGGATCGCAGTCCGGCTGAATTGGTGTGGGTGCCGAAGGGAGCCTGGGGTTCTTTGGGCGGATCGCTCTTGAATCTGAGTTACGGTACCGGCCGGGTGTTCATCGTGCCACATTCCCAGCGCAACGCGCCCTCACAGGGAGCGGTGTGCGAATTACCCATGCCGGCCTTTGCCACGGGGATCATGCGCGGACGATTTGGATCCGACGGGGCGTTGTACACGTGTGGGATGTTCGCGTGGGCGGGCAATGCAACGGGTCCGGGAGGCTTTCACCGCATTCGTCGTGCGAACACACCGGCTTACCTGCCGGTGGCCATCGAGCCAGGAAAAGGGACGCTGTCGGTGCGCCTGAGCGATCCAGTAAATCCCGAAGCGATCCGGCCTGAGGCGTTTGCCCTCAAGGTTTGGTCCCTCAAGAGGACGGCGGGTTATGGCTCGGATCACCACGGTGAACACGCCTTAAGCATCCGCGGGGCGCGTCTCGAGGCCGATCGCCAGACGGTGATCTTGGACATCCCGGAGTTGGCTCCGACCCATTGCTATGAGTTGAAGCTGCGTTTGGCTGTTCCAGGTGGGACTACGGTGGAGCGGGTGCTGCATGGCACGGTAAACCACCTAACGGGATCCTAACCAATCCAGAAGAGGGGTCGTGATTGCAGAAACTACTGATCCACAGTGGACCGCAGATGGATTGCGTGTTTTGAATACGCCTATCCCTCCTATGAAAACGCAGTTGAGCCAATCCCGACGTCAATTTCTCCAACGCACGGCCGCGGCCGGAGCAGGACTGCTCCTGACGCCATTGGCGATGTCGGCCGCCCGCTCTCGATCGGCCTCCGAGCGGATCACCGTAGGAATGATCGGCATTGGTGCGATGGGACGTGGCCATCTCGATCGATTGTTGGGATATGAGGATGTTCAAGTGGTGGCCGTTTGCGATGTGGAGAAAACCCGTCGGGAAACGGCGCAGTCTCAAGTAGAGAAGCGCTACGCAGCGCGCCAAAAAGATGGGGTGTTCAAGGGCTGTGATGCTTATATCGATTTTCGCGATCTGATCGCCCGTAAGGACATCGATGCCGTGGTCGTGGCCACACCCGATCACATGCATGTGGTCATCGCTTTGGCGGCGGCTCGTGCGGGTAAGGACATTTATTGCGAGAAACCCCTCACACAAAATATCCACGAGGGACGGCTGTTGGTGGACGCAGTGAAAAAGCACCGCATCATTTTCCAGACCGGCAGCCAGCAGCGCAGCGAGTTCAACGACCGATTCCGGAAGGCCGTGGAGTTTATTTGGAACGGCCGGATTGGCCGCCTCAAGACGATCCATGTGGGCGTGGGCGCTCCACCGGTGGCGTGCGATTTACCCGATCAACCCACACCCGCCGATGTGAATTGGGAACTGTGGCTGGGCCCGGCCCCGTCGCGTGGCTACAACGAGATCCTGTGTCCCAAGGGCATGCACAGGCACTACCCGCTCTTCCGCAATTACCGTGAGTTTGCGGGTGGCTCCTTGGCCGACATGGGGGCGCACCACTTTGACATCGCGCAATGGGTCATGGGCATGGACGCCAGCGGCCCCACGTTAATTACGCCGCCTGCGGGAGAGGCCCTCACCGGACTCAAGTTCACTTATGCCAATGGCGTGGAACTCTTCCATGGTGGGAAGAGCGGATGCACCTTCGAGGGAACCGATGGAACCCTTTATGTGGATCGCGGAGTCATGGAGAGCAGTCGGCCGGAGATCCTGAGCGCTCCCTTGTCAGCCACCGACCAACGCGTCTACCCCTCCAACCAACACATGAGGAACTGGTTGGACTGCGTGCGTGAACGCCGGCAGGCGATTTGTCCGGTCGAGGTGGGGCATCGAACAGCCTCCATCTGCCACTTGGCCAATATTGGTTACCAGTTGCGCCGTCCGCTGCATTGGGATCCGGTGAAGGAGCAGTTCCGCAAAGACCCCGAAGCCAATCGACTGGTGTCACGCAAGCCCAGGGCGCCGTGGTCCTACTCCATGTCCTGAGCCCATTTTTTGCTATTAAGAGCCACCCTAGGGCGTGGCCGGCAGCCGGCCATTGTTTTTGGCGTCCTGATGAGTCACTCGGTGCTGAGAAACAATCCTGAGGGACGTGAGGCACCAAAGCACAGGGACCGTAAGGCTACTTGATGAAGGGCTGGGTCCAAATTGGGCCCAATGAGCACGGCGATGGCTGCGGGGTGCGGGAGGGCGGGGAACTCTTCGATGAAGTGGTGGCCCCAGACTTGTTGGAACAGGAAGAGTTTCTCCGGAGCATGGGTAAACCGCACGAACCCCTTGGCTCGCACGACCTCGCGCGGATTGAGCCGGCTGAGATAGGTCTCAAAGGCCTTCCGCTCCACAGGCACCGGAAATCGCCACGTCACGCTGCGATAGCCGGTGTGCAAATGAGGGGTGGCCGGAGACTCCCCATCGTTCATTGCGTCATCGGTTGCCTCAATACGCACCTCGGCGGGGGGCCTGCGGAGGAGATCACCGATGTCTGGCAGACCGAAGGGGAGCCGGATGCGTTGGGCGCTGGGATTTTGTTCGGCGATGAGTGTTTCCAGCGAATCCAATTGGCTTGGATCAAGGCGATCGCATTTGGAGAGGCACAGGACGTTGGCGAACTCGATTTGCTTGCGGGCCAATACCCGCTCTCCGATGTCGCCCTCGGGTTGGGCATACCATGGGGCGTCCACGACGCTGACCACGGCGTGCAATTGGGCATGCTCTAACAAGTCGGTATCCGTGAGGATATCGATGACACTGTCCGGGTCTGCCAATCCGCTGGTTTCCACGACGATGTAATCGCAGTCCCCGGACTTGGCCAATTGAGTCACGGCTCGGTCCAGCTCGTTCTCTGGCGCGCAGCACACACAGCCGCCGCTCACCTGGGCCACAGGCAAACCGGGGCGATCGAGGATTTGGCTGTCGACGCTCTCGGCCCCGAACTCGTTCATCACCACGCCCATGCGCAAGCCCGTGGCCGGCGATTCCCGCAGCCATCGCAGTAGCAGCGTGGTCTTGCCCGATCCTAGAAATCCGGTGACCAGAATCACCGGCAAACGGTGTTTCGCGGCCATGGGTTGTTCCGTGGCGTTCTCGGGATTCATGCGCAGGCGGCGGCCAATTCGGGCCACAGCTGCACGGCCATCCGCATGCCGGCGTCATAAGCATCGAGGCTAAACTTCTCGTTGGGCGAATGGGGATTGTCGTCGGGCAAGGACATACCAAGGAGCAGGGTATCGGCTCGCAAGTGCTTCTTGAAGGCGGCCACGATGGGAATACTGCCGCCTTCGCGCATAAGCAGCGCCTCGCGATTGAAGCCAGCAGACATGGCGCGCAAGGCGGCCTGGGCGAGGGGACCCTTCGGTGAAACAAGGTACGGTTCGCCACCGTGACCGTGCTTCACCGTGAGGCGCACGGTCGGCGGGCACAGCGATTGAAGGTGCTTTTTGACAGCCGCCAGGATCTTGGTGGGCGTCTGGTCGGGGACTAGCCGGAGGGTGATCTTAGCGCTGGCCCAGGCAGGCACGATGGTTTTGCTGCCTTCGCCTTGGTATCCGCTGGTCAGGCCATTGATTTCGAAGGTGGGTCGGCAGGTGCGGCGTTCGTTGGCAGTGAACCCCGTTTCGCCAGTGAGCTCAGGCACTCCGAGGAACTTGGCGTACCGCTTGTCATTCTGCGGAATCCTAGCCATTTGCTTGCGCTCGTAGGCGCTGAGCGGGGCCACTTTATCATAGAATCCGGGCACGGTAATTCGACCGCGCTTGTCCCGCATTTGGGCGAGCAACTGGCACAAGGCGAAGGCCGGGTTTTCTAAGCTTCCGCCGAAGAGGCCGGAATGAAGATCTCGCGAAGGGCCGTCGATCCGGACCTCGAGTGCGGCGATACCGCGCAGGCCGTAGGTCAATGCAGGGTATTCTAACGAGGGAATACCATTGTCCGAAATCACGACCGCGTCGCAGGCCAGTTCCTTTCGGTGCTTAGGCAGGAAGCTGTAAAGCTGAGTGGAACCTACTTCTTCTTCGCCCTCGATGAGGAAGATCAGGTTGCACGGCAACGGTGTGCCACTGCGCACGTAGGCTTCGACCGCATTCAGGTGGGCCAAATGTTGCCCCTTGTTGTCGGCTGATCCACGGGCAAAGAGATTCCGGCCTTCGATGCGGGGTTCGAACGGTGGGGTCTTCCACAAATCGAATGGTTCGGGCGGTTGGACATCATAATGGCCGTACACCAGGAACGTCGGTTTCTTGGGATCCGACTTGGGAGTGCGGGCCACGACGATGGGGTTGCCGTCGGTTTCATGGACCGTGGTGTCCAATGTCAAACTCCGGGCGCGGTCAGCAATCCACTGCGCCGCCGCACGGAGATCCGGCGCGTGCTTGGGTTGGGCGCTAACACTCGGAAAGCGCACATAGTCGCAGAGGGAGTCGATGAACTGGGTCTGGTGTTCCTCGAGGTACTGGAAAACAGGCTTCATGTTCGGTGCGAAATTCGTTGATCCGTCGATAGTCCTTATTGGGGAAAAGGCCGGTGGCTAAATCAATTCTTGGGTTTTCCGAATCCCCGGAGCAGACCTTCTATGGCCTTGGCCGCAGAATTGGTCGGGATCAACGCATTGATGGTGTTGGTGTTCAGGAGAGGGTTGACCTTCGGTGCAGGCGCATTGACCGTAAGCGCTGGTGGCGGGTTAATCTTCAGCCCAGGCGCATTGGTTGCAGTCGCGGGTGATGGGCTACTCTTCGTAGCAGGAGCAGGCGCATTGGTCGCAGTCGCAGTGGCGGTCGCAGTCTGGGCCGCAGGAGGGGTTCCAAGCAAACTTCCCAGCATTCCGGCGGCCCCGGCCACTTTCCCTCCGAGGTTGCCGCCCAAACCAGCCGCGGCACGTCCGAGGGTCTTGGCCCCCATGGATGCCAGAGCCAGCTTGTCGATGGACGGTGATGGGTTGCCCAAAGTGCCCTTCATGGTGAGGAACTCCGGCAGCGGAGCGTAAGCCGCATTGGTCGGCGTCGAGGCATCGACTAGCATGGCCTTTTCAGAAATCTTCCGGGACAGGGCGATGGTGATCGGGATGTTCAGTGTCGAGTTGGTAATCACCGGCGCGAAACGCAGGCCTCCACGAGCGTCGATGCGAAGGGCAGCACTTTGAACACGGGCCGTCTTGAGGGTAATAGCGCCGTTGCCAATGTCCGTAGAGAGGTCGATGACATCGAGGGGTTCCATCTGCAGTTCATCCACCCAGGAACCGGTCTTCGCCGGCGCGCCTCCGGTTAATTGTCCGATCCAGCCACCGACTTGAGCGGCCGGGTTTTGGATGAGTTTCGGCAGTGCTGTTACGACATTAATAATGGTCCGGATAAGGGGGGTCTTAGTGTCAGCCAATTTGAGATTGAGATTGGTTGCAGTGAAGGCGAAAGAGCCATTGAGATTCGAGGACAAGGAAGCCCCAGTCACACCGGCACCACGGATGTTGGCGTTGACCAAAAGGGAGCCATGAATTTGTCCCTTCCGTTCCGGAGTGAAGCTGTTGACGAATGGTTCCAGCGAAAGCCGGTCGATGCGCAATTGGGTGTCATAGCGATAGCCGGGCACGCCGACATTCGCGGTGACCTTGGCCGTGATCGGAGCTCCGTTGATTTTGAGAGAGAGCGGGTCGATGGCGATGACCGAGTCCTTGAGGCTGATACGTGCTTTCCAATCGGCGATCTCGATTTCCCGAAGGAGGAGTTTCGCGATGTTCACGTCGATTGCCAGTTGACGCAGAGGCAGCGTGATCGGGGCCGGTTCGCTCGGTTCGGCAGAGGCGGCTGCAGGTTTGGAAACCACGTCGGCCGGTGCCGGAGTCGCGTTGGTTTTTGTGGGACCCGCCAGCAGGTTGTAAAGCGGCGTCAGGTCCAAGCCGTCACTTTGGATAGAAAGGGCGCTGGGCGCAGCATTGGTGGCGAGATCGACTGAGCCCTTGAGCACGAGTTGGTTTGCAGCGAGCGCAGTTTTGCCCAAGTCCACGCGGAAGTTTTTGAGGTCGATTGCCGAGCCTCGTTGAGCCACATCGAGAGTGACCCCAATTGCAAAGGGCGTATTGGGAACCGATCCGGAGGGGTCGTTGACCACGAGCCTGCTCACTCCCAAGTCGGTTTGAAGGGAGATATCCCCGCCCTTGAGCAGGCTGACCTTACCGTTCACATCGAGCGAGACCGAGACGAGATTCTTCGGCGCCAGTGCGGCCGCGACAAAGGGGCCAATCGCGCGTTCATTGAAGTCGATGGTCTTGAAGGCGAAGTCTCCGATCTTCTGAGCGAGGTCGTATCGGCCGCTGGCTTCAAGCATCCCTCCCAGGCCCGGGCCGCTCTGTGCGGTGAGTTGGAGTTTCTGGAGGTTGAGGGTGTTGCCAGAAAGGTCGGCCAACAGGCTGATGGCCGACTGATAGTCTTGGAGACGCAATTCGCCGAAGTGGCCGGTCAAGCCGGCCAGAACGACGTCGGTGGCCAAGTTGGTCACGCCGGGCTTTGCATCGATCTTGCCGTTGATTCGAAGGGTGCCTGCAGAGAATGAAGCGGTATCGATGGGGAATGTTTCCAGCAGCGCGGGGATTTGGAATTCGCCGTTGAACTCGGCGCGGGAATTCTTCTGATCCGCATTGTGGCCGGCCGATGCTTTGAGGGTCACGAGATCGCGGCCCGAGTGCTGGAGGTTCAAATCCAGTGCCTTGACGTTGAGGTCCTTGAATTCAGCCAACGTGGCGTCGGTGGCCAGCTTCAGTTGCAGCCCGCGGATGGTTTTAGCGCCAACGACCAAAACGACATTATCGAGTGCGGTTTGCAGTGTGGCTTGGAAATCCTTGCCATCGCGAGTGGCTCGAACCGTGAGTTGCGCGGACACGGTGGCCGAGGGGAGGTCGGTGCCAGCCAGCGCCTGCCAGTCGGTGGTTTCCAACCGGTTGATCGATAGCTTGAAAGTAGAGTCCGGGACTCCTTGACCGGCCTTGGCCCACGACAAGGACATCGGTTGATCGAGTCCGCCGTTGATGAGAGCGCGCCCCGCTTGGGTGACCGTCAACCCCAGCGTTTCCAATTTGGCCGACTGTTCGGCCTGATTCACGGTGGCGCGGTACTCGGTGACGATTTGGAGCTCCGGCGTCTTGTCGCCAGCGGGTGACATCAGGCTGAGGTCGGCGATGGTGAGGCGGCCCTGAGAGGCGATCACTTTGCCCTGCTTGAGAAGGTCCACGCGACCCTCGGCGCTGATGGCGGTGCGGCCAAGATCATAGGGCAGCAGGGGCGCGGCCACTTTCAGCACACGGCGATCAATGCCCGCAATCTGGTATCGGATTTGAGCCTCTTGTTTGGCCAGATCAAACGGACCGCTCAGCGACACGGAACCGAAGGATTGCCCGCCTTGCTCAAACGCCAATTTGAATTGGCGCAGCTCTGTTGCAGTACTGTCGATGGCCAGGCCCGCAGAAACCCCGCTGGCCTCTTTGAGCAAACCGGTGGCGGAGACAATGTCGGCACGGAGAGAACCGGCCACCGTCTGAGGCAACAACTCGGGAGTGAGAGCGATGTCGTATTTGCCGCCGATTTTTCCCTTCAGCGAGGCTCCGTCTGGCAAGAAAACAGCCAGCGATGCGCCTAAACCGAGTTGGGTGGTGGAACCATTGGCCAATTGATCGGCGGAAACGTTGATACCCGTGACTTCAATTGTTTGCTTCCCTCCTTGCGGTACGATCGTAGTCAATCGAAACGATCCGTCTTTGATGGCGACATTACGTACCTTCAGCAGGATCGGTTTGGAAGGGGGCGTGGAAGGGGCCGTGGCAGGCGTGGGTTGGCCCGAGGGCTTCGGGAGATTCATGGAGCCATCGGCTGCCTGTTCCAATGTAATGACTGGGTTTTCGAGAAGCACCTCGGACACATCGATGGTGCCGCCCAAGATGGCCGTCAGGCTGTAGTGCACGCGAACGCGATCAATGGTGGCCAGCGAAGTGGCTCCGTTGGGGGTGACTCGGAGTTTGGTTAGTTCTAAACCCGAGAAGGGCTGAAGGGACAACTCGTCGACAGCGATGGTGGCGCCGATCGCGTCGGAGACTTTGGGCAGCACGAAGCTCTTTAAGAACATCGAACTGGTGAGGAAGAAATACAGGACCACCAATGAGGCGGCGGCACCGCCGGCAATGAATGGCCAGCGACGAGCGGGACGGACGGTTTCAGAGGACATGTTCAAATTCGGGGGGGATCTTGTCTGCGCTTTTGTTTCCGGTGGAGATAAAACGCTGCTGGTTATCCCAATTCGTTCGGCAACAAAAGGTACGAGGCGAACCTTCCGCCGCAAGCCTTGGCTCGAGCGCTTCTAAGGGAGGAGTTACGTCGCCACAGAGACGGCGTGTCAGATGAACGTAACACGGTCGGTGATTGCCTTGAAGCGGGCGGCGCGGTTAATGAGGCCTCCTCGATGCGAGTCAAAGGTTTCACGCTCATTGAACTGCTGGTGGTGATCGCCATCATTGCCATCTTGGCAGGCATGCTTCTGCCGGCGTTGTCTAAAGCCAAGGCACGCGCCGCCCAGACCGCCTGCTTGTCCAACCTTCACCAGTTGGGTTTGGCCACTGCGATGTATGGTGGCGATTATCAAGACCGGTTGCCCTTCGTTACGGATGAGGAGTTGAAATTGACCCCGCCGGTGGATTCCAAGGGCAAACGCTACGCATCCATGGGCTCGTTCATGCCGGTCTTCGAACCGTATCAGCCCAATCCGGCCCTATGGTTGAGTCCACCGGTCCCGCGGGCGGCTTCCAATGATTGGCGGCGGCACTTCGTGAGTCCGTGGCGACGTTCAGGCACCAATGATCCCTCCCGAGGGAGTGCCAATTACATTTCAGACAAATTGGCCGAATTGGATGTCAATGCGGCTCGCTACGCACGCGGCCGCACCCCAGAAAGCGTTGCGCAGTTGCGGGGCTCCAGTGTTTCTGACGAGGAATGGTTGATGAGCCCGTTCTTCGAGCGGTCGTGGTGGCCCGGGTTCAAGGAGGCTTGGAGTGTTCCTGGGAGTGAGCCTCCGGCCTTGGGATGGTCTGCGCATCGAGGTGGTCGCAATCAACTGTATCTCGATTCCCATGCAGGCTGGATGAAGCGGGACATTGCTCGCTAAAGATCCGGTGTCTCGCTAGGCCAGCCAAGACGGCTTTAAGGCCGGATTATTTTTTGTCTTTGCTGCCTTCAAAGAGCACTCGGGCAAAGCACTCGGGCACGTGCGAATCCCAGATACCGTGGTGGTTGAGGGCCCATCCGCCGGAATCCTTGGCCGGCGAGGGAGCCTTGGCCGTGTTGAAACGCGAGAAATCCATGGCCCAGAGGTCTCCGTTTTTCGGGGGGATGGTGCGCTTGCCTTCGGGAAACAGAACCCGAATTCCGGACCAGGGCAGGGCGATCTCGACGGACCACCCGCGATCGGTGTCGCTGTCGTCATTCAAGGTGCCATTCGCATGCACGGCCGTGCGCATTCCGGGAAAGCGCCAATTGAAATGCCCGAGGCGGGGTCCCCGGGGATGGGTGGTGTAGCCCACACCGTTGAACGGTTGGAGATTCTTGCGGGCAAACTCCGGTTGGGTCGCGAATCCGGAACTCTGATAAGCCGATTCCCAAATGAAGAAGACTTCGTAGACCGTGTTGCGGGCGTTGATCTCGAATTCGTAGTAGGCGTTGTCGCCGGCGATGAAAAGTTCCACATCGTTCTCGGTGTAGATTGCATCGTTGTGTTGCGTCAGTTGGGCGCGAACCTTGGGTTCCTCGATGGTGTAGGCAGCATAGAGATTGGTGTCATCCCAGAGGAGTCGGACTCGCGTGTCCAAATACGAACCATCACCCGAAATGAGATCCACGAACCGTTGGGAGACCGTCGCGTGGGACCAAACCGATTCCTCCAGTTTTCCGTCAATGGTCGGTGCCATTGGGGTTTTGCGAGCAACGACGGTTTTGGCGATTTGAGGATCGCAGGGCAGACGGCTTTTCTGGGTGGCTTCAGTCACGGCGTTGGTGGCGGCCGAAACAACGAGGGCATGCCCCAGGAAGAGCAGGGTGCCGAGACGGGAGAGGTGAAGATGAACCAATGACATCACACGGCGAGGGTCGGCCGGGTGCTCTCTCACCGCAAGCGGTGGTTCAATGACTCAAAGAGCTCAGGTGTAATTTCCCATCGTCGATGGAGAGGGGCGGGTTGGCCTGTTGACGGGAGGGGTAATCGCAAGTAGTACGTACGCGTACGATATGCCACTCGAGAAACTAGCTGCCGCGTTCTTTCTTCAGATGGCGATTATTTTGTTTCTGTGTCGCATTGCCGGCTGGATCGGGCGGCGTTTTGGGCAGCCGCAAGTGGTGTGTGAAATGGTGGCTGGTGTTTTTCTGGGTCCGTCGCTCCTGGGGTGGTTGGCTCCGGGTCTCCAAGCACAACTGTTTCCGCCGGAGTCTCTTCGAATGCTTTACGTGGGAGCGCAGCTCGGTGTGGGTCTCTACATGTTCTTGGTGGGAGCGGAGTTTCGGGTGGATTTATTTCAGGGGCGATTGCGCAGTGCTGCCGCCGTTTCGATTGCCGGAATGGTGGTCCCATTCCTCCTAGGTGCGGCCCTGACACCCTGGCTCATGCAGATGCCAGGCCTCTTTTCACCCAAGGCCACCCAGTGGGAGGCCACCTTGTTTTTGGGTGCGGCCATGGCCATCACCGCGTTTCCGATGCTCGCCCGAATTATTTATGAGCGAGGGCTGAGTGGCACCCCGTTGGGAACGCTTGCGTTAGCGGCTGGGGCCATTGATGACGCGGCCGCGTGGTGTGTTTTGGCTGTGGTGTTGGCGAGCTTTGGCAAGGGGGCTTATCTAGCCTATTGGGCCATCGGGGGTGGGATTTCGTACGCCCTCTTTATGCTGCTCATCGGTCGACGGTTGTTGGCCCCGTTGGGGCGTTCTGTGGAAAAAGCGGGAACATTGACCCCAACCCATTTGGCGATCTTGCTCACCCTGTTTGTGCTCGCCGCCTGGGCCATGGACGCCATTGGAATCCACGCGGTGTTTGGTGGATTCCTGCTCGGGGCCGCTTTGCCGCGAGGAACCCTCACTCGGGAATTGCAGCGGCAAGTGGAGCCGTTCGCCGTCGTCTTTTTGTTGCCCATGTTCTTCACCTTCTCTGGGCTGCGCACCCGACTCGATACGGTCAACTCCTGGGAAATGCTGGGGGTGGCCTTGGTCGTATTGGCCGCCTCAGTTTTGGGCAAGGGCGTCGCCTGTTGGGCTGCGGCCCGTCTCAATGGTGAAGATCAACCTACGGCATTGGCGGTAGGAACGTTGATGAACTCGCGCGGCCTGATGGAGTTGATCATCCTCAATATCGGACTCCAGAACGGGTTCATCGAATCTGGCTTGTTCTCGGTCATGGTGCTCATGGCCATTGTGACCACCTTGATGACGTCGCCGCTCTTCGAATGGGTTTACGGCCGCAAGGCCCGGCAAGAAGGTCGCTTGGGCGCAACGAAGTGACGTTACAAATCGGTCCGATCGTGGAGTCCAATCACGCCGACGTTTAAATCCCCTCGCCGGGTGGAGGGGGCTTTAGCCACTCTTATCGCACCGCATGCCTGCCACCGCCTCCCGCCTTCCGGTGTTCACCGAGTCCGTGATCCGGGGAATGAGCCGCTTGGCCACTCGCCACGGAGCCATCAATTTGGCCCAAGTTTTCCCAGATTTTGATCCGCCGAAACCGTTGTTGGCCGCCTTAGAACGGGCTACTCGCGGTCCGTTCCATCAGTATGCCGTCACGTGGGGAGCCCCGTGATTGCGCGAGGCATTGGCGCGCAAAATCTCCCGCCGAACCGGTTTGGAAAACTTACTTCATCACGGGGTGGCGGCTTTCGATGTAAACGCTTCACCGGTAACCCAATTTTCCAAGGCTGGCTGCCGACAGTGTCTCAGTGCTTATCCAGGACTCAGACCGCGTTGAGTCGCTTTCGGGCGCGGGGCAGAGCGGCAGAGTGAAGTTCCCAGAACCTCCTGCAGCGGATTGTCCGACTCAGCTCCAAAACCCAGATGGAGATGCCGGGTCCAACCCTCAGCCTGAGCAAAATGGCCTGACCATTGACCCACCTGAGCATCTCCTTCATCGAGCGCAATGAGGTAGCTTTCCATGCCTTGTGATACGTCGAGCCATTCTTTCTGGCTGGCGTGTGCGGCCAACGCGGTCCGCTTGCGGGAATGCACTGACGCGGTGTTCACAAAGAGTTCTGGTCGGACCGGTTGCCGCAGGGGGCCCTGGAGACCGTGCGGTAACGAATGATAGAGGGTCAGTGGCTGGAGCGTGGGCTTTCGGACAGGGATACTTCGGTAATTCGGCATGCCGCGCGAGAACGCCGCCGTAACAACGATGCGGCAGGTTTCGGTGTGGTCCTCCATGTAATCCAGTGGCGGGTGGGTCAGGACGAGGGTGGGTTGGACCGACCGCACCAAGGCCGCCACGCGCCGGATGTTGGCTTCGGTGTAGAAGATGCAGAGGTCCGATGCGATGGGCGGGTGCCACTGGAATCCCATGCTCCGGCAGGACGCCTGGGCCTCGAGTGCTCGGGTTTTGGCGGTGACCGTCCGGGAGAGGGTCGCGCTTCCGAGGTCTCCGTTGGAGAGGTTGCAGTAGTGGACATCCCACCCTCGATCACGCAGCAACAACAGGGTTCCAGCGGCTCGGAATTCGATGTCGTCGGGGTGGGCAAAGACGGCCAGGACTGCAGGCATTGAGAAATCCTGCCTTCGGCGATGGGGTTCGACCAGTCTGGGCCTTGAGGGAGACAACGAAAGAATCGACGAAGGATGGAGCGACCCGAGTTCAGGTCCACATTGCACCCGAGGGGTAGATCAGGTCAGGGTCCGCCTTCAATTGCGGCGCGCGATGCGGCGCTGGGTTCGGGAGTCGATGAAGACATTGCACCTCTATCTGCTCAGACAGGTGATGGCCACGTTGGTGGTCACCGTCAGTGTGTTCGCATTCGTTCTGCTGCTGGGCAATGTCCTCAAAGACGTTTTGGATCTTCTGGCCAGCCCGCGAACCACGGCTGGCCTGTTCTTTCAGGCTTTGGCGCTGCTGATTCCCTTCGTTCTGTCCTTCGCACTACCGATTGGAATCCTGACGGCGTCGCTGCTGACGTTTGGCCGGTTGAGTGCCGACCAAGAATTGACGGCCATTCGAGCCGGAGGCATTAGCCTGGCATCAGCCATCGTTCCGGTGGTGGCTCTTTCGCTGGTGTTGTGTGGTGTGTGTTTTTGGTTCATCGGAGACCTCGGCCCGCGTTCTCGAGTGGCCTTCAAGGAACTGAAAGATTCGGTGCTCCGGAGTCAGGAGACCCTTTCGCTCGGAGAGGGTCGCTATCTGGAATTCGGTTCGGTGACTTTGTATGCCCGCAAGGTGGACGGTGACTTGCTGCGCGATGTCCGCATCTTCGCGTTCACCAACGGCGTCTGCTATCTGGATCTCTTTGCTCCCGAGGCCGAATTGCGCCGGGACAGCAACCGGTTTCCTACGGCTTTGTCGCTGCGCAATTTCCAGGGATTAGTCCTAATGGCAGGGGGATGGCAGGGGATCTCCGCCGAGGAACGCATTGAACCCTTCGCTAATTTTCGCTCGGCCAAGTCGGATCCGCCCAAGCTCAGCGAGATGTCCATGCGGCAGTTGCTGGACGAACGAACCAAGCGTAGGGCTGAAGGCTTGAAGGATGTGACCCCGATTGAGGTGCAAATTCACCGTCAGGCGGCCTTTTCGTTCGCCTGCCTGGGATTCACCTTGGTGGGCATTCCTCTGGGAATCCGGGCCCACCGTCGAGAGACCAACATCGGCGTCGCGATGGCCCTGTTGCTCCTGCTGCTGTACTACTCGTTCATCATTGTCGCGCAGTCTCTGGACACGAAGCCCCACTGGTATCCGCAGTACTTGTTGTGGATACCGAACCTAATGTTCCAGATGGCGGGTGTTTACCTGATTCGCCGGGCCGATGGCCGGGCTTAGGCTTCGGTGTTCGGTGATCGAAATCCGCCGGCTCGGTCTAGGAACGATGCTTTTTGGTTCAGTTAACGCGACGTTCTGCCGATAGACCGCCGTTGAGCATGTCCGCCCCTAAAGCCATTGATGCCGTTTTGAGCGATTCTCTTATCTTATCCGCCGAGTTTACTCAGGCAGAGACCGTTGATTCGTTGCAATGGCTGGATGTTCCGATCCTGCTAAATCTCATCGATGATGCAGACCTTCTCGCCGAATTCTGCCGCGAATCCCGCGGGTTGCTCGAAGAGGTAGAGGCCGCGGTGCTGATGCTCGAGCAGAACCCTCAGAATATAGCCCCGGTCGAGGTGTTGTTCCGGGCCTTCCATACCTTCAAGGGCGGAGCGGGTTTCCTGAATCTCGATCCTATCCACTGCCTCACTCATGACCTCGAGTCGGTGTTGGAAGTTCTCCGAACGGGGCGACGCTCGGTCGATCAATCCCTCATCGATCTCATCCTTGCCTGCGTGGATGTGTTAGTTGCGTTTCTAGCTGAGGTAGAAGCCCAGCTGAACGGGCTAGGCATCGGGCTTCCTATCACCGTCGTGGGCCGCTCGCTGCACGAGGCGATGCTTGAACTCATTGCGGGCACTCAGGACTCCGAGGCGATTCCCGATTCAGAAATTTACAGGGCGGATACGGCCATACCCTTTTCAGACTCTGCCCTCGGCAGTCGCCTGCAAGACCGCATCTCGGTTTCTGCCGTCCGCTTGGACGAGGCACATGGGGCAATCTCCAGAATTCGGGAAACCCTAGCCGCGACGCCTCCTGACACAGGTGCGCTAGTCCGTTCACTGGCGGTACAATTGGACGAACTCGACCAACTCCTCCACTCGTTGCTTTGGGTTCCGACGGAGCAATTGTTCCAGCGGATGCAACGCGTGGTGCGGGACGCTGCGATGAAAGCGGGCAAACCGGTCCGCCTCGTGGCTTTGGGTGGCCAGACTCTGCTGGATCGCCGTTGGGAGAACGTGCTCGGCGAGTGCTTGATGCACCTCATCCGAAATGCGATCGATCATGGAATCGAGTTTCCGACACTCCGCTGCGAACAGGGTAAGCCGCCCCTCGGTGAGGTAACTCTGAGTGCAGTAACCCGAGGAAAACACCTTTGCATTGAAGTGCAAGATGATGGCGCGGGGATCGCCACTGCGAAGGTGCTACAGAGGGCCGTTCAGCGCGGACTGGTCGCCTCGGAAGAGGTGCTCTCTGAACTTGCCGTCTATGAGCTTCTCTTCATGCCCGGCTTCTCCACCGCCGATTCGGTCACTGCCCTTTCGGGCCGGGGTGTCGGGTTGGACGTTGTAAGAAGCAATATTCAGAAAATCGGAGGAACCGTTGCGATCCACTCCGAATTAGGCCGCGGCACCCGATTCATTCTTCAGGTGCCGCTCGCATCGAGCGAAGGCTAGAAAGCCCGTTCAGCGTGCCCCATTGGGGACGTCTGTTTTAGTGAGCGTGTGTCTTAGTATTTGGGCACGGACGGGTCGATTTCGTCGGCCCACCCATTGATCCCGCCCTTCACGCTCTTGACGTACTTGAAGCCCTGCTCTCGGAGGAATCTCAGAGCCTTCATGGAGCGGACCCCGCTCTTGCAGTGGATGTAATACTGCACGTTCGGATCCAGATCCATGAAGCGTTGAGGCAGCGTGCTCAAGGGCACCAATGGCACACCGGCGATTCGAGCGATTTGCTGCTCATCGGCCTCCCGAACGTCGATGACTTTGATTCCCAGTGACGGGGTATCTAGGGCCTTTTTCATCTCCTGCAAACTCACCTCATCGGGATTTGAACCCGGGCTCACCGGCTCGGGTTGGATGCCGCAGAACATCTCATAGTCGATGAGTTCGGTGACCGAGGGATTCGGTCCGCAAAGCGGGCACTTCGGGTCTTTCCGGAGCTTGAGTTCCCGGAACTTCATGTCGAGAGCGTTGAAGAGCATTAGTCGCCCGATGAGCGAAGTTCCCTTGCCCAGAGCGAGCTTGAGGATCTCGGTGGCCTGGATGCAGCCGATGATGCCCGGAAGGACGCCCAGAACGCCACCTTCGGCACAGCTGGGAACCATGCCGGGCGGGGGCGGCTCAGGATAAAGGCATCGATAGCAGGGCCCACCGAGATGCGGAGCGAAAACGCTGGCCTGACCCTCGAACCGGAAGATCGAACCATAGACATTCGGCTTCTTGAGCAGCACGCAGGCGTCGTTGGTTAGGTAGCGGGTCGGGAAATTGTCAGTGCCATCGACAACGATGTCGTAGGGGCTAATGAGATCGAACGCATTGTCGGCGGTAATCCGGACCTTGTGGAGGTCCACCTGGACATTGGGATTCAGCGCATGAATGGCGACCTTGGCCGAGTCGGCCTTGGAATGCCCCACGTCGGCATCGGAATGGAGGATTTGCCGTTGGAGGTTCGAATAATCGACCGTGTCGAAGTCGACGATGCCCATTCGGCCGATCCCTGCGGCGGCCAGATACATGGCGATGGGCGAACCCAGACCGCCCGCCCCGATACACAGGACAGAGGTGTTGCGGATCTTGCGCTGACCGGCCAGGCCAACTTCTGGAAGGATCAAATGGCGGGAGTATCGGCGAATCTCCTCATTGGTGAGCTCAAACATACGACAGGAAAAAAGGGTAGGCCCTTGCACGCCGACGCGAAAGAAAAGTTTGGGTTTTGGCGAAGGATCTCGAGAAAGCTCCTCAGCCACAGGAATCCTCTTTGAGATCCGATTTACGATCTCGGAATTGGGTGTGCGGACGGGCTGATCTTAACCGGAACGCTTTTCTGTTGGGAGACCGAGGAATAGCGTGGCGGATTCTTTCGCAAGACGCGGCGAGAGCGAAACGCGGGCCTTGTCAGTGACGGTGTGAAAACCGATGAAACCTGCCGGTTTGAAAATCACTGATCCCAGAAACTCAACGGATCATCGATCCGGCCTCAGTTGGTCAGTTGCCCGAGGGGATTCTTATCAAGTCGGGTGGGCGCCGGAAGCGTTCGGCCTCATCTGGAAGAAGGAAGAAGTAAGAAACGCTGGAGCTCATCCGCAAAGAAAACGAATCCAAGGATCCGGCAAAACCGCGGATTTCAAACCGGCCACTTTCCGTGGATTCCGGAACGTTGCTGACAGGGCCCTGCATGGGCTCGTGATTGAGGTTCGTAACGAGCCAACAACGACGCTCTGGCGAAAGAAAACGCAGCCACCACGACGGATCTAGTTGAAGCGTTCCAGTTTAGGAATGCGTGCAAGTGGCTTCGTGGATCTTGCGAGCAGCCTCCACCGGATCGGCGGCCGCATAAATCGGGCGACCCACGACCAACCAGTTTGCACCTGCAAAAATGGCCTCAGCCGGACCAAGGGTGCGCTTCTGATCATCAGATTTTTCAGCGCCAGTGCGGATTCCTGGTGTCACCAATTGCATGGAAGCAGGGAGAATTGCGCGGAGCGGGGTGAGTTCTAAGGGAGAGCAAACTAAACCTCTCAAGCCGCTCGCGGCCGCGAGTCGGGCCAAGCGTTCGACCTGGCGGGTGATGTCGGTTTCGCCCCCGAGTTCAGCCAATGCCGCGGTGTCCATGCTCGTTAAAACGGTGACACCGAGCACCAGCGGCGCGGTGCGTCCGAGGCTGGCGGCGGTTTCTTGGGCTGCGGTCTCGGCCGCTTTCATCATGGCCGATCCGCCGGAGCAATGCACCGTCAGCATCTGGACATCCAAACGAACTGCGGCAGCGACGGCTTTGGCTACGGTGTTGGGGATATCGTGAAATTTCAGGTCCAGAAATACTGAGGCCCCGGTCTGACGAAGTTGCCGAACCAGATCCGGTCCTTCAGACACGAAGAGTTCTTTACCGACCTTGAAGGCACCGACGTAGGGGGCGACGCGGCGAGCGAGGTCTAGGGCGGTTGCTGCGGAGGGCAGGTCGAGGGCAACGATGATCGGCGAACTCACGGGGCTCATTGAAGCGCGGGAGTGTGCCAGTGGCCACGCGAAAACAGGCTACCTGGGGAAGGGCCGCAGGCGGAGACCCTCAGTGGGCAGGGCCCAAGGCCTTGGCTGGAAGCCAGGGGAGCAGTTTCTCGCGCAAAAGCAGGATGCGGCGTGGGTTGCCCGGGGAGGAGAGGTCCCCTTCGCGCAAGGACGCATCTGGATGTTCGAGAGCGCACTTGAAAAGGTTGTCCAGAGTGGACAGTTCGCTCTGGGTCAGAATGAGAGTGCTCCGATCCTCAGTTGCTTGGCTTTTCTGTTCGCGCCGGGCTAATTCGAGCAGCAGGGCGCAGGGCTCCAGACATGGAACCACAGACTTTTCAATTGCGGTTTCCGAGGGGCGCTCGCCCACCGTCCAGAGACGTTGCCGGGTACAGCAGTGGGGATGGCATCCGGCTCGTGCGATATCCTCAGCTTCGGGTTCGTTGAGCGCGGCGACATTCCGGTACATCCCGGTTTGTCGGTCGGCATAGTGCTGCCACGAGATGGGTGCGGTTGAAGCGGAATGGACCGCGTACCAATCGGCCAAGCCGCCAGGAAGCAGCGCATCGAGTGCAGCCTCCAGGGCCGGGGCGTCTGGTGTGACGTGAAACCAACTGCGAACCAGATTGGGAGAGGCCTTGTTGGGTCGGAATCGTCCCAAAGCATCGACCTGACTCAGGGCATGCAAATCGGTCAGAGCGATGCTTCGCAGGAGTGAAGCATCCAAGCCAGTATCGTCCCTGTGACGGAGATCGATGCCGGCGGGATGCTTGGATAGCGCCAACGGGCCAAAGCCCCAGTTCGAATCCGCAGGAATCCGCTCCCAAAGTGCGGCCGCGGCGGGTGAAACGAACGGAGTCATGCGATGATCTCGCTGTGGTGAACGATCACTTGGACTTGTGGGAGTGCTCCAGATGCTCCTTCAGCAGGTCACGTCCAAAGTCATTGTCGAAGTCTCGCCAGACGGCGTGGACATGGTTCGCATCGTTCTGGGTGTTGTCATACTCGAGCAGGAACGTCGGTCCATGAACCCTGTAGTAATGGCGTTGACCGCGTTGAGTGGAGCCTGCCCAAGCAAAGCGGATCTTGCTGCGACCCGCGGCGTCTATTTTGGAGAGGTCGGCGACTGCGAGGTCACCGCGAAGGCGGCCCACGTATTCTTCGATAATGCGCCCTAGGAGTTTCTTTTGAGCGGCGTTCATCTCGTTGAAAGCCAGACCTTGGGCCTTGCCCACATCAGCCGTTCGATTGGCCACGGTCAGGATGTCATCGGGAGCATTGGTTTGAATGAGCGCATGCTTTTGCTGCCCGGCGTTCAGGGAGGTCATCAGTTCGCGAGCCAAGTCTTCCTCAGCAGCCAAGACCCGGAGTCCGGCTCGCGGACCCTTGCGGACTTCAGCAGGGTTGGTGCCCATGAACGAAGGTGTTCCGCTGGCAAACTTGCCCTTCGCGAGAGTGAAGTTGAGTGAAAGATGATGGCCTTCGAAGCGCCAGCCCCAAGTGCCTTGGGCGTCGGGCGTTCCGAAGATGCTGACGTGGTAAAGTTCTGGATCACGGGGAAAGCGTCGGCTAGGCCCCTCGAGTTCCTGAAGAATTTGCTCAAGGCTCATAATGGTGACGGCCTTGGAAAGGCCCCGATTGCTCAGTCCGCTTTGGAGCAGCGCCAAGGCCAGATGTCGTTGGGCGGGCTTGAGTGTTCCGAGGGTGATGCCCTTGCGATCCTTGGGGATGAAGTGCCAATTCTCCCGCTCGTCGGATTTGAACTCGAAGGTCGCAATGGTTTTCTGCTCATCATTCAGAGCAGAAAGGAAGTTTTTCGCCGCATCCATCATCTCCGTTTCGGGCGATGCGTAAACGTGGAGAGCGGTCAGAAGGGCCGCTAGGGCTGCCGGGAAGATGGGGAATCGCATAGGATTAAGGAAATAAGAGTCGAGGAAGACGATCAATGGGTTAATTCGCTGGGCTAATGTTGGACGTCCTCAGACGGAGGTTCCGGCAGTAGAAAACTCAGTCCTAAACCGAGAGCGAACATGACTCCACCGACGATAGCCGCGGCCTTGGCAATGAACATGGGACCGGTTCCACCGAGAGCTGGAGCCAGCAGATTGGTTGTTAGGAAAGCCATGGAAGTACCGATCATTCGACCGCCTACATTCGTCGCGAAGCTCCCGCCCGTGGCGCGCAGGTGGACCGGGAACACCTTCGGCAGGTATTCGCCCATGTAGCTGAACTGCGCCACCGTCAAAAAGCCGGCTAAGAAGATGCCCCATTGAAAGAGCTCAGGCTTTTGGTCGAAGAGCCACAGGTAAGTCAGCGGCAGAACGATGAGTCCGGGCATTTGGAAAAGCCGGAGGAGCGCCCCTCGGCTAATAGCGACGGCCAACATCAGAGCCAGAGCGATACGCCCTCCCAGCCCACCGAGTTCTTGCCAGAACTGGATATCCTTGCCCCGAGTCTTCACCACGGTGTCAGCGACCTCCTGTTTCGATCGATTGGCACCGAGTTGTGCCAGAACCTTCTCTCGATCGATCACCGCCTTCCTAGCAGTGGGCATGTCGCTGGTGAGAGCTGCCAATTTTGCGTCCAGTTCTGCGAACTGATTGGTCAAGGCCGACAACTTGGCGACAATCGCCGTCCGGGTAGTTGGAGCCGTATTCGTATCGCTGAGGGGCTTAGCCGCGGCGCGCATGGCCACTCGAAGTTTCGCCCGCTGCCCTGCCAATTCCCGCAAACCAGGCACATGGGTGGCAGCCTGCTCAAATGCTGGACGGACCGCGTCGAGTTGTAGATTCAGCTCTGAAGCCTCCGTCTGAAGCGGACGCAAAACTTGTTGTTGGGCAGCCAAACTAGGGAGCCCGGGAACAATACGGGTCGGAGTCAGTTGCAGCGCTCCGAATGCCACACCATAGGCACAGGCTGAAAGCGCGGCAGTGACCAAGGTAACTCGGCGCAGAGAAGGCGAGAAGAGATCTGAAAAGCTGGCACGTTTCAAAGTTCCCGCAGCCTTACGCTCACGCCAGACCTTTGACTCCGGAACAAAAGGGAGGAGCAGCGCGATGGGAATGGCCGGCATCAGCCCTGTGATCAGCGTATAACGCCAATCCGCGTGGGAATTAAATGGCTCCGCCACCGGGAGAGCCGGAAACGACGATGCGTTTTTGAGAATCCAGCCATTCACCAAAGTCACGAACAGACCACCCACTGAAGCAAACGCTTGCGTCCACCCCAGCACCTTCTCCTTGCGTCCTTTATCTGGAAAGAGTTCTGCCAACCAAGTGATGGCCGCCACAAACTCCACACACACACCCACGAAAGTCGCGCACCGAAAGAAAATGAACCATCCCAGCGTCGTGCTGAAAGCAGCAGCAACGGGGGACAGGGAATACACAGCGATACTCAAGGCGAGAACCGTCTTGCGCCCCCAACGGTCGGTCAGCCACCCCCCAAGCAACCCGAAGACTCCACCGCATAGAGCAGCAATCCAGAGCAACCGTCCCACCCAAGTCGTCACATCGGGGTGATTAGTTGGAAGTTGTAGAATTTCCGAGATGGCCGGAGCAGCGATCAGCGGCAAAAGCAGCAGCTCATAAGTATCGAACAAAAATCCGATAGCCGCGACCGCCAGCACCAGAATCGTTGTAAGATTCCAATCGCCCGCACCACCTGATCCATTTTTCATACGTAGACGTATTACCTACCCCGTAGCCTCATCCCCGGCAACCCCCAACTCATCAAAACAAAAACCAAAAATCCAAATAAACTATAAAGTATAAATAAAGTGACAGGTTCAAAGTTATTGACGTGGAGGAGGATGTGTTTAGTTTTTGGGGATGAGGTTGGCGCGGATCAAGGGGCAGGAGGGGAGGAGTGCGGTTTACCACTGCATTTCGAGGACTGTGGGTGGGGAGAAGCTTTTGAATGAGGCGTGTCGGGAGAAGATGTCTGAGATTCTGATGTCGCTTTCGGCGTTTTGCGGGCTGGAGGTAATTACCTACTGCATGATGGCTAATCACTTTCACTTGCTAATCCGGGTGCCGGAAGCGCGTGAGCTTTCTGATAGGGAGTTGCTGGAGCGGGCAGAGGGTTTTTACGGGAAAAAGGGGCTGTTGAGCGCTTTGGCGCGGGAGGGAATTGAGCTGAGGGG
>SXGS01092652.1_pt1 | contig 41128 bp, 36 predicted proteins | sample 3174681 | NCBI WGS metagenome assembly SXGS01 (sample SAMN11356861, study PRJNA531348) | freshwater metagenome | isolation source: freshwater sample F1-80 | place: China: Fuxian Lake, Yuxi | collected 2017-12-25 | reverse complement strand
TTCGACTTGACCGCCGTGCTGAGTGCATGGGGCACCGCCGCCGGGGCCGACCTCGACGGTAACGGCATCGTCGACGGCTTCGATCTCACCGCAGTGCTGTCGAACTGGACACCGCAGTAACCCTTTGGCTACTCGGCCGACGCCTGCGTCATGCAGCGCGTTATCTCGGCGCGCACTTCCTGCGCGGTGGAGGAGACCCCGCGCGTGCGCAGGTCAGCGAGCACCTTCTCTTCGACATCTGCATCACCGGGCTTCTTGAGATCGTGGTCGGAAAGTTCGGTGGCGTACTGCGAGGTCTGCTCGGGAGTCATCCCCGTGCGGGCTCCCACCCACTGCGCGAGCAACTTGTTGCGCTTCGCCGTGGCTCGGAACTTCTTGTCACCCTCAAAGGCCAACTTCTTCTCAAACCCCTGCTCCCGTTCTGAAAATCCTGACATGATTACACTCCTTCGTGTCCGATGGTGGCGCGGTCACACCGAGCCCCACGCACGAAGGAGATTGCCCCGTTGGAAGAGTCTGCAACGATTCCTGTTGACGCGACCCGTGACTACTCGGCAGTGACGATCCGCGACATGATGGATCCGCCGCATGCGGTCTTCGGGCCTACAGACCATGTGGGCGACGCCATCGAGCGCGTTCGTGAGATCGTCAAGAAGGTCTTCGTGACCTATGCGTTCGTCGTCGATCGCGAAGGGCGTCTGCTCGGTGTCATCACGATGCGTGATCTGCTTCTGGCGGACCGCACGGCCACGCTCGACAGCATCATGCTCAAGGATCCATTTTCGATCCCTGCCGAGATTCCGCTGATGGACGCGATGAAGCTCGTTCTCAAGAAACACTTCCCGATCTACCCCGTGTGCGAGGGGAACGGCCGCCTCGTTGGCCTCGTCCGCGGCCCGGCGATGTTCGAGGCGCAGGCCATCGAGATCAGCGCGCAGGCTGGGTCGATGGTGGGTGTCACGAAGGAGGAACGCCTCTCAACACCCTGGCCACGCAGTCTCAAGTCGCGGCACCCGTGGCTGCAACTCAACCTCCTTACGGCGTTCGTGGCCGCAGCGGTGGTGGCGGTGTTTCAGCACACGCTCGACAGGCTCGTGATCCTCGCGGTGTTCCTGCCGGTCCTCGCCGGACAGTCCGGAAACACCGGCTGTCAGGCTCTCGCTGTCGCCCTGCGCGGCATGACCCTCGGGGAACTCAAGCCCGGAAAAGAGCGCACCCTCGTCCTCAAGGAAGGGTTGCTCGGACTGATGAACGGAACCCTCGTCGGCATCTCTGCCGGTATTGGCATGTATGTCTTCGCGTCGATGCAGCCAGTGCCGGACGACCCGCTTGTGTTGGCCCCGGCAGACCGAGCGCTCATGCTGGGCTTGGTGACCTTTGTCGCCATGATCGGGAGCTGTTTCGTCAGCGGCATCTCAGGCGCTCTTATCCCGATGACGCTCAAGCGGCTCGGCGCCGACCCGTGCACGGCGTCGAGCATCTTCCTGACCACCGCCACCGATGTTGCGAGCATGGGGATTTTCCTCGGACTCGCGACGGTGCTGATTCACTAGCGGGCGCGCCCTCCAATGGGGGGCAAAAAGCGAACGAGGCCCGAGCGCACACGGCTCAGGCCTCGTTCATCGATCAGATTCACCTACGGGTCAGGTCGGGGAGGACTTCTTGGAGAACACGGCCACGATCACCAGCAGTGCGATGAGGCCAACGAATCCGCCGTTGCCGAGCTGCATGATGAAGTTCGTGAGGTTCGCGGTGACGCCGGAGAAGAACCCGACATTGTTCGAACCAAAGATGATCTGCACAAGCACGCCCAGGGCGATGAAGAGCAGCATGATGTCCATGAGTTCGCGCGCCCAGCCCTTGATCCATGTGAATGCCTGCATATTTGATGGCTCCATGAGATTCCGATCCTGAGCACTCTGCACGATGCAGTGCACCCAAATGTGTTATCGACAGAACCCACGGGAATTCCGCAGTCATGGTGGTGAACACTGCTCGCAGGCCCATCATCCATTTCATGGTTATAAGACTATCAGGCTGGGAGGAATCGGCCTTTGGGGCATAGAAACGAGGGTTTCATGGCTCGCATGAAGTATGGATCCGTATGATCCAAACCCGAAACCAGATGGCTTTGCTCATTGACGCAATCGGACTCACGAAGACCTTTGGCGGCATCCGGGCGGTCGACGATGTCTCAATCACGGTGTCATCGGGCGAAGTTGTCGGATTCCTCGGTCCAAACGGCGCTGGGAAAACCACCACCATGCGCATGTTGACAGGATTCCTTCACCCGACGGCGGGGAGCGTGCGACTCGGTGGCGTCGATATTGATGAGGATCCGATCGCGGCGCGCCGTCACTTTGGATACCTCCCCGAGGGAGCGCCGGCGTACCCCGATATGACGGTCCGCGAGTACCTCAACTTCATCGCGGCAGCACGCGGGATCGCAGGAACGGAGCGCCGAGCCGCCATCGACACGGTCGCAGCTCGGGTCCATCTTCGCGGCGTGATGGCGCAGACGATCGAGACCCTCTCCAAGGGGTTCAAGCGCCGAGTCGGCATCGCGCAGGCGATCCTCCACGACCCGAAGGTCCTCATCATGGACGAACCCACCGACGGCCTCGACCCCAACCAGAAGCACGAGGTCCGCCAGCTCATTCGTGAGATGGGCAAGACGAAAGCGATCGTCCTCTCCACCCATATCCTTGAAGAGGTCGAGGCGGTCTGCACGAGGGCCGTCGTCATCACGGCCGGGAGGGTTGTCTTTGACGGCACGCCCTCGGAGTTCGAGGCTCGGGCACCCGCGAGCGTGACCCGTCACCGAATGGACCATGTCTTCCGCGAACTAACGGCCGCCGCGGCCGAGGTTCCCGCATGAGCGCGCCAAGGCCCTTCGTCGTGGTTGCCTCGCGCGAACTGCGCTCGTACTTCGCGACCCCCTTGGCAGGGGTCTTCCTTGTCGTGTTTATCTTTCTCGCGGGAATCTTCTCTTTCTCACTCGGGGGCCTCTACGAGCGCGGCCAAGCGGACCTCCGCCCGTTTTTCCAGTTCGCGCCGTGGCTCTTCCTGTTCTTGGCGCCGGCTGTCTCGATGCGGCTCTGGGCGGAGGAACGAAGACTCGGGACGGTCGAGATCCTGACCACACTGCCCTTGCCGCTGTGGCAGGTGGTGCTTGGCAAGTTCCTCGCGGCGTGGGGATTCTGCGTCCTCGCGCTCGTGGCGACGGTGCCCCTGTGGGTCACGGTGTCGTGGCTGGGCGACCCCGATCATGGTGCGATCATCGCCGGCTATGCCGCAGCCGCCATGCTCTCGGGGGTGTACCTCGCGATCGGGTCGGTCATTTCGGCGTTCACGAAGAATCAAGTGATCGCATTCGTCGTGACGGCGGTCGCCTGCTTTCTCTCCCTGCTGTGCGGGTACCCGGTGGTTCTGGACTTCTTCAAGGGATGGCTCCCCGATGGCGTCGCTGATGCCATCGCTGGCGTGAGCATCCTCACGCACTACCAGAGCATGATGCGCGGCGTGATTGAACTCCGTGATGCCATCTACTTTGTGAGCGCGATCGTGGCGCTCGTGACGGCAACAGCGATCACCATCGACTGGCGCAAGGCCGCCTGACATGATGCGCATAAACCAGTCGCGCAGCGCCGTCCTCGCCCTCCTCGCCCTCCTTGGCGGGTGGATCGCGCTCAACTCGCTCGTCGCCGCGCTGCCTTCGTCCGCCCGGCTCGACTTGACCGAGGGATCCCTCTACACGCTCTCGCCCGGTGTCCGCAGCCTGCTCTCGTCGCTTGACGAGCCGGTGCGGATTGAGTTCTATTTCTCCGAGGACGCCGCGAAGGAAATCCCGCAGATTCGCAATCACGCCCTGCGCGTTCAGGAGTTTCTCGACGAACTCGCGCGCGCGTCGAACGGCAAGGTCATCACCGCGACAGTCGATCCGCGTCCATTCTCGGAAGCCGAAGATGCCGCCAAGGCCGCGGGCATTGTGCCCATCACTGTGGATGCCGCTGGGCGCCAAGCGATGCTCGGGCTTGTCGTCATCGGGCCGACCGATCGTCGCGAGGGCATCCCGTATCTCAATCCATCCGACGAGGCGTTCCTCGAGTACGACCTCGCGCGCGCCATCGTGAGCGTGAGCCGCGCGACGCACGCGAAGGTCGCGGTCGTCACGAGCCTCCCCATGGACGCTCGTTTCGACCCACAGTCGCAGCGCATGGCCGAGCCGTGGCAGGTGCTCGCGCAACTGCGGTCACTGTTCGATGTGGAGGTTGTTGCGCCCAGCGCCGAGAAGCTCCCAGAAAAGTTCGACGCGCTCATCGTCGCGCATCCCAAGGGAGTCTCCGAGCCGCTCCAGAAGTCGATCGATGCCTACGCCGTCGGAGGTGGACGACTGCTCCTGTTCCTTGATCCCTACTGCGAGTCGGACGCGTCAGCGGCGGGTCCCGGCGGATTCGGTGCCGGCGGCAGCATGAGTGACCTCGGCAAGCTTCCGGAGTCGTGGGGCATTATGTGGAATCCCGGAAGCGTCGTCGCCGACCGCAAGCATGCGCAGCGCGTGCGAGCGCGCACGGATTCGGGACTCGCGACGACAGAGTTTCCCGCATGGCTTCTCATGGACAAGGCGACGATCGCGCAGGGCGATCCCGCATTTGGGACCCTCGGGTCACTCGTGATGCTGTCGGCGGGAACGCTTGCGACGACCGACGGCTCGGGTCTCACGATGACGCCGCTCGTGACGACTTCGACCGACTCCATGCTCGTCGATGGCTCCAAGCTCGGCCCGTTCGCAGATCCTGCGGCGATGCTGCGCGAGTTCAAAGCTAGCGGTCAGGCCTACACGATCGCCGCGCGGTTCACCGGCCAAGTCAAGAGCGCGTTCGATGCGCCTGGAGCACCAGGAGCTTCGGCTTCGATCATCGTGGTCGCCGACGCAGATCTTCTTCGCAACGAGACATGGATCCAGGAAGAGAGACTCGGCTCACTGCGGCTGGGGTGGCGAACATTCGCCGATAATGGCGCGCTGATGCTCAACTCGGTGGAGCAGCTCTGCGGCGCGACGGCGCTCCTGTCGCTCCGCGGCCGTGGCGAGAGCCATCGACCCTTCACCGTCGTCGCGAACATCCAACGCGCCGCCGAAGATCGCTTCCGAGCGCGCGAGCAGGAATTGCAGACCCGCATCACCGCGGTGCAGCAACGCATCAACGAAGTCCAGACACAGAAGACCCCCGATCAGATGCTGATCCTCACGCCCGAACAGCAAACGCAGCTCGAAGCGGCTCAGAAGGAGATCGCCGAGGCGCGCAAGGAACTGCGTCAAGTGCAGTACAGCTTGCGCGAGGAGGTCGAGGCGCTTGGGCATCGGTTGATGCTTGCGAATGTGGTGGGGTGGCCGATTGTCGTCGCCATCGTCGCCATCGGACTCGGCATGCGCCGACGCGTTTTCTCCACACGGTCGCTGCCGCGACCACCCGCCGAGAGGGTGGCATCATGAACCAGCCACGGATGACTCGCATCGCCATCGGTGTCGCATTCGCGATCGTGATCATTGCCGTGGTCGTTCGCGCTCTGGGCCCAAACAAGGTCGACACAACGGGAATTGGTGACGCCTTCGTGAACCTCGCGCCCGTGGCGTCGAAGGTCAACCGCATCGAAGTGGACAGCGGGACCGGCCTGTCGACGGCGCAGCGGACCGATGGCGCGTGGACGGTGACCACGCGCGAGGGATTCCCCGCCGAAGAGGAGGCGTTGCAAGGGCTCGTGCGCTCGCTCATTGCGCTCAAAAAGTCCCAGCGGATGACGGCGATGCCTGAGCGGCACGCGGAACTCGGTCTCGCGTGGCCTGATCCGAAGAACGAGACAAGACTCGTGCGCATCTACGCCGAGGGAAGCGATGCGCCAGCCACGGAGGTGCTCGTTGGCCGTTCGGTGACGTCGCCACCGGGGGTGTTTGTGCGAACCCCCAACGACAATCAGGCTTGGCGATGCACGGGAACGATCCCTCCGCAACAGCTCCCCGCGGCGTGGCTCGATAGTCCCATCTCCGAGATTGCCGCCGATGATCTAAAGTCGGTTGAGTGCTTGGGCGCCGTGATGACGAAGGAGAACGGTCAATGGCAGTGCAAGTTGCCTGACGGCTCGACGCACCCGAGGGATTCGGCGATGCGGTCGACGCTGCCATACTTGCTCTCGGGGTTTGCACCCGACGATGTCCGAAAGGAAACCGACGCCGACCTTGCGCACGAGGGGCAGGTCGTGGCGGCCATTCGGCTCGACGACCAACACACCGTCGAGGCCCGCATCTGGATGGAAGGCGACGACATCTGGCTCAGGTTCGCGCCCGGAGAGTGTGGCGAGAGTGTGATCTCGGAAAAACTGGCGCAGTACTCACCGAGATGGCAGGGCTGGGTGTTCAAGGTCCCCTCCTGGAAGGCCGGCCAGTACAAGGGTCTCTTTGAAGATGCTGCGCCGGAAGCGGGCCACGACGGGGCACCCCCGGATCACGCGCCGCCGATGGCGCCACCGTTTCCTGCGCCAGCGCCCTGACTAGCGGATGGTGGGCCAATCTGCGAACATCCGCGGCATGGCCGCACGCTCATCATCACCCGTGACCTCCGAGGCGATACCTCCCACACCAAGCCGAATCTACGAAGGCGACGGTGATCGACTCGTCGAGGTTCCTGCTGCGGGTCCCAAGGTGACGATCCTCCCCGCGGGTGATCCGCGCACGGCGAACGCGCGGCGGCAGATCCGCATCATGTGGGGGCAGCACCTCCTCGACGACATTCTCGCGGGCAAGTACCGCACGCTCATCTGCGCGGTCAACGACACCGACAACACGCATGGGATCCTCGGCGAGATTCTCAAGCTGGTGCCCACGAGCCAGTGGACGCTGGCGTCGGCCACGAGTTACGCGAGAGTCTTCCGTTCAGCGGTGCCGCTGCACGCAAAGGAGGACCGAGAGCCGTATGTGCTCAAGTTCGACCTCGACCGGGTCCTCGTACTCGCGCTGCTGCGACCGACCGGTCGTGATCACCTGAATCTCGAAGATCTGTACCGCGGATTTCGCACGGTGTCGCAAATGCTCGACGGCCGCGCGGACCGACGCGGTGCGGCAACGATTTCGTTCCTCGGTGCCAAGAGCAACAAGTTGCGCGACCACTCGGGCGATGAGCCAAGTTGCGAGGCGGTGTTGAAGGCGATGTACGACGGGGGATACGACGGGGACTTTTATCCACCGGTGTCAGCGTGGGACGCGCCGCGCACGGGGGTGTTCGCGCGGTATCCCTTCCCTGAGGGGGTCGATCGAATGCGCGAAGGCAGTAGCTGAGGGCGCGGGTCGCCTCGTCAGCGAAGCACCCCGCGGCACGCGAGCGCCAGCAACGCGCCGCGCATGGCGGTGAATCCGCCCAGCGACAGTCCGAACGCGTCGACGAACGGACCTTCGAGCGGCACCCACATGAGCAGGAATGCTCCGGCGCCCGCAAGCCCTACCCAGGATGGACTCGCACGAGACGGGCGCGCGATGGCAAGCGCAGCGCCGCTGACACTCGCCACACCCAGCGGAATCAGGAGCGGATGAACCGCGCCTGGAGCGAAGGCGAGAGCCACGAGCGTCACCGCGGCGGCGACTCCCCATGCCCCGAGCGAGTCATCCCAGGCGACGACCAGCTCATCGCGCCGATGCCGACGACGACGCGAGATCCACGAGACTGGCATCGTCACGCAGGCGAAGCCAACGGCGACGAGTGCGAGGTCGCCGGCCCAGAGGCCGTCTGGCCACGGCCAATGGGATGGGTGCGCCGTACGAATCGCAATGGTGAGAAGACCTCCAGCAATCACCGACGCCATGAGTCCCGTCGTGGACATCCACGCCACCAAGATGGTCCCGCCCAGGGTCGCCATGCCCTCGGCACGCAACCGGACGAGCGCGGTGACGAGGAGAGCGACACATGCGCTGAGCGCAGTCCACGACACCCACGATGGCCACCAGAAGATCGCGATGGAGTAAAAGTCGAACCACACCGCGGAGTCCGCGCACGATGGCTGGGGATCGTGGGCGAAGGCAGCGAGCGCGCGCACGAGCGCGAGCGCGTCGGTCCCCATCTGCGCGAGCGTGCGTGGATCCACGCGCTCGACCGTGTCGTTGGCCGTGTGATAGTTGTGCGGGCTACCGATGAAGGCAAGGTTGAATCCGGGAGCGCCCGCCATGCGAAACACCGTGAAGTCGGTGCCGTTTGGCATGTGCTGATACGCCTCGGACGCCAGGCTCGTGGCGCGCGAACTGATGTCTGAACCGGCGAGTATGGCCGCGTGCCACGACCCGTGGGCGCCGGTCTCGAAGACATGCACCGGTCCGTCGCTCCCTCTGGCGTCGAGATTCACGACACCGACGACGCGTTTCCAGAGTGGGTTCTCCTTCGCAAACTCGCGCGCGCCGAGGAGGCCGAGCTCTTCGCCATCGCTCAGGAGAACGACCACCGGACACGCCGCGGGGGCGGCCTTCAAGGCGCGAAGGATTTCGAGCGCGCACGCAACGCCGACGGCGTTGTCGCCCGCGCCGGGTCCCATCGGGACGCCGTCGTAGTGCGCATTGAGGAGGACAAGCGGTCCATCAGTCGATCCGCGCGCGTCGGGGACTACCACAAACAGGTTGTGCATCTCGACCGCGGTGCGCTTCCATCCGCGCGCCATGAAGCGCTGAGAGTCGAACGCGACGCCGCGCCGCGCCGCCGCCTCGCGCAGTCGCGTGATCGCCGACTCGTGACCGATCGACCCTGGGTCGCGCGGTGCCCCGTCACCGACGAAGGCCACGAGACTTTGCCACGCCTCGGGGCCATCGAATGAGCCAGGCGCATTCGGGCTCGCACACTCCGGAGGCCCGTGCCGGACCCATGCCACCGCCACGATGACGGCGAAGAGAGCAATCAGCGCAAGGCGCGCACTCGTCCGCGTTGGGACGGTCCCAATCATGCGCGCGCCGACACCCCGTGGCTCACACCAGTGAGCCGCGTGTGTCGCTGCAGGTACTTGAGCACAGTGGTCATGAATGACGCATGGGACCAAGTGAGCGGACTCACCGAGATGTGCGCGCCCGAGTAGGGGTCGTACTGTTCCGCAAGGACCCCGGACTTCTGAGCCCGTTCACACGCCCAGTTGAGCATCGACTTGGCCTCCTCGAGTTCCTCGAGCGTGTGCGACTTCTCGATGATCCACTGCGCGTACCAGAGCGTCGATATCACCCACGGATTTCCAGGGACACGGGCCGTGTCGTGGCGCTCGATCTGGTGGTAGGGATCGCGCTCATACCGCGCGAGGCCACCAATGGCCGTGTCAATGCGCAGCCTGTCACGCATGGCGGTCATGTGCGCCATCACTCGTGGATCATTGGCCTCGAGCGCGCCGAAGGCGAAGAGCCCGCACGCGCTCGCGTCGAGGGTGAAGTCGAGTTCGTACCCGCCTGCACCATCGGGCTTCGCCATTCGGGCAAAGAGGTTGCGCTCGGGACTCCACATCAGGCGCCCCATCGCCTCGCGCATGACGGTCGCGCCCTGCTCAAAGTCGGCCGCTCGATCGAGCGCGCCCACCTCGTGGGCGAAGTCTGCCGCGGCGTCGAGCGCGCCGATCGTCGCGGCGACCGTGAAGAGGTGGATCCCGTGTCGCTCTTCCCAGAGGTCCCACGAGGGCAGCGGCAGGCCATGTTGGTCGCGGTGTCGCAGCAACCAGTTCGCCGGCTCGATCACGAGCGGCGTGTAGAGGTCACGCACGAACTCCACATCGCGGAAGATGCAGAAGTGACGCCGCAGCGCCCACAGGACAAGGGCCGTCTCGTCCTGCTGGATGGGCAGCGAGCGCTTGCCGTCCATCACCCACGGGTGCCAGCTCGACGCGAGCGTTCCAGTCGGGTTGTACTTGTGGAGGAAATAGCCGTGCTCCTGCACCACCTTGGCCGCGAACCGGAAGAACGCCTGCGAGAGTTCGCCCTGACCGGCCATCGCGAGCGCGTACGAGACGAGCGCACCGTCGCGCGGCCACATGTAGGAGTAGGTGTCGCCCGCGTAGCGCGTAATGTCGTAGTCGTTCGCCGCGATGATCGCGCCGCCGCTGTCGATCTGCGTCCGCACGATGAGTTGGCTGCGCATCCACAGGTCGCGCACGGCGCGCGGAAGTGGAGTGAAGTCGATCCCCTCCTTCGTGGCCCAGAGCCGCCAGTAGGCCTCCGTGCGAAGGAGCATGCGCTGAGGCGTCTTCGTGCGCACCTTGTCATCAAGGCCCTTCACCTCGGCGTAGTTGCGCCCCGCGCAGATCCAGTAGACGACCTCCGCGCTCCCCGCGGGATTGAGCGTCAGGGAGAATCCGACCGTTGAGTCGACCGATCCCTGCGCGATCGCATTCCGCGAGAGGAGACCATCTTCAGCATCGCGCCAAGTTCCTTCGGCGTCGCGGATGCGCTTCTGCCCGGTGGACCAGGTGTCGATCCCGTGACTGCGCGCCCCGAAGCCATTGAAGAGGAAGTAGGTGTTGTCCTTGTAGTGGACGAGGCCGCCGGTCTGCGGGTCGTAGTTGACCGTATCGCCAATGGCGCTCTCCCCGATGGAGAGATCCTGGTGGAAGAACAACCGCACATCGCGGGCGCGAAGGGCGAGATCCGTCACGCGCACGCTGCGGAAGTAGACCGGGCTCCAGTAGTCGACGGCGTCTCGGCAGATGAGCTCGATCCCGAGGCGTTCGTGGCGCAGGCGAACATGTGTCACAAGCGAGTCTTCGACATAGCGCAGTTCCCGCTCCCAACCGGGCGACTCGATCCATGCGAATTGTCCGTCGACCCAGGCGCCAAAGCGTTGGAGGTGACCGCAGGTGTGGTTTGGCATTCCCACATTGGGCCAGTAGAGATCGCGGACTCGATAGAGGTCGTCGAACGCCACCAACATCTGACCATTGCCGACGGGGAGGTCGCGCGGCATGGCGGCCTGACTAGCCGTTGAAACGGCCGAGGACGATCGATGTGTTGTGTCCACCGAAGCCGAACGAGTTGTTGATCGCGACCTGCACCTTGCGCTCTTGCGCGTGATTGGCGACGAAGTCGAGATCGAACCCCTCGTCGGGGTTGTCAAGGTTGATTGTCGGTGGCAGGACGCCGCGCTCGATGGCCAACACCGTCGCGACCGTCTCGATGCCCCCCGCGGCGCCGAGTGCGTGCCCTGTGACGGACTTCGTTGAGCTCATGGCGAGCTTTCTGGCGTGGGCACCGAACAGGTTCTTGACGGCTGCCACCTCAGCGGAGTCGCCCAGCGGCGTGCTGGTGCCGTGCGCATTGATGTAGTCCACCGAGCTCGGTGGAAGCTGTGCATCATCGAGCGCGTTCGCCATGGCTCGCTGCGCGCCGGCACCCTTGTCATCGGGTGCGGCGATGTGGAAGGCATCGCCCGACGATCCATACCCGAGAACTTCGGCGTAGATGTGTGCGCCGCGTCGCCTTGCGTGATCCAGATCTTCGAGAACCACCACCGCGGATCCCTCGGAGAGCACGAAGCCGTCGCGGTCCTTGTCGAATGGCCTCGACGCAAGTTTCGGCGCATCATTGCGAGTCGAGAGGGCCTTCATGGAGGCGAACGAACCGATGCACAGTGGAGTGACCGCCGCCTCTGCACCGCCGGCGACCATGAGGTCCGCATCGCCGCGCTGGATGAGTTGGAACGCCGTGCCGATCGCGTGTGACCCCGACGCGCACGCGGTCGCGCAGGAAATGTTCGTCCCCTTCAGGTTGAGCCGGATCGAGACTTGCCCAGCGGCCGCATTGCCCATGAGTCTCGGTACGGTGAACGGGCTGATCTTCTTGCATCCGGCTTGCAGCATGGACCGAATGCCCATCTCGATGGTGCCGATGCCGCCGATTCCTGAGCCAAGCGCGACGCCCCGTCGATACGCATCGCCCGACGCGAAGTCGAATCCGCAGTCGCGCGACGCTTCGAGCGACGCCCCCAAGCCAAGCAGAGCGAACCGATCGAACCTCCGCGCCTCACGCGCGTCAGTCACCGTTGAAAAGTCGAAATCCCGCACTTCACCTGCGAATCGCACTCCCCAGTCAGCATTCGCATCAAAGAGCGTGATGGTGTCGATCCCAGATCGACCATGGACAAGGTTGTCCCAGAGTGAGGCAACGCTGTTTCCGGCGGACGCGATCGCGCCCAAACCCGTCACAACAACCCTTCGAAGAGTGAGTGTCCGCACCGAGCGCCTGAGTTGCTGTCAGCTGGCCGTCTTCGCGGCGTCGCCCTTGGGCCCGGAGCCAAAATTCGACTTGATGTAGTCGATGGCAGCGCCAACGGTATTGATCTTTTCGCCCTGCTCGTCTGGAATGGAGGTGCCAAACTGGTCCTCGAACTCCATCACGAGTTCGACGATGTCGAGGCTGTCGGCGTTGAGGTCGGTGGCGAAGCTCGTCTCGCGCTTGATTTCGGTCTTATCGACCCCCATCTGCTCGGCAACGATGGCGATCACCTTGGATTCAATCTCGGCTTCAGTCACTGGTTAGCTCCTCAATGGGCCTTGGATCGAGTGGGATTCGGACGGGAAACAATCGGCGATCGCCGTCGCGGGAGTATAGCGAATCCTCGCCCTTGAGTTGGACGCGGGGAGAACGAGGTGATGCGTGAGCGCGCAAGAACGCAAGAGTTATGATCCCGCACCCTCAGAAGGAGTCTGCTATCGAGAAGCGAGTCGCCATCGTCACCGGGGCTAGTCGTGGAATCGGGCGCGCCGTCGCAATGCGACTCGCGCGCGATGGCCGGCATGTTGTCGGCATCGCGCGCAACGAGGAGCAACTCGCTGCGCTCGCCGCGACGATTTCGGCAGCCGGCGGCAGCATCGAGACGGCTGTGTGCGATGTCGGCGATGGTGCGGCACTTGCCGCCGCCATCGAGACCGTCGCCGAGCGGCACGGGCGACTCGACATCATTGTGAACAACGCGGGGATCACGCGCGACGGCCTCATCCTGCGGATGAGCGACGAGGACTTCGATGATGTCATCCGTGTCAATCTCAGGAGCGCATTCGTCGCGTGCCGCTCTGCGGCGCGCCCCATGATGCGTGGTCGCTTCGGTCGCATCGTCAATGTCGGCTCGGTCTCAGGGATCACGGGGAATCCGGGTCAGGCCAACTATTCCGCCGCGAAAGCTGGCCTGATCGGGCTGACAAAGTCGGTGGCGAAGGAGCTCGGCGGGAAGGGCATCACGGCCAATCTGATCGCCCCCGGTTTCATCGAGTCGGACATGACGAGTGTGCTGCCCACGGCGCTGAAGGAGAGCGTGCTCCCCGCGATCGCGGTGCGCAAGTTCGGCGTCGGCGACGACATCGCGGCCGCCGCCGCGTACCTGACCTCCGACGAAGCCGGCTATGTCACCGGACATGTCCTGCAAGTGGACGGCGGACTCGGGATGTAAGTGCGACCGAGGCTCAGCGCCCCGGAGATGGACCGACTGGACCGCGTTCGGGCGGACCGGTCGGGCGCTTGCGCATAGGCGCACCGCCGCCACCTGCTCCACCGCCTCCGCCTTCGTCGGCGGGGGGAGTCGGCGCGGCATCGTCGCTTTCGGCAAGTTGCACATTCTCCTGAGGGATTTCGACTTCCTCGTCAGGGAGATTGGCGTACTTCTCGAAGAGGCCGTTGACATACTTCTTCCACGCCTCGATCCAGTTTTCGCCGCTCAGGTGATCCAAGATGTCAGGCGGACCCGCAAATGCCGTGAATGTGGCGGCGTTGGCCTCGTTGAGCGTGACATCCCAAAGGAGGGGTTGCTCCTCTGAGGCGCCGAGCGTGAGCACGCCGAGGGTCGAGAATCCTTCTCCATCGTTGGCGCACTGCACTTCGATCCGTTCGATCTTCGTCGTCGCGTTCGCCCAGTGTCCAGACTTTTGGATCCCGTCGAGAACGCGCTTGTCTGCCGTGCCCATCTGCGACGATGCGTACGGCGCGTCGCCCTTGGCGAAGGCGTTCCAGAAGAGGAGGACCGCAACTCGTTCCTCGGTTGTCTCCGGGGCGCGCTCCTCAGGGAGTTCGACCTTGGGGTCGATGTTGAGTTCCTTCATGAGCTCCGCGATCGACTTGACGGTCGGCTCCGGTGGCGGCGGGGGAGGCGGCGGTGGAGCGGGGACAACAACGACTGGAGGCGGGGCATCTTCTTCGCAGCCCGTCGAGAGGCAGACGGTGCCAACGGCGAGCGCCACCGTGCATCCGATACGCAACGAGATTTGTTCAGGCAGGCGTGTCCGGCTTGTCATGGCTTGTCACCTCAATACTCTTGTCGATCCGGCGCATCAGACCCTTGAGCACGCTTCCAGGAGCTAGCTCGCGGAAGGAGGGCCGCACGGGGCAACCTTGGAGCGACGCACCAAGCGCCGCCATGCTCTGGCTCCATCTTACGGGGCTGACGATCTGCTGCACCAGAAGTTTCCGGAGCGTGACGGGGTCGTTGCGCAGGTGCGGTGCGGCAGTGACATTGCTCCAGACATCCATCGAAAGGGGAGAAAACGCCACGGCATCAAGTGCGGTCGCCATTCGCAGCGCCGCGGGTTCCATGAGCGGTGAGTGAAATGCGCCCGCGACTTGGAGTCGTGTGGCCCGGCACCCAACGGTTGCCGCGGCCTCAAGCGCGCGGTCGCATGCTGCCGCATGGCCCGATAGAACGATTTGGCCCGGAGCATTGAAATTGGCGCAGACGAGGACCTCGCCCTGTGATGCGGTGTCGCACACCTGCTGCGCTTTGGCCTCGTCAGCACCGATCAGGGCGACCATGCCGCCGCGGCTCGCCTCCGCGGCCTCCTGCATGAACTGGCCGCGCAACGCCACGAGCCGCACGCCGTCCTCGAACGAGAACGCGCCTGCGATGTGAAGCGCGGTGTACTCGCCAAGCGAGAGTCCAGCGCAGCAGTCGATGGCGCCAATGACGCCCCTGGCCTTCATCGCTTCGAGCGAAGCGACCGCGCATGCGTAGAGCGCGGGTTGGCTGACATCGGTGCGGTTCACGGTCTCGGCCGCGCCGCCGAAGCAGATCGACGAGAGCGTGCCGCCCACGCGCGAGAGATCGATGGCGGCGTCAGCCGCAGCGAACACCCGCGCGGCCTCGGGACTCGCGGCGTGCCACGCCGCACCCATCCCGGATGCTTGCGCTCCCTGTCCGGGGCAGAGGACGATCGCGTTGGCTGTCATTGAACTCTCCTAGGCGCGCCACACACCACTGGCCCATGTGAGGCCGCCGCCGAAGGCCACCATCATGAACGGCCGTTCCTTCTCGATCTTCCCGGCACGCCAAAGTTCGTCGAGGCACAGGCCCACGCTCCCGCCTGAACTATTCCCGAAGCGGTCGATGTTGATGTGGACCTTGTCGTGTTCGAGCCCGAGTTTTTCGCGTGCGGCCTCGATGATGCGCGCATTTGACTGGTGGCAGATGACTTGGCCGATGGTCTCGTTGGTGAGCCCGGTCTTCGTGAGCGCGTCTTCCATCACCTCGCGGAACTTGCTGACGGCGAAGCGGAACACCGCCTTCCCGTCCATTCGGAGGCATCCGAGCTTGGTGGTGTCATCTTGATCGGCTGGTGGAACCTCCTGCGGTCGCCTGGGGATGTAGAGCGACTGCCACTGCCGTCCGTCGCCGCCGAGCGCTTGGTACACGCACCCGTAGCGCGGATCGTCGTCACGCCGCAGAATCGCAGCCCCTGCAGCATCACCGAAGAGGATGCAGGTGCGGCGGTCGTCCCAGTCGACGATGGAACTCATCGCATCCGCGCCAATCACGCCAACTGTCTTCGCGCGGCCGCAGCGAATCATCGTGTCAGCAATCGTCATGGAGTAGACGAATCCGCAGCAGGCTGCGTTGACATCGAACGCGGCAGCGGGAGCGGCTCCCACAGCCGCGCTGACCCGTGCGGCCACCGATGGGCATGCCATCTCGCCCGTCACGGTGCCGACGATGACGAGATCGAGGTCGGAGCCCTTGACCCCGGCCGCGTCAAGTGCACGACCGAGCGCATCACGCGCCATCGTGAATGTGCCTTCGTGTTCCAGATTGCAGATCCGCCGCTCGCGGATTCCCGTGCGCTGCTCGATCCACTCGTCACTCGTATCGATCTTCGCGGCGAGTTCATCATTGGTGACGACCCGTTGCGGCACACATGAGCCGGTGCCGACGATCCGCGCGCCGAACCCGTGGGCGGTGGCGCTCATGCGACGAGATGGCTCGCCGCCGCCAACCGTTGCACGATCGTCTCGTTCACCCCGAGGTCGATGAAGTTGTGCGCCCGGAAGATCGCGTTCATGATTGTGCGCGAGACGCTCGACCCGTGCGAGATGAGGCAGACACCGTTGACCCCAAGCAGCGGCGCTCCGCCGTACTCGTGGTAGTCGTACTTGGAGTAGATGCTCTTCACCACCGGCTCAAGGCGCGACGCCAGGCTCGGGTCGATGGCGAACACTTCCTTGGCGAGTGCCTTGAAGATCCCTGCGGAAAGCCCCTCGGCGAGCTTGAGCATCACATTTCCCACGATGCCGTCTGTAATCACCACATCGGCCTCGCCGTTGAAGACCCCGCGCCCCTCAACAAAGCCGGTGAAGTTGATCGAGTCGGTCGCGCGCAGGAGATCGCGTGCATCGCGCACTTCCTGAGTGCCCTTCTGCTCCTCGCCGCCGACATTCATGATGGCGACACGCGGATTCTTGACCCCGAGCACCTTGCTCGCATAGACGCATCCCATCACACCGTACTGCGCGAGGTGCGCCGCCTTGGGTTCGATGTTGGCGCCGACATCGATGAGCACGATCGGCCCGGCGAAGGTCGGCACGGTGACAGCAATGCCGGGTCGGATGACGCCGTCAAGTCGTCGCATGTGAAGCTGCGCTGCGGCGACACAGGCACCAGTATTGCCCGCGGAAATCACCGCGTCGAGTCGCCCTTCGCTCTTGGGGGAGGCCATCCGACCCATCTGCACGATGGATGAGTCCTTCTTCGTGCGCACGGCTTCGACCGGCGACTCGTCCATCCCGATGACTTCGGTGGTGCCGACTACCTCAAGCTTCGAGGTATCGCCGCCGCGCTCGGCGATCGCCTCGCGAATGAGCGACTCGTCACCCACGAGGACGAGTCTGTCGTCGACCCCTAGCTTTGGCAGAGCGGCAAAGCACCCCTTGAGAATCTCGTCGGGGGCGTTATCGCCACCCATCACATCGATGCCGATTCGCATCGTTCAGGCTCTCAGCCGGTTGACTGCGAGAACCCCTTGAGCTGGAGCCCGGGTCGGACATAGCCGCACGCCGAGCAGGCGCAATGCGGACGCTTTGCAGCGCCGCAGTTGGGGCAGAGGACGGTCTGGGTGGCGCGGAGCGCCTGATGGTTGCGACGACGGCGGGTGCGCCCAGGGGAGGTTCGGAATACTGGATTCATGTCTGGAGGTCCTCAATCGCCCGAACTGGGCAGGGGAAAGAGTCTACCGATCGACCATCATCTGTCAAGGAACGCGACACCCGAGTTGCCTTTGCGGCGTGGGTTCGGTATCGTCACCGACCCGACTCAGGGTCCACACGAAATGCCGACCATCAATCAACTCGTTCGCAAGCCGCGCCGCGACCCTGCTACCAAGAGCAAGGTCACCGACCTGGCCGCATGTCCGCAGCGCCGTGGCGTCTGCCTCCAAGTGAAGACCGTCACCCCGAAGAAGCCCAACTCGGCGCTGCGCAAGGTGGCACGAGTTCGCCTCTCGAACGGGCGTGAAGTCACCGCATACATCGGCGGCGAAGGGCACAACCTGCAGGAGCACTCGATCGTGCTTGTGCGCGGTGGCCGCGTCCGCGATCTTCCCGGCGTCCGCTACCACGTGGTGCGCGGCACCCTCGACTGCCTCGGCGTCGATGGCCGCAAGAAGGGCCGCTCGCTCTACGGCGTCAAGCGAAAGGCCGTGGCCGCCAAGAAGAAGTGATCTACATCCGCGCGCGCGGGATGTTCCCGTGCGCTAGGCAGTAATCGAGCCGCGCCACTCCGGAGCTCCAGTCTCCATGCGACTCGGTGAACAAATCGTGCGCCAGCACGCGAGCCCCCAAGGAGTCATCCATGCCCAAGCAATTCACCGCCAGCGAATCGCAACTCAAGCCTGATCCCCGCTATCAGGACATCATGGTTGCGAAGTTCATCAACTGCATCATGTACGGGGGGAAGAAGGCCACGGCGCAGCGCGTCGTCTATGACGCCTTCGACATGATCCAGAACCGTCTCGACAAGGAGAAGTCAGAGACGCTTCCGAAGACCGCAATCGAGCTCTTCCACAAGGCGTGCGACAATGTTCGACCATCCGTGGAAGTGCGATCCAAGCGCGTCGGTGGCGCCAATTACCAGGTGCCGATGCCGCTCAACAAGCGTCGCGCGCAGCGGCTGACTTTCCGCTGGATCCTCGAGGCCGTTCGTGGCGAGAAGGGCAAGCCCGTCGCGCTGCGACTGGCGAAGGAGCTCTTCGAGGCGGCGAAGAACGAGGGCAAGGCTGTGACCACCCGCGAGAACCCGCACAAGATCGCCGACGCCAACAAGGCGTTCGCCCACTTCGCGTGGTAAGCCAACTCGTGTGAGCGGCGAGATCCCGCGCTTCCATCGGCAGATGATCCTCCCTGGGTTTTCTGAGGAGGCGCAGGTCCGGCTTCGGCGCTCTCATGCTGTCGTCGTGGGCTGTGGGGCGCTCGGGGGCGCGAGCATTGACCTCCTTGTGCGTGCGGGCGTCGGGCGGCTGACGCTCATTGATCGCGATGTTGTCGAAGAATCGAATCTCCAGCGGCAGTCACTCTTCGTTGATGATGACGCTCGTCGTTCGGTGCCCAAGGCGGAGGCGGCCGCGCGTCGTGTGCGGGCGATCGATCCCGCGTGCGAAGTGCGTGGATGGGTTGATGACTTCCGGTCTGAGAACGCGCGTTCGTATGCAGAGGGGGCGTCGATCCTCATCGATGGCCTCGACAACTTTGAGGGACGGTATCTCCTCAACGACCTCGCGCTCGAGATGAGAATCCCCTATGTGTACGGCGCCGCTGTGGGATACGAAGGCTTGTGTTTCCCGGTCCTGCCGGGTGCGGGCCCGTGCCTTCGGTGTTTGTTTCCCGAGCCGCCCGCGCCAGGGAGCGCGCCGACTTGCGACCGCGCCGGCGTGTTCGGCCCCGCGATCGCGCTGGCAGCGGGCCACGCGATGTCGATCGCGATCCGCCTGCTTGCGGGTGTGCCCTGCGAAGCAGATCGTGCTCTCGTGGGCTTCGACCTCTCGGTCGGGACCTCGACGCGCATCGCACTCGGCGTGGGCGCTCGATCACCCGAATGCCCGGCGTGCGCCCTTGGGCGCAGGGACTTCCTCTGCGGTTCGCGCGCCACACGCACGGCAACGCTGTGCGGTCGGAACTCTGTGCAGGTACTGCCCAGCGGCTCAGGCGGCATCGACCTCGCGCTCCTGCAAACGAGGCTCACTCCGCACGGATCATTCACGATCGATGCGGGGCGCCTGCGCGGAGAGTTGAGCGGCGAGTCGACGCCTGACGGCGGTCGGTACGAGCTCACGATCTTCGCGGATGGTCGCGCCATCGTGCATGGATCAAGCGAGCCCGAGGCGGCGCTCAGGATCTACGCGAGATACATCGGCCACTGAGAGCAGGACGCACCCAAGCGGTACGCTTGTGGGGTGACGCCGAGGCTCCTCGCGCAGGCCGCGTGCGCCGTGCTCGCCTTCGTGGCGGCCCGGCTCGCCGTGGCGCAGGGGACATCGGGGAACTTTGCCGATCCCATGACCGCGGCGGAAGTGTCTCAGTTGCTCGAGCGCAGCGGGGTGGACCCGCGCGCCCAGTGGACGGCGATCGAGGCGTTGCACACGAAGTACCTCGAGGAATGCGCACGACTTCGGGCCCAGGAAATCGAGAAGGTGCAGGAGCGCACACACGCGCTGTTCGAGGAAGTGAAGACGACGGGGGCCAACGCCGCTGAAGTCACCAAGTGGGTCCGCGCCTACCTCGCGGCGCGTCGCGCGGCCGCGGAACTTGACGCCCGCTTCTTCGCGGAGATCCGCACGCAGTTTCCCGAGGGCGATCGAAGCAGGGTGTCGCGTGCCGAGGCGATGCGCGATCGCGAGGCGTTGGCCACCGGGGTCGCCCGCGGGATCGCGTTGCCGAGCGTCATCGCCGATGTCGCCTCGATCCTTCGTGCCATGGACTCGCCAGCGCCGCCGACGACGAACCGTGCGATCATTGAAGTGGGCGAGGCGGCGCTCGGCGACTACGACCAGCGACAGACGCGGCTCCTGCGAGAGTTCGCGGATGCCGCCGCGAACAGCATGGCGCTGCTCGCGCGCGAGCTTGAGGGGATTCCGCAGCCAGATCCCGCCCAGGCCGACGATGACGCGTTGGACGCCTACACAAGTCGTACGAAGCAGGCGATGGTCGAGGCGTTCAAGGCGACGGTGCGTCCGGGGCGCTCACTCCGAGAGAGCAACTCGCGCGCTGCACGCACCGTGCGGGCGGCGCTGACCCAACACGATGCCGACTGGGCGCGGCGATTCAACCTCGCGTATCTCGCGCTCGCGTACCCATCCATTCGCGATCCGTCGGGGTTCGGAGTTGAAGCGTCTTCGTCGCGGTTGATTCGGCTGAAGTCACTCTCCGACGCGCAGCGCGAGGCGATTCGACAGGAATTCGCGATGTGGGAGGCCCTCGACACGAGGCTCATGGCCGAGCAGGTCAAGGTCGAGGATGCCTACGGCGATGCTTCCGGCGAGCAGGTCGGTGCGTACGACGAGGCGGCGCATGCGGTCTACTCGGCCAAGGTCGAAGAAATCCAGCATCGTCGCGATGAGGCGGCGGAGCAGGCGCTCGCCCGAATCGAGAATGCGGTCGGCCCCGACGCTCCGGCGCTCTTAGCGAAGGTCGGCACCCATGAGGAGTCCGACACATTCCTCGGAGAAGGAGAAGTGCCTCTGCGCACGGCGGGGCCGGCTCGAGCGGAGGGACCGGTTGCCTCGGACGACTCGGTGCCTACGGCAGCGCCAGCGGTCGTGCCGCGCCTTCCGAGTGCCGGCGAGAGCCTCTTCGGCGTTGCGCCGATGGGTCCCGAGTGGACCGATCGGATTGTCGGCGCGCTCGGGCTGACCGCCGCGCAGCGCGGGATCTTGGAAGCGCTGATGCGCGACTATGTCGAGGCATGGGCGCGCGAGGTCGCCCCAAAGGTGGAGGGGCTCCTCACGATCGCGCAAGTTCGGGCGCGGGTATCCGGAGCCGAGGCCGCAGAACATGGCGAGCCATTGAGCGAGGAGTCGATCACGGCGATGATGTCGTCCTCGCTCGGGGCGCGGCGCGAGAGGCGCGAGATCGAGTCGAGGTTTTTCGCGGACCTCGAAGCGGTCATTGATGGCCAGGAGCACCGGGCCACCATCGCGCTCCTCAAGTCCGCGCGGGTGGTCGGCGAGCGGACTCCAGAACTCGACTCAGTGTTCGATCGCCGCACCGGCGGCGAGGAGAACGCGAATGTCGCGCTCGCGCTCGTGTCGGTCAAGTTGTCGCCGAGGAGTTGCGCGAAAGTCGCAACGGCACTCGAGGGGCGGCTTGAGGCACTTGATCGGACGGCGCACGGCGTCGACTCGATCCTGACCAGTCTCTGGCGCGACCGCGCGGTCAACGAATTGATGGAGGCAAGCCTCGCGAAGCTCAACGATGCCACGATGTGGACACAGGCGCGTCGCGAGGCGACCAAGCGGACCGACGCCGTGATGGGTGCCGGCCTCGCCGCAGCGCAGGCCAAGGCGCGGGCACAGCGGGAGGCGCTCGATGCCGCCTTGGCTGTCCTCGACGAGTCGGAGCGGCGGGCGGTTGAGCGCGCGTACCTGCGCGATGCGTACTTTGCCGCGTACAGCGATGCCGAACCGGCGGCGGAGGCGCTCGAACGGGGGTTGGCGCTCGCAGATCTTCGCGAAGAACAGCGCACCGCGCTCAAGGTGGCTCGCGATGACTACACGAGGCAGCGCGAGGCCGCGATCGAGTCCATGGTGAAAATCATGCAGGCGGATGCAGCGGGACAGTCGGCCGGAGGGTCGACCTCGCAGGAGATCGTGGCACACATCGAAGACATGCAGCGGTACGCGTTCGCGCGCGATGCGGCGCGTGATCAACTCCAGATGCGGCTCAAGAGCACACTCGACGAGTCGCAGCAGCGCGCCGCCGGAGTGAGGTAGCACACGGCCCATGAGTGATCCGGTCGTGCTCGTCATGGATGAGGGAACAAGCAGCGCACGGACGCTCGCGGTTGGTGCCGATTGCCAGATCGCAGCAGTGGCACAGCGCGAATTCACCCAGCACATGCCCACGCCAGGATGGGTCGAACACGACCCGGAGGAAATCTGGTCGGTGCAGAAGGCCACGCTTCAAGAGGTCGTCGCGGGTCTCGGCGGACGGCCCGTCGCCGCGATCGGGATCACCAACCAGCGTGAGACGATCGTGCTGTGGGAACGCGCGACAGGAATCCCGCTGGCTCGCGCGATCGTTTGGCAGGATCGTCGCACGGCTTCCGCGATGGCCGCACTACGCGCGCGTGGGCTTGAGGACGCGATCATGGCGCGGACGGGGCTCACGCTCGATCCGTACTTCTCCGCGTCGAAACTCTCGTGGCTGCTCGACAGCCTGCCGGGGGCACGCGAGCGCGCGGGGCGCGGCGAACTCGCCGCAGGGACAATCGACTCGTGGCTCTTGTGGAAGCTCACAGGTGGCGCGGTGCACGCGACGGATGTTTCCAACGCGTCCCGCACGATGCTCATGAACCTCGACTCGCTGGAGTGGGATCCGTGGCTCCTCGAGGTGTTTCGAATCCCGCGCGAACTGCTACCCACCATCGTGGACACGAGTGGTGTCATCGCGCCAGTCGTCGAGGGTCTCGGGGGCGGCGCTCAGGTGGCCGCCCTTGTGGGTGACCAACAGGCGGCACTCTTCGGGCAGGGCGCGCACGAGGTCGGTGAGTACAAGGTCACTTACGGCACCGGTTGCTTTCTCCTACGCAACGCCGGAAGCGATCGGAAGCACGCGCCGCGCGGCGCGCTGACGACGGCCGCGTGGAGGCTGCGCGGCGAGCGCACCGTCTATGCGCACGAGGGGAGTGTCTTCATGGGCGGTGCGGCGATCCAGTGGTTGCGGGATGGACTTCGCATCATCCGCGGCGCGCCGGAAGTCAATGCGCTGGCCGGTTCGGTCACGGATTCGGCAGGAGTTGTCGTCGTGCCGGCGATGACGGGACTCGGGGCGCCTCACTGGGACCCCACCGCGCGTGGGGCGATCTTTGGGCTCACGCGTGGCTCGACGACGGCGCACATTGCGCGGGCGACGCTCGAGGGGATCGCGATGCAAGTCGTGGATGTCGTCGAGGCGATGGGTGGCGCGTCGTCGACGGCGATCCGCGTCGACGGCGGCGCCTGCGCGAGCGACTTGCTCATGCAGATCCAGGCGGATCTTCTCGGCGCGGTGATCGAACGACCGTGCGCGCTGGAGTCCACAGCGCTCGGCGCGGCGTACCTCGCGGGGATTGCCACGGGCGTGTGGCGAGACACCGAGAGCGTGCAGGGATTCAGGCGTGTCGACCGCCGCTTCGAGCCCACGCTCGGCGAGGCAGCGCGTTGCGCGGCGCGGGAGCGGTGGTCGAAGGCGCTCGAACGATCCAAGGGTTGGGATACGGCATCATGAACGGCTTGTTCACTCGAGCGTCAATGCTGGCAAGGACTGATGGGGCATCATTCGATGTGCTCGTTGTCGGAGGCGGGGCGACTGGCTTGGGTGTCGCCGTCGATGCGGCGTCGCGCGGGTACTCGACCTGCCTCGTCGAGGCCCACGATTTCGCCAAAGGCACTTCGAGTCGAAGCACGAAACTCGTGCACGGCGGGGTGCGCTACCTCGAGCAACTCGACCTCGGGCTCGTGACGGAGGCACTCCACGAGCGCGGGCGGATGCACGAGAACGCGCCGCACATCGTGCACGACCTGGCGTTCATCGTGCCGAGGTACACCTGGTGGGAGGGTCCGTTCTACGGCGCGGGGCTCAAGCTGTACGACTTCCTCGCGGGCAAGCGCAATCTTGCGCCGAGCCGCATGCTCTCCGTGGACGACACGATCGCGGCGATCCCAAATGTGGCGCGCGATGGACTGCTCGGCAGTATCGAGTACCACGATGGCCAGTTCGACGATGCCCGGATGGCGCTCGCACTCGCTCTGACCGCGGCCGAACATGGTGCCGTCGTTCTCAATCGCGCTCAGGTGACGGCACTCACTCGCAGTCCATCAGGTGCATTGACGGGCGCAACGGTGCGTGATACCGAGTCAGGCCGCGCGATCGAAATCACCGCACGCGTTGTTGTGAATGCCTGTGGGATCTTCGCCGACGAGGTGCGTGCGATGGACGATGCCGCCGCCACGGCCATCATTGAACCTGCGCAGGGGGTTCACCTTGTGCTGCCGCGCGAGTTTCAGCCCAGCGATCGCGCAATCATGGTGCCGCACACCGACGATGGCCGGGTGCTCTTCGTCATCCCGTGGCATGGTCGCGTGATGGTTGGGACGACGGACACGCCGATGCCGAAGTCGGCACTGGAGCCGCGCGCACTGCCCGACGAAGTCGAGTTCATTCTCCGCAATGCTTCGCGATATCTCGAGCGAGACCCCACGCGCGAACATGTGCTGTCGGTCTTCGCCGGCATGCGTCCGCTCGTCCATGAAGGCGGCATCGGCGGACCCACAAAGAAGATTTCAAGATCACACAAGGTCGTCGTGAGTCCTGGCGGGCTCGTCTCGATCGTCGGCGGCAAGTGGACGACCTATCGCCGCATGGCCGAAGACACGCTGACTCGGATCATTGAGGTTGGGGGGCTCGTCGATCGGCCGTGCGTCACCGAATCGTTGCGGATCAGCGGGTATCTCGCGCGAGAAGATTCGTCGATGCCGAAGGAAGACTGGGCAAGAGGGCACGGGTCGCGCGCGGCCGAAGTCAAGCGGGTGTGCGCCGAGCGTGCGTCGTGGGGGGGGCTCATGCATCCGCGACTGCCCTACCCATTGGGAATTGCGGCGTACTCCTCGCGCTTCGAGATGGCGCGCAGCGTGGAGGATGTGCTGGCACGCCGGACGCGCGCGCTGCTGCTTGACGCTCGCGCGGCGCGTGAGTGTGCGCCAAGGGTGGCCGAGGTCATGGCGGGCGAACTCGGATGGAGCGCTGCTCAGGCGCGCGCGAGCGCCGATGAGTTCGTCGCGCTTGCCGCGGGTTACCTCCTCGGCGCGGGGTGACTGCGGGGTTCATGTTGCTCGCGAGAGACGGCCTGCGGTGCCGCGTGAATCGGCGACCGCCTATCTTTCGCGCATGAGTGCTTCGGCCGCAATGTTGATGATCCTCGTCGCGACTTTGTTGGGGGTGTCGCCGCAAGACTCGCCGTTGACGCGCACTGTGGCGGAGGCGGACGCGCCCAAAGTCGAGATTCCGTGGCCGATGCAGATGGGCATCCGATCGATGCAGGTGCGGATGCGCCTTCCGGTGGTCGATCAGGTCGTGCTCGTCCCGGATGCGGCGACCTACCTCGACGAGATCTCGCGCTGGTCGTTGCGCGCACGGTGGCCCGTCCTCATCGAGGATGACTTTCTGGCGCCGATGTTCATTCGCGCGTTCGCTCCCGCGCGTGTTGTGAGACGCGACGCGGCGTCGGCGCTTCCCGCTGATCCCGAGGCGCGGCGCGCGGCGTTGCGGCGTGCGGTCGCTCGCGCGTGGACGGTGCCCGGGAGTGAAGTCCAACCAGAAACGCCCGCCCAGGCCTTCGCCGCCGTCAAGTTCGAGCCAACGGGTCTCGTGTTGACGAGCGTCGATGATCCGTCGTGGACCGCTGGGGTCGCGCTCGCCGCGGGGCACGGCCAGGCGCTCCTCTGGCTTGATGGCGACTACGGCAATCAGGACGCAACGCTTTCGTTGGAGCAGATGACGGCGCTCTCGAATGCCGTCGAGGACGCGGCCAAGGTGACGACGCTCCCGTACTCCTCACTGGGCGACACGATCGATGCGGTGACGATCGCTCGCACGGTCGCGGTCAAGGCTGTCGTGACCAACTCGACGAAGTGGTCGCCGCCGCGCGGCGCCCCTGTCAAGTCGGGCGAGCCGGTCGCGGTGACCGACGCGCTGTGCCGAAACGACGATGGGTTGCGCTGGGCCATCGCAGGATGGATCTTCGGCAGCGAGGCGCGCGGCGCATTCGTTGCGATGTCGAGTCTGTTCCTCTCACCCAAGAGCATCTGGGAGATTGACACCTACCCTGCGACAGGCGACTGGACGAAGTACGCCTTCACCGAAGCGACGCCGATGCTCGCGCAGGCCGGGTTCGCGGTCGAGCCGTTCACGCTGATGCAGGCCACTTCGGTGGCATGGGGCAACATGCTGATGGGCGGTTTTCCCAGCGATGTCCTCCTGATGAACACGAAGGGGAACATGGACTTCTTCGAGATGTTTCCGAGCGGCTTGTGCTATCCCGAGGATGTGGCGATCCCGAATCGTCCGATGGCGCTGCACCTCATCCATTCATGGAGTCTGACGAGCCCTGGGGCGCGCTCGACCGTCGGCGGTCGCTGGCTCGAGCACGGCGCGTACGCCTACGCGGGCAGCGTCTTCGAACCGTTCCTGCTCGCGTTCGTGCCGCCGGTCATCATGTCGCAGCGACTGGCGAACTATGTCCCGTTTCTTGTTGCCGCGCGATGGGGCGAAGGACCCAACGACGCCACCTGGCGAGTGACAACACTGGGCGACCCGCTCATGGTGACGATCCCGCCCGCGCAGCCGCTTCCACAGCGCGCGGCGGCGCCTCCCCTTGATGCGGCACGCCACGAGCGAGATGTGAAGGCGCTCGCACGGGAGGCGCTCGTGGCAGCAAAGTCATCAGGCGCGCCGGTAGATTTTGCGCGCGCTCTCGGCGACCTTGTGGTCTCGGGTGACGATGCGCTCGCGGTGCAAGTGTGGACGCTCGCGTCGCAGAAGGGGCCCGCGCACGCGAACGCATGCGCACGCGCCGCACTGGGTGCGCTCTTTCGGGCGCGCCGAGCCGAAGACTTCGTCGCTGCGTATCGCGCACTCGACACGCCAACCCCCATCGAGCAAGATCAACTCTGGCAACTATGGACGCCGCTCTTTGGTGGCTGCAAGGATGCGGCGCTCCTCTCGTGGTTCGCCGAACAGGCGCGGGCGGAGCGGCCGGCCGTCGACCTTGGTCGGCTCGCCCCCGAGATGGCACGCGTATCGGGGGCAGATGCCGCACGCGCGGCCGTTGCGCCATGGATCAATCGCACGCCCGACGGACCGCTGCGCACGAAGGTGCGAGAGGTCTACGGCGCGATTCGCTGAGGCTCTGAAGCCCCGGGCTTCTCACGAGCCTGCTGAAGCGCGGTGGTGCGGATCGCATCGGGGTCGAATCGCCACGGCGTTGGTGACTCAGGGTCGAACTCCCGTGCTCGCTCGGCGATTCCCGAAGCGATCGCGACGGCGCCGGCGAAGGTTGGGTGAAGTTCGTCCGACTGCACGAATCGACCCCACTTGGCGGGGTCCCATGTTTCGCCGGCGAGGACAATCCTCTCGCCGCGCTTGAGGGCCTGGTGGAGCGACGCGAGCGGAAAGAGCCGTGCTCCCGGGCGCGAGCCAACCCACTCCGCAATGCGCGCGTTGACCGTTGCGAGCGTTTCAGCGGTGGGCACCTGCGCCTTCGACAGCACCCTTCCGGTGGCGTCGCGCATGTTCGGAAGATCACCGACAACGACCGGAATGCCATCAGCGAGAACGCGATCGAGCTGCGCCAGTCCCGATTCGAGGTTGGCCACGCGCGCGGCCTCGTCGCGCATGGGTTCACCCGAGGCGTCGACGGTGCCATACACCCACCAGAAGAGGTAGTCGAGAGCGATCACCAGCGTTGGGTGGGCCTTGAGCGCGCGGTCAATCTCACCTCGTCCGACGGTGCCAGGACTCGCGAAGAAAAACCCGCTCGCGTAGTGGTGGATGACTGGAGCGCCCTCCGATTTGGGCGCCGCATGGCGCAGAATCTTCGCGAGATTCAAGTGCTCGGCCGCGCGGGGTGCTCCCTCGGGTCCGGGTGCTTCCTTGACGACGACGCCAAACCCGTCGGACGCGCTGGCACCGATGACAGCAACGCGGTCGTAGAGGTGACCCTTTTCCGTGTGGGGTGCCGCCGTTGGCTCGCCGGCGAAAGCGCCGAGCACGCACGCGAGCGAGGCAACCACTGCGATCGTGGTGCGAACCGTGGACATCCTTCCAAGATAGCGGAGACTCACGCCGCTCCGACGACGGCGGCGTCAACGCCCAGCGCTTTCGCCGTCAACGCGCCAATGTCTGCGGGGCTGCGCGCGACGAGCACGCCGCACGCTTCGAGCGCTTCGATCTTCGACTGCGCGGTGTCATCCTTGCCGGCGATGATCGCCCCAGCGTGGCCCATCCGCCGCCCCGGGGGTGCGGTTCTGCCGGCAATGAATGCGATGACAGGCTTGCGAGAATGGGCGCGAATCCACCGACCGGCGTCCACCTCCGCCGTCCCGCCGATCTCGCCGATCATCACGATTGCACTCGTCTCTGGGTCGGCCGCGAACATTTCCACGACGCCAATGAAGTCGAGGCCCTTGACCGGGTCGCCACCGATCCCGACACAGGTCGACTGCCCGATGCCGCGCGCCGAGCACTGCCAGACGGCCTCGTAGGTAAGCGTTCCCGAGCGGCTGACGATGCCGACAGCGTTCGTGCTCGGCGCGTCCACTCGGTGGATGTGGATGTAGCCGGGCATGATGCCGATCTTGCATCCTCCTTCGAAGACGCCGTCGCGCACACGGCGCCCCGGGGTGATCACGCCCGGACAGTTGGGGCCAATGAGGATTGTGCGCGGGTACCGGGCGAGAATCGCCTTCACTCGGATCATGTCTTGCACCGGAATCCCCTCGGTGATGGCGCAGATGGTGGAGATGCCAGCGTCGGCGGCCTCGATGATCGCATCGCCTGCATACGGCGGAGGGACGAAGATCATCGACGCCTCAGCGCCAGTTGCCTTCACAGCCTCGTGAACGGTCTCGAAGACCGGAAGTCCGTTCGAGTCGCGCTGGCCGCCCTTTCCTGGCGTTGTGCCGCCGACCATTTTTGTTCCGTACTCAAGGCACCCCTTGGTATGGAAGGCGCCCGCCGCGCCCGTGATGCCTTGGCAAATCACCCGAGTGGATCCGTCGATCAGGATGGACATGGGTCGAGAAGGATAACCGCGGAGGCCGCGGATCGTGTGTAATGGCCGAATGACCGCCGCGACCATTGCCAAGGGGCTGACCTACCGCGACTCGGGTGTGGATATCGACGCGGGCGACGAAGTCGTCGAACTCATCAAGCCTGTTCTTGCGCGCACCATGAGTCCGCGCGTGATGGGTCGCCACGGGGCGTTCGCCGCGCTCTTCCGACTCGACACGAACACCCGACTGTTCAAGCGCAACTACAAGAAGCCCGTGCTCGTGGCGTGCACTGACGGGGTGGGGACGAAGGTGCTCCTCGCGGCGCAGCGGCGCGTGTACGACACGGTTGGGATCGACTGCGTGGCGATGAATGTCAACGACCTCATCGTGCAGGGGGCAGAACCGCTCTTCTTCCTTGACTACCTCGGCCTCTCGCGCCTCAAGCCAAAAGAGACGGCGGCCATGATCGAGGGGGTGGCGCGCGGTTGCGAACTTGCCGGCTGCGCGCTCATCGGCGGCGAGTGCGCAGAGATGCCCGACATCTACAAGCCCGGCGACTTCGACATCGCCGGGTTCTGCGTGGGTGTCGTCGAACTCGGCGCGATCATCGATGGCTCGCGCGTGAAGAAGGGCGATCTCATCATCGGCCTCGCAAGTTCAGGGGTGCACTCCAACGGCTACTCGTTGGTCCGCCGGATCGTGAAGGACGCCAAGCTCGACCTCGGCCGCAAGTACGCGGGGCTCGGCGCGCGCAAACTGGGCGACATCCTGCTCGAACCCACACGCATCTATGCGAAGTCGATCGTGAGGCTCGTCGAGGCGACAGCGAAGTCGAAGGCAGTTTCTGGGATGGCGCACATCACCGGCGGGGGGCTCCCCGGGAATGTCTGCCGCTCCCTGCCGGAGAAACTCGACGCGCTGATTGACTCGTCCGCCTGGACACCGCCAGCGATCTTCCCGTTCCTCGCTTCGCACGGTCGCGTGTCACGCGAGGAGATGTTTCGCGTGTTCAACATGGGCATCGGATACACCGTGGTCGTCAGGCCCGAGCACGCGAAGACCGCGCTCAGGGTGCTCACGAACGCGGGCGAGCGCGCGGCCATCATCGGCTGCGTCGCCAAGGGGAGTGGGCAGGTCCAGATTCGCTGAACGGACTGTCGGCTGTCTCACGGATCCTGCCGTCGAGACTTCTTTTCGCCCTGGATGCGCTTGCCTTCGAGGCGTCGTTCGCGCGAGCCTCGTGTGGGTCGTGTCGTTCTGCGGACCTTCGGCGGCGTCGATGCGAGCAGCACGAGCGCGTGAAACCGTTCCATGCACGCCTCCTTGTTGGCGCGCTGCGACCGTTCTTCGCTGGCGGTGAACTGGAGCGCGGCGTCGGGATCACCCAATCCACCGATCAAGTGCGCGTGCGCCATGTCGGCGAGCCTCGCGCGCCCGGCGTCATGGAGTCCCTTGATCGCCGAGAGCGCGACTCGCAACTGCACGCGCGACTCGACCTTGTTCACATTCTGGCCGCCCGGACCGCCCGAGCGCGAGAAGGTGAACGAGAGGTCGCGTTCGACGACCCACGCGCGCGGACCAAGCGCAATCGCACCGGGAGGCCGTTGGATGATCGGTACGCTCACGGTGTGCATTTCACACGCAAAGCGAGTTGTCTGCTCGGGGTGCTGGCGGTGGTGCCCACCGCGCGGGCGCAAGTCGTTGAGGTGCCGCACGCGCCGCCGCAGGATCGAGTGTCCGTTGCTGACCTCGTGGCGCGTGGTGCGCCAGAGGCGCCAGAAATCACCTTCGCGCCGGACCTCTGGCTCGCTCGTGTGCGCGGCAACACCACCTACGGCGGCCCAACCTTCACCGTGGACAGCCAACTCGGACTCACGAACTACGAGGCGACCCTCAACGGTGAACTCTCGGTGGCGTGGGGGGGCTTCTATCGAGTGATGGCAACAGGCTGGTTCTTTTCGACGGCTGCGACCACGACCGCCACGCAAGCGGGCGCGTTCGGCGGCGCCACGATCAATCTCGGCGACCAGTCCTCGAGTCAGTTCAACGCCGCGGGTGCCGGCGGCGAGTTCGATGTGACGCTCTTTCAGCCCTTCGCCGACCAACAGTTCCCTTGGGCCGCGCGTGTTCCCAACGAGAAGAACACTGCCGACGACGGCGGCTACAAGACCGACCTTCGCATCAAGGCCATCGGGGCGCTGCGCTGGTACAGCGCGTCACTTGCGGTCACGGATCTCACCAACACGACGAGCGGATCGTGGTCGATGGGGGCGCTTATGCCCGGCCTGGGTGGAGGTGTCGAACTCGACATCGACCTGCTCGGGAAAGCGCCGTGGATCGACTCCATCTCGTTCGAGGCCTCGGGAGGCATCGGGTCAAACTTCGCGTACGAACAGTACTACCTGTTCATCCGGGCATCGCTCAATGTGAATCTCACTCCCACCGTCGCCGCGTCCTTCGGTTACCGCCTTGAGGACTTCAAGCTCGGCAATGGTTCGGCGGTCTTCGACGGCGGTGTGGAGGGATTGTTCATTGGAGCCGTCATCAAGTTCTAGGCGCAGTCAAGGTCGAGAGGTGCTGCGCGGACTCTGGGAGAGCGGCGCGAAGGCGGCACGCCGCGATCGTCACGGCCGGCTCGCGCGCGCGAAGCTCCGCCACGCCGTCATGACGCTCCTTCCAAACCAGATCAGTGGGGGCTCGCTGCTGCGACGGCACCTCGCCCACGCCCCAGTGTGTCGCAAGCTGGAAGTGTGGATTCCCGCGTGGCCTGCGCGCTTCGACGGTGTGCGCATCGGCCACCTGAGCGACCTCCATGTGGGGCACCTCATGCCTGCCGCGCGCGCACTTGAGGCGGTCGAGTTGCTGGCGCAATCCAAGCCGGATCTGCTCGCGTGCACTGGCGATGTCGTCGATCTCGAAGTGGCTGGGAGCGAACCCGTGTTTCGGGCGCTCGGTTCTCTGCGCGCGCCGATGGGCCGCTACTTCGTGCTTGGCAACCACGATCTCCTCGACAGCGCTCGCCGGGTGCTGCGCATGGCCCGTTCGAGTGGGTTATCCACGCTTCGTTCGGAAGCGGAAGTTATCAAGGGCGGTCTTCGCATCGGCGGGATTGACTGGGGACGCACGCTCGAGGACAACGCGCGCAGCGTTCGGACGCTCGTTCGTCGCTGCGCACCGCCGCACCTCTTGCTCGCGCACAATCCGAAGGCATTCAGAGAAGCGGTGCGCCACCGAGTTCCGCTGACGCTGGCCGGGCACACGCACGGCGCGCAGTTCTCGCTGATGCCAAAGTTCCGGCAGCGTTCACGCTCCGCGGAGTCGCGCGCACTCTTGGCGGGCCATTACCACGATGGCGAATCCCACCTGTTCGTCACAACCGGCGTCGGCGGATGGTTCCCGCTCCGGGTCAACTGCCCCGCGGAAGTCGTCATTGTGACGGTGCGGCGCGGGAACGCGCGTCAGCCGTAGTAGCGACCAAAGCGATTGGCGATGAAGTCATCGAAGGCGATGTCTTCCATGCGCACCAGACCCTTGCTCGGCGTCTTTCCCTGCGCAAAGAGATCGATCGCCGCACAGATGCCCGCCGCGGTGGTCACTTGGATCGCGGTCCAATGGTGTCCGCCGATGGACTGTGCGCGAACGCGCTTGGCGTACACGCGCTCGCAGAGCCGCCCGTCGAGCATGCCCGAAGCGCTCACAAAGATCACGACTTGGTCATCCATTGTTGATGGAATGGAACGCTCGAGCACCTCCTTGAGCTGCGCGCGGTGCTCCGAGAATCGGAGTTCGTGCAGGAGGAATCGCATGAGATCGCAGTGCCCAGGGAATCGAATCGTCTTGTAGTTGAGGTTGCGCACGCGGCCCTTGAGCGACTCGGCCAGCGTGCCGAGCCCCCCCGAGGTGTTGAACGCTTCGAACTCGACGCCGTCGATGACCAAGCGCTCGATGTGTTCGAGCGCCGGCACATTCACGAGCTGTCCGCCCACAACCGCATCACAGTCGTTGATGTACTCGTTGATCACTCCCTCGGTGGACCACGTCAGGTTGTACCCGAGGGCATTGGACGGGTGCATCGGGAGCGCGCCCACGCGCAAGCGGAGGTCGTCGATCCGGGCGAGTGGTTTCGCGAGATGGTTCGCCACAATCGTGATGAACCCCGGCGCGAGGCCACACTGCGGCAGGAATGCCGTGGGCGAGTCCTTGGCCAGCTCGACAACCTTGCGCGTGACATGCACATCCTCGGTCAGGTCGAAGTAGTGCGCGCCAGCCGTGCGTGCGCACGAAGCGATGGTCGGATTGCAGTGGTAGGGCGCGCAGGAGACGACTGCCCATGCGCCCTCCATGAACTTCGCGACGCGAGCGGGGTCCGCGAGATCCACCTGCTCGTGCGTGCCACCGTAGGTCGCCGCCGCCGCACGCGCGCCGCCGGCGTCAAGGTCGCCCACATGCACTTCGTAGTCGCCCGAAGTGCCCAAGAGGAAGCACACCATCCGTCCGATCTTTCCGCCGCCGAGGATCAACACCTTTTTCACGAATGAACTCCTATTGTCGACTGCGTGTTACGCCGGGATCGTGGCCAGTTCCGCTTGGACTTCTTCCATCAGTCCGCTGACCGTCTCGTGGCCGAAGTCGAACGAGAGCCCAGCCGACGAGAAAAGTTCTGGCAGCGGCCGTGACCCGCCGAGCGAGAGAGCCTTCTTGTAGTTGGAAAGCGCGGACTTGGGATCTCGGCGCGCTTGGCGCCACATCTGGAGCGCTCCCAACTGCGCAATGCCATATTCGATGTAGTAGAAGGGGCTGCCAAAGAGGTGCAGTTGGCGCTGCCAGAGCGCGCCGAGTGCATCGGTGTGGCCGGAGTAATCCTCACCGCCGCCGAAGCGATGGTGGATCGAGACCCAGTGTGCGTCGCGCTCGGCTCGCGTGTGACCGGGGTTCGTGTAGACCCAGTGCTGAAAGCAGTCGATGGACGCGATCCAAGGCAGCAGCGTCGCGAGTCCTTCGAGGAGGTCCCGCCGAGCGCGCGCGCTCTGCTCGGGCGAGTAGAACTCGTCGAGCTGCGGGAAGGTCAGCAGCTCCATGCTCATCGAAGCCACCTCTGCGAATTCGATGGGACTGCCCCGATAGTGGAGCAGCGGATCATTCTTCGAGAGCAGCGAGTGGAACGCGTGGCCAGCCTCGTGCACCATCGTGATGAGATCGCGCTGGAGTCCGGCCGCGTTCATGAAGATGAACGGCGTGCGCGAGGCTTGCCGCTGATACTGATAGCCACCGGGCGCCTTGCCCTTGCGTGTTTCGAGGTCGAGGCAGTCGCCCGTGCGCATCGAGTCGAAGAGTGTGCCGAGTTCAGCGTCGAGCCGGTGGAAGACGCGAGAAGTCCGCTCGACGAGGTCGTCGGCGCCGACGAAGGGCCGCAGCGGCTCGCGACCTCGGATGTCGGTCTTGAGATCCCATGGCTTGAGCGGCGTGACGCCAAGCGCCTTGGCGCGGTGGGCGTGGAACTCACGCAGTAGTGGGACGCATGTGCGTTCGATGGCGTCGTGGAACTGCATGCAGTCGGCAGGTCGGTAGTCGAAGCGGTGCAATCGTTCGTGCTGGTAGTCACGGAAGTTCGTGAAGCCCGCGTTGAGGGCCATCGTGTGGCGCAACGCAATGAGCTTCTCGTAGATGCCGTTGATGGCATCTCGGTCGCGCAATCGCCTCGCGGCGACGACGCTCCACGCCCCCTCGCGCTGCGGGCGATCGGTCGACTCGAGGTACCGCGCCATCTGCGGCATCGTGTGTTCACGCCCCTCGAAGTCGACGGACATCGCCCCGCAAATCGCGCTGTACTCCTGCTCGAGCGTGGCAGCCTCGGTCTGGAGCGGCACATTCTCGGGCCGGAAGAGCCGCGCGTCCTGGCGAAGCGATCGGAGATAGGTGTCGTAGCGCGGCGAACGGAGTCCTGCCGCGTGAGGGGAGTCGACGATCGTGCGGTCCAGCGCGGCGCCGACGATCTTGAGTTTCGGCTCGACCTCCTTGACGAAGGCGAGGTACGCCGACTGCCGCGCTGGGTCGTCGGTGTGGCAGGTCATGCCGATGTAGAGATTGGCCTGCGCTTCTTCGGCTCGCGCGTCGAGCTCGCTGCGGTCGAGGATGAGCCGCTCAAGGTCTGCAGCCGACCCGAGATCGCGCTGTGTGAGTTCGCGGTAGTGAGGCTCGAGCGCCTCCCACTTCCTTGCATCAAGTGACTGAGGCAGTTTCACGGGAGGGGGATCATATGGGCTTGGCGGAGGGCGGCGCCGCGGTAGTGACCGCGACCGCGGGGACCTTGAGTCGCGCGATCACGCACTCGGCGACAGCGCTTGCGTGCATGGGGTCGCTGCACACGACGAACAGACTTGAACCGCTGCCGCAGACATGCACAGGGAGATCAACGAGTGAGGCAATCTCCTCCATGTCATCGGCGATGGCCGGCGCCACTCGTTGCGCCGCCGCGGCAAGGTCATTGAATGGATCGTCCGCTCGGAGTGTCTCCTGCGCAGCGAGCGCGCGTACGCGGTCGTCGCGCAAGGTCGGTTGCGACGAGCGGTCGAACTCTTGATAGACGAGTCCCGTTGGGCACACGACGCCCGGAAAGATGAGTGTGGCGTGCAGTGCCGGCGGGTTGCCGAGCGGGTCGATCACTTCACCAATCCCAGAGACGAGCGCGGATCCACCCTCGACGAGGAACGGCACATCGGAGCCGAGCGTCGCGGCGACATCACACAGTTGTGTAGGTGCGAGTTGAAGGTCGAAGAGTTCGTTGAGTCCACGCAGCATGGCGGCCGCGTCGCTGGACCCTCCACCCAACCCGCCGCCGATGGGGACGCGCTTTTCGAGGCGGCTCTTGACTGGGAGTTCGCGACCGACGCACGATTCAAGCGCGGCGTGCGCGCGCTGTACCAGGTCGCGCGAGATGGGCCACTCGATGTCACTTTGGCTCAGGGCCTCACGATGCCACACGCTGGCGAAGAGCGAGAAACTCCCCGCGGGGAGCCGCTCGATGTACAAGTCGTCGAAGAAGTCGACGGTCACCATCCAACTGCTGATCGGATGCATCCCTGCCGCGTTTGGACCTCCGACAGAGAGCGCGAGATTGAGCTTTGCGGGAGCCTGCAGGAGCAGCGACCGAGGCATGGGGAGCGGATCATAGGGACGCGAAGTAGGCTGAAATCCATGCCCAATGCCGCACGAATGCTCGCCGTCGCGACCACAGCCGTACTCGTCCTTGCCATCGGTTCGCGCGCGTCCGCGTGGGGCGAGGAAGGTCACCAGATTGTCGGTGCGATGGCGAGCGCACGACTGACACCGGAAGCGCGCGCGGCGGTCGTCGCGCTTCTCGGCAACGACGACCTCGCCACCGCAGGACTGTGGGCCGATCAGATTCGCGGTGATCCGTCCTACGACTGGGCCAAGCCCTATCACTATGTGAACCTTCCGCGCACGGCGCAGTCGGTCGACCTCGATCGTGATTGCCCGACCGGGGAGTGCGTCGTCGCCGCGATTCCGAGATTCCTCGCCGTCGCCTGCGACGCGAGCAAGCCCGAGAAGGAGCGGCGCGAGGCACTCAAGTTCGCCGTGCATTTCATCGGCGACCTCCACCAGCCGCTGCATGCCGGCTACAAGGATGACTTGGGCGGCAACCGCATGCAGATCGTTGCGTTTCCGGGATCCTCCGAGGAGAAGAAGACGAACCTGCACGCGCTGTGGGACAGTGTGCTCATCAAGCACAGGACGAACGGTGACTGGCGAACGCTCGCGGCTGAACTCGCGCGCGATGCGCCAAAGGACCTGATCGTGGTGTGGGAGTCAAACCTCGAGAGCGCGGACTGGGCCAATGAATCCGCAGCCATCACCCGCGAGATTTACAAGGAGTTGCCCGGGGATCAGCGCATCGATCAGCCGTACTACGACGCCAACATCGCGACGGTCATGCGCCGCTTGACGGCGGGGGGTGTGCGCCTGGCGGCGGCGCTAAACCGCACCTTTGCCGGAAGTGTTCCGGCGCATGCCCCGAGCACAGTTCCTTCGACATAGCCGTCAGGGCGGCGTCAAGAGAAGTCCGGTGCCTTGCGGCGCGCCATTGCCCCATCCGCCGAGCAGGCGTCCCGAGTCGATCCCGTTCACGACGCCAGCGGTCGTGATCGCGACAGTGTGATGTCCACCACTCGCAGCGAATCGGCATGCGCCAAGAGACGGCGGAACACGCGTCTGGCCGAACATGTTGCATCCCCAACTCACAACATTCCCCGCAGTCTGCGCGGACGCGGTCAGGTGTCGGAGAGATGTTGTTTCCGTGTTGTTGCCCCTCAGGGCGAACGTGGTCGATCCGGTGGTCAAACCTCACGACCGTCGGCTCGTGGGAGGGCGGGTTGTGTGATGGCAATTCGCGCCAGCGAAAACCGTTCGAAGATTCGATTCCCCTCACGCGGGGTTCTTAGGGCAGGACGCCCCAGCGCGAGAAAATCGCGGTCAGGTCGCCGCCGCCGATGGAGCCGTCGTGGTTGAGGTCGGCGTAGGCGGGGGTGCTTGAGCCCCAGGCTGACAGGATCAGCGCCATGTCGAGCCCGTCAATGAGGCCGTTCAAGTCGAAATCACCTAGCGCTCGCTCGCACGCATCGAGCTTCCCGTCACTGTCGCTGTCGCCGCCTCCGCCGAGTTCGCACGAATCTGGGATGAGATTGCCGTTGCAATCCTGCGAGGCGCCGCTGGCGAGATCACAACTGTCGGGAATCTGATTCGCGTTGCAATCTTGTGCAATGCCGCTGGCGATGTCTTCCGCGTCGGGCACGCCGTTGTTGTTGCAATCGATGGGCAAGAGTTCGAAGACATACGCGCTGCCCTGATCCTGTCGAAGAGGCGTGCCGATGTCGTCGCCGGCGGCGCCGACGACGGCCCATGCGCCCCACTGTGCGGCGGAATCTCCGAAGAGCTTTCCGGCCTGGCCGTCAGCGGCGGTGAACCGTGCCTTCTCGGTCCATGTCGCGGTGCCCGCACGGGTGAACAGGTACGCGGCACCGATGTCCGTGTAAGTCGCTGTGCCGCTGCCGGCGAGCCCGTCGTCGCCGTGTGCAGTGGCGACGGCGACTGTGTCGTCAATGGAGACGCTGCTCCCAAAGAAATCGCTGGCAAGTCCGTCGCCAGCGACGAGTTTCGCCGCCTGATTCCATGTCGTTGCGCCCGAGAGTTGGAAGACATACGCGCTGCCGCGATCGGCCACAGTGCCGAAATCGTCGCCGGGGGCGCCGACGATTGCTTGGCCGGACGCGATCGAAAGCGACGCGCCGAACAGGTCGCCGCCCGCCCCGTCGGCGGCCACGATCTTCGCGTCCTGTGACCACGCGCCGCTGCTCGCACGCTTCCAGATGTAGGCGCTCCCGCGATCGACGAAACCACTGAAGTCGTCGAACGGACAGCCCAACAGCGCGCGGTCGCCGCGGACGGCCACCGCAGTGCCGAAGTTCTCATTGGCGGCGCCGTCGGCGCCGATCGCCCAGAACTTCCCCTCCTGCGCCCACACCCCAGCGGTCGACTTCGTGAAGATGTAGGCCGAACCTTGGTCGAGAAGGGTCGTGAAGTCGTCGTAGGGAGCGCCGATGACCGCCATGTCGGCGGTCGTGGTCCCCGCGAGCGTGGTGTTGGTGATGCCGATGGACAACCCGAAGTAGTCGCCGGCGGCACCATCAACCGCACTCACCTTGGCGACTTGGGTCCATGCGCCGCCGGCCGCGCGTTTGAAGATGTAGGCGGACCCCTGGTCGGCATTGGTAGTCATGTCGTCGCCGGGGGCGCCCACAATGGCCGTGTCGCCGAACGCAGCGACGGCGGCCCCAAAGTAATCGTTGGCGGCGCCATCGGACGCCACAAACTTGCCTTCGTACACCCAAGCGCCGGAGGCACTTCGCTTGTAGACATTCGCCGATCCCTTGTTGACGACGGTGCCCACGATGTCGTAGGGGATCCCGACGATGGCAATGTCCGGGGTCGCGCTCGAGACCCCCGCAGTGCTCGTGATCGCCGACGAGTAGCCCATGGTGTCGAAGGACTCGCCGTCGCTTGCGATTAGCTTGGCAGCCTGAACGGGCGGCGCGCCCGCGACCGGAGATGCGGCAAGTGCACCGGTGATGATGGCAAGCACGGTTGAGTAATGCAGGCGCATGGGGACGCTGGCGCCGTCCCTGCGCCCTAGGTCGCTAAATCTAACATGAACACACGGCCGGTTCAAGTGAGACGGCCGAAGAATCCGCGTCTTCGTACACTCGTCGGTCCGGAATGCTCTGGCAGCCTGAAATCGCGGATCGCTATCGCGCTGCGGACGACGATGAACTCGCCCGTTGGATCTCGCGTCGCCGGGAGGAACTCGGGAAGGACCTGCTCGTCCTGGGCCATCACTATCAGCAGGACGAGGTCATCCGCCACGCGGACTTCGTCGGCGACAGCCTCAAGCTGAGTCAGACCGCAGCCTGCGAGGCCCCTCGACGCGGAACGAAGTGGATCGTGTTCTGCGGCGTCCATTTCATGGCTGAGACGGCCGACATCTTGACCGAGAGTGGCGTGCGCGTCATCTTGCCGGACCTCGGAGCGGGATGCTCCATGGCCGACATGGCCGCTTACGACGAGGCTCGCGTGGCGATCGAAGCGATCTCACGGGCGTGCGAAGGCGAGGGACGCGCACGCCTCGTGCCGATCACCTATGTGAACTCAAGCGCGGCCATCAAGGCGCTCGTTGGTCAGCATGGCGGTGCGTGCTGTACGAGTTCGAACGCGGGGCAAGTGTTCGACTGGGCACTCGCCGGGGGCGATCAGCCTCTAGGGCCCGACGAGCGAGCGAAGGTGTTGTTTCTCCCCGACCAACACTTGGGGCGCAACACCGCCCACGCGAAGGGGATCGTGACGGAGTTCGATGCCACGCGCGGTGGCCCCGAGGCGCAGACCGTCGTGTGGGATCCACGAGTGGCGCATGGTGGACTCACCGACGAACAGATCCGCCGCGCGAAGGTGATTCTCTGGAAGGGTCATTGCAGCGTGCACGGGCTCTTTCGCGCCGAACATGTCCAGACGATCCGTTCGCGCGGCGATGCGACGAAGGTGCTCGTCCATCCCGAGTGCGAGCAGGAGGTCGTTGACGGCGCCGACCTCGTGGGTTCGACGGAGTTCATCATCAAGACGATCGAGAGAGCTCGCGCGGGCGAGCGCTTCGCAGTGGGCACTGAGGTGCATCTTGTCTCGCGGCTGGCTCGCGCGGCCGCGGCGAGAGGCGTTTTCGTCGAGATGCTGTCGGGGTGCCAGTGCCTCTGCACGACGATGTTTCGAATCGACCAAGCGCATCTTGCGTGGGTGCTCGACGAACTTGCGGGCGGCCGAGTCGTCAACGAGATCCGAGTGCACCCCGAGGCGCGCCGCTGCGCGCGTCTCGCACTCGACCGAATGCTCGCCAATGTCGAACAGGCTGTGGTGCTCGTGGACTGAGCGAGGCACACGATGAGTGACACGAGCGGCATGGCGAAGCGGTGGTGGCGACTGCTGCTGTGGGTCGCGTGCGGACTCGTTGTCATGGTCGTGCCGCTGATCGCGCTCGCGCCCACCATGCTGAGTGGGTCGCTTGGATGCGGACTCGTGGCCGATGCGATCCGCCCTGTGGTCACCGGAGAGGTCGAAGTACGCGGCCTCGCGCTCAGTTGGGGTGGGCCGCAGGAGATTGACGGGCTGGCGATCCGCGGCGAGGGCGGCGATGAGATCGTGGTCGGCGCCTCGGTCGATTGTGGACTCCTCCCGCTGCTGCGCCAGAGCCAACCTCTCCGCGTGCGCGTGAGGGGTTCCGTGGCAACGAGGTACGACGAGA
>SXGS01132890.1_pt1 | contig 41137 bp, 28 predicted proteins | sample 3174681 | NCBI WGS metagenome assembly SXGS01 (sample SAMN11356861, study PRJNA531348) | freshwater metagenome | isolation source: freshwater sample F1-80 | place: China: Fuxian Lake, Yuxi | collected 2017-12-25 | reverse complement strand
GATCTGCGAGGCCTATGCGCTGTTGCGGGGGATCGCCGGCCTGACGGCGGAGGAGGCGGGCGGGGTCTTCACCGAATGGAATGGCGGAGTACTCGATTCGTTCCTGATCGAGATTACCGCGGACATTCTGAAGCAGAAGGACCCGGTGTCCGGTGGGCCGTTCGTCGAGATGGTGCTCGACACGGCGGGCCAGAAGGGCACCGGCAAATGGACGTCGGTGAGCGCGCTCGACATGGGTGTTCCGGCGCCGACCGTCGCCGAGGCCGTGTTCGCGCGCTACATCAGCGCCGTCAAGGACGAGCGGGTGGCTGCTTCCGCCGTGCTGACCGGACCTTCGCCGGATCCACTCGGGCGCGATCTGATCCCGGCGATTCACGACGCGCTTTACTGCTCCAAGATCTGCTCCTACGCGCAGGGTTTCCAATTGATGCGTACGGCGCAGAGCGAATACAAGTGGGCCCTCGATTTCGGCCACATCGCGCGGATCTGGCGAGGCGGTTGCATCATCCGCGCGCGATTCCTGCAGAAGATCACCGAAGCGTTCACGCACGACGGCGCGTTGGCGAACCTGTTGCTGGATCCGTTCTTCAAGAGCGAGATCGACCGTTGCCAGTCGAACTGGCGGCGTGTCGTGGCGCTGGCGGCGGAGACGGGCATCGCCGCGCCGACGTTCTATTCGGCGCTGGCCTACTATGACTCCTACCGGTCGGCGAACCTGCCGGCGAATCTGTTGCAGGCGCAGCGGGACTATTTCGGCGCGCACACTTACGAGCGGGTCGACCAGCCTCGCGGCCGGTTCTTCCATATCGACTGGCCCGAGCCGGGCCGGCCGCAGGTGGCGGGCGCGGGATCGCACTGACCGAACGGGCGCGTTTGACGAGATCCCGATTGCCTTCCTATACTGGAACGGTCGTTCCCATTCTCGCTTCGAGGGTCATAACCATGTTTCGTTCCACCATTCGGCGGGCGCTTTTGCTGCTGCCCGCGTTGGCGCTCGCTCCGGCATCGTATGCCCAGGATGTTCGCGCCAGCATCACCGGCTCGGTCACCGATCCGAGCGGTTCCCCCATCGCCGGCGCCAAAGTCACCGCGACCAATCTCGCCAGCAACGTATCGTCCAACACTGAAACCAACTCATCGGGCGCTTACCTTACGCCCTTCCTTCCGCCCGGAACCTACCGGGTGATCGTGGAGACGCAGGGTTTCAAACGCTTCGTCCGCGAAAACATCATCCTGCAGTCGCAGGACCGGCCGCGCGTGGATGTCAAGCTCGAGATCGGCGAAGTGGCGCAGAGCGTCACCGTCAGCGACGCGGTTTCGCAGCTCCAAACCGAAACGGCGAGCCGTTCGCAAGTGATCGCCAACGAATTGATCGCCAACATCCCGACGCAAGGCCGCAATCCGTTCCAGATCGCGTGGGCCTCGGCCGGCGTGATCAAGAGCGGATCGTGGCGCTATCTGCGGTCCTTCGATATCGCGGGCACCACCGGCATCTCGATCAGCGGCGGCCGCGAGCGCGAGAACGAAGTCCTCATGGACGGCATCAGCAATGTGCGTGGGAACCGGACGGTGATCAGCGTTCCGACCACGGAGTCGGTGGAGGAGTTCAAGGTCCACGCAAACACGTACGACGCCCAGTACGGGCGCACGGGTGGCGGCGTGATCTCCATCGTCACCAAAGGCGGCGGCAACCAGTTCCACGGCACCGCGTTCGAGTATTTTCAGAACGACAAGCTGAACGCCAATCAGACCGAACTCAATCGGGCGGGAATCCGCAAACCGCCGAACCACATCAACCAATTCGGTGCGCAGGCTTCGGGTCCGATCTACATCCCGAAGCTGGTGGACGGCCGTAACCGCGTGTTCTGGATGGTGTCTTGGGAGAGCTTGCGCCAGCGCTCGGCCGACCCCGGTGTCACCACCTTCCCGATCCAGGAATGGCGCAACGGCGACTTCTCCTCTCTTCTGAACGCGACGGGACAGCAGGTGCTGATCTACGATCCGCGCAGCACTCGTCCGGACGGCTCGCGGACGCCGATCCCCGGCAATCGCATCGCCGCCAGCCAGATCGATCCGGTGGCGAAGAACGTGCTGAGCTTTTACCCGCAGCCTCGCTCGGCGGGCGACGGACCGGCGCGCATCAATAACTACCCGTATCCCTCGCGCTGGGTGGCGAGCTTCGATCAGTTCGCCGGCCGCACCGACGTGTCGCTCAACGACAAGAACAAGGTCTTCTTCCGATATGGAGAAAACCCGTTCCAGGAGTTCCGCGCGATCGTGTTCGGCACCGATAACCCAGGCGAGCCCACCGGCAACGCGCCGCTGCTCCGCAATGGCCGCAATCTTGTGATGAACTGGACCTCCACGCTCAGCCCCACCATGACGTTCGACCTGCGGACCGGTCTGAGCCGCTGGGAAGAGGCGGGTGGCAGCACTCTGGGCGCCGGGTTCGATCCCAAGAAGCTGGGCTTCGATCAGAACCTGGTCGGCCAGTTCACTCGGTTCCAGTTTCCGCGCTTCGACATCCAGGACTATCAGTCGGTGGGTAGCGACGCGTTCGGTCCCGGCGCGATGGACACCTACAGTGTGCAGCCGAACCTCAACTTGGTGAGAGGTAAGCATTTCCTCAAGTTCGGCGCCGAGGGCCGCATGTACAACCGGAACGAATCCGGCCGCGGCTTCCCGTCCGGCCAGTACTCGTTCACCAAGAGCTGGACCCAGGCGCAGGCCAACCGCGCCGACGCCGTGTCCGGCAACGGTTTGGCGACGATGCTTCTCGGCATCCCCAGCGGAGCGCAGATTCAGAAGAACATCGATCCGTCCTACCGGCATTATTATTGGGCGGGATTCTTCCACGACGATTGGAAGATCAGCCAGAAGCTCACGTTGAACGCCGGCATCCGCTGGGACGTCGAAACGAACAATTTCGAGCGGTACGATCGTAACCTGCTGGGCCTCGATTACGGCGCCACCAGCCCGATCGCCAGCCGGGTCCAGGGTCTGAGTCTGAAGGGTATTCCGCAGTTCGCGGGCAAGGACGGCCTTCCGCGGGCCGCGTTCAACAACGACAAAAACAACTGGCAACCGCGCATCGGCCTGGCCTACAAGGTGCGCGACAAGTGGGTCCTGCGCGGCGGCTATGGGCTGTACTATCTCGGTCAGGACGAAACGGGCTTCACCAACGGCTTCAGCCGTACCACCTCCGGCGTTCTCAGCACCGATGGCCTGACGCCGCTGGCCGGCGTCTCCACCGCCAACGCCTTCACCGGTCTGCCGGGCGGCCGTCTGCTGGAACCGGTGGGTTCGAGCCTCGGCGCGCTCAGCTTCCTGGGAGAAGGATTGCCTTCGAACTTCCGCGGCCGTACGCTGCCGTACTCCCACCAGTACTCGTTCGACGTGCAGCACGAACTGCCCGGCGGATTCCTGATGGAGTTCGGCTATTCGGGCAACCTGACGCGGAACCTGCCGGCCGGCTTCAACCTGAACTACCTTCCCGCCAACGAACTCGGACGCCGCACCGCCAGCGGCGCGATCGACACGGCCTACTATACGGGGCTGGTTCCCAACCCGATGGCCGGCCTCATCCCGAACAACGCGGCGTTGAACGGGGCCACGATTCAGCGCCAGATCCTGACGTACGCGTTTCCTCAGTACAACGGCGTCAGCTTCCTGAACGCTCCGGTCGGCAAGAACCGTTTCGACGGCGTGCAGTTCAAGGTGACCAAGCGCATGTCGCACGGGCTGAGCTTCCTGAGCAGCTACTCGATCGGCAAGAACCTGGAACAGACGCGCATCCTGAACGCGCAGGACTTCCAGTTCACCAACTTCAAGGACGTCAAGCTGGTGAAGGAGTCCAACCAGAACATCGACGCGCCGCAGAAGTTCGTGATCGCCGGCATCTACGAACTGCCGCTCGGCAAGGGCCGCAAGTTCGCCGGCTCCGTCAATTCGGTGGTGAACCACATCATCGGTGGATGGCAGCTCAACTACGACGTCACCTACCAGAAGGGCTTCGTGGTGGACTATCCGAACGCGGCTCAGAACGCGCCGGGCAGCGCCAAGTTGCCCCAATCCGAGCGGACGGTGGGACGCTGGTTCAATACCTCGCTTTGGCGCGATTCCAGCAACCGGCCGGTGGCCACGCAGGAGCCGTTCACGCTGCGGACGTTCCCGCTGCGGTTCAGCGACATTCGGCGGCCGGGCTACGAGAACTGGGATGCATCGCTTTCGAAGATCTTCCCGATCACGGAGAAGGTGCGGCTCCAGTTCCGCTTCGAGATGGTCAACATGATGAATCACCCGATTCTGGCCAATATCCAGTCGGTGGACGTGACCAACGCCGGGTTCGGCCAGTTGAACCCGACGCAGGGCAACCTGCCCCGGTTCATCAAACTGGTGACGCACTTGAACTGGTAGGCCGCCTGGATTCCGGGGCCGTTTCCGCGGCCCCGGGGTGCTAAAATCGAAAGAGTTTCGTGGGCCGGTAGCTCAGTTGGTAGAGCATCGCACTTTTAATGCGGTGGTCGCGAGTTCGAGCCTCGCCCGGCTCACCATTCCGTGTCGTGCGGTTGGTGGCATGAGAGCGTCCCCCAGTCGCGGTACTGCTATGCTCGGAACGATGCGACTGGTGCTGCCCGATCTGGCGCGGCCGGCAACCGTCCGGCTGGATCCCGACGAGTGGTTGAACGACGACGAGTTCTTCGACCTGTGCGCGGCGAATCCCAAAGCCTCGTTCGAACGCACCGCGGAAGGAGAAATCCTGGTTGTGCCTCCCCCTGGCGGCGTGTCCGATTACCGTAGCCTGGAGGTTGCCTTTCAATTAAAGGCATGGGCCAAGTCCGGCGGTAGAGGATGGGTGTTCGGATCCACTGCCGGGTTTTCCCTGCCGAACGGCGCGCTCCGCTCACCGGACGCGGCCTGGGTCTCCCGGGCTCGCGTCGCGTCTCAGCCGCTGCAGAGGCGGCGGAAGGCGATGACGCTCTGTCCCGAGTTCGTCGTCGAGATCCTGTCGCCCAGCGACAGGCTAAAGGCCGCGCAATCCAAGATGCGGGAGTGGATGGCCAATGGCGCCCAACTCGGGTGGCTGATCGACGGAGACCGGCGCATCGTTCATGTTTATCGCGAAGGCAGCCGGCAACGCGAGACGCGAAGCGGTCTCGAATCGCTAGCGGGTGAGGGGCCGATGGACGGTTTCCATTTGGACTTGCGTCCCGTATGGGAGGCCTTCCACTAAAGCCGGATCGTCCGCCGGGCCACGGCTCGAGCGCCCATCGTATGCTGAGCGGATGTTCGAGATGACGCGATGCCGGTCCTGATCCTTCTGTACGCGGCGCTTGCCGCCGCCCAGGAGCGAACGCCGCTCACTCCAGTCGTGGAGGCGGTACGTAGCCGCGTCCAGCCCGATCGGGCGATGGGAACGGTCCGCGACGTGTGGTCCACCGACCGGTGGTTCACGTTTCCCAAGTTCGAAGAGACCGCGCGCTATCTGCGGGGGCGGCTCGCGAAGGCGGGTCTGAAGGAATCGAAGATCTCCGGAGCGCCCGCTGACGGACGCACGCAAGCCGGCTTCTGGACGATGCCGCTCGCCTGGGATGTCCACCGCGCCAAGCTGGACGTGATCGAGCCGGAGCCGTTGCCGCTGGCCGATTTCGAAACGATCCCCACTTCCGTCGGCATGTGGTCCGGACCCACGCCGCCCGAGGGCATCGAGGCCGACGTCGTCGAACCGGCCGGACCGATCGGACCCGAGGTGAAGGGCAAGCTGGTGCTCACGCGCCGCAATCCGGCGGAGTCCAAGGCGGATCTGGTGAAGCACGGAGCCCTCGGCGCGATCAACGCGTTCACCGAAAATCCCAAGCTCGAGGACGACCGCCAATGGATCAACGCCTGGGGCGACAAAGGCTGGGCGTTCGTGAAGGGCGATACGCCGCTGCTGTGTTACTCCATCACGCCGCGTCAGGCCGCGCGCCTGCGCGAGTGGCTGGGCCAGGGAAAGCGCGTTCGCGTCAAGGCATTCTCCGGCGCGCGATACTACGACGGCCGTTATCCCTACGTCAGCGCACTGCTGCCCGGCCGCGAACGAGATGAAGTGCTGACGCTCGGACATACGTCCGAACAGGGCGCGCACGACAACGCGACCGGCGTCGCGGCGATGGTGGAAGCGGTCACCGCGCTGCGCGAACTGATCGCGAGCGGCAAACTCGCCAAGCCTCGCCGCGGGATTCGAATCCTGCTGATGCCGGAGATGTACGGGTCCATGCATTGGGTCGCGTCGAATCCGAAGATCGTGCGGCGGACCAGGGCGGCGATCGCCGTCGACACGCCGGCCGGGCCGTACGAGATGGCGGGCACCGAGTACACCTTCCACTTGAATCCCCACGCTGGAGCGTCCTACGTGGACTCGCTCATCGCGCGAGTCGCCAAGGAGCATCTGCGCGATACGCGGCCGTTCCACCTGAAGCCGCAGATGCCTGGCACCGATTCGTTCCTCGGCGAGCCGTCGGTGGGCATCCCGGTGGTGTGGCCGTACTCGGGGACGGGCGTACACTCGCACCACAACAGCGCCGACACGCCGGACACCGTCGACAAGCGGTCGCTGCGCGATCTCACCGTGATCGTGGCGAGTTATCTCTACTTCCTCGCGTCGGCGGGCGAGCGCGAGATGGAGTGGATGGCGCGGATCTCGGCGGACGACGCGATCGCCGCGATGACGAAGGCGACGACGCGCGAAGAGCTCGACTACCGGGCGATGTCGGGCGCACGCGCGATCGAGCCGCTGGGCGCGGCCGCCGAGGTCCGGCGCATCGAAGCCGAGGCGGCGCGGTTGCGACCCGTCATGCCGCCCGCGCCGGCCGCCGCCGATCCGCAACTCGAGGCCGCGCGTTCGATCCTGGTGAAACGCAAGCGCCCCGGAACGATTCCCATGGACGACCTTCCGCGCGACCGCTGGGAGGGCTTTCCCTCCGGCGCCTGGGCCACCACGCCGATCACGGCGCTCTACTGGTGCGACGGCAAGCGCGATCTTGCCGAGGTCATTCGCCTCACCCGGCTCGAACTGGGACCGGTGAAGTTCGATTTCGTGGGATACTTCCGGTTTCTGGAGCGCCACGGATATGTCGAGTTCGCGAAGTAGTCTCGTCCTGATCGCCGCATGCGCCTCGGGCGCCGATATCGCGCTCCCGGGCGCCGCGCTCGAACGCGACCGGCAGGTGACGGCGGTGTATCGCACCAACGGACTCGCCACCGGCCGCGGCGAACTGTCGTGGAAGTGGACCGACTCGCACGGGCGCGTCGTCGACGAGCGAACGCTGGCGGTGGAACTCATCGACGAGTCCGAGATCGCGTTTCCGCTCGACCTCCGCCGCGCCGCCGCGATGAAGAACACCATCGAGGCGCGCTTCCGGTTCGAAGGCAAAAACAAACGGGACGCCGTGGACAAGCGCGACGAGACCGCGCGGATCGACTTCGTGGCGCGGCCGCCGGCCGGTTGGCGCGACTACCGCATCGTCATGTGGCAGAACTATCCGGCCCACCAATGGACCACGTTGAAGACGCTCGGCATCGACGCGGGCCAGTACGTGGGCCGCAACAAAGCGCCCGCCGGATTCCTGTTCGACAACGACCTGCAATGGTACGCCGAGAACAACGCCACCGATTTCTACGCCGAGTACCATCGCTACCGGCCGGATCGACAGGGGAATTGGCCGTTCTATCAGGCGAAGGACTTGTTCCGCCGCGATCCATCAAGCAAGGAGGCGTTCAAGCGCCGGCCGAGCCTATCGGATCCCGCATGGATCGCGAAAGTGAAGGAGCGTCTGGTCAACATCGCACGCGACCACTCGCCCTACCGGCCGCTGTTCTACGATCTGGGCGACGAATCCGGCATCGCGGATCTGTCCGCGTATTGGGATTTCGATTTCTCGGACTACGCACTCGATCATATGCGGACGTGGCTCCGTTCGCGATACGGGACGCTCGCCGCTCTGAACAAGCAGTGGGGGTCGAGCTTCACCGCGTGGGAGGCCGTGACGCCCGACACCACGATCGAGGCGATGAAGTGGGCCGATGGCAACCACTCGAGCTGGAACGATCACAAGGAGTTCATGGACGTGGCCTTCGCGGACGCGCTCGAAGCGGGCGTGAAAGCGGTCCAGTCCGTGGATCCCGGCGCCTACGTGGGCATCGCCGGCGCGCAGATGCCGGGCTGGGGCGGCTACGACTACGCGCGGCTGGCCAAGGCGCTCACGTTCTTCGAACCCTACGACATCGGAAACAATATCGAGATCATTCGTTCGCTGGCGCCGGAGACGCCGGTGGTCACCACGTCGTTCGCCACGGGCCCGTGGGAGAAGCATCGCGTCTGGTACGAGATGCTGCACGGGAATCGCGGCATGATCATCTGGGACGACAAGAAGGGTTTCGTGGCCGAGGACGGCTCGGTGGGCGCGCGCGGCGCCGAGGTGCGTTCCTACTACAACGAACTCCGCAACGGCACCGGCATGTTGTTCGCCAACGCGCGCCGGCTCTCCGATCCCATCGCGATCCACTACTCGCAGGCGAGCATGCGCACGGCGTGGATGCGCCAACACCAACCGAAGGGCGACGCGTGGCTGCGGCGAACGGCAAGCACCGAGCGGCTGGACAGCGATTTCCTGCGGCTACGCGAGTCGTACTGCCGCCTGATCGAGGACGCGGGCCTGCAGTACGACTTCGTGTCCTACGGCGAGGTGGAGCAAGGCCGCTTGTTGCGAGGCGGGTATCGCGCGCTGATCCTGCCCGATTCGAACTCGCTCAGCGAGGCCGAAGCGGCGGCGATCCGCGAGTTCGCGGCGCGGGGCGGAACGATCGTCAGCGCCACTGCGCCCGGCGAGTACGACGAGCACGGCCGCAAGTTGCCGGAGCCGCGTCTGGCTGGCGTTCCGATGACGAAGTTCGAGGGCGGCATCCTGGACTACCATCGGGACCGCGTTGCCGGCAAGGAGAGCGCCGCGGCCAATGCGGCTCGCAAGGCGTTCGAGCGCATGGGGCTGGTCCCGGCGGTGCGCGTGGATTCGGGTTCGGGCGTGGAGACGCACACGTTCCGTTTCGGCGATGTCACGCTGATCGCGCTGCATACCAATCCGCAGCTTCGGGTGGACGAACTGGGGCCGCCCGACTTCAAGTCGAACCAGCGCTTCGAGCGGGTGCGCGAGTTGAAGGTCCGCTTGCCGCGCGAGTCGCACGTGTACGACGTGCGCCGGGGCAAGGCGCTGGGGCGAGTGGCGGCGCTCGACGTGACGCTCGATCCGTACGAGCCGCGCGTGTTCGCGCTTTCGCCGCGAGCGTTGGAGGAGCCCGCAATCGCGGCTCCCCGGGAAGCGGCACGGGGCTCGATCGTGGAGTTCGGCGCGCGGACACCGGGACCGGCGCGGGTCTACCATATCGAGATTCTCGATCCGGAACGCAAGCTCGCGCGCCACTATTCGGGGAACTTCCGCGAAAGTTGGCGCTGGCCCATCGCGATGAACGACGCGACGGGACAGTGGACGGTGGCGATCCGGGAGATCGTCAGCGGGTGGAGTCGCGTGTTTCCCGTGACGGTGCGGTAATTACGCCTCCGAAACCGTGTTCGCCTTCCAGTCCCACTTCAACTTGCGGCCTCTGCGGTAGGACTCGTTGGCGACATGCGCGGCGCCGGCCGCCAGGTGGCCTTCGGTCGCGTTCTCGCGGCTCGGCTTGCGGTCGCGGATCGATTGGATGAACACGCCCGCGTGCGACAGCCCGCGCGGCACCACGATCTCATCGGGCTCCTTGCGCTTGGACACTGTCTTGGGGCGGCCGTCCGGGGTCCAGCCTTTCGCGGTGAAGTAGTTGGTGCGCGCTTCTTTCGGCCACTGCAGCGTGCCGTACGCCTGCACGCCGGAATCCACCGCCTCGTCGTGGAAGATGAGCTTGTTGCCCGCGTCGACCAGGCTCCCCTTGGTCCCCATGATCACGTGGCTGGGGGCAGGGAAGGAGTTCGCCAGGTGCACGTACATATCCGCGATGAAGCCCTCTTCGTACTCGAACACGGAGTTGAGCACGTCGGGCACGTCGCGGCCGTCTTTCCAGAAATGCAGACCGCCGTGAGAGGCAGCGGCCACTGGCGCCTTCACGTTCATCACCTCGTGCAGCCACGTCAGCAGATGCACGAACAGGTCCGTCGCGACGCCGCCGGAAAACTCCCACCAGCAGCGCCATTGGAAGAACACGCGGGGATCGAAGGCGCGAGACGGGCGGTCGCCGAGGAAGCGCTTCCAGTCCACCGTGGACGGCGAGGCGTCGGGCGGAATCTCGTACTTCCAGGCGCCTTGCGCGTTGTTGCGATGGTTGCTCATGCGAACCATCGTCACCTTGCCGAGCGCGCCGGACTGCACCAACTCGCGTGCCTTGGCCGCCATCGCCGAGGTCTTGTGCTGGCTTCCCACCTGCAACACCTTGCCGCTCGCCTTTTCCGCGGCGATCAACTCGGGGCCCTCCTCGAGGCTCCACGTCATCGGCTTTTCGATATAGACGTGTTTGCCGGCCGACAGAGCGTCGAGCACCAGGCGCTTGTGCAGATGGTCCGGCACCGCGATCACCACCGCGTCGACGTCCTTGCGGTCGAGGATGGCGCGATAGTCCTTGGTCACGGCGATGTCGGGCGCGATCTGTTCCTTGGCGCGCGCCAGGCAGCCGTCGTAGAGGTCGCAGACCGCGGGGAATCGGAGACCATCGACGGCCTTGAAGTCGTCGATCAACTGCGTGCCGCGAATGCCGCTTCCGATGAACGCGACCGGGATCTGGGAGTTCGGCGAACCGGGCGCGCCTTTCGCTTTGCGAGGGGCGGCGGCGAGGGAGTAGACGGCCGTGGCCCCGGCTGTCGAGACGAATTGCCTGCGAGTCGGATTCATAGGAAACTCTAAAGGTATCGCACTGGAGGTGGAATCGCATGGAGATCGCGCGCAGAACGTTTCTGGCGAGTCTGGCGGGAGCGGCCGCGGCTCAGGCGCGCCGTCCGCCGAACGTGGTGTTCATCGTGACCGACGACCACGGGTACGGCGACACGAGCGCCTATCCGCATCCGCCGGAGGTGAAGACGCCCCAGATCGATCGCATCGCGCGCGAGGGCGTTCGATTCGAAGCCGGTTACGCGGGAGCCTACGTGTGCGCGCCCACGCGGGCGCAGTTGTTGACCGGACGTTATCAGCAGCGTTTCGGTTTCTACACAGCCTCCGATTCGCGGGAAGGACTGCCACTGGGCGAAACGACGCTCGCGGATCTGCTGCGCCCGGCTGGCTACCGAACCATGGCGGTGGGAAAGTGGCATCTCGGCATCGAACCCGCGTATCATCCGCTGAAGCGCGGTTTCGACGAGTTCTACGGATTTCTCGGCCACGGCGCGCACGACTACTTCGACTTGAAGCCTTCGTCCGAGCCGCACCAATCGATCTGGCGCGACGGCAAGCCGATCGCGGACACCGGCTACCTCACCGACAACCTCGGTCGCGAGGCGGCTGCGTTCGTCGCGCGCAACGAGGCGCGGCCGTTCTTTTTGTATCTGGCGTTCAACGCCGTCCACTTTCCGCTGCAGGCTCCGCCCGCGACGGTCCGCAAATACGACACCGGCCGCCGCGAGCGCGACACCTATCTCGCGATGCTAGAGCACGAGGATGCCGCCGTGGGACGCGTGCTCGACGAACTGAAGCGGCGCGGACTCGAGCGGGATACGTTGGTCGCGTTCGTGTCCGACAACGGCGGCGCCCGCAACAACGCGTCGAACAACGGCTCGCTGCGCGACTACAAGCACAGCGTCTACGAGGGCGGCATCCGCGTGCCGTACATGATCCGTTGGCTTGGCCATGCCAAGGCGGGCACGGTCTGTAAGGATCCGGTGATGACGTTCGACCTGTTCGCCACGGCCGCGCGCGCGGCCGGAGTCTCGCCGCCCGCCGGCCGGGTCCACGACGGCAAGGATCTATCCGCGGCGCTCGAAGGCCGGCCGCGTTCGCCGGTGCATGATCGTCTGTTCTGGGACGGGGACGAGGAGAAGCGCGCCGTTCGGATGGGCCGCTGGAAGCTGGTGGACAACGCGGGCAAGCTCGAACTGTTCGACCTCGAGAGCGACCCTTCGGAGAAGGCGGATCTCGCCGCGCGCCAGCCGGACCGAGTGCGCGAATTGAAGGCGGAGTTCGACCGGTGGCGCGCGGAGATGAAGCCTCGAATCGGCAAGGGCGGCCCCGAGGACGAGGGCGGCGCTCGGAAGAAGGGCGGGCGGAAGAAGAAGAAAGCCTGAGCCGGGCGGCGGTACAATCGGACAAGCAGCGTGAAAATCACCGTCTCAAAGGAAAACTACCTCAAGGCGATCGCGGAGGCCGAGGCGGAAGGCGAAGTCGTGATCGCCGCCACGCTGGCACGTTGGCTCGAAGTCTCACCGCCCGCCGTCACCATGGCGATCCGGCGGCTGAAGCGCGACGCCTGCATCGAAGTCGGCGCCGAGGGCCACATCCTGCTGACCGTCGAGGGCCGCAAGATCGCGGACCGCATCCTCCACCGCCACCATCTCATCGAGCGCATGCTCACCGAGATTTTCGGCATGGAGTGGTACAAGGTTCACGACGAGGCCGAGCGGCTGGAACACGCCGTTTCCGAGGACTTCGAGCGGCTGCTGATCAAGCGGCTGGGCGACGGCCAAGCCTGTCCGCACGGTAACGACGCCGAGGTCGACTCGCCCGGCGAGCGGCGCCGCCGCGGCTGGCTGACTCTCGCCGAGACCGAAGGGCCAACGCGCGTGAAAGTGGTGAGCGTCTACGAGCGCGACCGCCGCCTGCTCGAGTTTCTCGACGGCCTGGACGTTCAGCCGGGCGCCGAACTCGACGTGGCGGGCCGCAACTACGACGACACGATCAGCTTCAGCGTTGGCGGGCGCCCCGTGCAAATCGGCGGCGCCGTGGCGCGCAAAGTGTGGGTGAAGCCGGAAGCCGTCCCCGCGGGAGCATCGAGATGACCAAGGAAGAAATTCTCCTCGCCGATCGCGAGTTCCTTTTCCCGGCGGTGTTCCACTACTACGCCGAACCGTTGGTGATTTCCCACGCCAAGGACCAGTGGATGTGGGACATCGACGGCCGCCAGTACCTCGACTTCTTCGGCGGCATCCTGACCGTCAGCGTCGGCCATTGCAACGACTTCGTCAACGCCCGCGTGCACGCGCAACTCGACAAGCTGCAGCACACGTCGACGGTCTACGTCACCGAGCCCTTGGCCCGGCTGGCCAAGAAGCTGGCGTCGATCTCGCCGGAAGGCAAGCTGACGCGTTCGATGATCACCAATTCCGGCACCGAGGCCAATGAAACGGCGATCGTGGCGGCGCGGTGCTACACGGGTTCGAACGAGATCATCGCGTTGCGCCACTCCTATCATGGGAGGTCGAATCTGGCGATGGCGGTCACCGGCAATCTGGCGTGGCGAGTGGCGGGATCGCCGCAGCCGGGAATCGTGTTCGCGCACAACGCCTACTGCTATCGCTGCCCGTTCGGCCTGAAGTATCCCGAGTGCGACGTGCGCTGCGCGCGCGACGTGGAGGATGTGATCAAGACGACGACCTCGGGCCGGCCGGCCGCGTTTCTCGCCGAACCGATCCAGGGGGTCGGCGGGTTCGTTACGCCGCCGAAGGAGTACTTTCAGATCGTGGCGGGGATCGTGCGCAAGCACGGCGGACTGATCATATCCGACGAGGTGCAGACCGCCTGGGGACGCACCGGCGGCAAATGGTGGGGCTGCGAACAGTATGGCTTCACCCCCGACATCATTACCAGCGCGAAGGGGTTGGCGAACGGATCGCCGATCGGGCTGACGCTGGCGGCTGACGCGGTCGCCAAGGCGGTGCCCGCTCCCACGATCTCGACGTTCGGCGGGAATCCGGTCACGTCGACGGCGGCGCTCGCGGTGCTCGATTTCATCGAGGAGAAGAACCTGCTGGCGAACGCGGCGGACGCGGGCGCGCACCTTCGCGCGGGGCTCGAGGCGCTGGCGGAAAAGCATGCCGCGATCGGCGAGGTACGCGGCATGGGGCTGATGCAGGCGCTCGAACTGGTGTCGGACCGTGCATCGCGCGCGCCGGACGCTTCGAAGGCCGGCGCTGTTCTCGAGGCGGCGCGCGCCAATGGCATCCTGATTGGCAAGGGCGGCCTGTACGGCAACGTGCTGCGGATCACGCCGCCGTTGAATATCGGCAAATCGGATATCGACGAATTTCTGGCGCGGCTCGACCGGTCGTTCTGATACGCGCGGGACTCAGTTCCCGCGCGCTCTGGCGGTACGCGGGCGCTTGGCGCCGGTTCCTTCGAGAGCGGCGCGTATGGCGGCGATCAAGTGCCGAAAGCTGCGCGAGCGGGGTGCATCGAGATCGAGGTGCGGCGCGATGGCGCGCGAGCCAGCGACCTTCTGATAAGCCGATTTGGTGAGTCTCGCCAGTTCGATGGATGGAGATGGAATGGCGTCCGGATTCCGGAACTTCGCCTTGTCCGCCTTGGTGGCGAGTCCGCGAACTCCGAGTCCGTTTTCGACAGCCGCCAGATCGCCCAGGTAGAAGGCCTCCAGTTCGCGGCATGCGATCCGGACGATGGCTTGGGGCCGCCCGGCAGTTTGGCACACTCTCTTCAGGTCGCTTTTCACGGTTCGGCAGTCCGAGGCATCCTGATCCCTGAGCACGATGAAGTGTGCGTTCGTGTTGACATATCCGGCAAGCCGGCGCCCGAGCCTTCGCGAAAGGTCCTGCTTGCCTTCGAACACCACGTACCGGACCGCCGTTGTCGAAGCGGGCGGCCGAATCCGCTCGACGACGGCCTCCAATAACACTCGCGCCGATTCTTCCTCAAGTAGGAACACGATCCCGGTCAAGACGGGTCCGCTCCGTCGAAGAAGCCTTCCTTCCAGAGATACCCCATTTTCTCCCCGTCCTTGACGTACCGCACGAGTTGTTCGTTGCCGGAAGCCCGGTGGATTGTGGAGACGCCGTTCCGCTTTGCCAGCCAGAATACTTCCTCCAGCTTGACGGCGTTCAACAAGTCCGGGGAGTGAGTGGATACCATGACCTGGCCTCCCCACGCGGCGTAGCCGCGGAACTCCTCGGCGAGTTCCTCCATGAGGCGCGGATACAGTTGATTTTCGGGTTCCTCGATGCACAACAGGGGATGAGGCTTCGGATCGTGCAAGAGCACCATGTAGGCGAACATCTTGATCGTCCCGTCGGAGACATATCTGTCTAGGAACGGGGCCTAGAACGATCCGTCGCGAAAGCGAAGAATCAGATAGCCGTCCTGGGTCAACTCCGGTTCCACGCCCGCCAAGCCGGGAACGCGCCGTTTCATCTTGGCCAAGATCACGTCGAAGGCTTCGCGGTGGTTCTCATAGAGGTACTGGGCGACGCGCGGGAGATTGTCGCCGGTCTCCGACAAATGTTCGGTCGTGCCCGTGGCCTCTTTTCTGCCGCGCGCCGCGCCGATGTGAAAGTCGGAGACATGCCAGTTCTCGAGCAACTGCCGCAGGGCGCTGGCCGCCTTGAACCGCTCGAACTGGCCCAGGCCCTTGATGGCGAGGATATCCGGCGAATCGAGCACTTGGTCGTCGCGATCGAGTTCCTCGTCTCGTTTCGAGAGGTCCTGCTCGTTTCTCACGGCGTATCCCCGGCCGTTCGTGAAACTGAGGAAGTCGAAGGGCCGGCCGCGCGGGCCCCGTGTGTAGCGGAGGATCTCCTTTCGGATCGACGGCCGCTTGTCGTCGAGCCCGATCTCGAGGTGATAGGTCACCTTGCGCAATGACCCGGCGATCGGGATTCTGACCAGCAACTCGATCAGAATCGTTTCGTTCTCATGGCCCCGCGTGACGACCTCCTGGAACCGGCCGCGCGCGTCCAGCGCCTGCCGGACGTTGCCGCGAAGGGCGTCCCGCAGGAAGCCGAAGACGTCGAAAAAGGTGGACTTACCGGACCCGTTCGCACCCACCACGACCATGAACGAGGGCAGGTCCTTTACGTGGAGTTTCCGGATCGCCCGGTAGTTCTGAATCCTGATTGCTTCGAGCTTCATTCCGCCGCGCGCCTTCCGACCAGTCTCTCACAACGGTTCTAATAGGCCGGGCGCCCATCCGGCTCGAACTTGCGGAACACCGGTGGATTCACCTTCGCCCAATGGTCGATCGCGCCCTGCAATTTCCGCCGCGCCGCCGCGCTTTCGGCATGGCCCTTCGCCAGCGGCGACTTCTCGAACGGATCGTTCTTCAAATCGAACATCGGCCCATTCATGTACAGCTTCCACCGTTGGTCCCACGCCAAACGCGTTGGCTTGATGTCCGCCTTGCAACTGGGGTGCGGATCGAAGTGCGAGAACAGCCACTCGCGAGGATTCCCCTTTTGCCCCCGGATCTGAGGCAGAAAGCTCCGCCCATCGAGCGGCAATCCGTCGAACCACTTGCCGCCGGTCGCTTCTACTATCGTGGGCAGGAAGTCGGTGGAATCCACCAGATCGGGGCAGACCTTTCCCACCGGAGTCACGCCGCGCCACCGCGCCATCATCGGAACGCGCATTCCAGCCTCGGTGGTCAGGCGCTTGCCTCCGGGGATGGTCATCGGCCCCATCTTCGACGTCACTTCGGGCGGTGAGCCGTTGTCGGAGTAGAACAGCACCAGCGTACGGCCGGCGATTCCCATCTTGTCGATGGCGTCCAGCACGCGGCCGGTGTCGTGGTCCAGATACTCTACCATGTCGGCGAAGTATTTCGGATCGTCCTTCAACCGGTCGCCCTTGGCCCAATCCTTGCTCCACGGCGTGGTGTTGAAGGGCCCATGCGTGAGAGCCATCGGATAGTAAGCGAAGAACGGCTTGTCCTTGTTGCGCTCCATGAACCGGATCAGGTAGTCGCTGAACAGGTCGGGGCCGTACTTGCCCTTGCCGTCCTTCCGCATCTTGCCGTTGTCGTTGATCGTGGGATCGGCGTAGCGCGAGCCCTTGTCCTCGGTGTAGCGGTCGTGCCAGAGGAAGTACTCGTCGAAGCCGCCCTTTTCCGGAAGCTTGCCCGTCCCGCGATACTTCGACCCAGGCCCGTCGTAGCTGTAGAGTTGCCACTTGCCGGCGATGGCGGTCTTGTATCCGTGCCGGCCCATCATGTGGCCGAAGGTTTTTTCGTCCGGGTGCATCGCTCCGAACGATTTGTAGTTGCGGAAGTTCAACTGGCCCGTCATCAATTGGACCCGGGTGGGCGTGCACAGCGGCTGCGCGTAGGCGTGCGTGAAGCGAACGCCGGTCGAAGCCAGCTTGTCGAGATGGGGCGTCTTGTACGACGTTCCGCCGTTGCAGCCGAGCGTTTCGTAGCCGAGGTCATCCGCCATGATCAGCACGATGTTCGGCGGCGGGGAGCCGGGCTGCGCCATCGCGGCGCCGGCCTGCGAAGCCGCCGCGAGAAACCGGCGGCGGGACCAGGAAGAGGAAGCCATCCCGAGATTCTACACCTCGCGGGACGGCAGCAACGGCAACTCGCCCTCCGAAGCCGTCTCGGGCTCCGGAGGGCGAGTGCGCCGGGAGAAGAACCTACTGGCGTTCCATCGCGACCGTCGTCTGGGCCCCGGAGTCGATGCGCGCCGCCGAAAAGACGCTGCCCGTGCCGGCGACGAAAGAGTACCGGTGGAACACCAACTGGCCGGCGTTGAGATGAGAGAACGTGAGCGTGCCCGTGCCGTTCGGGTTGACCGTGTAGTCGCCCGTCACGGAGAAGACCGTGTTCTGCTGGTCGAAGCCCTGATAGACCATCGAGCCGCGCACCTTGCCTTTGTCGTCCAAAGTCAACTTGCCCAGCCAGTTGAACTGTCCCGCGTAGCCGAACTGGCCGGTTTCGGTTATCAGATAGTCGCCCTTGGTGACTTCGAACGTCAAGCCGGGGGCCACGAGGGGAACCTGCGCGGTGAGGATGCCGGTGGTGAAAACGCCGTTGTCGACGCGCGCCAGATGGGAATCGATCCGGCCGAGAATCATGCGGAAGTTTTCGGTGAACGGTCCCGAGCCGGCGTCGGAGACCGTGGGTGCGTGGGTCAACTGGAGCAGTCCGCTGCCGTCCGGGTTGACGGCATAGGAGCCGGTCACGTTGGTGGGGACGGTGCTGCGGCCGTTCACCCGGAGCATGGCGGTCCCCTTGACGCCTCCGTTGCCGTCGGCCTCGAGCCTGCCGACCGCGGTTTCGAAGTAGTTGTTCTGCTTGAACGATCGCTCGGTCAGCGTGTACGGTCCCCGGAGGAACGCATTGGAAAAGACGCTCTGCGCGGCGGCGGGCAGGCTTGAAATGGCGGCGATGGCGATTGCGGCGGCGAATCTGGGGGTCACTGATTTTCTCCTAAGTATGTGTTCGTAATGGCTTGCAAGGACAGATTACCGTCCGCCCCGGAGTGGGCCAAGAGGTGAGAAGTCCCATTTCGACCATCTAGAGGTTGGAGATGCGTCGTACCATGCCATGTAGTACCTTTCCCTCATTCCCCGATCCGAAAATTCGAACGCCGGGCAGGGTACAATAGCGGCTTGATGTCACCACAAGCCAAAGCCGAAAGCCTTGGGATCGCCTTCGCTCCCACCACGCCCGGATACCTCAACCTGTGCATTCGCGTGGGTTCCACGCTGCTCTCTTCCGGGCACGTCAGCACGCAGAAGGGAAAGCTGGGCGCCGGATTGACCACCGAGCAGGGCTACCAAGCCGCGCGCGACTGCGCCTCCAAGATTCTCAATTCGGTGTGGAACGCGCACGGCACGCTGGATGGACTGCGCATCGTCAAAGTGCTGGGTTGCGTCAACTCGCACCCGGATTTCATCGAACAGCATCTGGTGATCAACGGCGCGTCCGATCTGTTCCACGAAGTGTTCGGCAAGGAAGGCGACGGCTTCCACGCGCGGAGCGCGCTGGGTTTCGCCTCGCTGCCCACCGGGGTCGCGGTGGAAGTGGAAACGATCTTCGAGATCAAACCGTAACGGCCGCGGAGGCAATCGCGCCATGAATAGGATGAGCATCCCCCACCTCGGGAAGGCCGCCGCCGCTGTCCTTTTGGCTCAGTCCGCCTGGCCCGCGCCCGCGCCTGCGATTCCGGCGGCGTTCCGCCAGTCGTGCGCTCAGTGCCACGGCAAGGCGGCAATGGGCGGAATCAACCTCGCGGCGATGACAACCAAGCTGTCGATCGGCGATCACTTCGCCGAATGGGAGAAGGTGGTGGTGGCGCTCGAGACCAAGCGGATGCCTCCCGCGAACACGGCCCCGCTGCCGGACGCGGACCGGGCGGCGGCGGTGCGATGGGTTCGGGCGCGGATGTCGGAGTATGCCGAGCGCAACGCCGGCGATCCGGGCCGGGTCACCATGCGCCGGCTCACCAGCGGCGAGTATCTTTACGCGATCAAGGATCTCACCGGGCTCGACCTGAGGCTCGACGGTTTCGTGCCGGATTCGGTGGGCGGCGAGGGCTTCACCAACTTCGGCGACGTCCAGTTCATGCAGGATGCCGCGCTCGAACGCTATCTGGAAGCGGGCAAGCTGGTGGCCGGGCACGCCGTGATCGGGTCTGGTCCGCTCGGTTTCTTCCCCGATCCGGGCAAGAGTGGATTCGAATTGTCGGCGATCAACCGGGTTCAGGAGATCTACACTGCCAACGGATTCCGCGCGGCGTCGGGGGAGGGCGGCAAGCCCTACGGACTGGACCGCTATTCGCACGCGTTACTAGTGGCTTGGCGCTACCGGCACCGCGCCAAACTCGGCCAGGCGAGTGCGACGCTGGAAGCGTTGGCGGCGAAAGAGAAGCTGTCGCCCCAATTCGCGCGTCATATCTGGACCGTCCTGCACGAGCCTGACCCCGGATACCCGCTTTCCGATATCGTCTCGCGCTGGAACGCGCTTCCCGCTCCCACCGGCGCGGGCGATGCCAAGGCGGCCGAAGGCGCCCAAACGGGCTGCCGCGATCTCCAGAAGTTTCTCATCGAGTGGCCGAGATGGCTTCTGGGGGCGGGTGGCGCGGCCGAAGGCGGCCAGGGCGACGAACGGGCGCTGGTGCTCACCGACGAGTCGGTGAAGGCGGAGACGATGCACCGCTTCCGGACATTCTTCCGCGCGGCCGGCCAGACCGCGCGCGTTCACGTCTCCGCCGTGTCCGCCAATCCGAACGGGAAAGACAAGCCCTACGTGATCTGGCGCAACGCGACGGTTCGTGTGCGAAACAAAGACAGGAGCGCCGGCCAACAGACGAGCCTGTTCGAGACGCTGGACGCAGCGCAGATGGAAAAACTCGGCTTCGGTAAGGCGCCGGACGGAACTCCGATCGGTGAGAAAGAGTTCGCCCTGGCCGCCGGCGCTTCCACTTATTTCGACCTGGCGATTCCCGGCGGAGCCGGCGCGGTGGAGCTGATGGCGGAGGGCCTGTTCCGCGGCGGACCCAACGGCGACGGCGTCCTGCGATGCACGCTTTCCGATCGCGCCGAACTCGCCACTGGCCGTCCCATCTCGGCGGTGCTGGGCGATGAGAAGGCGCCCGGTTACCGGGCCTGGAAAGCCGGTGTGCTCGCCTACGCGGAGCGGCTGCCGCAGATCTCCCATGGAGAGCCCGCTCCGTCCGATCGCGATCCGATCCCTCCGCCCTACAACACCGCGTACAATCAGCCCGAGCGCGACATTTACCACGTCAAGGTGAAGTACTTCCGCGATGACCGGTTCCTGGTGGAGAAGATGCTCGACGAGCCGTCGCGCAAGCGTCTCGAACTGGCTTGGGCGGATCTACTGACGTCGTTCGAATATCACGACGCGATTCTCGATTTCACCGAAGGCAAGTACAAGCTCGACCTGAAGAAGAAGGGCATCGCCGATCTGACGCCCGCCGACATCGAAGCCCTGCCCGAGGAGCCGCGCAAGCACCTCAAGGAACTGCGCGCCTCCTACGACCACGCCATGCGAACCCGCAAGGCCGGCGAGCGCGGCCACATCGACGATTGCCTACGGCTCGCGGCCAAGGCTTGGCGCCGTCCACTGACCGAACTCGACAAGGAGGGGCTCCGCTCGTTTTACGACCGGCAGCGCGAAGGCGACAACGACCATGTGAAGGCGGTGCGCGCGCTGATCGCGCGCATTCTGGTCTCGCCCGCGTTCCTGTACCGCACCGAGCAGCCAGCCGAGGCGACTTCCGCCAAGCCACTGGGTGGCTGGGATCTGGCCGGACGGTTGAGTTTCTTCCTGTGGTCGTCGGTTCCGGACGACGAACTCCGTCGAGCGGCCGCCTCGGGTGAATTGGCCACCGCCGCCGGACTCGACAAGCAAACGCGGCGCATGCTCGGCGACCCGAAAGCGCGCCGGTTCGCCGAAGAGTTTTTCGGACAATGGCTCGGATTCTACCGGTTCGACGAGCATCGCGGCATCGATCCGGGCCGCTTCCCGGAGTTCACGCCGGAGGTTCGCGCGGCCATGCACGACGAGGCGGTCGCGTTCTTCGAGCATGTGGTTCGCAGGGACCGGCCGGTGAACGAGATGTACTTCGCCGGCTACACCTTCCTGAATCAGCCGCTCGCCAAACACTATGGCGTCACCAAGCCGGTGAAGTCGAAGGACAATCTGGAACTGGTTACCGGCGCCACCGAGTTCCATCGCGGCGGCATGTTGCGGTTGGGCGCGGTGCTCACCGCGACGTCAGCCCCCCTTCGCACCAGTCCTGTCAAGCGCGGCGACTGGCTGCTGCGGCGCGTGCTCGGCACGCCGACTCCACCTCCGCCCGCCAACGTACCGCCGCTCCCCGCGGACGACCAACAGTTCGGCGAGATGAGCGTTCGCGAGAAGCTCGCCGCGCATCAGCGCAACGCCACCTGCGCCGGATGCCACTCGCGCATCGATCCGTTGGGATTCCCGCTCGAGCGTTACGATCCGGTGGGCCGTTGGCGCGAGAGCTATTCGGATGGAAAGGCGGTGAACGATTCCAGTCCGCTCGCCGATGGCCGCGAGTTGAACGGCGTCGACGGGCTGCTCGACTACATCCGCTCGCAGCAGGAGCAGGTGCTTCGGAACTTCGCGCGTAAGATGCTCGGGTACGCGTTGGGCCGCACGGTGCTTCCCTCGGACCGTCCGCTGATCGAGAAGATCGCGCGGGCGGGCGGCGATGTTCCTTTCTCACGAGTGGTCTCCGAGATCGTATCCAGCCGCCAGTTCCGCTACCGCCGCGAGCCCGCGCCCGCCCAGCCGTCGAAGGAACCTGTCCAGACCGCCAGCCGCGAAACCGTTGGAAAGTAGAGAATAGGGAAATGAACCGCCGGCACTTTCTCAGAGGAACCGGGGCCGCTCTCGCGCTCCCTTGGATGGAGTCGCTGCAACTGCGGAGCGCAACGGAAACCAGGCCCCCGTTGCGATTCGCGCTCGTCTACTTCTCCAATGGCGTCGAGCCCATCCACTGGTGGGCGAAGGGCGCGGGCCAATCGATGGAACTCGGACCGGCCCTGACGCCGGTGAAGCCGTTCACCGAGGACATCGTTTTTTTGCGCGGCCTCTACAATCAGAAGGCGGTCGATTCGACCAGCCCGCACCTGGGCCGCATGGCGAACATGCTGTCGGGCGCTTCGATCAGCCTCGATCCCGCCAACATCCGCGCGGGCGCGACGTTCGATCAGGTGCTGGCGCAACGGGTGGGCAACCGCACGGCGCTGCCCAGCCTTGTCCTCGGCATCGAGCCGAACGAACTACGGCTCGAGGACGGCGTGTCGATGATCTACGCCTCCAGCATCTCCTGGAGTTCGGCGGCCAAGCCGGCCACCAAGGAGATCTACCCGTCGCGTACGTTCGATCTTCTGACGGGCGATGGCAGCGGACGCAAGGCCGATCGTGGCATTCTCGACGCGGTTCTGCGCGACGCGCACGACCTGAAGCCGCGCATCAATGCCGGCGACCGCCGCAAGCTGGACGAGTATCTCGAGGCGGTGCGCGACATCGAAAAGCGCATCGATCGAGCCGGCAAGGAAGAGCGTCTGGAAGGCTGGCGGCCGTCGCTCTCCAAACCGGACATGGAGCGGCCCGCCGAGAAGCTGCCGCAGAGCGTGCCCGATCACATGAAGCTGATGCTCGATCTCATCGTGCTGGCGTTTCGCATGGACAAGACGCGGCTGGCGACGCTGATGCTCAACAACGATCTGTCGCAGATGAACTTCGGTTTTTTGAGGGGCGTCAAGGGCGCGCTGCACCTGGACCTGACCCACAACGGAAAGGCTGCCGCCGCCGAGGCGATGTACCTCGAGACGAACCGGTTCCATATCGCGCAGTTCGCCTACCTTGTCGAGAAGCTGAAATCGATTGACGAGGGCGGCCAGTCGCTGCTCGATAGCTCGATCCTCATGGGCGGCTCGAATCTGTTCGACGGCGACGCTCACAGCGCCGAGCAGATGCCGTTACTGCTCGCCGGCCGCGGCGCCGGATTGAAGCCCGGGCGGATCGCCGACTACATGGACAAGGGCGACGACAACCGGCGGGCGTGCAGTCTCTACCTGTCGATCATGGACAAGATGGGTGTGCAACTGGACCGGTTCGGCGACACGGACAAACGCCTGCCCGGCCTGTTCGCCTAGTTGGTCCGTTGCGGCGCCGGCGGAACCGGCGTCTTGACGGTGTTCTTCTCCGAACAGGCCGAAAGCAGGCCGAACAGCAACAGAACGGAAGCGATCGAGCGAACCATGCGATCAGTGTACCGTAGGTCCACTGTAGAATGAACCAGTGAACCTCGCCATGTCCCGCCGTCAATTGCTGGCCGCTCCCGCCGCGCTCGCCGCCGGGGCGGTGGACCGCCAGGAAATCGTCTCCGTCAAGGCCGCGCCCTTCTCCATGCTGCCGGCCTCGCGCTTCGGCGGCAACCGCTTCCAGGGCGACCACGATCCGGCCCGTTACCGCTGGTTCGGCCCCTTCTCTCAACTCACCGGCGCCATCCTGGTGCGCATTCAAACTAAGCAGGGACTCACGGGATACGGCATGGGCGGCGGCGGCACGGCGGCCATCCACATCATCGACAACCACCTGAAGGATCTGCTGGTGGGAACCAACGCGCTGAACGTCGAGATGCTGTGGGAGCAGATCTTCGCCTCCACGTCTTTCTACGGACGCAAGGGCGTCGCGATCCAGGCGCTGAGCGGCATCGATCTGGCGCTGTGGGACATCGCCGGCAAGAACGCGGGCGTGCCTGTGTGGCGGCTGCTCGGCGGACAGGTGCGTGAGAAAGTCCCCGCGTACTTCACCGGTCCGAACCTCGAGGCCGGGTTGAAGCTCGGCTTCGGCGCGTTCAAGCTGCCGATGCCGCTCGGTCCGGACGACGGCGATGGCGTCAAGGCCAGGATCGTGGACTTGCTGACGAAGGCCCGCAATACGATCGGACCGGACAAGCTGCTGATGATCGACTGCCTGTGCCGCTGGACCGTGCCGTTCACGCTCGAGATGGCGGAGCGGCTCCAGGAGGTCCGGCTGCATTTCATCGAAGAGCCGATTCTGCCCGACGATCTCTCCGGCTATGAGAAGCTGTGCCGCGAGGTGAAGGGAACGCGCATCGCGAGCGGCGAGCACGAATTCACACACTACGGCTTCGACATCCTGCTGCGCCACGGCGCCGCGCATTTCCTGCAGCCGGATCTGACGTGGTCCGGCGGGCTCACCACGGGACGGCGCGTAGCCACGATGGCCGCCGCGAAGTCGGTGCCAGTGATGCCGCATCGCGGTGGGAGCGCGTTCGGGATGCAGTTGGTGATCTCGCACCCGAACTGTCCCATGGCGGAGAGCTTCGGCACGGGAGAGCAGGGCAACGAACTGATGGCGCTGTGCACGGCGCCGTTCGAGAGGGGCTACTATCGCCCACCGCAAGGTCCGGGGATGGGCGTGGAGTTCAGCGAGGCGGTGCTCCGGAAGCACGCGCCGTCGCTGCTGTAGCGGTTTTTTGACGCTGAGCCTGGAAACGGGCTATGCTCTAGTCCATGTTTCCCCCGGTCACAGGGACGGGCTCCACGCGAGCCAACACATTAGTGGCGGCTCGGCGGGCGTTGAGCCGTTCGGCGGAGGCGGCGATTCTGTTGCTGGCGGCCCTGCCGCTGGCGGCGCAGACCGGCGGCGGAGCCACCCTGGTCGGCACCGTCAAGGACAGCACCGGAGCCGTGGTGGCTGGCGCGAAGCTCACGGTGTCCAACGTGGCGACGGGTTTCATCACCGAGAACGTCACGTCGACGGAGGGAGCCTATTACATCCCCTATCTGACGCCCGGTGAGTACCGGATCCGGGTCAAGGCGGAGGGCTTCAAGGAGGTGGTACGCGAAGGACTCACTCTCCGGTCGGCCGAGGTGCCGCGCGTCGACATCACTCTCGAGGTCGGCTCGGTCAGCGAAAGCGTCACGGTGAACGCATCGGCGTCACTGCTGAACACGGAAAACGTGATGAGTTCCTACGTGCTCCCGGCCCACGTGCTGACCGAAACCCCGGGCGTGATGAAGCGCACCGTGTATTTGCTGCAGTACATGCCGGGGATCGTGGGCGTGGTGGGCCAGGCGGGGTTCCACATACAGGGCCAAGCCCAGAACGACATCGGCTTCCAGATGGACGGAATCCAGGCGAAGTCGCCCTACACGGGGATCGTGAACCAGGTGGACGGCGTCATACAGGGCAGCACCGACGCGATGGAAGAGGTGAAGGTGCTCACCACCGGAGTGTCCGCCGAGTACGGCCACTCGGGCGGCGGCTCGATGAAGATGGTCTACAAGACCGGTACCAACCAACTGCACGCCTCCTTCGAGGACAGGTACCTGAACGGCTCCTGGGTCCACCGGAACTTCATCACGCAGAATCCGTTGCCGCCGCAGGCGCCGTGGTACTACCAGACGTTCGATCTGGTGGCGCATGGACCGGTTGTGATTCCGAAACTCTACGACGGGCGCAACAAGACGTTCTGGCTGTCGGACTACGCTATCAACCACGAGCACACCATCAACCTCCGCGTCGCCACCGTTCCGACGCCCGAAATGCTGGCCGGCGACTTCTCCTTCAAGGAAGCTCCGGGCGGCGGCCTCCCGATCTACAATCCCTTTTCCACGCGGCTCAACGGAACCACCTGGACGCGAGATCCGCTGCCGAACAACGTCGTTCCCAGGAGCCTGATGGACCCGGTGGCGTTGAAGTTTCTCGACCTCGGCATCTGGCGGCCGCCGAACCAGGTGGGCTCGCCCGCTCGCACCGGTCCCGTTGGCAACCTACAGCGAGCCGAAAGCTGCCGCTGCCTCCAACGCGACCGTTGGGACGAGAAGATCGACCACCAGTTCTCACCCAACCACAAGATGTTCTTCCGCTATTCGCACGGCCACCACCGCGGCCAGAACGGCGACAATTTCGCCAAGCCCGAGTTCAACGCCTCGCGCGAGATCAATCCGGTGGACGACATCAATGGCGTGATCAGCTACACCTCCATCTGGACCAGCCGCCTGTTCAACGAGTTCCGCGTCGGCTACAACCGGCGTGCGGCCTCGAATCCGGCCCGTCCGGAATCGGCCAAGACCGCGCTGACCATTCCCGGCGTTGAGCCGGAGACGTTCCCCTTCTTCAACATCGGCTACAGCATCGCGTCCATGGGTTACTTTCGCCAGGTGGGCGAGGACAAAGTCCTGCAGAACAACGTGACCTATATCGCCGGCAAGCACAATTTGAAGATGGGCTATGAAATGATCCGCACCCTGTTCAACGACAAAGCGGGTTCGCTGCCGTCCGGACAGTACAACTTCGGGGGCGCGACCACGCTGCCTTTCGCGCAGAACACCGGCAACGATTTCGCGGGATTCCTCATGGGGACGGCGACCAGCGCGGTCTTCACCAAGCAACTTTCCACCTTCCTGCCGCGGCTGTGGAACCATGAACTCTACTTCCAGGACGACTTCAAGATCCGGCCGGGTCTCACCTTGAATCTCGGCGTCCGCTGGTCCTATTTCTCGCCGTACAAAACCAGGTGGAATCAGCAATCGCAATTCGACCCGGATGCCATCGATCCGATTACCGGCCGCCGCGGCGCGATCACCCATCCGAAGGGCGCGATCGGCAAGCGCGACCTCAACAATTTCCAGCCGCGCGCCGGCCTCGCCTGGACGTTCCGGCCGAAGTGGGTGTTCCGCTCTTCGTTCGGCGTGATGACGGTGGACACCGCCGGACAGGGCGGTTTCGACGAGTATGCGGGTACGTTCAACATCAATCAACCGGTCGGCGATCCGCGCCACCAGTTCCGTCTGCAGGACGGTCCGGGGCGTTTCACCTACCGCGTCAACGACGACGGCACGGTGCCCTACACGGGTGCGAATTTCGGCGCCCGCAACGCGACGTGGCGCGATCCCAACCTGCGCAACCCGTATGTGATGAACTGGTCCGCCGGTTTCCAGTATCAGCCCGGCTCCAGTTGGCTGCTGGAAGTGCAGTATCAGGCGTCGGCCGGAGTCGGCCTGCTGCGCAATTGGAACGTCAACGGCATCCCGCTTTCCATCGCGCTGGGCAATGATCGCGCCCTGCAAGACCAGGTCTTTGTGGCCCAGCAGAACTTTCAAATCTATCCGCAGTTCGGCACGGTGAACCTGTTCTCCAACTTCAACCACAACACGTGGCACAGTGGCAACATCTCGCTCGAGAAGCGGTACGGCAAGGGGCTGGTCTTCAACACCAGCTTCAACTTCTCCAAATCGTTGAGCAACGACGACACGCTCAGCTACTACAACCGGAGCGGAAAGGCCCGCACCTCCTACGACCAGCAGAAGGCGTTCGGCGCCTTTGTGGTGTATGAACTGCCGGTGGGCAAGGGGCAACGCTTGCTCAACTGCGGCGGAATCGCGAATGCAATTCTGGGCGGGTGGAAGGTCAACATCAGCGAAAATACGATGTCCGGCCAGCCGATCTCGATCTCTCATGGCGGAAGTCCGAACCGCTACCTCACGGCGTCGCGCGTCAACCCGACGATGCCCGTGGAGCAGGCCCGGGTTCCCGGGTGGGACATGGGCCAGCGGTTCCCGACCGCCGCGCAGACGCCGTTCTTCAAGTTGGGCGCTTTCTCCTATCCGGCGGCTTACACCATCGGTTCGCTCGGCGCGAGAGTGGTCCAGGCGCCGGGCCTTTACTGGATGCAGACGTTCGCGACCAAGAGCTGGGTTGTCGCCGAGAAATACAAGTTCAGCTTCCGCCTGGATGGACACAACCTGCCTCACAAGCGGCCCAATCTCGCCGCCCCTAACACCAATTACAATCTCAACAATACGGGCGCCTGGGCGCGCTTCACCGGCGTGGTGGGAGACTTCTCCAACTTCGGCACGGCGCAGGCCAACGTCCAGATGTCGATTCGAGCGGAGTTCTACTCATGAGCGAGCATCGTACGAGCCGCCGGGAAGCGGCGGGCAAGTTGGCGGCGGCGGGCGTCGCGGCGTTGGTTCCAGGGCGGGCAGCCGCCAAGCCGATGATTCCGATTCCGCCCGGCATCAAGATCGGCGTGAGCGCCAATCAGCCGAATGAAGACTACATGAACTTCCTGAAGCAACTGGGGGTTCGTTGGGTGAGTCTGGGGCCCGTGCAGCCGGAAGCGACGGCCGAAGGGTTCACCAAACAGCGTGAGACCTGGGAAAAGGCCGGCTTCCACGTCTACAACATCGGCAGCGGCGTGGGCCCCAGCGGCAGCCTCCACAACATGCCGGAGGTAACCCTCAATCTTCCCGGCCGCGACCGGAAGATCGAGGATTATCTCAATTACATCCGCTACGTAGGCAAGGCCGGAGTCCCGTACTCCACCTACGCCCACATGGGCAACGGAATCTGGTCCAGCGGACGCACGGTGAGCGCCCGCGGATACTCCGCCCGCGACGGGAACGCGAATAGCCCCGATTGGAAGGGGTTCTGGGGCGGCAAGACCTACACCGGCCCGCTCTCCCATGGGCGCGTCTACACCGAACAGGAGATCTGGGACAACTACACCTACTTCATCAAGAAAGTGGTCCCGGTGGCGGAGGAAGCCGGCGTGCGGATCGGCATCCACCCGGACGATCCGCCGATGCGCATGTTGGCCGGGGTGCCCCGCTGCGTTTTTAGCAATTTCGAGGGCTACAAGAAAGCGATCGAGATCGCTAACAGCCCCAACATCGGCGTCTGCCTTTGCGTCGGCTCGTGGCTCGAGGGCGGCAAGGACACCGGCGCGGAGCCGCCCGAAGTCATCCGCTATTTCGCCGCCCGCAAGAAGCTGTTCAAGATCCACTTCCGCAACGTCAGCGCCCCGTTGCCGCACTTTTCCGAAACGCTGATCGACGACGGCTACTACGACATGAGCAAGGTCATGCAGGCGCTGGTGGACGTGGACTTCGATGGCATCGTGATCCCGGACCACATCCCCGCGTTGGGAACGATGCCGGGCGCGCCGGACACCAGCCGCGGCGTGGGCGCTGGAGGGACGTACCGCCCGAGCGTCGGGCTGGCGTATCTGATCGGGTGCATGAATTCGATGCTGAAGGCGGCGCGTCGCAAGGCGTAGCCGCCGGCTGCTACTAAGGCAACAGCGGGATGTGGGCGGCGTTGTTCGTCGCGCCGGCTCCTTTGAAGACCTTGGCGCCATCGGCGGTCTTTTGCGGGCCGCTCCTCGGCGTGCCGGCGCCCCAGTCGGCTACTCCCTTGGCGGAGGGCACGTACTCTTGGCAGTATTGCCCGAGTTGGTCGGTCCGGATCGTTTCCTTGTGAAAGTGCCCGACCTTGCCGTAGGCTACCCGCTCCGTGGTAAGCGTCGTGCCGGACGCCTGACCCTCCCCCTGGATCATCCGCCCGTAGTGGGCCGACGGATCGCCACCCTCGAACTTGGCGCCGGCGCGCTGCGCGGTTTGCAGCACGGGCCCATCCTTGAACGGCGGATTGTGGCCCCGGCTGGCGCCTTTCATCGAAACCAGGTCGATGCGGACGCATTCCACCAGATTCGTGCCAGGGATGCGGCGAGCCCAGATTTCACTGCCACCCTTGGAGTCCACGTATCCGTCGGAGTCGAGTTTGGCGCTCTTGACCTTGGTGAACCGCTCCTTGAGCCAAGGGTACAGGTCCTTACTGAGCGACTTGTTGCGGAACTCGGGAAAATCGGAGAACGGCGTGGCCCCGGAGTTGGGTTCGCGGGTCTTGATCCTGGCCGGCATCTCCGCGAGCGAATCCGCTTTGGACGGCTTGGCGCCACCGGCATTCCGAGGGGCAGCCTCCCCGGGAGCCCCTTCCGCTTGCGATCTTGCCTTGACCGCCGCCGCCTTTGCCTGCGTCACCTCGATGGTGCGCTTCACCCCACCCTTGATCGCCGCCACCGTGACCAACGCCTCGATCAGTGCGACCAACGCCTGCGCTGCCATCACGGCTGCTTCCCGCAGTTCTTCCTCGGTTCGAGCCGAACGAACCTTCGCCTTGTACTTCCCGAGGTACGTGGCGATCTTGGCAAGGTCGTCGGCGAGAATCGGAACCGACATTCCGATCAGAAGGACGCACGCGAACGCCACCACCTCCGCGACGCCGGACGCGAACATGACCCCGAGAATCACCATCCATACGGCGCTGCCGATCGTCAGCATCGCCTTGAATTTGGCGCCCATCTCGGCCCAGATCTCGTCCGACAGCATGGCGGCGGCTTCGGCCATCTTCTCGTCGTCGGTCAGGTTCGCCACGTCGAGCACTCGCCAGTAGTGCGTGTACTTGGCGCAGACGTATCCGTTCCGCGCCAGGACCACGCATCCCTTCGAACTGGGACGGTCCTTCAGGTCGTAGGCCTGGATGTCGAACAGCCAGCGGCTGTTGTTGTCGTAGGCCGTCAAATCGGTCCGAACGGACAGCGTCCCTTCGATGGTGTTGAACTGCCTGAAGAACCAGTCCCTGCCGTCGCCGGGTAGCAACTCCCACGCGCTCGTTCCCCGGAACCTCACCATCGCGCAGCCGGCCGGCCGGTAGCCGGGGGTTGGAGACGACATCCCTCCCGAGGCCTCCTTGACTTCCGGCAGAATCGCCACCATCTCATAACGGTTCGCCATCGGCAACCCTCCTTGTGTCATACTGCGCGGACCGCGATCGAATCGCCTCACCGGCTGTGTTACCCTCCGGTTGATGTTCCGCCTCGCACTCATCGCCGCCGCGGTGGCGCTTCCCGCCGCCGCCCAATACTTCAAGCTCGATCGAGACCGCATGGTCGAGCTCACCGCCAAAAATCCCTACGAGCGCTTCGACGACGGACGGCCCAAGATCCCCGATGCCGTGCTCGAAAAGGTGCGCGGCCTTTCGGTGGAAGAGGTCTGGGGTGTGCTGCCGGCCAAGGGATTCCCCAATCAATACGAAGGCGGCTGGCGGATCCTCCATCCGGAGAAGAAGCTGGTGGGACGCGCTGTCACCGCGCAGTTCATGCCGCTACGCGCCGATCTGAACGATCTCGTCATCGGCGACCTGAAGCGCCGCGCCTACGCGAGCGCCGCGCATCAATGGGTGATCGACCAGTTGCAACCGGGCGACGTCATGGTGGCCGACATGTTCGGCAAGGAGGACGGCGGCTCGATCGTCGGCGACAACCTCGCCACCGCGATCAAGTCCGCGACCGTCAACGGCGGCCTCGTCGTCGACGGCGCCATCCGCGACCTGGAGGGCATCCAGCCCATCGACCTGGGCATCTACTTCCGCCACGCCCATCCTTCGGCGATCGCGCAGGTGACGCTCACCGGCTTCAACATCCCGGTGCGGATCGGCAAGGCAACCGTGGTTCCCGGCGACATGGTATTCGGCGACCGCACCGGCCTCTACTTCGTGCCGCCGCACCTGATCCAGGAGATCCTCGACAAGGCGGAGGAGACGCACATTCACGACGAGTGGACGAAGGACAAATTCATGAAGGGCCGCTACAAGTCGTCCGACCTCTACCCACGCCCCAAGGATCCGGCGCTGCAAAAAGAGTACGAGGAGTACAAGCGCCGGAAGCTGGGCAAGTAGGGTAGCCTGGATTCGATGCGCCTTCATATCAAGTCGCCAGGTGAGGCTCCCGGGGTTTATCCGGTGGTCCGCCGTGGAACGGGGCTGAAGCACCTCTCCTTCACCATCGCCGAACTCGGCGGGAGTCTACGGGAACACACGTTCGAAACCGGGGACGAAGAGATCTCGCTCGATTCCTACACGGGACCGTATCGGGCGCTCGTGGAATGGAGCGGTGGGCGCTGGACGGCGACGGTGGCCGCGCGCCCGAACCTGCGCGATCCGCACCCGATGATTTACATTCCCTCCCAGGCGAAGGTGACGCTCGTGGCGCTGGAAGGGCCGGTGCGAATCACCATCGCCGGCGCTCCAGGCAAGCCGGGCGTCGCGCCCGCGCTGGTGGAAGGCGCGGCGATCGTCTCCAAGCAGGTGGGCAAGGACAACTGGACCCGCACCGTTCACACCCATATCGCGGATAATGTTCCCGCCGCGCATCTGATTTGCGGCGAGACGGTGAACAATCCCGGCGGCTGGTCGAGCTGTCCGCCGCACAAGCACGATTGCTTCGAGGGCGGGGAAGTCCCGATGGAAGAGGTCTACTACTTCCAGGTGGACCCGCCGCAAGGGTTCGGCTTCCAGCGGATCTACACCGATCCCGGCGCCGCCGATCCGTTCGACCACGCCTATCCGGTGGAACACGGCGACACGGTGATCATCCCGCGCGGTTATCATCCGGTGGCCGCCTGTCCCGGTTACACGCTCAACTACCAGTGGGTGCTCGCCGGCGAGGGCCGAACGTACGGAGCGTGGCGCGACGATCCGCGGCACGCCTGGATCAAGGCGTAGCCATGCGAGCGTCGTCGCTTCTGTTGCTCGCCGGAGCGGTCGCGAGCGCGCAGGACCCGGGCGCGGAGTTCTTCGAATCGCGAATCCGCCCGTTGCTGGCGGCCAAGTGCTACTCATGCCACGCCGAAGTGCGAACCTCCGGCCTTCGCGCCGACTCGCGCGACGCGCTGTTGAAGGGCGGCAACCGCGGCGCGGCGGTCATTCCCGGCGATCCCGCCGCCAGCCTGTTGATGAAGGCGGTTCGACACCAGAACGGCTTGAACATGCCGCCGGGCGCGAAGCTCGCCGAGGCCGAGATCGCCGCGCTCGAACGGTGGATCGCGAGCGGCGCCGCCTGGCCCGAATCGAAGGCGCTCGTCTCGGCCGCGTCTCGCCCGATCACGGCGGCCGATCGCGGATTCTGGTCGTTCCGTCCGCTCGCCAACCCCGGCGGCACGATCGATTCCTTTGTCCGCGCGCGGCTGGAAAAGCGCGGTCTCGCGCCGAATCCGCCCGCCGGGCGCCACACACTGCTCCGCCGCCTTTCGTTCGATCTTACCGGGCTGCCGCCGTCCCGCGCCGAACTCTCCGCGTTTCTCTCCGACACACGGGCGGGTGCGTTGGAGCGGGCCGTGGACCGCTTGCTCGGATCGCCGCGGTTCGGCGAGCGGTGGGGACGGCACTGGCTGGACGTGGCGCGCTACGGCGAAGAAGATTACACCGGCACCGCGCCCAAGCTCTACTCCAATGCCTGGCGCTATCGCGACTGGGTGGTGAAGGCGCTGAACGACGACATGCCCTACGACACGTTCGTGAAGGCGCAGATCGCGGCCGATCTGATGCCCGACAACGCGAACCTGCTCGGCGGGCTGGGGCTGTTCGGTTTCGGTCCCTGGTATTACGGCATTTCGCAGCCGCCGCAGGCGCGCTCGGACGAGCGCCACGACCGCGTCGACATGATCACCCGCGGCTTCCTCGGTCTCACCGGCGCCTGCGCGCGTTGCCACGATCACAAGTACGAGCCGATCGGAATGCGAGACTACTACGGATTGGCCGGTGTGTTCCACAGCTCGAAGTACGCTGAGTATCCGCTCGCGCCGCCGGACGAGGTGACGCGGTACAAGAAGGCGCAAGACGCGGTGAAGGCGCAGGAAGCCAAGATCTCGAAGTTCCTCGAGGACCAGCGAGACCAGATCGCGTCGATGTTCTCCTACCGCATCGCCGCCGCCATGATGGGCGACGCCGGCGTAGACAAGGAACTGGCGGAGCGCTTCACGAAGTATCTTTCGAAGCCGGAGGAGGAGTTCGCCTATCTCGACGGGTGGCGCCAAGCCGCCGAGCGTGGAGCGCCGGCCGAAGAGCGGCGCGCGCTGGCGGAGAAGTTCCAGGCGCTGGTGATAGACACCGCCGAGGAGAAACGCAAGCTGGACGACGCGAGCCGGTCCGCCAAAGCCGCCGCGGCGGCTAGCGCTCCGAAAAAGCGCACCATCCTGCTGCCGTTCGGCTACGACTCCGAGCTCGACTTCAATCCGGGCGCGGACGTTCCGGTGAAGTCGCTTGACACCCAGCGGATGCTGCTGTGGCGCCGCTTCTTCCACGGCAAGGACGGTTTGCTTCGCTTCGACGGCGCGGCGGTGGAGCGGCTGCTGGAAGGCGCGTGGAAGCGGCATCTGGAAGTGCTGCGAGCCGAATTGAAGCGGCTCGAAAAGGCGAGTCCGGCACCCTATGGATTCTGGCAGGGGCTGGCCGAGCACGAGCAGCCGGCGGACCTGCCGCTGGCGGTTCGAGGCGATCCCTTCGTCGACGGAGCGCCTGTGCCGCGGCAGTTCCTGGACGTGCTCTCCACTACGCCTCTACAAAAGGGAAGCGGCCGGCTGGAGCTTGCCGAGGCGGTCGTTCGCGCCCCCGTCGCGGCGCGCGTCGCGGCCAATCGCGCGTGGATGCACATGACCGGATCGGGCATCGCGCGCACGCCGTCGAACTTGGGCAGGAGCGGGTCGCCGCCGTCGAATCCGGAGTTGCTCGAATATCTGGCTTGGCGGCTGGTGAACCGGGGCTGGTCGATCAAATCGCTGATCCGGGAGATCGCTTTGTCGGAAACCTACCAGGCCTCGTCGTCGGCGAACGCCGCGAACGAGAAGGCCGATCCTTCGAACGAATCGTTCTGGCGCGCCAACCGGCGGCGGCTGGACGCGGAGTCGTTGCGCGATTCGATTCTCGAGGTGAGTGGCGGGCTCGACCCGCGGACGGGCGGCGAGTCGGCGCCGCTGGACGACAAGTTCCCGCGCCGCGCCCTCTATGCCCGCGTGAGCCGGTTCCTGCAAGAGGAGCGTCTGGCGCTGTTCGATTTCCCGGCCGCGAGCGTGTCGGTGGAAAAGCGCGCCGTCACCAATGTTCCGCCGCAGAAGCTCTTCTTCCTGAATAGTCCGTTTTTGTTGAGCCGCGCCGAGGCGCTCGGGAATCGAATGCGGGAGATGGGAATCGACGCCGCTTACGAGACGCTGTTCGCGCGGCCGCCGGAGGCCGGCGAGAGAAGGCTGGCGCTCGACTTCACGGCAGCCGGCGGACCCGGCGTCTGGCGCCGCTATGCCCAGGTGCTGCTGGCTTCCAACGAGTTCGCCTTCGTCGACTGATCCATGTCCACGGTCCCGGAAGAAAGCAAGGATCTCGGTTTCGGCGCGCGGGTGGCGCAGCAGAGCCGGCTGCGCCTGCTCAATCCCGACGGCAGCTTCAACGCGCGCCGCAGCGGGCAGCCGCTGTTGCGGTCGCTGAGTTCGTACCATCTTCTGCTGTCGCTGCCGTGGCCGCGATTCTACGCGCTGGTGGTGGTTGGCTATCTGCTCACCAATCTCGCGTTCGCCTACGGATACTGGCTGTGTGGCGGGCTGGATGGAATCGCGGCAACGGACGGGGCGGGCCGTTTCGCCGAGTGCTTCTTCTTCAGCGTGCAGACCCTGGCGACCATCGGCTACGGAAAGATCGCGCCGGTGGGAACGGCGGCGCATCTGCTGGTGACGCTCGAAGCGCTGGTGGGCATGCTCGGATTCGCGGTGGCGACGGGCATTTTGTTCGCGCGATTCTCCCGGCCGACGGCGGACATCCTGTTCAGCCATCGCGCCATCGTGGCCCCGTACCGGGACGGCAAGGCGTTCCAGTTCCGTATCGTGAACGCACGTTCGAACCACCTCACCGAGGTGGAGGCTGTGGTGGTGGTGACGCTCGGGAATCCAGGGATGAAGGGCCGTTCGTTCCACGAGTTGAAGCTCGAGAGGGCGAAGGTGATGTTCCTCCCGCTCCATTGGGTGGTCAACCACGCGATCGACGAGTCCAGCCCGCTATATGGCATGGATGCGGCGGCGCTCGCCGCGCAGGACGCGGAATTCCTGGTGCTGATCAAGGGCGTGGACGAGACCTTCTCGCAGACCGTGCATGTGCGGACCTCCTACAAGCACGACGAGATCCTTTGGGGCGTCAAGTTCCGCGACATGTTCCTGCCGCCTTCCGGCGACGTGGTGGAGATCGACGTACGGCGCCTGCACGATGTGGAGCCGGCCGCGTAGATCGTTGGCGCCGGTCCGTCAACATCGATTCAGCATGCGTTCGAGGTGTCGCGCCTAGAGCATGTCCTGAAACTGCTGCACCGGCATCCCCGACGCGCGAATCAAGGCCCGTAGTGTACCGGGCGCGACCTCGCGGTGAAGGGTACCGACAAAACCGCGGGGTGGCCAGCTTAATGAGGATCACATGACTGCCGGCCTGCCGGTCTCGAGTCCAACCCGCTCTGAGAAACGTCCGCACCGCACGTTCGCCAGAGATGACCGGCAGAGGCACTACGCGACTTCCACTTCGACTTCGCGGACCTCTACGGCCAAGGGCAGGTCATTGGCTTTGCGGGCGGCCAAGCATCCTTGGATCGCCTCCCGTACATTTTCGATTGCGGCGGCCTCGGTTTCGCCTTGGGAAATACATCCGGGCAGGGACGGACACTCCGCCACGATCATGCCCGTTTCGTCCCGTTCGAGTGTGATGAGCAGTCGCATGTCTTCATGTTACCCGAGTCTTTCGAGCCAGCGAGGGGTAAACTCAGGAGCCCGCGGAGAGGGCCATAGCCGCTTGGATAACGATCAACGCGTAGCGCAGAGGGGTACCCTTCCGCCCTCGCGGCCCGGCTTCGGGGCTTGCCTAGACGGACGATTCGGCGCCGGCGTGGCGAATCCGTGCTCCGCTGGGACCTGGCATTGCGGCAGGTTTTCGCGACATCGGGCGGCCACCCCTGCATGCAGAAAAATGGCGTGACAGCTTACCGCGGTCCGCCGCCGATGCCGCCCTTCAGATCGCGGAGCGTCGTGAGCAGGCCGGGCACCAGCGTGATCACGAACAGCGCGGGCAGGATGAACAGCACGATCGGAAACAGCATCTTGATGCCCGCCTTGCCGATCGCCGCTTCGGCCCGCAGCCGGCGCCGCGTGCGCAACGCATCGGCGTAGACCTTCAGCGCATGCGACAGACTGGTGCCGAATTTCTCGCTCTGGACGATCATCGCGGCCAACGACTTGATATCCTCGATGCCGGTCCGCCGGACCATCTGGTTGAACGCCTTCGAGCGCTCCTGGCCGGCTTTCACCTGCATCACCACCGTGTAGAATTCGGCCGCCAACTCCGGATAGATGTGGCGCATTTCCTCGCTCACGCGCAAAAGCGCCTGATCCAGCGCCAAGCCGGTTCCCAGCACGATGCCGAGCATGTCGATCGTATCGGGCAGCGCCTCCTGGAGCCGCGCCTTGTAGCGCTTCACCAGCCGGTAGAGAATCTGCTTCGGCAACAGCCAACCCAGGATGAACGCGGCGGCCAGTCCGCCGAGCTTGCTCATGAAGTCGTTATCCCACTGCAGATAGAGCATCAACCCCATGAGCGCGACGAAGAACAGCGCATGGCCCGCGCTGTAAAGACCCACCAGTTCCGCCCGCCGGACCCCGGCCGCGCGTAGCTCGCGTTCGTTCTCCCGCAGCCAGTCCTCGCCGCCCGGAACCACGCTGATCAGGTAAAGCATGCTGTTGATGATGCCGCCGCCCGCGCGACGGCGGCGGCTCACGCGGACCTCGGGTCCCGCGGCGCCGGCAGCCGACTGCAACTCGGCCAGCCGGTCGTCCAACGGGCTCTCCTCCTCGTGCAGCAGATGGTAGCCGGACCACACGATGGCGATGATGGTCGCGAATGTCAGGATGAAAAATAGAGAGGCTGTGACGACCATTCTGGTTCCTCAGAATTTCGGATTGGCGAGCTTGCGAATCACCAGGATTCCGGTGAGTTCGGACACGATCGCGTAGGTCAGGAACTTGCTGCCCGTTTCGTCCGAATAGAGCAGTTGGATGTATTCGGGCTTCACGATCCAGAATCCGATGCCGACCACGATTGGCAGCGCGCACAGCAGGCCGGCCGACATCCGCTGCTGCGCCGTGTGAGCCTTCATCTTGGCCGCCATGTTGAGGCGCTCGCGCACCAGCACCGACAGGCCCTCGAGCACTTCCACCATGTTCGCGCCGGTCTGCCGTTGCAGGATCAGTCCGGTGATGAAGAACTTCAGGTCGATCATCGGCACGCGCTTGCCCAGGTTCATCAGCGCCTGATCCACCTGCGAGCCGAGTCCCAACTCCTCAACCACCTTGCGGAACTCCATCTTCACCGGATCGAGCGATTCCGCTCCGATCGTATCCAGACCGCTGTGGATGGTGTGTCCGGCCTTCATCGACCGGTTGAAGAGGTCGATCGCATCCGGGAAGAGCTCCTCGAACTTCTCCAGCCGCTTCTGGCGCGCGCGGGAAATGAGGAACATCGGGATCAGTCCGGCGCCGGCCGCGAATATCAGCCGTAGCGCGAAAGCGTCGATGCCGAACAAGCCGAACAGAACGTAGACCGCCAGGGCGATCAGCACGCACACCACGAACACGTCCACGGCGCGGTATTTGAGGTTCGCCTGATCGATGGTCTCTTGCAACCGGCGCAGCACGCCCACCCACTCGACGAAATCGGTGAAGATCGCGAAAGTGCCCTTTTGCTCGGAGCGCAGCAGTCCTCCTCGCGCCGCGCCGGCGGTGCGAGTCCCCGTTCGTGCGCGCAGTTCGCGCATGCGCGTGGCGAGCGCTCCTTCCGCCTGCTGTTCCGGCACGCGATAGGCGTAGTGCGCGACGATCCACAACGCGACCGTGAAGATGACTCCCGCGACGAAAAAGAATCCCATGGCGTTAGCTCTTGAGCGCTTGATGTTCCTGAAAGATGGTGGTGGAAAGGTGAATGCCCCACGACTTCAACCGGTGCATGACGAACGGGATCTCCCCGGTGGCGCGGAACCGTCCCTGCACCTTGCCGCTTTGGCTGAGACCTTCGCGTTCCAGCAGGAAGATGTCGCGCATGTCCACCGTCTCGCCGTCGGTCGACCGGACTTCGGTGATGCTGGTGATCTTGCGCGAGCCGTCGCTCAGACGGTTCATGTGCACCACCACCTGAACCGCGGAAGCCAGCATCTGCCGGATCACGTAGTCGGGGACGTGCTGGCTCGCCATCATCACCATCGTCTCCAGGCGGGAGAAGGCCTCGCGCGCGGAGTTGGCGTGGACCGTGGTCATCGACCCGTCGTGGCCCGTGTTCATCGCCTGCATCATGTCGAACGCCTCGCCGCCGCGGCACTCGCCGATGATGATGCGGTCCGGACGCATGCGGAGCGCGGTGCGCACCAGCACCCGCTGATTGATGCCGCCCTGCTTGTTGAGATTGGGCGGCCGTGTTTCGAACTTGAGCACGTGGCGCTGCTGCAATTGGAGTTCGGCGGTGTCCTCGATCGTGACAATGCGCTCTTCCTCGGGGATGAAGCGCGAAAGCGCGTTCAGCGTGGTTGTCTTGCCCGAACCGGTGCCGCCCGACACGAGCACGGTGGCCTTCGACTGGACCGTCGCCGCCAGAAACCGCAGCATGCTCGTCATCAGCGTCTTGTTGGCCACCATCTCGTCCGACGTGATCACGTGGCGGCCAAAACGGCGGATGGAAAGCGCCGGACCGTCCAGAGCCAGCGGCGCCACGATCGCGTTCACGCGCGAGCCATCCAGCAGGCGCGCGTCCACGATCGGATTGGCTTCGTCCACACGGCGGCCCACCAGCGACACGATCTTCTCGATGATGTGCATCAAGTGGCCGTTGTCGCGGAAACGAACCGGGGAAAGCGACAATTTGCCCTGGCGTTCGATGTAAACCTTGCTGAACCCGTTGACCAGGATGTCGGAAATGCCGGGATCCTTGAGCAGCGGCTCGAGCGGACCCAGCCCCAAGACCTCGTCGAGCACCTCCTCGACGATCTTGTTCTGCTCGCCCGTGGTCATCGGGATGCGCTCGTCGTCGAGCAGCCGTTCCACCACCCGGCCGATCTCGGCGCGAATGCGGTCCTTAGGGATCGACGCCACGCGCTCGAGGTTGATCACGCCGATCAGCTTCTTGTGGATCTCGGCCTTGAGCTCGAAAATTCGGTCGGCGGCGCGAGGCGCGGCGGAGGCGGGACCCGAGGGTCCGCGCGGCGGCATGGGTCGAAAGCTGCTTCCCAAGGAAACTCCTGCGAAAAGGGTGGAGACTTCGATTCTACCTGGATGCAAACCCGGCGGCGCCCCGCGGGACTCGCCGGTCAGCCGCCCTCGCGCGCCAGCCCGAACTTCTCCATCCGGTAGATCAGCGTCTTCCGGCTGATGTCCAAATACCGGGCCGCCTGCGACTGGTTCCAGTCGAATTTCTTCAGCGCCCTGAGGATCAACTCCCGCTCCACGCCCTCGAGACTGATTCCGGCCTCCGGCAGGTCGAGCCGCAGTCCCTCGACGGACTCCGGCGGTTTCTCGCGCCGCAGCGCCGGCGGCAGATCCTCCAGCGTCACGGCCGGCCCCCGCGCCAGCACGATGATCCGCTCCACCAGGTTCTCCAACTCCCGCACATTGCCCTGCCATCGATGCGCCTGAAAGTACGGCATCATCGACGATGGCAGCGACAGCGATTCGCGGCCCATCTTCCGGCGCGCCTTGTCGAAGAAGTGCTGCACCAGTTCGGGAATGTCGTCCGGCCTCTCTCGAAGTGGGGGCAGTTCGAGCGGAATCACGGCCAGCCGGTAGAAGAGATCCTCGCGGAACGCACGGTCCTCCACCATCGCTTCCAGGTTGCGATGCGTGGCCGTAATGAAGCGCACGTCCACCCGCGTCGTCTCCGATCCGCCCACTTTCTCGATCTCGCGTTCCTGGATCAGCCGCAGCGCCTTCACCTGCAACTCGGGCGGCATCTCGCCGATCTCGTCGAGACCCAGCGT
>SXGS01481776.1_pt1 | contig 41182 bp, 29 predicted proteins | sample 3174681 | NCBI WGS metagenome assembly SXGS01 (sample SAMN11356861, study PRJNA531348) | freshwater metagenome | isolation source: freshwater sample F1-80 | place: China: Fuxian Lake, Yuxi | collected 2017-12-25 | reverse complement strand
GCGACTTCGATGGAGTTTCGCTCGAGCAACTTCTCAACCTTCTCGGCCTCAAGCATGTCGTGAAGCGCGTCGTAGAGCGGACGGAGGTAGGGATCGATTTTCTCCTGCAGCGTGCCAGGGAGAAAGCCCAGGCGCTCTCCGGCTTCGACCGCGGGCCTGGTCAGAATGATGCGCGCAACCTTCTTGCTTATGAGGGCGGAAACCGCCATGGCAACTGCGAGATAGGTCTTGCCCGTACCGGCGGGGCCGACGCCGAAAACGAGATCGTTCCGTTCTATAGCTTCGAGATAGCGGCGTTGATTCGTGGTCTTGGGCGTCAGCGTCTTTTTCCCGAAGTTGCGCTGCCGCCCGCTCGAGACGAGTCCGCGGAGACTGACGGAGGGGTCTTCGGTGACTACTCGAAGATAGCTTTGCAGATCCCCGTTGGCGAAGACGTGCCCCTCGCGAACGAGGGCCGCATATTCTTCCAGGATGTCGCGCGCGCGGCTGACGTTGGCCAGTTCGCCCTCGATCTCAAGGGCTGTGTTGGACAGGTGAGTACTGACGCTGAGGCCGGATTCAAAGAGCCGGATATTCTCGTCGCGCGTTCCGAACAGGCTCTCAATGCCACGGCTGATTTCAACGCTTTCTTTCATTTGTGTTGTTGCGTAGGGTGGGGCCGGGCAGGCGGCAAGGGCGAGGTGTAGCGATCCATCTGGCTTGAGTATATCAGAGAGGGAAAGCATCAGCCGGTGGGGCTCCGCAGTCCGGAAGGCACGGTCTCCGGCAAAGTTGCCCGCCTAATCACTTAGGGAGGCGAACTTGAGAAACGGGCGTCGCGGTTCGCTGAAGATATGCCGCGCTTTTCCGAGCTGATGTTGCCCGGGTGGAAGTCTTCGTGAAGACGTTCCGAAGATGATCCCCGGCCATTCCGGTGCTGGAGGCCATTCGGTCCGCCGTCTTCTGGTAGAATCTCCTCTTCATGCGAATCGCCGTCCTTGGACTCGGCTTCATGGGGAGCACGCACCTCAAAGCTCTCCGCCATATTCCCTCAGCCACGCTCGCGGCGGTTGTCAGCGCGGACGAAAGGAAGTTGACCGGCGATCTGTCGGATATTCAGGGCAATCTCGGAGGACCAGGCGAGAAGCTTGATTTTTCAAGCGTCCGTAAGTATAAGACCGTCGAAGAAGCACTTCGCGATCCGGCCATCGACGCGGTCGACATCTGCCTGCCTACCGCGATGCACGCGCCCGTCGCCACGGAGGCGCTTCGGGCGGGCAAGCACGTGCTGGTCGAAAAGCCCATGGCGCTCGACGGTGAATCGTGTGACGCCATGATCGCCGAAGCGAACAGGGCCGGCCGCGTTCTGATGACCGCGCAGGTGCTGCGCTTCTTTCCCGATTATGAGATGGCGCGCGGCATCCTGCAATCCCGCAGCCTGGGCGCGGTCCGCTCGGCGTTTCTGCGGAGGCGCTGCGCCGCACCGTCCTGGAGCAAGTGGCTTCATGACGAGGGCCAAAGCGGAGGCGGCGTTTTCGACCTGCTGATCCACGACGTCGATTTCGCGATTCATCTATTTGGCCGCCCCACGGCGGTCTCGGCGCTCGGACACGAGAACATGCCGGGCGGAATCGACTACATTGTCGCGCAACTCCATTACCCGGAGATTGGCCCGGTGACGATCACGGGCGGCTGGCACCATCCGAAAGCGTACCCGTTCTCGATGGAGTTCACCATCGTTTCGGATGGCGGTACGCTTGAATACAGTTCGGCCGGCAGGCCGCTGGTGCTTTACGGCGCGAACGGCGAATCGGAAGCGTTCGCGACGGCCGAAGTGGACGGTTATCAGGCGGAGATTGAGTACTTCATCGAATGCGCGGCGGCAGCGCGGCAACCTGAGAAATGCCCCGCCGGTGAATCGGCGGCGGCAGTGAAGATCACACGGCTCATACTTGAGTCGCGATCGAGATACGGAGAGAAAATCGCATGCAGTCTTTGAGAGATCTGGAAATCGGCGTAATGTTTTGGGGCGGGCGCGATCCGGTCGAGACGATTCGGGAGCAGAAGGCTCTAGGCGTTCGATGCGGGCAGATCGGCGTGCCGGGAAACATGAACCTGGACGGCGCGGCCGTCTCGTGGAAGGCCGGGCTTGAAGCCGAGGAGTTCACGCTAGTTACCGTTTTCTGCGCCTACAACGGCGAGGACTACGCGGATATTCCAACGGCGCAGCGAACGGTGGGTTTTATCCCGCCGGCCACGCGCGCGGAACGCGAAGCCCGCACGCTCGAGTGCAGCGACTTTGCGGCGGCACTCGGCGTGAAGAGCGTCGCGTGCCACATTGGGTTCGTGCCGGAGGATGAAGAGCATCCCGATTACATCGCGGTGCGCGAAATGGTGCGGCGGATCTGCGATCACGCGGCACGGCACGGCCAGAATTTTGCGCTCGAAACCGGCCAGGAGCCAGCCAGGACGCTGCTGCACTTCTTCAAGGATACGGGCCGCGCGAACCTGCGAATCAACTTCGACCCGGCGAACATGATCCTCTACGGCACGGGCGATCCGATCGAAGCACTCGGCGTGCTGGCAGAGCACGTAGTCTCCGTTCACGCGAAGGATGGCGACTGGCCGCCAAAAGATGTACCGGGCGCGCTCGGTACGGAGCGTCCCCTGGGCCAGGGATCAGTCGGGATGGAGCGCTTCGTCGCGAAGCTGAAGGAGATCGGTTACCGCTGCCCCATGAATATCGAGCGCGAAGTCCCCGACCATCAAGAGCGCCTGCGCGATATCGCGATGGGCGTCCGGCTGCTCGAACGTATCCGCGGTCAGTTGTAGGCGCGAATCGCGGTCGATTCCTCGTCGTGGACGTCGAACACCGTGTACAGCTTCGTGATCTGAAGAAGATCCTTGACACGCTTAGTAAGGTTGAGCAGCTTGAGTTGCCCGCCCTGGTTCGTTACCGTGGTGAAGCCCGAGACAAGCTCGCCGATTCCGGAACTGTCGATATAGGAGACGTCGCCCAGGCTCAAGAGAATCTTTTTCTGGCCCTTGGACACCAACTCGCGCAACGCGTCGCGCAAGGCACTTGAGCCTTCCCCAAGGGTAATGCGGCCGGCGACATCGATTACCGTAATGTCACCCACCTGCCGATTCGTTAAAGTTATGCTCACTCTGAATTCCTCCTCGCTATTAAGACACTACATTTAAGACACTGCCAAGCTCTTTCGAGTTCCATCAACCTTCTAACCAGGCGGGCTGCTCGGCGGGTGGCCATTAGCCCTCGACTTTATCAGCGTAACTTCGGTTCCATGCGGTTCGAGACCCCTCACGGTAAATTCGTCCACAAACGCCCTGATCAGGAAAAGTCCCCGCCCGGAGCTGCGCATGAGGTTTTCCTCGGCTAGCGGGTCGGGCACGTCCTCGAGCTTAAATCCCGCGCCTTCATCGCGGATCTTCACCGTAATCCGGTTCGGCGCCTGCAGCACCTGGAACCGTACTTTCTTTAACTCGCTGAACCTATTTCCGTGCTTGACGGCGTTCACCAGGCACTCTCGCACAGCCAAGCTGATTCCCATCAAGTCGTCTTCGTCGAATCCGGCGCTTAGAGCCAAATCCATCACGAGTAACTCGGCGACGTCGACGCTCTCCAGTGTCGAATCCAATACCTTTTCCACTGTACAAACGTCACCGAGAGTGTCGTCGCTCATAGATTCGCCGGCACGTTAAATCGAATGGATCACGATATCGTATCGCTCGGGGAGAAGTCAAGCTGAGTCTTATCCGACACAGGATGGGCCTGAAGGAGGACCGGTTTCCAACACAGGATGGGCCTGAAGGGGAAGTTGACCGCATGCTGGGCGTGATCGTCAAAATGCAGGATGCCGGGAAGTTGAGCCTGGAGCAAATCCAGGCGTTGATAGAGGCGACCGAGCAAGTCCGCTTCGCAGGCAAAGAGCGGGCGGAGATGTACAGGTGGATCAGCGGGACGCTACGGCAGCAGCAGTACCGGGAGCAAGGCAAGCGAACACGAGGATTGCTGCGGCGGTACGTGGGGAAGGTGACGGGATTGAGCCGGACGCAGGTGACGCGTCTGGTGGGGCAGTACAAGGAGCACGGGGAGGTAAAGGAAAACTCAAAAACACTGCCATTTGACACGGAAAGGCGGGATATGTTGTCATTACTACATCTTTTGGAGGGTCCCTAATGAAAAACACATGGTCCAAGTGGCAGTTGGCTGTTCCGTTCGCCCTGATGCTCTTTGCACCATCACTGGCGGCACAAACAGTGGCGGGGCAGTTGTCGGGTCTCGTCACGGATCCGTCCGGTGCGATTATTTCCGGAGTAAGCGTAGTGGTCACGGATATTGACCGCAACGTAACCCTGCGCTCCAGTTCCAACGAAAGCGGGTTCTATCTGGTGTCGCCGCTGCCGCCGGGGCGGTACAAGTTGCGGGCGGAGAAGGAGGGGTTCCGGGCCCACATGATTGAGTTGATCCCCATTGCTACGCAGCAGAAGGCCGAAATGAATGTTGCCTTGCAGGTGGGCGCTGTGTCGGAGTCTGTGACGGTGACCGGCGGTGCGCTGTTGGTTGATACTACGACGGCTACGCTGAGCGGCGTGGTTGAGAACAAGCGAATTATCGATCTGCCTCTGAACGGACGGAATGTGTACTCGCTGGCGTGGGCGACGGCGGGTGTGTTCCCGCAGCGGCCAGCGGCCGGCAGTGCGAACGAAGGCTTCCATTCGATCGGGATTTTCACGGTGAACGGCGGGCGAGACTCGTCGAACGCGATCCTGATGGATGGCGTGCCGGTGACAATGAATTCCAATACGGCAAATATGAATGCCAATAGCGCGGTGCCCTCGGTGGAAGGTGTGGAGGAGTTCCGGATTCAAACGAACTCCTATAGCGCGGAATATGGGCGTTCGGGCGGCGGGATTCTGACGATCGCCACGAAGTCCGGCACGAACACGCTGCACGGAAGCTTGTTTGAGTTCTTGCGGAACAGCAAAATGGACGCCAACAACTGGTTCGCTAATGCGAGCGGCGCCAAATTGGCGACCTTCCAGCGAAATGAATTCGGGGCGAGTGCGGGCGGTCCCCTGGTAATTCCGAAAGTCTACGACGGCCGGAGCAAGACTTTCTGGTTCGCGGTGTATGAAGGACGCAGGCAGCGCTCGGCGTCGACACGGTTCTTCACGTTGCCTACGGACGAGCAGATGGGGGGCGATTTCTCGAAGACTCTGAACGCCGCGGGGCAGTTGCGGAACGTCTATGATCCTTTCTCGACGACGGCGGATCCGGCGCGGCCGGGGCAGTTCCTCCGTACGGTGTTTCCGGGAAATCGGGTGCCGGCAAACCGGATCGACCCGGTGTCGGCGAATGTGTTGAAGTTCTATGGACCGCGGCCGAACCTCCCGGGGCAGACGAACACGGGCCAGAACAACTTCTTCTTCCAGGGGAAAGCACCGACGGCTGTGAATCGGGCGACTTCGAAAGTGGATCACAATTTCAACGAAAATCAGCGCATATTTTTCCGCTACTCGATCTTCCAGAATGAGAATTCGCAGCCGGAGTTGTGGGCTGGTCCAGGCTGCCCGGACGGCGGTTGCTATTCGAACTACGAACGGATGCAGAACATGGCTCTAGACTATAGCTGGACGGTGAATCCGACGACACTGCTGAGCCTTCGATACGGCTTTGCGCGTTCGATTCTAGACCGCGGGAGTTGGCATAAGGGCTTCCGGCCGTCGTCGCTTGGACTTCCGTTGAACACGGAGACAGGAGCCGATCTGCTTGCGTTCCCGGAGTTCGCCGTGGAAGAGATGACGATGCCGGGGTTGCTGCACCATTGGAACTTCCGATCCGCCAATCAGTCGCACACGTTCGTCGGGACACTCTCCAAGGTTGTGGGCAGTCACAGCGTCAAGGTGGGCACGGAGATGCGCGAGAACCTGATCAACCACATGCAGGCGCCATGGAGCATGAATTTCACGTTTAACCGCGCGATGACACAGGGTCCGGACCCGCGAGTGGTGTCGGCCAACAACGGGTTTGGGTTTGCGTCGTTCCTCCTGGGAGCGGGCGCTGGCGGAAGCGAAGTGCACGGCATCCGGCCGGCGCTTGAAAGCAAGAGCTTCGGGTTCTATGTCCAGGACGACTGGAAAGTGAACCGAAAGCTGACGCTGAACCTGGGTTTGCGGTGGGATTTCGAGACCGGGCTTACGGAGCGGTATGACCGCTACGCGGTGTTTGATCCGAGCGCCGTGCATCCGCTGGGCCAGCGGACGGGCCTGGATCTGAGGGGCGGGTGGACCTTCGCGAACAAGGGCAGCCGGGGGCGGACACTGAAGGACATCGAGTTGGGCAAGTTCGCGCCGCGAATCGGGCTTGCTTACCAATTGCGGCCCGGTACCGTTATCCGGGCTGGCGGCGGGATTTTCTACACCATGGCGACTTATGGAGCAAATAACTACGGGACGGCACCGTTCCGTGCTGCGACGCCGTGGGTACCGACCATCGACGGCGTCACGCCGACAGATTTGTTGCGGAACCCTTTCCCGAACGGCGTGCTGCAGCCTGAGGGATCGGTCAATGGATTAGCGGCCGCGCTGGGGCAAGGTGTTGGATCGCCAGTCCCATCGACAATGACGACTCCATATAACTCGCAGTGGAACTTCTCGATTGGCCAGGATCTGGGCAATTCGATCGTTCTCGAACTGGCATATGCGGGCAACAAGGGCACGCATTTGCCGCTGCCCTGGCAGATGGACCAACTGGCGGATGCGCAGATCCGGCCGAACGCAGGACTGCTGGATACGGTTCCGAATCCATTCTTTGGGATCATTCCGGTGGGTCAGTTGTCCAACCGAACGGTGCAGCGCGGAGAGCTCTTGACGCCCTACCCGCAGTATCCCGGCGTGTCGTATGCGGGCACGTCCTGGGGGAACTCGAATTTCCACAGCCTGCAGGTGACCTTCAAGAAGCGGTTCTCGCAAAACGGAACGTTGGTGGTGGCGTATACGTGGTCTAAGCTGATTGCCGACGGCGGCGACAATGCCTGGGATTCCTCGGGATTCCGGAACTTCAACTGCCGGGCGTGCGAACGCTCGATCTCGCCGTACGACTACCGTCACCGGGCGGTGACGAGCTACACCTATGAATTGCCGTTTGGCAAAGGCAAGCAGTTCGGGGCTGGCTGGAGCGGGTTCCTGAACGCGGTGCTGGGCCAGTGGCAGGTGAATGGAATCATGACTTTGAGCAGCGGTTCACCCTTACAAATGCTGACGACGGGCAACACGAGTTTCTCGTTTGGCGGCGGACAGCGCCCGGATTCGACGGGCCAGAATGCGGCGTTGGATAATCGAACGCTGGAGCGCTGGTTCGACACAGGTGCATTCCGGTTGCCGGCGCAGTACACGTTTGGCAACATGGGGCGGATGCACCCGAGCCTGCGGAGCGACTTCGTGGAGATGCTCGACATGTCGGTTTTTAAGCGCTTCAACATTGCTGGCGATCGCGTCGCGCTGGAGTTGCGTGGCGAGAGCTTCAACGCGTTGAATCACCCGGTGTTCGGATCCCCCAACACGACGGTGGGGAATGCGCAGTTTGGACGTGTCACAGGCACGGCGAATGCGCCGAGACAGTCGCAGTTTGCGCTGAAGCTCCTTTGGTAATTTGATCTTAATGACGCGCTGAACGGCCGGGTCCTCCTGCAGGAGCCGGCCGATGGACGCTTGGCTTGTTCTCGCTGTCGTCGGGATGATCAGTGGACGCCGCTATCCCGGCCGGGGGGGGGCCGCACCGGGCTTCCAGTCACGGAACAGATCATTGGTCAGAGCTGCGGCTTCAACCTGCCCCATGTCAGCGGGCTGGGCGGCCACGACCGCATAGCAGAACCAGGCACCCCGGTATTCCCCGACATCATCGTGCGCCGGCGGCGCACCGGCGAGAAATTCCCTTCATCGGACTAAGAAATCGGGGAACAAGCATGCTTGCCGAGTTGGGAGCACGGCAGGCAAGAGACGGCGATCGAGACCAGCCCGTGGCTCAGCCGAATAGTTCACTATGTGATCCCAGTCGCGCCAGACGTAAAGTGAGTGCCGGTGCCGGGCTTACTGTAGATAAGCAGCAAATCGGGCTTTGTTTTATGTGGCATTCGCGTGGCCCGCCCATTCGCCGCCGCAAATCGCCCCACTCCAGCAGGATCGCCGGCCGCCCGTAGAGAGGGCAGCGCGCGAAACAGACGCTGTCGAGGAACTGTTGGCGGAAGGCGTGCTGCAAAGAGCGTGCGACGCTCTGCGAGCTACTGATGGCAATGGGACCAAGACATCGGCATCAGTCTACGGGCGCTCCAATATCGTTTGAACGACTACCGCATCGGCCAAACCAAGGAAGCCTGAAACACAAATTCCCCACAGAGGGCTCTGGCGAAAATCGGCCCGATCATCCTCTCCCATAGGACCGATTTGCACCAGAGCCGCCGCGTCGTGGAGCTGCTTCAGCGAGTCAACGGCGTCCGATCCAGACTCCGAGGCAGACGGCGAGGTAGCCCGCCAGCACGCTTCCAGCCGCATTCGCCAATCCGATCCACGGCGCTCCGCCGCGAACCGCCTGGTAGGTCTCGTACTCGAAGGTCGAAAACGTGGTGTATCCGCCAAGTACGCCCACGATCAGGAAGAGGCGCCAGTGCAGATGGGGCGTGAAACGTTCGGTCAAAAGCGTCATCAATGTCCCTACAAGCAACGAGCCTGTGACGTTGACAACGAACGTGCCCATTGGAAAACGGCCGCCCCAGCGCTCCATAATTGCAGTTCCCACGACGAAACGGGCCAAGCCGCCCAATCCCGCCCCGGCCATAACCAAGAGATATCTATCCACGCCGCGCGCGTTCCTTTAAGATGGCCGCCTGTCAGGGGCCGGGAATAACGAACGCCCGTCCGGCGTAATCGCAATTATTTCACAACTGCCCTTTCAGCGCAGGCGTATACTCTATCCAGAGAGACTCCCATCGGGGTGTTTCCGGAAAGAGGCTTTCATGCTTATTCGCGCAGTCTTCAGCATCGCGGCGCTACTGATTTTCTCTCCCGCCGTCTCGGCCCAGGTACTCTACGGCTCGGTTGTTGGAAACGTGAAGGATGCGAGCGGCTCAGCCGTTCCCGGCGCGGGCGTGGTTATTCAGGAAACAGGCACCGGCTTCTCGCGCCAGACCAGCACAAACGAAGCGGGCCAGTTTCAATTCTCCACGGTGCCCGGCGGCGTCTACGAAATCAACGTCGCGAAGGCCGGCTTCACGAGTTTCGTGAGCAAAAACGTCACAGTCTCGCCGAACGCTGTTTCGCGGATGGATGTTTCGCTCGAAGTCGGCGCGGTGTCCGACTCCATTCGGGTAGACGCGGCGCCGGCCGCGCTGCAAACGGACCGCGCCGAAGTGCGCTCTGAGATCACCGCCAAGCAGTTCGTGAACGCGCCGCTGCCGCCAGGCCGCAACTACTCCCATCTGTTCAAAGTGCTGCCGGGATTCACATATTCGCGGAACGGAAACGGACCGTCAGTCGATCCCTCTCGCGCCGCGCTCTACAACGTCAACGGCACTACAAACCAATCCAATTCCGTTCGCATCGAAGGAGCGGGCGTCAATCAGATCTGGCTGCCGCACCTGCCCGGCTACACGCCGGCGCTCGAATCCATCGATTCGGTGAACATCACCACCAATTCCTTCGACGCGGAGACGGGTCTCGCCGGGGGCGCGGCCGTCAACGTGTCCATCAAGAGCGGAACGAACGACCTGCACGGATCGCTGTTCGAGTATCACAACAGCAACGCGACGAAAGCGAAGCCTTTCTTCCTGCCCGCGGGCGAGCGGAAGCCGAAGAACATTTTCAATCAGATGGGTGGAACCGCCGGCGGAGCCATCATACGCAACAAGCTGTTTTTCTTCGGCAGTTACGAAGGCACCTACGACAGGCAATTCGGTTCGCGGCTTGAGACCATTCCCAGCGCCGCCATCCGGCGCGGCGACATGTCCGCTTCTCCCACCGAAGTCTACGATCCCTTGACGGGCGCCACGAACGGAACCGGCCGGACGCCCTTCGCCCAGAAGCAGGTACCCGCCGCGCGCATGGATCCCGTCGCGCTCAAAATTCAGAGTCTGCTTCCGAACCCGACATTCCAAAGCCTCACGGCGAATCTCTTCGCCTCGGGAGCCTATCGCTTTAATTCGCAGAAGATGGATGCGAAGCTGAACTGGAACGCCAGCGACAAGCTGACCATGTTCGCACGCGGCGGATTGCAGGACCACAACTTTGAAAGCGGTCCGATCCTCGGCGAACTCCTCGGGGCGCCTTTCTACAGTCCCGCCTCGGTGGCCGGCCCCACGTACGGAACTACCGGGAGCATGGCGGCCGGAGCCACCTACGTCCTCTCGCCCGCTCTCATTCTCGACGGCAACATCGGGTACACGGCCTACGACGCCAATTCGCAAGAACTCTTCCTCGACAAGAAAATCGGCAGTGACGTGCTGGGCCTTCCAGGGACCAATGGCGCTCGCCCCTTTGAAGGCGGCTGGCCGCGCTTCAGCGTCTCAAACTATACGACCATGGGCGGGCAGGGCAATGGATCGCGCCCGTTCTACAACCGCGACCCGCGATCGCAATACGTCGCTAATGCCACCTGGACGAAGGGGGCGCACGCCATCCGCCTCGGCTTCGACAGCTCTTTCCAGCAGCTCAATCACACGCAGGTTGAGTTCGTGGGCGCGTTGCACGGCGCGTCCGGTGGTTTCACATTCGCGGGCGGCCCGACTACTCTTTCGGGTGGTCCAGCCTCGAACCAGTTCAATACCTGGGCCGCGTTCCTCCTCGGCGCGCCAACCGCGATCGGCCGAATCAAGCAGATACCCGACGAGTACAACGTCCGTACCTGGATGCACAGCCTTTACCTGCGCGATCAATGGCAGGTGAGCCGCAAACTCACGGTTTCGCTCGGGACACGCTGGGAGTACTTCCCCATGCCTCGCCGAGTGGATCGCGGACTCGAGAACTACAACCCGGTCACGAACAAAATGGAGGTCTGCGGCGTGGGCAGCGTTCCGCTCGACTGCGGCGTTTCGCAGAGCAAGCGGCTCTTCGCGCCTCGCGTCGGAATCGCATGGCGGCCCAAGGAAGACTTCGTCATGAGAGTCGGCTACGGCATCAGCGTGGACCCCTACAGTTTGGCGCGGCCCATGCGCACCAACTATCCCTTGCTGGTCGTGCTCAACATCAACGGGGTGAATGCATTTCAGCCAGCCGGACGGCTGCGCGACGGCATTCCGCTGATTCCCGAGCCGAGCCTCGGCAATGGAGTCGTCGACATTAGCGGTTTGGTCGCAGCCAATTCCCTGGAGAGGAACTACCAACGCGGATACGTCCAAAGCTGGAATTTCACACTGCAAAAGAAGCTCAAGTGGGGCTTCGCCGGGCAGGCCGGTTACGTCGCCACACGTCAGATCAACCAGGTAGGTTTCCGGGAACTCAACTATGCGCCTATTAACGGCGGCAATAGCGGACGGTTGTTGAACACGAGGTTCGGCCGCACCGCCGAAACGCGATTGGTGGCTCCGATTGGCAATTCCCAATACGATAGCCTCCAGGCGTCGCTCGAACGCCGCTTCAGCTCCGGATTGCACCTCGGGGTCTCGTACACGCGGTCGAAGTCGATGGGCATCTGCTGCAGTGCAAACAGCGACGGTCTCGCCGCGATCCAAATCCCCGAGTATTACAAGCTAAACCGCTCGCGCACTAATATCGACAGCCCTCAGAACCTCACCATGAACGCGGTGTGGGAGCTGCCCTTCGGCAAGGGGCGCCGCTTTAGCAAGAGCGGTCCCGCATCCTGGCTCCTCGGAAGCTGGCAGATCAACAGCATTTTCAGCGCCGTCAGCGGAACGCCGTTCTACGTCACCTCGTCTTCAGCGTCGCTAAACGCACCGGGGAACGCCCAACGCGCCGATCAGATCAAACCGAACGTGGCTATTCCAGGCGGGGCCGGACGCGGCCTGTCGTATTTCGACCCCTTCGCCTACCGCGCGGTAACCGATGCGCGCTTCGGAACCGCGGGCTTCAATTCGCTGCGGGGCCCCGGAATCTTCAATGTGGACATGGGCCTATTCCGCGACTTTCGCGTCACCGAGCGACTGCACATCCAGTTTCGCGCCGAGGCCTTCAATTTCACCAACACGCCGCACTTCGGCACACCGGGTACGAACGTCTCTAATCTTCAGTTGAATGCGGACGGGAGCGTACGCGCCCTCGGCGGTTACACGGAAATCACCGGTGTTGCGAACACAGGCCGAGATGGCATCGACGAGCGCGTGTTCCGCTTTGGATTGCGCGTCAGTTGGTAGGGGCGCGCCGTCGCGCGCGGCGGAATGATATCGTAAACCAATCATGATGAAATCATCACGGTTTGTTGCGACTATCGCCGCGCTTGCGCTCGCGGCTCTCGACGCGCAGACGGTGCGTCCGGAACTGACTATCCACGTCAGGACCCCGATGACGCCGCCGGCCTGGGCTCTGCTTGAGCGCGAGGTGCTCCGCTACAACTCGATCGCCGTTGAACGCTTCGCGGCGAAGTACCTCGATGAACGCGGCTACCTCGCGCACACGCCGCGCTGGGGTACGCTCGACGGCCCGGACGATGCCATTGAAACCTTCTGGAACTGGACCCTGCTGCATGCGCTCGGCGGCTCGGACTCCGTCCTGGACCTTTACAAGAAGGGCTATGACGGTCACTTGAGGCAGTACGGCGAACTACGCACGACGCTGACCAAACTTGCCGCCAATGGCGCGTACAGCAAGGAGTTTATAACGCAATCCGACTGGTTCCACACCGGCGAAGGCATGCGCTCCTTTTTCCTTCAGGGCCTCTCCGACCCCAACAACGAAATCTACCGCGAGCGCTCCCGGCGTTTTGCCAACATGTATACGGGGGACGATCCGGAAGCGCCGAACTACGATCCCGTCAACAAGGTGATTAAGAGCATCTGGAACGGCAGCAAGGGTCCCATGATGCACAAGGCGACCACCTATGATTGGGTCGGCGATCCCGTCCCCGGGACTTTTCATCTGCTCCACAATCCGGCGGGCCGCGGCAAGTTGCTCGACCTTCAGGCGAACTATAAGAAGATGCTCGCCCACTGCGACGAGTATCTGGATAGCGTCGGCGACCACCCGCTCAATCTCTCCTCCACCATACTCGGATTGAACGCCTACATGCTCACCGGCGAAGAAAAATACCGCAAGTGGGCTCTCGATTACGTCGGCGCCTGGAAGCAGCGCGCAGGGGACACGGGCGGCAACATCCCCACCAACGTCGGACTCAACGGCAAGCCCGGCGGCGAGTACAACGGGCAATGGTGGAAAGGCACCTACGGCTGGAACTTCACCATTTTCGACGGGGAACTGGAGCAGGTGGCACACCGCAACAGTTTCACGAGCGGCGCGTGGCCCGGATTCGGAAACGCGTTTCTTCTCAGCGGCGATGCGTCGTTTGTTCAGGTGCTGCGCCGGCAAATGGAGAATCTTTACGCCCAGAAAAAGGTGGAGAACGGCCGCACTCTGCTGCCCAATGGTTATGGTGATCCCCGCGGCTACAAGTACAATGGTCCACCGAGCTGGTATCAGTACTCGCCTAATCTATTTCTGGATCGTCTGATCGAAATCTACCTCTGGTCGATGGACCGCAAGGACCTCGAGCGTGTCCCTGTGGCCGCGTCGTTCAACCCCGCCGTGGGGGCGCGATCGGGCGGTTATGGCGAACCGGATCGCTCGCTTCCGTGGCTCGGGTTCCTCGAAGGCAAGATCCCCGATTTTCCGGAGAAGGCTTTACAGGCGGATCTCGCCCGCATCCGCCGCAGGCTGGAGGATATTCGAACCGACGCAACCACGGCCGACTCCCGCCTTGCCGATTACCTCCTCGATCTCAATCCCGCGACCACTGACGTCATGGCGCACCTCACGCTCGGCGCGTACATGTCTCCTTCGCGGATCTGGGTTCTGCACAGCCGCTTCCGCTACTTCGACCCCGTAAAGCGTCGCGCGGGACTGCCGCAAGACGTCGGCGCGCTGGTGGAGAAACTCGGGCCGGACTCAGCCACACTCACTCTGGTCAACACGAACCCGGCGGAACCGCGCGAGATTTCGGTGCAGGCCGGCGGATATGGCGAGCATCGCTTTGACGCCATCACGATCGGAGGCAAGACTACGGCATTTAGCGGACCCGTTTTCACCGTCCGCCTCGATCCGGGCGCCGGTTCGCGTTTTGAATTCAAGATGACCCGTTATGCGAACCTCCCCACGCTCGCGTTTCCGTGGGACCGCGGCTGGTATCCGGCAAAGTAGTCCGTTGTGTGCCCAAATGCCGTTCGACGGCAAGCCCGATGTCGCGAAGATTTTTGCGGCGGTATTGGAGCAGAGCAGAATGGTGGCCGCATGGAACTACTCCGCTCCTGGCGCTGTGGGGGAGAAGATCATCCCTGGGAAACTCCTACGAAGAAAGAAGCAAAGCGGCCGCGAATAATAATGCGCGATTGGTCACAATGCTCCGCCCGGGAAGGCGTGCCCTGGAGACTCAGCGCCGCCTGGGTGTTTATCTGTGGCTGTGCCATTCGATGCCGCTCGCGGTACAATCCTTTTGCGCCCATGCGAATTGCTTTTTCTCTTCTGTTGCCGATCGCCGCCGCGGCAGCCGATTCCCACAACTGGCCCATGTTCCGCGGAGACTCCGCGCTCGGCCTGGCCGATGGCTCAGCCCCGCTCTCCTGGAACGCTGACGGGGATTCAGGTCCGTTGCGGAACATCAAATGGAAGACGCCGATTCCGGGACTCGGTCACTCAAGTCCGGCGATCTGGGGAAATCGGCTGTTCGTCGCCACGGCGGTGAGCGCCGGTGGAGCCGCTCCGCTGCGCGTCGGCCTCTACGGCGATGGAAATTCCGCCAACGATAACGGGGAACAGAGTTGGAATCTCTACTGCCTCGACAAGCGCACGGGAAAGATTTTGTGGGCGCGCACGGCGTATAAGGGCGTACCGCGTTCGAAGCGCCACACCAAGGGCACTCACGCGAATACAACGGTCGCCGTGGATGGCAAGCGCGTAGTCGCCTTCTTTGGCTCTGAAGGTCTCCATGCCTACGACCTCGATGGCAAGCAACTCTGGAGCAAGGATCTCGGCGTCATCGATCAAGGCCCCAAGGGTTACGACCTTTCCTGGGGCTTTTCGAGTTCACCCGTGTTGTTTGAGGACAAGGTGTTCGTGCAATGCGACGACCGCAATCAGCCCTTCGCCGCAGCGCTCGCGGCGGGAGACGGCAAAGAACTGTGGCGCACGCCGCGCGCGGGCGTCTCGAATCACGGCTGGGCGACGCCGGGAGTCGTGCGCGCCGCCGGCCGCGGGCTCGCGGTATTTAACGCATGGCCTTTCATCGTGGCTTACGAACTCGCAACAGGCAAAGAGCGCTGGCGATTGCGGTCCGAAGGCGACATCCCGGCGCCGACGCCAATCCTTGCGCACGGTCTGATCTTCGTGACCAACGCGCACAGCGGCCCCGCTCCGCTCTATGCGATAAAACCCGATGCGGAAGGCGACATCACGCCAGAGCCCGGCTCCCGCACCAGCGCCGGCGTCGTCTGGAGCGAGCCGAAGAACGGAGCGTATATGCAGACGCCACTCGTGGCCGGCGATCTCCTGTATAGCTGCTCCGACCGGGGCGTGTTAAAGGTCTATGACGCCGCGACGGGGAAGTTGCACTATCAGCAGCGGCTCGGCAGGGGCACCACGGGCTTCTCGGCATCGCCGGTCGCCGCCGGCGGACGCATCTACTTCACAAGTGAAGAGGGCGAGGTCTACGTCATCAGGATGGGACGGCAATTCGAACTCCTGGCGGAAAACAGGATGGGCGAGATCTCGATGGCGTCGCCGGCTGTGTCTGAGGGTGTTCTGTTCTTCCGCACGCGCGGCCACATGGTCGCTATCGCCGAAACGAAGCAGGTGGAGTAGGCCATCGCCTTTTGTGGCCTGCCGTGGGCGCGACAGGACCTAAGATTCGCCGAACACTCCGCTGGCAGTCTCGTAGAGAATCTGGCGCTTGTCCTCGTCCGGAATGTCCAGCGTCAGGACCTTCCCGATCTCGATTCCGGCGCTTTCCGGCAGGTCCGATCCAATCATGAGACGACTGGGCCGGACGTGCCCAAGCACCTCAAGCACGTGATGCGGCATCAGGCTCGATAACTCCAGCACAATGTTCGGACAGAAGGCCGCGGCGACAATTGCATCGTGTACGAAGAGGCCGCCGCCGCAATGCGCGACGACAATAGTAAGATTCGGGAATCTACGCGCAGGCATCATGCAGAGCGATGGCAGCGAGAAGGGCAGTCCCGAACCCGTGTGACAGACTACCGCCATTCGGTTCTCGAGCGCCGTCTCGAAGAAGAAGTTGCTCGAATTCAAGGACGGATTCAGCCCGTGATACTGGGGCTGTAGTTTGAGGGCGCGGAAACCAAACGCTTCGCGACAGCGCCGCACCTCGGCGCGGAACTGCTCCACCGGAATGTAAGGATCGAGGCAGGCGGCTCCCACAAGCCGGTCCGGATGGTCTATCACCGCCTTTCCGATAAGGTCGTGCTCGCGGCGATAATCCGTCACTACCGGGAACGGTATAACGACGGAGCGCTCGACTCCATGGAGGTCCATACTCCGCAGCAAGTCATCGGCCGAAAGGACCCGGCCGCTGTGCCTCGCCGCGCCGATGTGAGTATGGGTATCGAAAATTTGGAATCCGTCTCTCACGCGCCGGTCACCTCCCTGACCTTTGCGAAAAATTGCCGCTTGCGTTCCGTATTGATTCCCCAGTTGACCGGCAGGCATTGATACCCATCCGAGTAATCGCTCTTGCCGGGGTCGAAGTATCCCCACGAGACATACTCGGAGAGCGCCGTATTCATGTGGTTTTCCGCGTCGCCGAAGCGGAAATGGTCGTCCTCATTGATCACGACGGGCATCGGTCTCCACGTCCCGGCCTTTCGCGAGGTCTGGATCATCCGGCGAATCCGCGCGGGATCGTCTGGACCGTTGCCGTGCAGCAAAAGGAAATCCGACGCTTTCACAACATCCGCCTCGGCAGGGGCTCCGCCGCCGTAGCTTGTGCCAACGAGCATTCGCCTTCCCCCGCGCCTCAATCCTTTGGCCAGTTCGATCAACTCATGCACGCGCGCCGGCTTCAGGATGTCGTGGTCATACGCCTTGACGTTACACTCGTTGTCGATCTCGACGAGGACATTGCAAAATTCGCGTTCGAGCAGCCAGTTCGTGGCATTAACTACGGCGCGGATTACGGCCGTCTCGTTCTTCACCCGCTGATCCTGGCCGAAGTAGAAATACCCGACGATCGCGGCCATTCCCAATTCATCGGCCCGGTCGAGAATACGTTCCAGACGCTTCATGTAGGCCTCGCGCAGATTGCCGTCCGGATCGATCGCGGAATTTTCCCACGGCTGCGCCTTCGAATAGCCCTCCGGACTCCCTCCCTGCAGGTTGATCGTGAAAGCGAGGACTCCATGACGCCGCCATTCGGGCATGGCGGCGATGAACTCTCGCGTATTCCGTTCGGGGTCCCACTGTTTCGTATCCGGATACGCCCATTTTCCCCGCGTCTCGGGATTGAGATCGTCATAGATCCCCTGCACGACCCGGATGTTCATGAGCAGCCCTTCGATCCGCCGACCCTTGTAGGACCGGCCGGCATAGGTGGGCTTGCCGTTGAGGAAGAACTGTTCTCCGCGAATGGAAATTTCGGTGCGGCGCGCCTGCGCGAGAGCGCGTGAGGCGGACGCCGCGCCCGCCATTGCCAATAAGGTTCGACGGTTCATCACGAACTCCTCTTCATCACCGTAACTGGAACGTCTGGAGTGGGGCGGAATTTCGCCGGTTGCCGGCCGGTAGGGGACGTAGTGCCGGGGTAATCAATATCGGAATCGGCGCCGGCCGCCTGGCGGTTCGCGATCCGGGAAAGGACGGGCTTTTGCGCCTTCTCCCGTGGCTTGCTGAATATTGATTCGGCGTTCACGCCTGTTACGTTTGCGGACCGGGAGAATGCGGATAGTTTTTTCAACATGCGGTTGTACGATCCTTGTGTGGGTCACTGGATGATGTCGAAACGGTGGAGGCCGCGAAGCGGCCAGCGTTGAGCACCCAAACTCCATTGGCTCGACAACAGCCGGATTGGTTTTGCGGTAACCATTCTTACCATTACCACGTTTTCAGCGGCAAACCCGGCACGATCTGAAAATTCGTGTCCCTGGTCCCGAGGGTGAGATTTCAGTGAAAGGCAATGGTGATTTTCCGTCAATTAAGGGCCTGCCTCGCAATTTCAGCACGTTCTTGATCCGTTCGCACTCCTCTGCGACGGCCCGAGCTATCACGTTGAACGATTTGAAGATCCCCAAGAGGCCGGGATGATTTGGCTGCTCCAAGAAGAAGATGTCCGGCGGCGATGACACACTCCGGCATTGACCTGCCCGGACTCACGTTCGAGCACTTCCATCATCGCTCGCGCGGAGGCGGGATCCAGTGCGTCTGAGAACGCCAGCACAAGGAGTTCCCGCGGACCCCTTGCGGCGGCGCCTGAGTGGGGCCCCGGGCGGCAAGAGATACTGCGGTGAGCCCGCGACAGTGCTCCACCTGCTCACCCAGTTAATACGGAAAACTCATTCGCGACACTTCCTCCCTCTCTAAAATCCGCCCGGGACTTCGCTTCGGCCGGGAGACTTCATCTTGTATCGGAACGGACCGCCGTGCGACGATCTAAGACGTGATCTTGATGCCGGGTCTCCCTGTCGCGTTGGCGCTGGCCGCTCCGGCATTCCTCTTCGCGCAGGCGACTACCGGACCGGTGGATTTTTACAACACTCGGGTACGGCCCCTGTTAGCATCGAAATGCTATGCCTGCCACACTCAGCAGGCGCTGGGCGGGCTCCGGTTGGACACCCGCCAATCCGTCGCGAGGGGCGGCATTTCAGGACCGGCGATCGTCTCCGGACGCCCCGCCGACAGCCTCTTGATTCAGGCCGTAGCCCACACGCATCCCAGGATCAAGATGCCTCCGAACGGCCGGTTGAGCGATCGCGAGATTCAGGACCTGCGTCTCTGGATTGAGGCCGGCGCGCATTTCGACACTGCCGAAGCGCCCTCCGCCGCGGATGCCGGCATCGCGAGGCTGCGCAATTTCTGGTCGTTTCAGCCCCCAAGAAAGTTCGCACCGCCTCCCGTAAAGAACGAATCCTGGTTGCGCACACCCATCGACAGGTTCGTCCTTGCCGGCCTCGAAGGGAAGGGGCTCGCGCCTGCTCCTCCCGCCGGACGAGCCACGCTCCTTCGCAGAGTCACGCTTGATCTCACTGGCCTTCCGCCCACGCCGGAGCATTACCGTGCTTTCGTCACGGACTCCTCGCCCGATGCATTCGCCAAAGTCGTCGACCGCCTGCTCGCATCCGAACAATACGGCGAACGCTGGGCTCGCCACTGGCTGGACGTTGCGCGCTACGCCGATTCCGATGGGATCAGTCTGGCGCCGGAGCCTTTCGTGAACGCGTGGCGATACCGTGACTGGGTCATTCAGGCATTCAATTCCGACATGCCGTTTGACCTGTTTGCCAAGGCGCAAATCGCCGGGGACATGCTGGACAAGCCGGGGGAAAAGCGCCTGACGCCGGGTCTCGGCTATTTGGCGCTCGGCCCCTGGTACTACACGATTGTCGAACCGCCCAAGGCGCGCGCCGACGAACTGCAAGACCGGATCGACGTCATCACCCGAGGATTCCTCGGCCTCACGGTCGCTTGCGCCCGCTGCCACGATCACAAGTACGATCCCATTCCGATTTCGGACTATTACGCTTTGGGAGGCGTCCTCACTTCGACGGAAGCGAAGGAAGAACCGCTTGCTCCGCAATCGACAGTCGACTCCTATCGCGCGGCCGAGAAGCGGATCAGCAGCCTCGAACAGCAGATCAAGGAACTGCTCGACAGGGAGCGAAAACGGCTGGGCGAGAAACTAGCCAGCGATTCCGGCCGCTACCTGCTTGCGGCCTGGGAGCGGAAGAGGGCGCCGCGCGAAGTGGCCCACGGACTTGATCCCCGGATTCTCGATCGCTGGTCGGGATATCTCGATCAAGCGCACGATCACTCCTTACTCCGATTTTGGCCCGCCCTTTTCGCATCCGGAAACCACGAGAAGGCCGAGACGGCGTCCAGGGATTTCCAACGAACCGTCGACGCCTTGATCGAAGAGCACCGGGACCTTACCGCGCATAACGAGCGCGTCATCGAAGCGTCAAAGAAGTCCACCGATCCCTACGACATCTACTGCAAGGGATGCCGCGCCGAAACGCGATCGCTCACCCGCGACAAGTATGTCTTCTGGGGCGATCTGTTCGACGCGAAACGCAAAACGGACGGCGAGTCACGCCCATCCGGCGTCCTCTACTTTGACGATAAGGAAATTACGCCATATCTCGGTGCGGCCGCCGGTTCCCGCCTCGAACAACTCCGCAAGGAACTGGACAGCGCGAAGGCGGCTCTGCCGGAACGCTATCCTTTCCTCCACGTCGTGTCCGACATCAAGGAACCGCGCGATATGCCGCTTCATAAACGCGGCGACCCCTACAGTCTCGGCGATCTCGTTCCCCGCCGTTTTCTTTCCGTGCTCGGCGATTCCGGGCCCGCGCCGCTCACTACCGGAAGCGGACGCCTGGATTTGGCCAACCAAATTGCAAACCCTGCCAATCCCCTGACCGCGCGCGTGATCGTGAACCGCATCTGGGGCCAGCACTTCGGCGCGGGCATCGTGCGCAGCTTGAGCAACTTCGGCGCGGCCGGCGACCGCCCTAGCCACCCGGAGTTGCTCGACTATCTGGCGGTCCAGTTCATGGAAAACGGCTGGTCGATCAAGACGCTTCAGCGCCAGATATTACTTTCATCGGCGTACGGGATGAGCAGCCGCGGCTCAGCCGAGGCATTGGCTGCCGACCCCGACAACCGCCTGCTTTCGCGTTTCAGCCGCAGACGCCTCGAGGTCGAGGCGCTGCGCGATTCCATGCTTTTCGTGTCAGGTCAACTCCAATTCGCCGCAGGCGGGCCGCCCGTTAAATGGGACAAGGACTTTCGGAAACGAACCATCTATGGAGAAGTAAGCCGCTTTCGGACTGAACGTTTGCTGACCCTCTTCGATTTCCCGAACCCATCCATTCACGCCGAGAAGCGTGTCGCTACGAATACCTCCGTGCAGCGGCTCTTTTTCCTTAACAGCGAATTCATCAAGAAGCAGTCGTCGAGCCTTGCGGAGCGCATTCGATCGATTGCACCGGGAGGCGTTGAAGAACGAGTGCGCGCCTGCTACGAAATGCTTTTTGGGCGCACGCCCGAGGCGCGCGAACTGGCGGCTGCCCGGCGTTTCCTGGCAGACGCCGCGGAAGACGCCTGGCTCGAATTCTCGCAAGCGCTTCTCAGCTCGAACGAGTTCAGTTTCGTTGATTGAACATGCAACCCTTTGTCGGACCCTCGCGCCGCCGGCTGCTGGGCAGTCTTGGAGCGGGGTTCGGCCTCCTTGGCCTCAGAGATCTCTTCGCTTCAACCGTGAATCCCTTCGCGCCCAAGAAGCCGCATTTCACCCCGAGGGTGAAGCGTGTCATTTTCCTGTTCATGAATGGCGGCATGTCGCAGGTGGATACGTGGGACCACAAGCCAATGCTAGACCGCCACCACGGACAGCCCGTACCCGGCGGCAATCCGCAAACCGAGCGCAAGACCGGCAACCTGATGCGTTCGCCATTTGAATTTCACCGCTGCGGGCAGAGTGGAATCGAAGTCAGCGAGATCTTTCCCGCCATAGGCGATCGCATCGACGACATCTGCGTCATCCGGTCCATGTACTCCGACATCCCAAACCATGAACCGTCGTTGCAGATGATGAACTGCGGCGAGAATCTGCAAAGCCGCCCTTCGATGGGTTCATGGCTTCTCTATGGCCTTGGGACCGAGAATCAGAACCTTCCCGGCTACATCGTCATGTGCCCGGGTATGCCCGTTGTCGGCACTCCGCTGTGGAATTCGAGCTTTCTGCCCGCCGTCTTTCAGGGTGTTCACATTCCGAACAACGTGAAGGACCCACTGGAAATGATCCAGTACCTTCGCGACGCCGGCCGCGCGCCCGCTTCGAAGCGCCGCGAACTGGACCTGCTCGCCGAATTGAACCGCTTCCACGCCGAAACACGCCGTGAAGACACGCAGCTTGAGGCCGCGATCGAGTCCATGGAAGTAGCCTTCCGAATGCAGACGGAAGCGCCGGAAGCGTTCGACATCGGACGAGAGCCTGAGGCTACGCGTGCCCGCTACGGCGACTCCGATTTCGGCCGCGGCTGCCTGCACGCTCTGCGACTCGCGGAGCGTGGGGTTCGCATGGTGCAGCTTTACTTCGGCAACGGGCAGCCCTGGGATAACCACGACGACATCATGATTCACAAGAGGCTCGCGGGTCAGGTGGACAAGCCCGTGGCCGCGCTGCTTGACGATCTGAAATCGCGCGGCCTGTTCAACGACACGCTCGTCATCTTCGGCAGCGAATTCGGACGTACGCCTTCGGTTGAAACAAGTTCCCGCGTCAAGGTGCAGAATGGCCGCGATCACAACCCATTCGGTTTCTCGGTCTGGCTCGCCGGCGGCGGAGTCAGGGGCGGCATCGCTTACGGCGCAACCGACGAGTTCGGCTTCAAGGCGGAACAGAACCGTGTGCATGTCCATGACCTCCATGCGACGGTGCTTCATCTGCTCGGGATCGACCACACGCGCCTGACCTACGCCTATAGCGGCCGCGAGTTCCGGCTAACCGACGTCCACGGCAAGGTAATTCGCGAGATTTTGAGTTAGGGCCCGCATGGTAGAACTGTTCCAATCGGCAGCAGGTGGGCGTGGGAGCGGAAGTGGCGGTCGTTTTTTTTTGCCGACTGCCTCTATCCGCGAGAATGGCCGGCGACAAGTGCGATGGCCGGCCCACAGTATTCTTAGATCCTTGAGGAACACACCGTCATGAGCGAAACCCAGATTCATACCGATATCGACTACAGCCAGCCGCGCGGCAAACAGTGCGGTCACCTTGCGGTTCCCTATTCGCACAACCTGGGCGGATGGGCCAATCTGCGAATCCCCCTTTGTCTAATCCGCGGTGGCCCGGGTCCGGTCGTGCTGCTGATGGCGGGCAATCATGGCGACGAGTATCCCGGTCAGGTCGCGATTCTCAAGTTGTGGCGTGAATTGACGCCGGAAGACGTGATGGGCACGCTGATTTTAATCCCGTGTCTCAATCCGCCTGCGTCGAAAGCAGCCACGCGCCTTTCGCCGCTCGACGGGCGCAATTTCAACCGCTGCTTTCCGGGCATTCCAAACGGCACGGTGAGCGAGATGCTTGCGCACTACCTCTCGACGGTCCTGTTTCCGATGGCGGAGTATGTAATCGACCTGCATACCGGCGGGCGGAGCATGGACTTTCTCCCGTGCGCGCACATGCACCTGGTGCCAGATTTGAAGCAGAGGGTGCGGATGCTGGCTGCAACGGAAGCGTTCTTAACCGAAACGGCTTTTCTCTACGCCGACGTAGCGGGCGCGGGGTTGCTGCCGACCGAAGCGGAACGCCAAGGCAAGATCGTGATCACGACGGAGATGGGCGGTGGCGAAACCGTTCGCGCTACTATTCACCGCCAATGCCAGGCGGGCTTGCACAACGTGCTGATTCATTGCGGCGTGGTGCGAGGAAAAGAGAAGACGCGCGCGGAGGCTGGTCTCGGGCCAGCGCGATGGGTGCAGGCTCTCGACCGCGCCGACTACCGTTTCGCTCCTGAATCGGGGTTGTATGAAAATTGCGCGGAACTAGGTGAGCCGGTCAGGAAGGGCGATCTGCTTGGCCAGGTCCACTTTATCGAGCGACCGGACCGCGAACCCATTCGCGTGGAGGCTCATGCGGATGGCATAGTCGTTGCGAATCGGGGGCCGTCGATGGTGGGACAGGGAGACTGTGTCGCCTGCGTGGCGCACGACGTTGACCCGCGCGAGTTACCGTGAGTGCCCGGCAGCCCCCGGCTTCATGGACGTAGACACCAGAGTGTCTCCTTGTCCGGTCGACGCCAAAGGCAGAGTATATTCCAATCGAAGGATGGGCCTGTGGCCGGGAGCGAAGCGACGCGCCGTACAACGCTTGGAGCCGATCAATGGAAGGAATTGTCGCATCAAATGAATGGAGAGCTACACGTGCGGCTTGGGGAGGAATGGCTGTACAAAGAGGCGATGCCGCCAGAGTATCTGCCGGGCCAGGCGCCACGGCGGCCGCGAGCGGGCAAACCGAAGCAGCCATGTATTTACACTCTGGGTGGGCGCCCCGCCGTGGCGGCGCGGTAATGAAGCACCAGGAAAGAGAAAAGCTTGTGCCTGCGGCGGAAAGCCTAGGGGCGGTGGAAAAGTGGAAATCCAGCTTTTGGATTTGCGCTTTTTACGGCCCGCGGTTAAAGAAAACGGCTGCATGCAGCGGGCGGTTGGTTCGGCTAAACTGATACCCAATGGCCTTGCAAGTTACACCGGGCGACGATGAACATGCCGAAGCGCTGCGAGCCGTTCTCGAAGCAAGTCCATTGGCGGCTTTTGTTGTAAATTCCAAGGGTGAAGTCACATTTTGGAACAAAAGCTCGGAACGGATGTTCGGTTGGACCGAGGCTGAAACGCTGGGCGGCCTTCCACCCGTGATCCCACCCGCCGAGATCGGCGCCTTCCAACAGACCGTGACCAGGCAGTTTGGCGGCGATTCGATTTCCGGTGTGCAATGCAACCGGATCCGAAAAGATGGATCGAACATTGGGGTCACATTATGTTCCTGGCCACTCCCCGGACCGGCGGGCGGCATTGTCGGAGTCGTCGCCATGCACGCGGACCTTACGCGCGAGAAACTCGCGGCGGAAGCGCGCGCGGAGGCCCGATTTCGTCAAGTATTTGAAGCAACCGCGGACGCCATTCTAAAGGTGGACCACGCCGGCTGCATCGTGCTCGCCAACACGAGCGCGGAGCGCATGTTCGGCTACGAACCGGGCACGCTCGTCGGCGAATTCGTTGAGACTCTTATTCCCGATCGTTTCCGCGAGAAGCATCCTCAACATCGCGACGACTATTTTCGCCGGCCCGTGATGCGGCCGATGGGGACCGGTCTTGCGCTTTGGGCTCGCCGCGCTGACGGCACTGAGTTGCCGGTCGACGTGAACCTGAGTCCCCTCCAGGATGAAACCGGTCCGGAGGCCGTCTGCACCATTCGTGACATGACCGACCACCGGCGGATTGAGGCGGAGATCCTGGCGCTCAATGAACATCTCACACAGACCGCCGCGCAGTTGGCCGCCACGAATACGGAACTCCAGCTCCGTAACCGCGAAGTGGAGCGCGCCGACCGCCTCAAGAGCGAGTTCCTGGCCAGCATGAGCCACGAACTGCGGACGCCGCGCGACGCAATTATCGGTTTCTCCGACCTGCTTGCCGAGCAGACCGCCGGTCTCATAAACGAAAAGCAGCGGAGATTCATCTCCCACATCAGGCAAGGCGCGCGGCACCTTGTCGATCTGATCAACGATATTCTGGATCTCTCGAAAATCGAAGCCGGCCGGATGGAATTGAACCGCGAAAGGTTTCCCGTTGAAGGGGCACTCAGCGAAGTGCTCTCGACGATCGGCCCGCTCGCCTCGACGAAGCGCCTGAACATTCTCACAAACGTCGAACCCGGCGCGCTGATCTTCGCCGATCGGGTGCGCTTCAAGCAGATCCTGTACAATCTCATCAGCAACGCCGTGAAGTTCACCCCGGATGGCGGACGGATCGCGGTCGAAGCCTCCACCTCGCGCGGGTGCGTTCGAACGGCGGTGACGGACACAGGTATTGGTATTGCGCTCGAGGAGCAGAAGGCGATCTTTGAAGCCTTCCGGCAGGTGGGCGCAACCACGAAAGGCGTAAGGGAGGGTACCGGGCTGGGCCTCGCCATCAGCCGCCGTCTGGTGGAGGATCACGGCGGAGCCATCTCGGTAAAAAGCGCTCTTGGCGAAGGCAGTTGCTTCGAATTCACACTGCCCTCAGCGCCCGTCACTGGTGATGCCATCCCGGGCCCAGCGCAGGATCGATCCCGTTTCCGCCAACGGCCTCTCATCTTGATCATTGACGACGAAGCGCCCTCTCAGGAACTGGTGGCTCGATGGCTTGAACCCGAAGGCTATGACGTAGCAGCCGTGACCTCGGGCGGGCAGGCAATTGCCCGGGCCGCCGAACTAAAACCCGACGCCATCACGCTCAACCTCAACCGCCCACGAGGCGGTTGGGAACTGTTGTACCGGCTAAAGAACACCGCGGCGACCGGCGCCATCCCCGTGGTCGTCATCTCGGTTATCGACGAGAGGAGAGTGGGTCTGGCCCTCGGCGCGGCCGACTATCTCGTGAAACCGATCGACCGGCAGGATTTGCTCCGCACGGTGAAGAAACAGGTCGGACCGGGACGCGGGGCGGGTTCCGGATGCATTCTTGTCGTCGACGACGACGTCGAAACTGTCGCGCTCCTACGCGAAACGCTCGAAGCTTCAGGTTATGCCGTACTCCAGGCGTTCGACGGCGCGCAGGCGCTTGATCAGCTTTCTCGATTCCCGGTGGACGCTATGATCCTTGACCTTATGATGCCCGTGCTCGACGGTTTCGAAGTCTTGCGGTGCCTGCGGGACGACCCGTCTCCTCATCGAATTCCAGTATTTGTTCTGACGGGCAAAGATCTCACCTCCGCGGAATCGAAGACGCTTGGACGGCAGATCGAAGCGCTCTTCCGTAAGTCGGAAGCATGGAAGGAAGACTTGTTAAGAGAGATAAGGAACGCGGTAAGATGGTCCGGACAGCGTGCGTGAAAATTATCCTCGTCGCAGACGACAGCCCGATCAGCCGGGAATTGATCCGCGAAGCCCTGGAAACGGAGCATCATCGAGTCCTCGAAGCCTGCGACGGCAGGAACGCACTGGAGATGATTCGGAAATCGCTTCCGGATCTTGTTCTAATGGATATTCAGATGCCGCACTTCGACGGTTACGCGGTTCTCGAACAGCTTCGCGGGGATGCGCGCTTCCAGGATGTGCCGGTCATCGCCGTCACAGCTTATGCCATGCAGGGTGATCGCGAGCGGGTTTTATCCGCCGGGTTTGACGGGTATATCACAAAGCCGATCGAGATCGCCAGACTGCGCGAACAAGTGGAACTTTTCTTGAGTTCTTACTGAGGAAATGACACTGACTTTTGACCTTCCTATCACCCTTCTGGCGATCGACGACGATCCGCAGTGTCTTGAGCTGATCTCAGAGGCGCTCGCAGGCGACGGACTTCAGATTTTCACCGCGGGCACACCAGAAGAGGGACTTGAGCTGGTCTCGCACCGTCACCCGCAGATCGTGCTGCTCGACCTGATGCTGCCGAGGTTGAGCGGTATCGAGGTGCTGGAGCGGATCATGCGGATCGATCCTGGCATCGACGTCGTCCTGATGACCGCCCACTATTCTACCGAGTCCGCCGTCGAAGCGATCAAAAAAGGTGCGTGCGATTACATGAACAAGCCGCTCGCCATTCAGGCGTTGCGGCGCAAGGTCGGGGAGCTTGCCGCCGCCGCGCGTAAGCGCCACTTCGCGCAGCAACTCGATGGCGACCTTCTAGCGGCTTCGCAATTCCAGCAGATGGTAGGACGAAGCCCGCTGATGAGCGAGATGTTCGCCGTAATCCGGCGCGTGGCTCCGCATTTCCGCGATTGCCCCATTACGGGAGCTACGGGTACAGGGAAGGAGCTGGTGGCGCGGGCGCTGCATCAACTGAGCCCTGTATCGGGGATGCCCTTCGTCGTCTGTAACTGTTCGGCGGTCGTGGAAACGCTCTTCGAAAGCGAACTGTTCGGCCATGTGAAGGGAGCTTTTACCGGGGCGACGGGCGACAAGGTCGGGCTGTTCGAGTACGCTCACGGCGGAATGCTGTTTCTCGACTAGATTGGCGACATGCCTCTCTCCACACAGGCGAAACTTCTTCGCGTACTTCAGAACCGCGAGGTGCAGCGCGTGGGATCTCTCACGTCGTCGAGGACCGTTGACGTGCGCGTGGTGGCGGCCACGAATCACGATCTTCGCGAACGCATCATTCAAAAACAAGTTCGTGAAGATCTGTTTTACCGTCTCTCGATGGTGGAAATTCACACGCCCGGTTTGGCCGAGCGCCCCGAGGACTTGCCTCTGCTTGAAACTTACTTCACGCAGCAGTTTGCCGTACAGTACCGGAAGCCGGTTCGAGGGATCACGCAGCGGGCCCAGATCATTCTGGCCCGTTACGGCTGGCCCGGCAACGTGCGTGAATTGCAGAACGTAATCGGCCACGCTTGCATGATGGCGGCCGGCGACAAGATCGACATTCACGACCTGCCGCAGTACATTCGTAACCCGGCGGCGCCCCCAGCCGAAGCCAAGGCGCCGCACGCAGAACCCATGCCGCAGGAATTGGCGGGCGCGCCAGGCGATGGTGTCTCGCTCGATGAGAGGGAACGGCGTCTGCTCGCAAAAGCTCTTGAGAAGACCAGCGGCAATCAGGCGCAAGCGGCGCGGCTGCTTGGCATTACGCGGGACCGGCTGCGGTACAAGATGAAGAAGTTCGAGTTGGCATAGATAGCTTGATTGGCCTGGGCGCTCCGGCCCAGGTAGAGCCTTGGCATACGCGCTACAAAAAAATGCCTCAAGGGTCGCCCTTCGACCCGATCAGCTTCTTCAGGCGTCCTTACACCATGAACATGCCGCCGTTGATCTCGATGGTCTGGCCATGTATGTACCGCGCCGCGTGGGAACACAGGAACACGATGGTATCGGCCACTTCTTCGTTTGTGCCCAACGTTCCCGCCGGCGTCTGCGCGATCACCGAATCGAGAATCTGCCGGTTCGAGAACTTGGCATGGAAGTCGTTATCCACCGTTCCCGGAGAGACGGCGTTCACCCGCACCCCCTTCGGAGCGAGTTCCTTTGCCAGCCCTTTCGTAATCGCCGCGACAGCTGCCTTTGACGCCGCGTAGATCGTCGCGCCCGGACCGCCGCCATTACGCGCGGCAATCGAACTCAAGTTGATAATCCATCCTTTCCCGCGTTCGATCATTCCCGGGGCAAGCGCCTGTGACAGCAGCCACGTGCTGCGCACGTTCAGGTTCATCACATCGTCATATAGCTCGTCCGTGTACTCCGCGAGACGCGCGCGTTTGACGAGCGAGCCTGCGTTGTTTACCAGCAGATCGACCGCCGTGCCGGACGCTTTCACCAGAGCGATTAGAGAATGAATGCCTTCGACCTTCGCCAGGTCGGCTTGAAGCGCGGAGGTCTCTGCCCCTGCCTCGCGGATCGCCGCCATCGTCTCCTCGATACCGGCCGCATGACTGTTGTAGTGCACAAGGACCTTGGGCGCGCCCGCGCGCGCCAGGGCGATTGCCGCCGCTCGTCCAATGCCTCGCGAAGCGCCCGTCACGAGCGCGGTTCGATCCTGAAATTCGTTTGCCAAGTTAAATCCTCTCGATCTAGTTTTACACCAAACGCGGTTCGAAGCAGCCGTTCCGCTGGCAATCCCGTCTCAATCTCAACAGGCGCCTCCGCCGGGGCTGACCGAATTGGCAAACGGCCACCGCCTCGAATCGCGGACCGGCAAGTTGCCGTCCCGGCTGGCCGCGTTTCCCGAAAAGCTCCCTTCAGGAGTAGCGAAGCCATTCGGCGTGGTGGACTATGGCCCGCCCGATCCAGGTTCCCTCCACACATGACCGTGGCGAACCATGTTCTCCAGTTCGCAATTCGTTTCACGTACGGCACTCCGTTCGAGGGGGCTTCTACGCGAGCGCCCTGGCGGGCGAAAACGCAAGCCGCGGAGCGTTGGTGCAAAACAGTAGTTCGCATAGACTTCACTCACACGATCACCCGGCAACCATCACTAAGGATTTCACCATCGCGGGGGCGTGCGGATTCGACTACAGCGACGCCTCGCTTCCGAACCACCCTTAGTGACGCCGCTCGCGTTCGGCTATTCGGTCTTTTTCTGTTGAGGCGGCCTTTGCTTCCGGGCCGATATCAGAAGCAATAGCGCCGCCGCGGCTGCACCAGCCGCGCCCCAGCGCATCAGGGCTTCAATGCCGTAGGTATCCTTCCACGCGCCCGCGAAGAGAATTGCCAACCCGCCGGCTGAGCCTCCGACCATGGTTAGGATGCCTGCGGCGAGACCGTAAGATCGTTCCGGCACCATGTCATAAGCCGCGGCCATGGTATTCGACAACATGATACCCGTGAACACGCCGAATGCCGCCGCGGCTGTCTCGGCGGTTTGCAGTTCACGCGCGGACAAAACCCACACGGCAAATGGAGCCGCCAACAGCAATCCGCCGCCGACCAGTCCCAACCGTCCCAGGCGATGGCGTTTGCTTGCCCAATCGCCCGCGACGCCACCTGCCAGGATCCCGGCGAGCGAACCCAGCTGCAGGAAGATGGTGGCGTGAAGTCCGCTTTGGCTGAGGCTCAGCCCGTACCTTTCGTGAAGGAAAAGCGGAAGCCATGCGTACAGCATCCACAACATGACGCACACGCCAAAGAACGCGATCGAAAGAGCGACGTAGCCCTGGCTTCGGAGATCGGCGAGCCGCCCCGGTCTCCGCTCCGTCAGCGTGCGCGTCGCGCTCAGCCTGAGCGCCATCCACAACGGCACGGACCACAGGACTCCTCCCGCCGCCAGATACCAGAAGCCGCTGCGCCATCCGAATTGCTCCGCCATCCATCCGCCGAACCATCCTCCGGCCGCTATGCCCGCAAACTGCGCGGATCCATGCAGCGAGATCGCGCGCGACCGCATGCTCTGGGGATGTACCGCGCCGAGCAGACTTACCGCCGCGGGAAAATACAGAGCCTCAGTGACGCCGGTCATCGCTCGCCAAAAAAGTAGTGGGACGACCGAGCCGCTAAGCCCCGTCCCCAATGTTGCACCGCTCCACAGCAGCAGGCTCGCCACGATGACGCGCTCCGGACCGTAGCGGTCGGCCAGCCTGCCGCCGAGGGGCGAAGCCAGCGAATAGAACCAGATGAAGAGCGAACCGAGAAATCCAAGTTCCAGGTTGCTCATCGCGATCTCCGCCCGCAGGGCGGGCAGCAGAGAGAAGATGACCTGCCGGTCGACGTAGTTGAGAAAGTACGTCAGCCACAACACCGCGATAAGGGCCCATTTCATCCGATACAATTCTTGAAGTGTATCCAATGTCAAACTTCAGCCGCCGGGAATTTCTTGCTCTGACCACCGCCACCGCCGCCGCGCGATCCATGGCCGAAGGCCGTGAGGCGCGTGGAAGTTACGGAGTCACCGCCGCCGAACCTCCCGATGCCGCGCGCGCCGGCGCGAGCATTCTGCAAGCCGGGGGCAACGCCATGGACGCGGCGGCTGCCGCCTGCATCGCTGCCTGCATGCTGGAGCCGCACTCCGTTGACCTTGGCGGATACGTCTGTTGCGCGGTTGTACTCGAAGGCAAGACGGGACAGGTCTTCAACGTGGATGCCAACTCTGTTTCCCCCGCGGCGGCGAGCGAGAACATGTACCGCCTGCTGCCAAGAGGCCCCGTCGCCGGCATCAACGAGAATGAATATCATTGCTCAGTCGAGAACAACGCCAACGTCGATGGCCCCCTCGCGGTGGGCGTGCCCGGCGTGATGGGCGGCATCGGCCGCATCCACGAAAAGTGGGGCCGCGCAAAGTGGGCCTCTCTCTTTCAGCCCTCGCTCGAGTTGCTCGATCGCGGCTTCCCCTACGATTCCGTGGCGGGTGCTATCCGCGCCCGCGAATCCGTAATTCGCGCGCTTCCCGAAGCGCAGAAGCACCTCATGCCCGGTGGAAGGCTTCCGTCGCCGCAAGATCGATGGCGCCGGCGCGGCATGGAAACCACGCTTCAGCGCCTGGCCCAAACCGGTTGGCGCGATTTCTATGACGGTGAACTTGGCCGCAAGATCGCCGATCACGTGCGGAGTCTCGGAGGCATCCTTACGCGCGACGACATGAAGCGCTTCGATCCGCGCATCGTGCGCCCTTACGAAAGCACGTTTCGCGGGGCGAAGGTTTATAGCGCCATGCTCGCCAACGGCGGCCTCAGCGTAGCGCAGTTGCTCAATATGTGGGAGTGTCTTCCCTCCGGCGCGCCCACGGACGCTATCTATTGGCACCAACTCGCGGAGGCCGGAAAGCTCGCCTGGCGCGATCGCCTGCGCTTCTTCGGCGACGGCGCGGACCCGCGTCGCTTCCTCGGAAAAGACTACGCCGCAGGCCGCGTCGAGCACATTCGCCAGTATCCGCGCTCGGTTGACCGTCAGACGGCGTTCGCGGCCGCGGCGAGTCCAGGCACGATCAATCTCACGTCCGCCGATGCCGAAGGCAACATGGTTGCCGTCACAATCTCTCACGGCGGATCGTTCGGCTCGTGCGTCACGGTTCCCGGAACCGGGATCACGCTGGGCCACGGCATGTGCCGCTTCGATCCGCGTCCCGGCCGGCCGAATTCGGTCGGGCCCGGCAAGCGCCCTCTCAACAACGTGTGCCCGACGATCCTTCGAATGCCGGACCGCGACGTCGCATGTGGGTTGCGGGGCGGACGCCGCATCGTCAGCGTCGCCGCGCATCTTTGCCGCCAGATCGTCGAACACGAGGCCACCGGACTCGAGGCTGTCAGCGCGCCCCGCCTGCATGTCGAAGAGCAAGGGCCGATCGAGGTTACCAGGAGCCTTGATCCGCGCCTGGTAGCAGAAGTGAAGGCCCTCGGCCATGAAGTCAAGCTTGCCGATAGCGTCGGCGGCCATGCCAATGCGTGCGAGCGTCTTAAAGATGGTACATTGCGCGGCGCGAGCAACGTCTGGGCTGTTGCGGCGAGTTAGGGAAGTGAGCCAATAATGAAGCTTGAGACGCTTGCCTGGCCCGAAGCCCGGTCGCTCGGCCGCGAAAGCGACAGGGTTTTCGTTGTTTCCCTCGGATCCTTCGAACAGCACGGCCGTCATCTGCCGATGATCACGGACACTGCCATCATTACCCAAATCGCGCGTCGCGCCGAATCCGCCGCCCCGGATTCCGTTGTTCTCTCTCCTACACCGTGGATTGGCCACTCGCCCCATCACCGCGCATCCGCCTGCAACTTCGATGAACTTGCGGAAGGCGGTACGGTCGGGTCGCCGAGCTGCGCTACATCTGAGAAGGGTGGCCGTTTTCTCGATGCCGCCACTGACGCCACCCTTACCTTCCGCCGCGGCGTGTTCAACTGACATGTGCAGAAACATCAAGACACTCTTCAACTTCGATCCCCCGGTTACTGACGATGAGATTCGCGCGGCCTCGCTCCAGTTCGTTCGAAAGATCAGCGGGCTGAACAAGCCGTCTAAGGTGAACGAAGGCGCGTTCCTCGCTGCGGTTGACGATGTAGCCGGTATCTCGACCCGCCTTCTCCGGTCGCTCAGGACCGATGCGCCACCGAAGAACCGGGAAGCCGAGGCCGTCAAGGCGAAGGCTCGTGCAATTCGGCGCTTCGAAACCGGCTAGTGTCCCCGCTGCGTCGAGTGTGCTACATTGCAGGTAACTATGGCATCCCGCAGTGTAAATAAGGTAATTCTTGTTGGTCATCTCGGCCGTGACGCCGAGACCAAATTCACGCCCGGCGGCGCGGCGCGGACGTCGTTTTCGGTCGCCACCAGCCGGCGCTGGAAAGACCAGCAGACCGGCGACTGGAAAGAAGAAACCGACTGGGCGAATATCACTCTATGGCGCAGTGAAAACCTCGCGCCTTATCTGCTGAAAGGAAAACAGGTTTACGTCGAGGGCCGTCTGCGCACTCGAAGTTACGAGGACAAGGACGGAAAGAAAGTGTACGCGACCGAGGTCGTGGCCGAGGAAGTGATCCTGCTCGGAGGCCGCGGTGGAGATCAAGGTCCCGGCGGGAGCGGCGGCGACGATTACCAGCAGCCCGCCTCGATGCCGCGTAGCGCCCCGCGTCCCGCGGCCCAATCTGCCCAGGTGGACGACTCGACGTTCAACCAGGGCATCACCGACGACGACGTGCCGTTTTGAGATTCGGCTCCATCGGCCCGGCCGGCACGAAGTTCCTTGTGTCGGCGGTCCAATGATGGTAATCTCTATAGAGTAAGGGGGGATTGGCCACCTATGGCTACCATCGCTGAGGACACCCTGGCGGCCCGCGACTCTTTTGAGCGTGAGCACGATCACACGGTTCGCGTTGAAATCGAAAAGTTTCGCACCTTCGCCGCGTCCTATCTTGCGGGCACGATCACTGAAGACGAATTCCGCGGTTTCCGCCTTCGCTATGGCATCTACGGCCAGCGGCAGCCAGGCGTTCAGATGATCCGCTGCAAGTTTCCCGGCGGCATCCTTACGAGCAAACAGGTGATGCAGCTTGCGCGCGTTGCCGATGAGTACGGCGGGGGCCGCGCTCACCTCACCACGCGCCAGAATATTCAGTTTCACTTCGTCCCCCTTGCTCAGTGCGCCGACGTCATGCATTTGCTTGCCGACGAAGGCATGACCACGCGCGAGGCGTGCTTCAACACCGTCCGGAACGTCACGGGCGATCCGCTCGCCGGTCTGCGCCGCAACGAAGCGTTCGACGTCCGCCCCTACACTCAGAAAGTCGCCTACGCGTTCCTGCGCAAGGCGCTGACCGACAACCTGCCTCGCAAGTTCAAAATCGCCTTCTCAGGCGATCCCGAAGACAGTATGTTGGGAACCATCCACGACGTGGGGCTGCGCGCCGTAATCAGGGACGGACGCCACGGTTTTCGGATGATCGTCGGTGGAGGGCTCGGACCGCTCCCCGTTGAAGCGCAGGTACTCGACGAATTTCTTCCCGTGGAAAACGTGGTCAGCCGCATTGAGGCCGTTATCCGGGTCTTCAACAAGCACGGCAACCGCGCCAACCGCAACAAGGCGCGCTTTAAGTTTGTCGTAAAAGAGCGAGGATTTGAGTGGGTTCGAGAGGCGATCGACAAGGAGTACGCAGATATTCTGGAGAATGGCGGTATTGCGACGCCGGAACAGGTGCCTGAGGGCTTTGGCGGTTACCAGTCGCATCCGCGACCGCTCGGCCAGGGCGCGCTGCTGCCCGTGCTCGACGCGCACTCGCCGAGTCACACCGAATACGACCGGTGGCTTGAGACGAACGTCTTCGAACAACGCCAGCCGGGTTACGCTTCGGCGGTGGTGCGGATCGAGCAAGGTAATCTCACGAGCGAGCAACTGCGCGGTCTTGCGCGCCTCGCGGAAGACGCCGGAGACGGCTTGGTTCGCATCAATATCGACCAGAACCTGATTCTTTCGTTCATTCAGCTCGGAAGCCTGAAAGCGTTCCATGCTGCGCTCGCGCAGATTGGTCTGGGCGAAGGCGGTGCAAGGGAAATTTCGGACGTCGTCACCTGCCCCGGCGCGTATTCCTGCAACCTGGCGCTGACCAAGTCGATGAATCTGGGCGCGGCGCTCTACAACTCCGTACGGCACTTTGACGATCCGCAGGTGCGCAAGCTCTCCATCAAAGTAAGCGGATGCCCGAATTCCTGCGGCCAGCACTGGACGGCCGATTTCGGCTTCTATGGCAACGCCCGAAAGGTGGAAGGACGCGACATTCCCTACTACCAGATGCTGCTCGGCGGCGCGCACGACGACACGGGAATTATGCGCTTCGGACTTGCGGTCCAAAGCATCCCCGCGCGCCTCGCGCCAGAAGCCGTGCAGCGCGTGGTGGATCACTACACGAAAGACCGGCAGGCGGGAGAGAAGTTCCGCGACTACGTGCTTCGCCACAAGGTGGAGTTCTTCCGCGAACTCACGAGCGATCTCGCGAAGCCGCCGGAGTTGTTCCCGGAGATCTACCAGGATTGGGGCGACGACACCGCCTTCTCGCTCCAACTTGGGCGCGGCGAGTGCGCGGCGTAATCGAACGGCATTCCGCGCGTGAGCCGCTACACTTCAAAAGATGCCGAAAATTGAACGCGTCTTGTTGAGCGTCACCGACAAGACGGGAGTGGTTGATTTCGCGCGCGGGCTGCGCGATCTGGGAGCGGAACTGCTCTCGACCGGAGGCACCGCGAAACTGCTGCGTGACTCCGGGATCGAGGTCCGCGATGTTTCCGAAGTGACCGGTTTCCCCGAAATGCTTGACGGCCGCGTCAAAACCATGCACCCGAAAATTACAGGCGGGATTCTCGCCGTGCGCTCGAACGAAGCGCACATGGCGGCCCTTGCGGCGCATGGGATCGCGGTCATCGACATGGTGGTGGTCAACCTCTACGCTTTCGAGAAGGCCGCGGCGAAGCCGGGCGCCGAAATCGCCGAACTGATCGAGAACATCGACATCGGCGGCCCAACCATGATCCGCTCCGCCGCGAAGAATTTCCAGGACGTCGCCGTGGTCGTATCGCCCTCCGACTACACGCCGCTACTCGACGAGATGCGGGCGAACGCCGGCTCTGTTTCGCACGATACCTGCTGGGAACTGGCGAATAAGGCCTTCCGGACGACGGCTGATTACGACCGCGCCATCAGCGCAAGGCTCGCCCGCGTGGGCGAAACGGAGGCCACGCCGATGCCGCCGCTGCTCGACCTCCGCGCGCCGAAACTCGCCGGCCTGCGTAACGGTGAGAATCCGCATCAGTCCGCGGCCCTCTACGGCACGCCGGGTGAGGGAATCGCCGGAGCAGAACAGCTTCAAGGCAAAGAGCTTTCCTACAATAACCTGGTTGATCTCGATGCCGCCTGGCAACTGGTCAATGAATTCGTCGAGCCTGCGTCCGCTATCGTCAAGCATACGAACCCTTGCGGGTGCGCGGAAGATCGAGGCGGCACGTTGGCCGTGAGCTACCGCAAGGCGTTCGCGTGCGATCCGGTTTCGGCGTTCGGCGGCGTGCTCGCGTTCAACCGCACGCTTGACGGAGAGACCGCCGCCGAAGTCTCGAAGACTTTCATCGAGGCCATCGCCGCTCCCGATTACACGGCTGAAGCGCGAGCCGCGCTCGCCTCGAAGAAAAATCTGCGGCTGCTTCGCGTCCCCGCGGGCGAGCCGGGCCTGGTCGTAAAGTCGATTGCGGGCGGCTTCCTTGCGCAGACGGCGGATGTGCACCAGCTTGACCGCGGCCATTGCGCGGTGAAGACAAAGCGTGCGCCGACGGACGCGGAGTGGGCATCGCTCGAATTCGCCTGGAAGGTCGCCAAGCACGTGAAGTCGAACGCCGTCGTATATGCGCGCGACGGGCAGTCCGTTGGCGTAGGCGCGGGCCAGATGAGCCGCGTGGACTCGGTAAAGATCGGCGCATCGAAAGCCGTGCTGCCGCTCACGGGTTCGGTGATCGGCTCGGATGCCTTTTTCCCATTTCCCGACGGGCTTGAAGAAGCCGCGAAGCACGGAATCACAGCCGCGATCCAGCCAGGCGGGTCCATCCGCGATGAAGACGTGATCGCCGCGGCGGATCGCCTTGGACTCGCGATGGTCTTCACGGGCGTCCGCCACTTCCGGCACTAAGCTAAGGGTTGGCGCCGAACGAAGTCCCGGTCACGCCCGAGTCGGAGCGAGATCGTTAATTCTCCTCCGGAGCAGCATTCGCCCTCGGCGCGGGCCTGACCGTGCTGATGCCTGATGTTTCATCCGGTGATCCCGGACTGGCTGCCTCGCTCGCTCGCGGAATCGGCCGAACCGGGAACCACTCGTATCAAATTATCACTTACGATTGACGGACACCACATGGTTTCAATGTGTTCGATGACAAGTTCGGTCCCACGCGTGTGGCTGACGAACGGTCTGGTGCGCGGATCGTACATGGAGTCCGTGAGGTCCCGCGCAAGGACTACATCGAAGCCGAGACGCGTCATCTGCCGAGCTCCGAATGAACGGTTAAGGATGCAGATGTTGGTGTGCACGCCCATTAGCACGATCCTGTCGATGTTTTCCAACTTGCAGAAGTTGTAGATCTCCTGTCCGCTATCGCTGATACCGTCGAAGCCGGCGATGTCGATCGCCGGATGCTCCCGAGTCCACGGATAAGGAGGACCCGCGAATTTTTTCACTACCGGATCGTCGCATCCGCCGGCAGCATCGTCTATGGGGAATCCGCGTTCCTCCTCAGGCACGCGCGGGCATCGGGCGATGATCGGGAAAGGAGACGCGGCGGTGGGAGCATTCTTCATCCGTTCGCGCCACGGCGTGCCTTCGTAGAATTTCATCGTGTCGCTGGGGGAGTGGATTATCATGACCCCCAGGCTGCGTGCGGCGCTAACCACCTGGTTCATGCGCGGAGCCATCAACGCGACGCGCTGGGCCGACATTCCGCACGTATGGGTATCCCACATGTCACAGATGATGATTGCAGTACGCGCGACCGGCCATTCCAGCAACTGCTCAGAGACCTTACCCTTCGCGCGTCTGCGCGCCTGTAGACGAAGCGTACCCGGCACCTTGGGACGATTGGTAAGGGCGTCGCTCCCGGATGGCGCCGCGGCAGCTAAAGCCGCGACGCCAGGCAGCAATCTCAGAAAGGACCTTCGTTCCACAAGCCTCATCGGTATTGCCTCCCGTTTTTGAGATTCCCCGGCGAAGTCAGTATACAATAAGGGCGTTCGCCGAGGCTGGCATTCGCGGGCATTGCCGAAGGCCTCTGGACTTGCCTCACTGCCTGCCTGTCGCCACGCCCTCAGTGCGGATCGGACACGTAGAGTTGATTCGGCACTCGCGCCGTAGCGCAGCGCGATGTTGCTGGATTGCGGTCGAGTCGCGCGCCAGCCCCGTAGCTCCTGCCTCGTCCGCCGCGCGGCGGTATCGTTCCGATCACGCTCCTAGCGTGCCGCGATGCGGACCGATTAGCTTGCGCCGCAGGCGTTCCGCCGGGCAACTTCGCCAGCCATCGACTACAATGGCAGGCGTGGCTCTCCGAGTACTTCTTTTCCTCACCCCATTTGTCCTACAGGCCGCTCTCGTCCGAGTGGACATTTCGGAGCGATCCTCGATCCTCGACGGGAAATCCTTCGGAAAGGCCGGAGCCTACGAGAGGCTTATCGGCAAGGCTCACTTCGCTGTCGACCCTATGGCGCCGGCGAATCGAGATGTTGTGAACCTCAAGCTCGCCCCTCGAAATGCGAAAGGCCAGGTGGAATTCTACGCCGATTTCGTGATTTTCTCACCTGTCGACCCGAACAGAAGCAACGGCACGTTGTTCTTTGAAGTCTCAAATCGCGGGCGGAAGGGCCTGCTTCATGCCTTCAGCCTGGGACGCGGCTCGAACGATCCACGGACGGCGGCCGAGTTCGGCGATGCCCTGCTGCTGAAACAGGGATTCACCTTGGCGTGGCTCGGGTGGCAGTTCGACGTTCCACGCGAGGCGCCGTTGATGAGTGTCACGGTGCCGGTGGCGAAGAATCCGGATGGCTCGCCGATTCAAGGTGTGGTTCGTTCCGATTTTGTTCCCGATCAGGCGTTGACGTCTTTCTCCTTGGGCGACCGGCTTTTCTTCCCGTATCGGGCCGTTCCCAAGGATGTTTCGGCGACGCTTACCGAGCGGAGTTTGGCGAATGGTCCGCGACGCGTAATTCCGCGCGCTGACTGGAGCTTTACAGAGGATCGCGGCGGGGTGCGAAAGGCGTCGGGATTCGAATCCGGCAAGATTTATGAGGTCGTGTACCGCTCACAGGATCCGCCGGTCGTGGGTTTAGGCATGGCCGGCATACGCGATTTCATTTCGGCGTTGAAAGCCGGCTCGGCTCCCGCTCCGCTTGCGGCGTTGGCTCCAGGGGCGCGGCGCTCGCTTGCCTGGGGAAGCTCGCAGAGTGGGCGGTTTTTGAGGACATTTCTCTATCAGGGTTTTAATCGCGATGAGCAAGGTCGCCGGGTTTTCGATGGCGTCTGGGCGAATGTTGCTGGGGCCGGACGCGGAAATTTCAATCATCAGTTCGCACAGCCGTCGCGCGATGCACGGCCATTCTTCAACTTCTATTACGCAACGGATATCTTTCCGTTCACGGATTTGAAGCAGACGGATCCGGCAACCGGTTTGGAGGACAGCATACTCGCTCGGGCCGAGCGGGACAATGCGGTGCCGAAGATCTTCTACACCAACTCGTCGTACGAGTATTATGGACGCGCGGCGTCGCTGATGCACACGACTCTCGATGGGTCAGCCGACGCGCCGTTAGGTGCGTCAACGCGGCTTTACGTCATGGCCGGGGGCAATCACGGGCCGGGCTCCCTGCCGCCAGTCAGGAGTTCGAATACGCGCTATCTGAACAATGCCAACGACTATCAATGGATACTTCGGGGGCTGCTGATTGCGATGCAATCGTGGATTGCAGACGATATCGCTCCTCCGCTGTCTGTGTACCCGCGTGTGGATCGAATGGAACTTGCGGCCATCGGTCACATCCGTTTCCCAAAGCTTCCCGGAGTCGTCTCTCCGGCGCGCCTGCATGACGTTTTCCGTCTGGATTTTGGTCCCGAGTTCCGGTCGCGAGGCATTGTTACGATTGAGCCGCCAGAAATGGGGCCGGCCTACACGGTTCTGGTACCCCAGGTGGACGCGGATGGCAATGATATCGGCGGGGTGAAGACGCCGCAAGTGTCGGTTCCGCTGGCGGTGCATACCGGATGGAATCTTCGGAACCCGTCGATCGGATCGCCGGACGAGTTGTTCAGCATGGCCGGCTCTTACTTCCCATTTCCGCGGCGGGCGGTGATCGAGCGATACGGCGATCGTACGGCATACCTGGGCAAGATCCGCTCCGCCGCCCGGAAACTGGTGGAGGGCCGATACCTGTTGGAAAGCGATTTACAGGCAGTGGCAGAAGTGGCCAATAAGGAATGGGATTTCGTGATGAAACAACCGGCGGCAGCGAGTCATTAAGCACCATGGCTCGGTTCTGCGGTTGATCCTAGTGTCTAGTTGCATTAGTTCTGGTACTACTGTATGTTGAGTCATGCGCCGAAAGTCCGCGAAATTTCAGCTCAGCGACGAAGAGATGAAGACCTTAGAGGGATGGACCCGCCAAGGCAAGACGGAGCACCGTTTGG
>SXGS01603553.1_pt1 | contig 41263 bp, 30 predicted proteins | sample 3174681 | NCBI WGS metagenome assembly SXGS01 (sample SAMN11356861, study PRJNA531348) | freshwater metagenome | isolation source: freshwater sample F1-80 | place: China: Fuxian Lake, Yuxi | collected 2017-12-25 | reverse complement strand
TCATAGGTCCTTTGACCTGCCCTCATTCCGACAGATCCCCTCTCAGCCTACCTGCCATCTACAATGCCTTCACCACTATTCCAAGGGATTTGGACTTGCTCGCCTTTTTCCCCTCCAGGGGTCGGTTTACTGAGGTCTGAAATTCGTGGGCACGAAGGTGCGAGTCCCAACGGCCGGCAGGTTCTTTGAATCGAAGAGCCAAACCAGCGTGGAATGATTTTCCAATGCTGTGAGCCGAACGGGTTGATTGGCTTCCCCTGTTCCATTCACATGACGGTTTAGGGAGTAATGAAACAGGTTTCTCCCATTGCTTCGCCGCCGATTCGAGGGGCAAATCCAAACACTGCGACCTGGCGTGGCGGTCTCATTGGTCCGCCACGGCATGGAGTGATAAGAAGGGACTCCAATCTGCATGGGCAGTTGAATGTACCAGCCCGAGTTGGTGCTTGACTCACCGGGGTTCGGAACGCCGTCCGGGGGCAGGAAATCCTCGTTGTCGTTCGCGTAGAGAGTGGTTGCCAGAGCCCACTGCTTTAAGTTCCCCAGGCAGGACACTGTCAGCACCCGAGCCTTCCCTCGCGCTAATCCAGGCAAAAGGAGTGTGGCGACAGCCGCGGTGATGGAAACAACCACCAACAGCTCCAAAATAGTAAAGCCAAGCCTGCGTCTCACGATCCAAACCCTCCTTGCTGAAGCGCCGTTAATATTACCGACGTGGCTCGGCTCTAATCAATCAAAATAACCTTAAAACGGCAGTGGCCCCTGGCGAATCTTCGCAAGATCCTGGCGATAAAATTTATCCGAATCACTCACCGGATCCACAAGGGATATGCCCCCGTCTTCGTCAAACCTTGCTCATGCGGGCATCAGTGATTTTTGGGCTGACCTTTAGTTCCCGCTATTCGCCCCAGAGAGGGCTGAGGCAGGGCAGGTGGGCTGGGCCAGGGGACTGCTGAAATTCAAATGGCTTGCAAAAAACGATTTGGGCGAGTTCTGCCTTCCTCGAAGCTCCCTGCAACTCCACATCCAGAGGGCCGAGCCCCGAAATCTCGATGACGAAAGCGTTTGCTCGAGCCAGGACCCGCAGGTGGGTCACACGCTGTAAATGGCCGCGATCAAGTCCATCGGCGATTCGCAGCAGACCGGCCAAGACCTCCACGATTCGCCGATCTTCAACGTTCAGCGCCGCGAACTCGGCGTGTCCCGGGTTTGGAATGCTCTTGCGATGATACCTGGCGATTTGCGCCACCAGCGACACGGCGCGCGGTTCACCGCACTTCCATGGATAATCCAGGATGAGCCTTGCGGAAGCCTTGTGATGCCCCTTGCCGGAAGGGGCCGCGCTCCAACCGATGTCATGCAGGCAGGCGGCCATCTCCAGAATGAGGCGATGGGAGGCGGTAAGTTGGTGCTGGTCCTGGGTCGCATCAAAAAGCGTCACGGCAAGCCTTGCGACGTGGGTCGCATGGGCCGGCTCCCCCTCCAGGGAAGCCATAAGACCCCGAGCCTCGCTGATGAAAGCGCCCTCTGTCACGATGCGGCTTTCGCCATTTCCTTCAGGAGCGCGAACCGCAGCCCGCGGGTGCTAATCCTCAACTCCTGGCAATTGAAGACGGCCAGAATCGAGCCTATAATCGCCGCACCAAACGGAATGATATCCGCGCGGTTGGGCGGGAGCCCGATAATCTTTTTTCGCTCGGCCAAAGGCACAGACCAAAGCAGCCTGCATTGACTTTCAATGTGATCCCGCGATAGCCGAACGGCTTCGAGGATAGCCCTGTCATAAGTCTCCGAGGAGAGCGACATTCGGGCGAGCACTGTGGATGTGCCACTCGCGGCAACGAGGATGGGGCCAGGGGATGGACGGCTCGGGAGGACCGATCGAAACTGAGGCACGGCTTCCAATTCCAGCAACTTCCGAACTTGACCCTGGCACGACGCGAGCGCCTCCAATCCCGGTGGATCCAAGGTCTTGAAATTTTCGGCAAATCGAACCGTGCCCATGGCGAGGCTCCGGCGGCATTCCACGCCCGATCCGCTTCCCAGAACAATTTCGGTGCTGCCTCCCCCCACATCGACCACAATCACCGAATGCTGAGCGAGGCTGGGATCGGTCATGACGCCTTGGAAGGCCAGCTCAGCCTCGCGTTCGCCCGAGAGGACCTCGGTCTCGAGGCCCGTTCGCAACTTGATGGCATCAATCAATTCTTTGCCGTTGGCGGCATCGCGCGCGGCACTGGTGGCGATGCACCGCAATCGTACCACGCCTAGGCGCTCCGCTTCGTTCGAGCAGTCGGCCACGGTTTCCGCGGTGAGACGGATCGCGTCCGCGCCCAATCGTCTCCCAACGTACAGCCCGGCGCCCAAGCGTGTCTGAACGCTGCTTTCATGGATGGGATCAAAGCGATCCGAACTCACATCAGCCGCCAGTATTTTGACGGCGTTCGTGCCTACGTCGATGACTGCGAACCGTTGCGATGGAGCTTCGATTGACATGCGTTTTCTTTCGATTAATCGGCTGTTTGCGTTTTCGGGTGACCGCTCTGCATCGGGGGCCGGAGGGGTGCTTCGTCGAGCCTGCGCGTCCGAGGCCTCATCAAATACCCCAGGGAGGCCGGGCGTCCAAGGCACGGCTCCTGGTTGAAGCGGTGGCGACACCTCCGGTTTTGTTGGGGATCCAGTTGGGCGCTCCCGGCTAGTGTGCCGTTCACGAATTGGGTGGACATTTGCGGCAATGGATTTTTGATTCAGACGAGGCGAGAACGACGAAGATACCCTTCGTGGGTCTGTGAGGAGCGAACAACGAAGTCTGAATCAAAAAGACGTGCCGCCCATCGGGTTGTGCCACAGTGAACCTCTGGCTGCGTTGCTCCTTGGTCACAGATCCATGTCCGGATAGGCTCTCTCGTCGCGCCTTGCCAGAGATTCACTGTGGCACAACAAATGCCCGCCGAAATCGTGAACGGCACACTAGGAAGAGGACATCAACCTGGCAAGCACGGCGCCTCCCGTGATGCCCGCATCATCGCCGAGCTTCGAGGCCACGATCTCGATCCCTTCGGTCGTGCCGGGCATTGCGTAATCGAATGCGGTCTCGACGATGATGGCCATCATTTCATCTTCGAGCGCGTCGATCAAACCTCCCCCTAAAACGACCACTTCAGGATTGAGAATATTGATCAGGTTCGCGACCGCGATTCCGGTGTACTCGGCGGCTTCCTCGACGATTTTTTCAACGAATTTGTCTCCACGTTTGATCGCCTTTCTCAGATCCCCGCTGCGGAGGTCTTCCAGACTGGGGCCCAGCATCTCGGTCAGCACCGTTTTCTGCCCGTCTCGAACAGCGCTTTGAATCTTTTTGAAGAGCGACGATCGCCCGGCCAGGGCTTCAAAACACCCGCGATTGCCGCATCCGCACTTGGCGCCGCCCACCTCGATCACCATGTGTCCAATCTCGCCCGCGGTGCGGTTGAACCCCGAATGAAGCTTGCCGCCGATGATCAGACCGCCTCCGATCCCAGTCCCCAGGAAAATGCCCAGCACGTGTTTGGGGCGGGCGCTAAGCTCCGTTTCGTAAACTCCCAGTGTGCAGAGATTGCAATCGTTCTCCACGAAGACGGGCACGCCGAGTTCTTTCTCCATGGCTTTTTTGAGCGCCACGTTCTCCCACTTGAGATTAGGGGCGAATATCACCCTCCCTTCTTCCGAGTTGACCGCTCCCGGGGCGCCGACGCCGATGCCTCGAATTCGTTTCAAATCAAGATCGCATTCGTCTATCGCGTCGTGCACGCACCGACAGATTCTCTCCACCACCGCATCGGGGCCTCGAATCGCTTTCGTGCTCACCTTTGCCTTCCCCAGACACTTCATGCCGCCAGTGAACACTCCGGCGAGGATCTTGGTGCCTCCGAGATCGACACCGATCAGGGACTCAGCTTTCTGAGGGGTTTCAGGCATGCTTTTCAAGTGTGAGAGGCCCTCGAGCGGATCGAAAAAGCCCGCGTCGAGGAATCTCTGGACGGGTTAAGCTCCGGCGATTACAGAGGCGGTTTTTTCCCTTAATTCCTCGTTGATCTCGTCGGCGGGCCGGTTTCCATCGACGCAAGTGAACTTGTAATACGCCTGCAATCGCTCGAACTGTTTCGCGACCAGGGACTGATACTCGATGAAGCTGTCAAACATGTCCCGTGACAATCCGAGGTCCATGCCGCTTTCCCAGTAGCTCAGGGCGAAATCCTTAGCGAAATTTCTTTGTATCAAAGGCTCCGGCGATACTTGCAAATAAAACACAGCGTCCGGGACCAATGCCATTCCGTAGAGGTTCCTCAGCCATTCCTCGTCCATTCCGCGCACCAAATCTCGAGCCATCAAAGTGTAAATATAGCGGTCGGCCAGAACGACGAATCCCGCGCGAAGAGCCGGAAGAATGGTGTTCTCTATTTGGTCGGCGAAATCCGTCGCGTAGAAGAGACTCAGCGTCGTGCGGCTCAGGATGTTTCCTTGCTGCGCCCTCTCAAGCTCTTCGCTCACGAGGGTCGATCTCTTCAGCCCGACCTGCACAGTGGCGTGCCCGCTGGCCTCCAGCCACTCGACAAGCCGCGCGATTTGGGTGGAGCGCCCCGATCCATCGGCTCCCTCCACCACCACGAGCGTGCCGATCAAAGCATCCAGGGCGACCCCGGGAAGCCCGTGGCCATAGAACTTTTTCACGGAGGATCTCGGAACGATGATCTGGTTCGGGACAACGCGGCGCGGCGCGGTTCGCCCGCCCGGAGCTGTTCTTCGTTTCGGGGTCATGCTCGGTTCAAATCTTCGCAAACAGAAACTTTTCCAAATCAATGTTCGAGGCCACAATTTTCCTCACCACCAACTGTTGAGCCTCAACCTTCAGATCCGCGTTGAGCACGTGAAATCTGAACTCGGTGCTCATGGCCAAATACTCCTCCAGAATCCGCCCCTGAAAAATGCGGAAACTTTCATAAGGATCCGTGGACAGCCGAAGATCCATTCCGGCCTCGAAATACTTTAACTGGGGCCTGCCGTCCAGGATTCGCTGCAACGAAACATCCAAGCTCGCCTTGAAGAAGAACGTCAAGTCAGGTTGGGCGGCGAAATTGTAAATGCCATGAACCCATTCCGGGCGGCATCCGCGAACGACGTCCCTGGCAAAAGCGGTGAAGATATAGCGGTCGCAAAGCACGATGTACCCCGCCCGCAGCAGTGGAACCAGCTGCCGCTCGTAGCGGTCGGCAAAATCCGTGGCATGAATCAGGCTGAATGTGCTCGGGGTGAGAAGCTCCCGTTTCTTTCCCTTGCTGGTGGCGCTCTTGACCAATTCGCTCGAGTTCCACTCGCTGAAGAACACTTTCACCCCCTGCAGTTCCAGCCACCGCTTCAGAAGGTAAATTTGGGTGGACTTTCCGGATCCGTCCAAACCCTCAACCGCGATCAACCGTCCGCGAAACCCTAGTTCGGCAAATGTCTTCATGACTCAACACCACCAAGGAAAGGTTACGGACTCCGTCCCGCGAAGCAATAGGCATTCTTGGGTGCTTCCGAATCGAGATGAACCTTGTCATCGCTTCATTTTCGATTAGCGTTCACCGGAACAATTCCTGATGAATCGCACTTTTTATCGCCTTTTCTTGGCCGTCACCGCGTGCGTTCTTCAGTCATGGCGCGACCCCGGAGTTCTTCGGTCCCAATCCCCACCCTCCCCAGTGATCGAGTCCATCACCCCTGTCCCAGGTTCGGCGGTCGCCGAGCTCTTGGTCGTGGAGGTGGCGTTTGAGGTTCCAGTTTCGGGTGTCGATGCTTCGGACCTGCTCGTCGGCGGCGCGCCTGCATCCACGGTTTTTGAGCCCGTTCAGGGGCATTTTGTCTTCACTTTCCCCGAGCCGGCGCCCGGCAACATCGTGGTCGCGTGGTCTGCGGGTCATGGAATCACGGACTTGAATGGGGCGCATTTCGTGGCGGGTTCCTGGAACTACACGCTCGATCCAAGCCTTGCGAGAGCCCAGGTTCGGATCAGTGAATTCCTTGCGGAAAACCAAGGTTCGTTGCGGGATGAAGACGGCGACGATTCAGACTGGGTTGAGATCCAAAATGCGGGCGCCACGCCGGTGAATCTGCAGGGCTGGGCTCTCACCGATGAAATGGGCAAGGCCAAATGGCTCTTTCCCAACTTTGAATTGGCGCCGGAGGCCTTCTTGATTGTGTTCGCTTCCGGCAAAAACCGAGTGGCGCCGGAGGGCAAGTTTCACACCAACTTCAAACTCGACCCTGAAGGCGAGTATTTGGGCCTGTTGGCGCCGGACCGGACACCGATTTCCGAGTTCAGCCCGTCCTTCCCAAAACAACGGCCCGACGTGTCTTACGGAAGAGTGCCGGGTCAGCAGGAAGCCCTCGGGTATTTTCCAACTCCGACTCCAGGGAAAGCCAATTCTTCCGGGGGGCCTGGCTTTGCAGGCGAAGTGCGATTCTCGCAGCAGAGCGGGACATTTTCGAGCTTGTTGACGCTTCGGCTAACGGTGGCGCCCCTCGACGCGATGATCCGTTACACTCTGGATGGGAGCATGCCCACGAACAGCTCGCCTGTCTACACGGCGCCGCTCGAAATCAAGGATACCACGCAAGTGCGCGCGCGAGCCTATCAGCCAGGGCTCCTTCCGGGGCCGCCCCAGAGCGAAACGTACATTCTTCTCAACACCAACCTGGCGCCGTTTCTCTCGGATCTGCCGGTCCTCGTGATGCACACGGTGACACGCGGCGCCTTGACCGAGTCCAGAAACGCCTTCGTTCACTTCTCTGTCTACGAGCCCGTCAACGGCGCGGCCTCTCTCACCAACAAGCCGGCATTTGCCAGCCGTGGGGCCGCCAAGGTTCGAGGATCCAGCACGGCTGGGATTTCAAAGGCCAGTTTCGCGGTGGAATGGTGGGATGAATTCAATCAGGACAAAAGCATGGAGATACTCGGGATGCCGGCTGAATCGGAGTGGGTTCTCTACGCGCCCAATCAGTTTGACCCCGTGCTCATCCATAATCCTTTCATCCATCAGCTGAGCCGTGACATGGGCCGCTACTCGCCGCGAACCCGGTTCGTTGAGGTTTACTTGAACCGAACAGGAGGCGCCCTGGGCACCAATCACTACAACGGCATCTACGTTCTCGAGGAGAAAATCTCCATCGGGAAAAACCGGGTGGACATTGATAAACTAGAGCCCGAGCACGCCGTCCAACCTGAGATCAGCGGCGGATACCTCATGAAGATCGACCGCCTCGACCCCGGAGATTCCGGGTTCAGCGCCGGCGGCGCCCAACTCGCCTACGTCGATCCCAAGGAACGAGAAATGCGGCAGCCTCAGCGAGCGGCGCAGAAGAAGTACCTGACGGATTATTTCGCGGCCTTTGGCAAGGCCTTGAGTGGCACCAACTGGCTGGATCCGAAGCAGGGTTATGCTCCCTTCATCGACACGCAAGCATGGGTGGATTATCACATTCTCGAGGTGGTCAGCGGCAACGTGGATTCTTTGGTGCTGAGCTGCTACCTCCACAAGCCCCGGAATGGAGGCATCACTTTCGGGCCTCATTGGGATTTCGACCGGGCACTCGGATCAACGGACGGCCGCGACGCAAACCCGAGAATGTGGAGCACCGGCCCGTTCTTCGGCGGCGCGTGGTGGAATAAGATTCTGAGGGACAAAGATTTTTGGCAGCGCTGGGTGGACCGATACCAGGAGTACCGGACAAACCATCTCTCAGGGACAAACATGAACCGCTTGATCGACAGCCAGGCGAATGAGGTCAGGCAGGCTCAGCCCCGGGAACGCCGGAAGTGGAACGTCTCCCCACGGGGGGGAAGTTATCAAGGCGAGGTGAACTTGATGAAGAACTGGCTGTCCAACCGCCTTGATTTCATCGACAAACAGATGGCGCGCCCACCGCTTTTCGCCTCTTCGCCAGGACTTGTGGCGAAAGGTTTCCACCTTCAGCTCAGCGTGCCGGCAATCCCCACCAATTCGACGATCTACTACACTTTGGACGGATCAGATCCCAGACTTCCGCAAGGGGAGATTTCGCCGAGCGCGCTTCGTTATGCCGGCCCTATCTTGATTGAACAAAACGCGCGGGTCGTGGCTCGAGCCCACAATCCGAGCGTCAGGCAAACCGGGGGGCCGCTCTCAAGCACTCCTTGGTCGGCCTCCGTCGCCGGCACGTTCGTCGTCGAAAAGACCACTCTAAACTTCTCCGAGATCATGTTGAGACCCGCAATGGATGCTTCCGGAAACGGACTCAAACCGTCGGATTATGAGTTCATCGAATTGAAGAATTTCGGCCCCGCGTCTGTGCTGCTCGCGGGAGTCAGAATCCGAGGCGACGCCGAGTTCACGTTCCAAGATAACAGCGAGATCAAGGAACTCGGGCCTGGGGGCCGGCTGCTCCTGGTCAAGAATCGACTCGCCTTCACTTCGCGCTATCCGAATGTGACCAATATCGCGGGTGAGTTCATCGGCTCACTGCCGAGCGGCGACGTCCACGTGACGCTCACGGGCCCGTTGCACGACCTGTTGGCCCAGATCCACCTCCGGAATGCAATTCCGCCACTTGCTAACGGGGCCGGATTCTCTTTGGTCCCGATTAATGAAAACGATCAAGACTTGCTGGAGGGATGGAGATCCAGTTCCCGCCCCCAGGGATCCCCCGGCCAGCCGGATCCACAGCCGGGACGAGTGTTTCCGAGCCTCATCAACGAGATTCTGTCCCACCCCGTTCCGCCGAATCGTGATGCCGTGGAGCTGTATAATCCAAGTTCGCAGGCAATCGATGTTTCGGGCTGGTTCCTCAGCGATGACCTGGCCAATCCCAAGAAGCATCGCATCGCGAGCGGTTCGTGGATTGCGCCCAAAGGGTTCCTGGTGATCGAACCGAACCCCGGCGCAAAAACCCAGTCCGGATCTTTCGGAATCGCGGCAGCCGGAGACTCCATCCACCTTTTCTCCGCCGATGGCTTGGGCGAACTGACGGGCTGGCATCACGGTGGCGCGATCGGGCCCGTGGAGTCCGGAACAAGCGTGGGCCGCCATGTCACTTCCGATGGCAACGAGCATTTTGTGGCGGAATCGCGGGAAACCTTGGGATCCTCCAATGCGGGGCCAAAGATCGGACCCGTCGTGTTTTCTGAAATTCACTACCGGCCGGGAGGCGGCGGAAACCTGGCTGGCCACGAAGGCGAGTTCATCGAACTGCATAATCCTTCCAAGCAAACGGCTTACTTGTTCCATCCCGGGAGGCCTTCGCTCGCGTGGAAAATCAGGGGCGCGGTGGATTACGATTTCCAGCCCGGCGACTCTATCCCGCCGGAAGGGTTTCTCATCTTGCGCGGCCCGGCCACTCCGGGGAAACCGGACGACCTGCAACCCTCCTTGCAACGATTCGCGAGCGGCCACGCCGTCCGTGTTGCGGGTCCTTGGAAAGGCCATCTCGGCGCCGCCTCGGGCAATCTCCGTTTGTCGAGGCCCGCTGAAACAAGCCCTATTGTCCGTGACTCTGACACGCCTTACTTGGTCGTGGAATCCGTCAACTACTCGTCCGCGCCGCCTTGGCCAACCGAGGCTTACGGCACGGGCAACTCCCTCACGAGGAAAGATCGGGCGGCGTTCGCCGACGATCCCGGAAATTGGATCAGCGCGCCGCCGACTCCCGGCGATGTCGATTCGGACCACGATGGTTTGCCTGACCGCTGGGAGATCGCTCGAGGAATGAATCCACTTTCACCACGTGGCGACGACGGAGCTTCGGGCGACCCCGATGGGGACGGATTGACGAATCTCCAAGAGTTCGACATGGGGACCTCTCCCCTCGATCGTCTCAACCTCCTGAGGTTGCAGATGGACACCAATCCAACGGGAGGGTGGTTCCTGAGATTTAACCCTCCCCCGAACGCCGGATTCACCGTCGAGAGCACCACAACGCTGCCGGCTCAAGCCTGGGAGCAAGTCCTGACTTCACCGCAATCCAGCGCCGCCGGCGGTGTGACTCTATCCATCCCGGTGAGTGCAGAAACCCGTTTTTACAGGGTCCGATCTCCATGAAACGAACACACCAGCAGTTCTCCGCCGGGATATTTGCCGCTCTGTGCCTCGTCCAGTCCCTCTGCCTTCAGGCGCTCTCCCAAGCCGTCCCCCAGGCGTCGCCCTCTCTCGAGCCCATCCGTTACAAGACCTTCGCGGCGTGGAAAGCGGCTTGCGACCTGCTCCCGCGGAATCGCGCGTTAAAACGGAGCCCGCCGCCGCGGGAACTTTTGCCCCTCAAAGCCTCCGAGTTCGCGCTTGGCATCGACCGTTCCCTGCGAGCCGCCCAAGACGGCCATCTCGCGGTTTCGACGGCCTGGCTTGGGGATAAGCCGGATAAGGGAAACTTTTTCAACATCGACAACGCATACTTTAATCAGGGCGGAATTCGGTTCGAGCCGTTCACCCAGAGGCTGGTGGTGCCTCCCGGCGCTGATGTGTTTTTTCATGGGGATTTCCACGGAGACATTCACTCGCTGAACGCCGTTCTCGCCTCTCTAGAAACCTCGGGCCAAGTGAAAGATTTCAAGATTGTCTCAACCAATTTCTGGATGGTTTTCCTGGGAGATTACACGGATCGAGGGATGTATGGAGTGGAGGTATTGCACGGCGTCTTAAGGCTGAAGCAGGAGAACCCCGACCGGGTGGTCCTGGTGCGCGGCAACCACGAGGATGTCAACTTGGCGATGAACTATGGTTTCATCGCGGAAGCGCAACACAAGTTTGGCCGCGAATTCAACCCTCGCAAAACCGTGCGGGTTTACGATTTCATGCCGGTGGTTTTATACCTCGCGAGCGGCGAGAATGCCATCCAATGCAACCACGGCGGGATGGAGCCGGGCTACGATCCGCGTGCGCTGTTGAACGCGCCTCCCGAAGTGAGTTTTCAGTTTCTCAAGGGTGTGCGAAGAGGGGAATTTTTAGGCGCGAGCGCGGATATTCAAAGCCAGTTGACGGCCGGCGAGCGGAGTTTGGTAAAGGCCAGCTTTTCGGATTTCATTCCAGAAACGCCGACGCTTCCCTCCGTGATAGGCTTCATGTGGAACGACTTCTCGCTCGTCCGAGAAGAGCCCCAGTTCGCGGTCGACCCGGGTCGAGCCTTCGTGTACGGCGACCGGTTCACGCGATACGTTCTGGAGCGAGCCAGCAGCCCGACGCGGCGGTTGCGGGCGGTGTTCAGAGCGCATCAGCATTCGAGCCTCCCCAATCCAATGATGCGACGGTTGGTCGCGGCAAAAGGGTTGCACCGGCACTGGCAGGAAAACGATTCCTTGAGCCTCTTGAACGCGGGCCCCGCGATACTCGCCCAGAGGATTGAAAGCCAGGAGTCCCGGCCCATCCCTGAAGGTTCGGTGTGGACGTTCAACGTGTCCCCGGACAGTGTCTATGGGGAAGGGTCCGGATTCACTTTCGACACCTTTGGAATTCTGAGGACGGCGGCAGATTTCTCGGATTGGCGGATCAGCGTGAGGAACGTGATGCTGCGTTGAATCTTGGCTCCCCGGTGAATGATGGTTGGCTAGCCAGGGGGCTTTTTTTTGGCGAGTCCCTAAGAAATCCAATGTTGTCTTGAGCGGTTGGCCAACGTAGAGTGTTCTGGTGCATCGATTGACGCGCCAGGAGCAGTGGGTGTTGCTGATTGCCGCTGTTCTTTTGTTGACAGGTCTCGCCGTGAAGGCGGTGCGAGGCACTCGAGCCCCTGACGCGCCTGCCGCTCATCACCGTTGACGAGTTATGCAAGGTGTCGATCTTGATGATATGCTGGAGAAAATAATAGCCGAAGATCCACGATACAAACGCGAAGCGTATCACTTCGTTCGCGAAGCGCTGGATCACACCCAAAAAAAACTCACCAAACAGGAGCGCGGAACGGTTCGCCACGTCTCGGGACAAGAGCTGCTCGAAGGCATCCGCGAATTCGCCGTCGGCCAATACGGACCGATGACCGTCACGCTTTTTGATGATTGGGGGATTTCTCGGTGCGAGGATTTCGGGGAAATCGTGTTCAACTTGGTGGAACGCAACGTGCTCGCGAAAACTGAAAGCGACACGCGGCAGGATTTCGCCGGGGGCTACAACTTCCACGATGCCTTCGTTCGCCCATTTCTTCCACCGAGCAGACAAAACCTGCCGTCGGCCCGCCCACTCGAAGCGCCGCGCGGTAACCCCGCGCAACGGAAGCTCCAATGACTTCCGCGTCCTCGTGACGATTCCGATTGACCCTCGGGCGCCGTTCCGTCTTCCCTTGGCCCTCTCCCCACCACCCCTATTCCACTCTGAATGATCCCCAACCGAATTCCCGCCAGCGCCTTCGAAGTAAATCCCGCTGAAGAAGCTCGAGTGATCACATTGGAAAACGGCTTGGTCCTTATCGTGCAAGAGGATCACAGCGCCCACGTCGTCTCGGCTCAAGCCTGGTGCCGAACCGGGAGCATCCATGAAGGCAAATGGATGGGATCGGGGCTTTCACACGTGCTGGAGCACATGCTGTTCAAGGGGACGAAAACACGGCCGCAGGGGCGAATCGATCAGGAAGTGCAGGACGTCGGCGGCCACATGAACGCCTATACCTCGTTCGACCGGACAGTTTACTGGATCGATGTCCCGAACACAGGCGCCGAGGTCGCCCTCTCCGTTCTCGCGGATATCATGCAGAACGCGACGCTTCCAGAGGACACGCTCGAGAAAGAATTGGATGTGATCCGCCGGGAAATGGACATGGGAATGGATGATCCGGGCCGCCGTTCAGGGAGAAGGCTCTTCGAAACGGCTTATACGACCAGCCCCTACCGGCATAGCATCATCGGCCACATCGATATCTTCAACCGCCTCAAACGCCAAGATATCGAAGCCTACTACGCGGAGCGTTACGCTCCGAACAATTGCTTTTTCGTCGTGGTGGGCGACGTGGAGGCCGAAGTGGTCGAACGCCTCGTCCGAGAACATTACAAAGAGGCCAAAGCTAGGGCGCTGGCGCCTGTCTACCTGCCGCCCGAACCCGTCCAAACCGCGAAGCGCGATCTCGTAGAGGAAGATGCCGTTGAGTTGGGACACCTGCATTTCTCATGGCACATTCCCGAAGTGCGGCATCGGGATGTGCCCATGCTGGATGTGCTCGCCGCGATACTCGGCAGCGGCAGAAGCTCGCGCCTCTACAAGGAAATTCGCGAAAAACTGCCGTTCGTCCATTCGGCCGATGCCTGGACCTACAGCCCGGGGGGAGTGGGCTTATTCGGCTCCAGCGGCATCATCGATGGAACAAAACTATCGGAGGCCAGCGATGCGCTTCTCGGCCAAATCGAAATCCTCCGCAAGGCCCCTCCTTCCGAATCCGAAATCGCCAAGGCAAAAAATCAGTTCATCGCCGGTTTTTTGGCCCGCCGCAAAACCATGCAAGGACAGGCCCAAGATCTCGGATCCAACTGGATCTCGGCGGGAGATTTGAACTTCTCGGAACGTTATCTCCGGATCGTCAATGAATCAGACTCCGAAGACTTGCACCGCGTTGCCCACGACCATCTCAACCCGGATAAGTTCACGAGGTATGCCTTGGTGCCCAAAGTCGCGAACCGCCCGGCCAAAGGGAGCCACACCCGGCGAAGCAATAATCCCATCAGGCTCCACACGTTGGCCAATGGACTGCGAGTGCTCCTCAAGGAAGACAGACGGCTGCCATTCGTTGAGATACGCGCGGCGTTCAAAGGAGGCACGCTCGCGGATTCCATTCCCACGAGCGGAGCTTGTCTGATGATGGCCAAGCTGCTGCTCAAAGGAACTCGGTCGCGAACCGCCAATGATCTCGCCGAGGAAACCGAAAAGACGGGAGGCAGCATGGACTCCTACAGCGGCAATAACAGTCTTGGCGTGAATTTGGAAATACTCAGCACGGAAACAGCCGCGGGATTGGATTTGTTGCAAGACGTGTTGCTGAATCCCACTTTTCCCGTCCCGGCGCTCGAGCGCGAGAAGGAAATACAGCTCGCTGCGATCGAGTCACAGAAGGACAATTTGTTGCAATCCACTTTCCGGTCCGTGAAACGCCTCATGTTTGGGGAAAAGGGGTATGGCCTGGATGCCTTGGGGACGCGAGAGTCGGTCTCTTCATTAACTCAATCGACAATTGCCGGCACGCACTCTCGACTTGTGACGCCTTCCAACGGTGTGTTGGCGCTGTTTGGCGATCTGAATCCCGCCGCCATCATCGAGGACCTTGAAACGCGACTGTCAACGTGGCACTCGGCGGCGGAGGCGGCGGAGGCCATGAAAGCTTCGACCTCGACGGCGGTTCAGGGCGGCGGACGATCCACCACCCACCGAGATAAAAAACAGGCGGTCCTGGTGATTGGCTTTCCCGGAACGACCCTCCATGACCCCAGGAGATACGCGTTGGATGTGATTCAAGAAGCTTGCAGCGATCTCGGCTCGAGGCTCTTCTCGAGAATCCGAGAGAAACTGGGCCTGGCCTATTACGTGGGAGCCCAAAATTTTACCGGCTTAGGCACGGGCTTTTTTTCATTTTATGCCGGCACGCATCCTGACCGCGCCTCGCTAGTCGAGTCCGAAATCATGGAAGAGGTCCGGGCGCTTCGCGAGTCGGGCTTGACCCCGGATGAACTCGCCCGCTCGAAAGCAAAAATCATCGGCCACAAAAAAATTGCGCACCAAAACCTGGGCTCCCTCGCAAGCGCCGTCGCTTTGGACGAACTCTTCGGTCTTGGATTCCGCCATGTCGACGAGGAAGAGGCTTTGTACGAATCCCTCACCTTGGAACAAATCCGGGAATGTGCTCGGGCATTCTTGACGCCGGAAAACGCGATCGTCGGCACTACCTGCCCCTCCCCAGAATCCCAAGAAACGGTCGCCAAATAAGCGTCTCCGCGGGTATTCGCTTGAACCGTGCCCCATCAAAAAGGCGGTGATTTCAAGGAAATGGAAAACGATTTGTTGGCAACGAATCCCCCCTGCTTTTCAGAGGTCTGACGCTTCGGCGTGACCCCTAATCGAATTTTCTTCGGCTCGCCTTCGTGGCGGTTGGGAAATCGGCCGGGAGGCCAGACTTTGTGACTTTTCCGGTGGCGGCCCACTCGGTCCCGCGTTGGAACGTGACGATGAATCCGACGCACTCCAACGCGTCTTCAGCGTGGCCCATGGGAGTGTGAAAAGCGCGGCCTTTGCCGTAATCGATCGTCATCATCATGGGCTCATGCCTCCCCGTGCCCTTCTGGGCGGCATCGGAGAAAGTGGACGCCAGCACTTGCAGATTCTCGGCTGGGCCGCGCAATCGGTCGTAAAGTTCGTCTTTGGCATGAAGCCATTGGGCGGGCATGCCTCGCGTGATGGGATGCGACGTGTCGCGGATCGTGATGAGGAACTCGTGCTGAGGCCCATGCGAGCCCGCTTTGCCGGGAGTCGTGTCACGAATCAGTTTGCCGTCGGAGTTGTGATAGACATAAGGCCCGGATCGTTCATCGCGATCGCCCCAGCCGCCCAAACCGATCATTCGATTGAATTCCAGCCAGTCCCCAAAGGAATTATTCGCCGCGTGAACGATCACCAACCCGCCCCCTCCGCGAACATAGGCTTCCAAACCGCGCCTCGTCTCTTCCGGCCAGGGTGCTGCCCGCCATCCGAAATTAGATATCACCACATCGTAGTTCGAGAAGGCAGGCTTGAAGTTCGGATCGGGCTTCGGCTCGGGCAGCGCGGTTGTCTTGGCTCCGGACGGCAATGGGTACTTGCCGATCAAATCCGCTCCCTGCCAGGTGAAAGCGGTTCGTTCGACGCTCACGGCAAATAACCCCGTGGCCTCGAGATACGACTTCATCATCATCGTTCCCTTTGGCCAAACGGAATGGTTATTCTGCCCATCGATGATCAAGGCTTTCAGCTTGGGTTGGCACTGGGCTGAATCCAGCAGAGCTCCGAAAAGGAGCCCGCAGATCACGAGCCGCGAATGGAATTTATGTTTCATGGGGTAAAAGTATTAACCACGTTGCACGGCAAACTCTTGTCGCACCGGCCAAAACAAATAGGAGCGGGTGGAATCGAAATGGATCACTCATCCATTCTTAGCGAATGGTGGCAGCCTCGCAAGCCTTTCAATCGGCCGCACCGAAGCTGCAAACAGCCTCCTCTCGAGCCCGGCCCGCTTCGATCACGCCTCGGAAATCGCCTTCGCCGAATCGGTCAAGGCCGTCGAGGAGGGCTTCGGCCAGCAAGAAAAATGCGCCGCAACTTGGCTTCACTCGGGGAAGGCACGCCCCCAGTCCTTGAGAATCCGCCTGGCGGCCCGAATGAATCTCTCCATCTCGTCCTCGCTCCCGATGGTGATCCGCAAGAATTGGGAGACGTTCTTTCCCGAAAACCAACGAACGAGTATCCTGCTCTTGCGGAGGGACTGATGCCATTCTTCCGCGGAGCAAGCGGGGGGGTGCACGAGCAAAAAATTGGTCTGGCTGGGGAACACACGAAATCCGAGGAGGGTCAGTTGATGGCTCGTCCATTCCCGCGTCGCGATGATTCTTTTGAAGCAGTCTCTGTAATAAGCGAGATCCGAGAGGGTCGCCAGCGCGGCCGTTTGACCCAGGCCATTGACGTTGTAACTGTCTCGAATCTTGTGCAACGCCCCGATCAGCAATGGATTCCCCACCATGTAACCCACACGGAGCGAACACAAAGAGTAAGCTTTTGAAAATGTGCGAGCCACCAGGACATTGGGATGCTCGAGGGCCAGGCGCATGGCGTGCTCCGTGGAGAAGTCGACATAGGCTTCGTCGAGTACCACGATCCCGTTCTGGACGGCGCATAACTCTCCGAGGTCGGCGGTTCGGTATCCTCGGCCCGTAGGCGCGTTGGGGGTGGTGATCAGGCTCAGGGCCGCGTCGAAATTCCACGCGGGACCCATTTCCGTGCGGGAATCGCCAGCGGATTGGACGCGGTGCCCACCGATGCCTTTTGTTGTCCGTGATGTCCGATGTCTGAGTTTCCCGATTGACGGAAGCTGGAATCCGTCTCCAAGCGGCACTGGTTGAAAACGGGCGCTGTGAATTTCCGCGAGCACCGGATATAAAGAATAGCTGGGATCGAACGCTTGGATGGTGGCGCGGGTCGCGGTTTGGCCGGCCCGGCTGGCCGAGGCGCTTGGGAGAGGATCCACAAAAGCTCTGGTGGCCAGGGCCAGGAGTTCATCCGAACCATTGCCGATGACGATATTTTCGGGCTCGCACCCGTGCAGCACGGCGAGCTTCTGGCGGAGCGGTTCAGCCGTCGGATTTGGGTAAAGCCGCAGTTTCCCACCGATGGCGGCTCTGAGCGCCTCCAAGACTTTCGGAGACGGGGGATAGGGATTTTCGTTCGTGTTGAGCTTGATCAGTCCGCGCACTTTCGGCTGCTCACCCGGAACGTAGCCATGGATCTTTTGTATCGAAGGGCGGATCCAGGCGGCCGGAATCCTTATCGAGGCATCAGCGGGCGGGTTCATGGGAAGGCCTGCTGGATGTTGAGCGCTTGGAGGATTTGGTGGCCTTGCCTGGCGCGAGGTTTTCCAATCTGATGGCCGCCGATCTGCCGTGCGCGTCGAGTCCTTCCAACTCGGCGAAGTGCGCCACCAGCGGCACGGATTGGCGGAGTGCTTTTATCGTGTATTGGACTACGCTGGTGCGTCGCTGGAATTGGTCGGCCGTTAAGCCCGAAAAGCAGGCGCCCGCGCCGCCCGTGGGCAACTCGTGACTCGGGCCGGCGATGTAGTCTCCCAGCACCGTGGGCGAGAGGTTTCCAAGAAAAATGGCGCCGGCGGTTTTGATCTCTTTCGAGACTTTCCCGGCGTCGCGCGTGACGACTTCACAATGTTCCGGCGCGATGCGATTTGTCAGACAAACGGCCTCTTTCATGGATCGCGTGTGGATAAGCCAGCCATTCTTTTTCAGCGCCCGGCCGATGTAATCCTTGCGCAAGAGAAGCGGCAACTGACGTTCCACTTCTTTTTGGACGGCGCCAATGAGCTTCTGGGAAGGCGTGACAAGCCAGACCCGCTCATGGCCTGAACCGTGTTCCGCCTGCGCCAGCATATCGGCGGCCACGAATCGGGCCGAGGCCGAATCATCCGCCAGCACGAGCAGTTCGCTGGGTCCCGGAAGCAAGTCGATGGACACATGGCCGAAGAGCAGTCTTTTTGCCGCCACGACATAGGCGTTGCCCGGACCGAAAATCTTTTGGACTTTCGGCACCGAGCCCGTCCCCAGAGCCATGGCGGCGATGGCCTGCGCGCCGCCCAGCTTGTATACTTCCGTGGCGCCGGCGAATCGAATCGCAAACAGCAAGGATTCGTTGAGCCAACCGGAAGGTCCGGAAGGCGAGCAGACCACGATCTCGGGGCAGCCCGCCTCCTTGGCCAGCGTGATGGTCATCAGGGCGGTCGAAATCAAGGGGGCCGTTCCCCCAGGAATGTAAATCCCAACCCGCTGAAACGGATTGTACTTCTCGCCGACGACGGCGCCCTGGGAGTTTCTCGCGGACCAGTTTTTTCTGAGCGATCTGCGGCTGAATCCAGCGATGTTCTTCACGGCGGCGGCGGCGGATCGGCGCAATCGAGGGCTCGCCTTGAGTGCGGCGGCGAACATCTCGGCCGCGGAAACCCTCAGATCCTCGGGGAGCAGAGTGGCTTTGTCGAACCGAGCCGTCAACTCCACTAGAGCGGCGTCACCGCTGGATTGGACCGCCTGGATGATGTCCCGGGTGCGTTGTTCGATCACGGGGTCAAACATGCTGCCCGAGGACGTCGCTTCGGCGAGAAGCTCCGCGTAATCAGGATCTTTAAATCGAGCGGTGTTCATTTCAAAAGTATGTGGGGTGGTGGCTCGCCCGGCGGCGCGGTTTGGATGCGTGCTCAAGCGGCGCACTCCTAAAGAGGGCGTTTGGATATGAGGAGGAATAACCAGAACCAAGGCGAACAAATCCGGTTTCCAACGAGATTCATAAATGATGGCGCGCGGGATTCGAAAACGGCATTGAAACGGCTCTATCGCAATAAACCCCGGAAACTTCGAGCCCCCAGGCTGCCGTTGCTGTGATTATTCCCATTCTATCGTGGCGGGTGGCTTGCTCGAAATATCGAGGCAGACTCGATTGACCCCCTTGACCTCGTTGATGATGCGATTCGAAAGGCGCTCCAGGAGATCGTAGGGAAGTTTTACCCAGTCGGCGGTCATCCCATCCTGGGACTCCACGGCTCGAATCGCAATCGTGAACTCGTAGGTGCGTTCGTCTCCCATCACTCCCACGCTTTTCACTGGAAGCAGCACGGCAAAGCTCTGCCAAATCTTGTAATACCACTTGGAGGACTTCATTTCCTCCACCACGATGGCATCCGCCTCGCGGACGATCCGGAGCCGATCTGTCGTCACCTCGCCAAGAATTCGGACGGCGAGGCCGGGGCCGGGAAACGGCTGTCGATGGACGATCTCCGGAGGCACTCCGAGCTCCAGGCCGAGCTGGCGAACCTCGTCCTTGAACAGGCGCTTCAGGGGCTCGACGAGCTGGAACTTCATGTCCTTCGGCAAGCCTCCGACATTGTGATGGCTCTTGATCATGGCCGCTGGATTGCCGGCGATGGGCACGGACTCTATGACGTCGGGATACAGCGTGCCCTGGGCGAGGAACCGCGCCTTGCCAGCGCGTTTAGTGGCTGATTCGAACACCCGGATGAACGTGTTCCCGATGATCTTTCGCTTCCGCTCCGGGTCGGTGACTTTGCCGAGTTTCTTCAGGAACAGTTTTTCAGCGTCCTCATATTGCAGCTTGATTTTAAAATGGCGTCCGAACACTTCCTGGACGACCTCCGCTTCGCGCGCTCGGAGGAGCCCGTTGTTGACGAAGATGCACGTGAGTTGGTCTCCGACCGCTTTGTGGATCAGGGCCGCGGCGACGCTGGAATCCACACCGCCGCTCAAACCCAGGATGACTCGTTCTTGACCCACCTGGGATCGGATCTCTTCCACCGCTTGATCCACATAACGCCGCATGGTCCAGTTCTTTCCACAGCCGCAGACCGTGTGCACAAAATTTGAGATGATCTCCCTGCCGTGGGCCGTGTGAACGACTTCGGGATGGAACTGAAGCCCGTATTGTTTCTTGCGGCGGTGCTCGATGGCCGCATGCTTTGAATTCTCCGTTTCCGCGACCCCGTGAAAGCCCGCGGGCAATTTCGTCACCTTGTCGCCGTGGGAATTCCACACTTGGAACTCGGAAGGGAGGCCCTTGAAAAGTTCACACCCTGAATCCCTGATGCGGAGCCTCCCTTTTCCAAACTCGCGACGCGTCCCCGGCTCCACTTTGCCGCCAAGAAAAAAGGCGGCCACCTGGAGGCCATAGCAGATTGAGAGAACGGGAATGCCCAGCTCGAACACAGCGGGGTCGGGCAACGGAGCCTCTTCGTCGTACACGCTGGCTGGCCCGCCGGACAAGATCACTCCCTTGGGTTTGAGCTCCGCGAGCTTCGCCGCGGGGGTGTCAAAACTCATGATGGTGGAATAAACTTGGCATTCGCGAACACGCCGCGCGATCACCTGCGTGTATTGCGAGCCGAAGTCGAGGATCAGGATCTGTTCGTTCATCAGAAACGAGGGGGCAAGTCTTTGCACTCGTTCCAAAGATTTGGCGAGACAAAAATATTGAGATGGTCGATAGGGCGAAAGGCCGGCAGCGGATGGCTTGGGATTTCAATTAGAGAAAGAGAAACCATGCCGTCCCGACGCGCCCCACAAAAGCAACCGCGCGTTTTCCCAGCGCCAATAAATGCCCTGCTCTCATCGCCGCGCCCGCGACCTCGGGCGGCGCGACAGGCCCGGGTGATGTTTCGGAAGACACCGGCAGGCCGTCACCGTCATCCACTCTACTATAACGTTGTGTCGTGTGGTGTCCGTGAATCCCCGCCCGAATTCTACGCCACCCCGTATCGAGGGTTCCTCAGCGCCGGGCGCTCGCCTATTGAGGCAATTCTCAATTAGTCAGGGAACGCATGCCGTCTTTGGCCCCGTGGATGGATTTGATCTCCGTGTCGGTCAGAGCTCTGTTGAAGATTGCGAGATCGTCGAACCCTCCAATATAGGCGAGTCCCAATGTGATCGCGCTCTTGTCCACTTCCCAATTGAACGTGTTCTGCCAGCCTGTCATGTCGCCTTGGAGCTGCCCATCGAGATAGAGCCTCCCCGAGCCGTCCTTCTTCCCTGAATTGATGTGGCTGAACGTGAAGCAAACATGCGTCCACTTATCTTGTTTGAAAGGCGGCTTGTAGACGGCGACCATGGGACGTTCCGCGTCCGGGATTTGCTCCCAGCCAAGGTTTTTCGGGTTCCAATATTTGAGCTGCGCTCGAATAGCGTATCGGAAATGGCGTGGCGTATGGTCCTTGCTGAACTCAACAAACATGTTGCCTTCGTTCCAGTCCTGGGCCACGAACTGGAGTGGATCGCAGTAGCCCGGCTCCAGATCCTTGTCCGGATCAAGCCGCAACCAGAACGAACAGGTCGCGCTCCAGTTGGTGGTATTGTAACCGAAGTTCTTGCCGCCCTTAAAGAACACGACAGGTTTCATTTTCTCTGTGAAATGAAGGCCATCGCCAAACCGACCCTCCCCCTTCGCGTGCAGCACGAGGCCTCCCTCAGGGAGCCCGATCGTGCCCGGCTTTGCGTGACTCCCGTTGGGCGCATGGTAAAGGGTCGGATCTCCCGCAGCGACATCGGCGTTGAGCTTACCGTCAAAGGACGCATGGAGCAGCAGTGCCGAGCGAAGGTTCGCGGGCGCGGCGGCGAGGCTCACGGCCGAACAGGCGAGCATCAGCATGTGAAGCAACAGTGCCGAAGGTGTCAAAAGTCGATTTTTCATAGGCTTCTAGCGAATCGCGATGCTGCAGATTGACACTTTGCGAAGATAATTCAAGCCGGGCGTGGAGGTCATCGGTGCGTGCCCGCCCTTCCGGTGAGCGGCGCGGCTACATTTCTCGAACGAACTTGTACTGGCTTAAGAACCCTTCAGGTGGTTTAATATTTCTCATTGGGTAAGGAACAGCGAACCACCCAACCACAATCAAATTTGCTTGGCTTATGGAAACCACATCGAATCTCCACCACGATTCCGCCAACTTGAACGACTCCACCCCGCCAAACCAACCGGCAGGCGAAGCCTCAAGCTCCCACGAGCCTGGCCAGCCTCAATCCCCGAAGCCCCTTATGGGCACCATCCGTTCCGCGATGCGGCAAGCGGCCACGGATGCGCGAGAGGCCGCTGACCGGGCGGTTCCCAAGGTGAAATCAGCAGCCGAAGATGCCGTCTACTGGATGGCGTACGGCGTCTCATTCGCCGCGGTTTTTCAGTGGCACGTGGCAAAGCACCTCGCGCCTGATTGCTTGAAAGCCGGAAACCGCGACGGAGTGAAAAAAGGAAGAGAGTCCGCCGAGGAATGGATGGCGAAGCGCAGTCAAACCGAGGAACAACACAGCGGGTTGACCGTGGCGGTCGCGGCGGCGTCTTCTGGCCAATCAACCGGAAGCCCGGCCTGAGTGATTCCAGTTTGGCCTGCGAAGGGCCGGAATAGACACCGATTCCCCACCACCGTGGCCCGCCGCGTTTTTCCTGCCTAGTGTGCCGTTCACGAATTCGGTGGGCATTTGTTGTGCCAGAGTGAATCTCTGGCAAGGCGAGACGACGGAGCCTATCCGGACATGGACCTGGTGAGTGATTCGCAAAAACTTTATCGCCAAGATCTTGCGAAGATTCGCCGTGGACGACTGCCGCTTTAAGGTTCACGACGGCGTCAGGATTTTTTCGGCGAATTGGAGGATCGAGTTTTCGGTCGCCCCGGAGGCGTCTTGCGGCGGGTCGAAGGCTCTTTCAAGTAAGTCTCGGCATCTAGAGTTTCGAGGTTTTCCACTGCCCAGGTGGGTTGGTGTCGCATCAACTGCCCCACTCCATAATCACCAGTGGCGACCGCGAGACACGGCGCTCCGATGGCGCGGGCGCACTCGATATCAAGGGGTGTGTCACCGATCACAAGAACTTCCCTTCCTTGAAGAGGGGTTCCTAGAAGTTGTGAACAGCGTCGAAGCGCGATTTCGGCTAGCTTGTTGCGGTCTGAATGATCGCAACCGAACGCGCCAACCGCAAAAGCGTCCCAGAGCCCAAAGTGTCTCAGTTTGATTTCCGCCCCTAGCCGGATGTTCCCCGTTAAAAGGCCCACGAGAGGCGATTTCCTCGACTTTTTCAGGTCGCAAAGCCAGCGATCCACCCCGGGGCACAGCTCCGAGGTGGAAGTGGCCAGCGAGTGATCGAGGAGGTGGACATACGCATTGAGAAATCGTTCCAGGTTTTCCGCCGTGTCCTGGATTCCGTGGCGCTGGAAGAACTCCCTGATTAATCCCGTGTCGGTTCGCCCCGCGAACCGCAGGTGGCTGGTCCCGTTGGGAATCCCAAACACGGTTGCTGAAGTGCGATCGAAAGCGCGCACTCCGGCGCCGCCGGTTCGGACCAAAGTCCCATCGATGTCGAAAAGAACGGCTTTTATCACGCAATGGAGAGAACGTTATTTCTTGTCGCGGCACCACTGTTATGCGGACGGCTCCTCGGGTCAAGGGATTCGCCGTAAATAACCGTCTTTGGTCTCGGTTCTTGGCTTGCCTCGGGAACGGAGGGTGGGTTAGTAATCTATCCATGGAGGTTCTGGAGGCGTTCATCGCCCTCAACATGATTGATCACGTCGGCCCGGTCCGAGTCCGTCATTTGCTGGACCATTTTGGAACGGCCCCCGCCATTCTTGCGGCGACCCGGGAACAGTTAGCGCGCGTCGAGGGAATTGGCGATGAAACCGCCACCGCCATTGCCGGCTGGGAGTCGAATGTGAACCTGGCTGCCGAGCTTCGGCGGATCGATGAATCCGGGTGTTCTGTCCTGACGCAGGAGGACAGCGCCTATCCCATGTCGCTGCGGGAAATCTACGATCCCCCGATAGTGCTTTATGTTCGCGGGAAGATCGAGCATGCGGATCACCGCGGGGTGGCGATCGTGGGATCGAGGCTAACCACCCCGTATGGGATGGATTCGGGCCGAAAATTCGCGTTTCAACTGGGCTCCGCCGGAGTGACCGTCGTCAGCGGGGGGGCTCGTGGAATAGACACCGCGGCCCATCAAGGCGCCCTCAAGTCGGGAGGCCGAACCATCGCGGTGTTGGGCACTGGAATCAATGTTGTGTTCCCAAGCGAGAACGCGGCTTTGTTCGAACAAATTGCCGGCCGCGGAGCCCTCATCACGCAGTTTCCTTTCAACCGGCCCGCGGACAAGCAAAGTTTTCCAATCCGCAACCGCATCGTGGCCGGGATGACATTGGGAACGTTGGTGGTGGAAGCCAACCTCACCAGCGGCGCATTGATCACCGCCAACATGGCGGTGGACTGTGGGCGGCAAGTGTTCGCGGTGCCGGGCCGGATCGATTCCCCGCGCAGCAAGGGCTGCCATGAACTGATCAAGAAGGGCGCCAAATTGTGCGAATGTGTCGAAGACGTGCTTTCGGAATTTGAATATCTATTTCCCGCGAAAAATGCCCGCCACTCCCAGAAAGAGGCTGGCTTCGCCATACCCTCCTTGACCGAAACTGAGCAAAAAATATTCGATCAACTGGGAATGGAAGCCATTGGGATGGACGAGCTCAGCGTCCTGAGCGGACTGGGCCCGTCTGCCACGGCCTCGACTTTGCTGAGCCTCGAGATCAAGCGGCTGATCCGCCAAGTTCCAGGGAAGCAATTCCTTCGGATACGGTGATCCTCACTCTTTCTTCGGCAATCGAGTTTCGAGGTAAAGGTCTCGCACTTGTTTAGGCTCCAAATTCGCTGGTGAATCGGTCATCAGACAAGTTCCTTTGGCCGTCTTTGGAAACGCGATGACATCTCGGATGCTGGTCGACCCGCAGAGAATCGCGACCAACCGGTCGAATCCAAGCGCGATGCCTCCATGGGGAGGGCACCCAAACCGGAATGCCTCCAGCATGTAACCGAACCGGGCTTTGACGAGCTCGGGGGGGATTTGGAGGATCTGTTCGAAGATCATTTTCTGGACATCCGGCTGGTGAATTCTGATCGATCCGCCGCCGAGTTCGACCCCATTGACTACGACGTCGTAATGCTGGCCTCGAACTTTCTTGGGATCGCTGGCCAGGAGCGGGATATCCTCCGCGACAGGCGCCGTGAACGGATGATGACTCGAATACCATCGGTGCTGCTCTTTATCGAAGCTGAGCAAAGGAAAATCCACGACCCACAGAAAATCGAAGCGATCGGCTGGAATCTCGAGCTTGCCCAAGGATTTGAGAACCTCCGCGCAGTAGAGGCGGATCTTGCCCAGAATCTCGCAAGCGTTGAGCCATTGGTCCGCGGCAAACAAGATCAAATCACCCTCTTCGATTCCGAGCTTCGATCGCAGGGCTTCCTTTTCCGGTTCGGTGAAGAATTTGACGATGGGAGATTTCCAATCTCCATTCTCCACCTTGATGAAGGCGAGCCCCCTGGCTCCGAAACCCTTCGCGTAGTCCGTCATGGTTTCGATCTGCCCCTGGGTCGCCTGGGCAAGACCCTTCGCGTTGAGCGCTTTCACCACACCTCCCTGGGCAATCGCGCCGCTGAAAACCTTAAAGGCGCTCGCGCGAAAATCCTCCGTTAGATCCACCAGTTCCATCGGAAACCGGGTGTCCGGTTTGTCGATGCCGAATCGATTCAGCGCCTCTTGAAACGAGATCCTCGGAAATGGCGTGGGAATGTCCCGGTCCAGCGCGGTGCTCCAAATCCGTTTGAGCAGGCCTTCAATGAGCGTGTAGAGATCCTCCCGATCGATGAACGACATCTCGATATCCACCTGCGTGAACTCAGGCTGGCGGTCCGCCCTCAGATCTTCGTCGCGATAACATCGAGCCAGTTGAAAGTAACGCTCGACGCCGGCGACCATGAGGATTTGCTTGAACTGCTGCGGCGACTGGGGCAGCGCGTAAAACTGTCCTGGATGAAGCCGGCTCGGCACGACGAACTCGCGCGCGCCTTCGGGTGTCGACTTGAACAGCGTGGGGGTTTCCACCTCGAGGAAGCCCTGGTCGTCGAGGAAGACGCGGGTGGCGGTGGCGACTTTGCTGCGGACTCGGAGGTTCCTGGCCATCTCGGGCCGGCGCAGATCGAGATACCGATACTGAAGCCGTAATTCTTCATGCACTTTCGCGGCGGTTTCGGGATCGTCTACCGGGAACGGGAGAACATCCGCGTAATTAAGAACCGTCAGCGCGGAGGCTTGGATCTCCACTTCCCCGGTCGCAATTTTTGGATTATTGGTTCCAGCCGGCCTGACCCGCACCTTTCCCGTGACCGAAACGACGCACTCGCTTCTCAGCGAACCAGCGAGACTGAATAACTCTGGCGTGAGGTCGGAAGGATCAAAAACCGTTTGAGTCCTCCCTTCGCGATCTCGGATGTCGAGGAAGATGACGCCACCCAGGTCTCGCCGCGAATGCACCCACCCGGACAACGTGGCGGTCTCGCCCGCGTGGGAAGGGCGTAATTCGTTGCAATGATGAGTTCGTTTCATGACAACTGGTCGGGCTTCAGCCCATAAGGCTGATTTTCGTGAGGCGCGATGTTGGCGGGTCTAAAACGGATTTCAACCCGAAACTGTCTTGGGCGTCGCAGGCGCCAGAAGGGTCAACCGATCCAAAACTTCCTTCGCAAGCACCTCGTACGCGGCGGCTCCTGCGCTGTATTGATCATAGTGAATGATCGGTTTCCCAAAGCTCGGCGCTTCAGCCAGCCGGGTGGCCCGCGGGATGACGGTGTCGAACACCTTGGCTCCGAAATGCTGCCTCACTTCCCCCAAAACCTGCTGTCCCAAGCGGGTCCGACCGTCGAACATGGTCATCACCACGCCCAACAACTCCAAGCGCGCGTTCGTGCTGGATTCCCTCACTTGATTCAAGACCCGTTGTATCATGGCTATGCCTTCCAGGGCGTAATACTCGCACTGCAGCGGCACCAAGAGCCAGTCCGCCGCCGCGAATGTGTTCAATGTCACGATCCCTAGCGAGGGCGGGCAATCGATGATGATGATCTGGAACTTTTGCGAGTTCCGGATCGGTTCCAACGCCATTCGCAGCCGATAGAGATGGCTGTCCATTTGCGCTAATTCGATCTCAGCGCCGCACAAGTCCACTTCACTGGGGATCACGTGGAGGTTTTCGAAGGCCGTGGGCTTGATTTTGTCAGCCAAAGGGCCTTCCCCCAATAAGGGACGGTAGGCGCTGGCGCCCTCGATTTTTTCGAGGCCCACACCGCTGGTCGCGTTGGCCTGGGAATCCATATCGACCAGCAGGACCGACTGGCCAATGGCCGCCAGGCAGGCAGCCAAATTCACGCTGGTGGTGGTTTTGCCAACCCCCCCTTTCTGGTTTGCCACCGCAATGACTGCCGTTGCCACAGTCAAATTAACCGGCAGTTCCGCCATTCAATCCAGGAAAATCGCAGTAATGTCGCGTTTGCCGCACGATTCGCGAATTTTCGGAAGCACGCTTGCGGCCTCCCGCATCAACGTTTAGCTTCGGCGCGGCTGATTTGCCATGAGCGAAGTACTGGTCATCGGGCATAAGAATCCTGACACCGACGCGATTTGTTCCGCCGTGGGTTACGCGGAGTTCAAGCGTCTCACCGGAACTCCATCCGCGGTCGCCGCGCGCTGTGGCGACACCAACGACCGCATCGACTTCGTTCTGAAGTATTTTGGAGTGCCGCCTCCAATTCTCATCGCCGATGTGTCTCCAAAGGTGCGCGACGTGATGCAAACCCAGGTCTTGAGCGTCCCTCCCGGGACGTCGGCTGGGGACGCGCTGACGATGATGGACGATACGCACATCCGGGTCCTGCCGGTGATCGCGGAGGATGGGTGTTGCCAGGGATTGGTTTCCGTGTTCAAGGCCAGCAAGTTCTTTTTTCCCGACTCGTCGGACCCGATGTCCTCGAGGCGGATCCTGGCTTCGGTTCGCAACCTCTCCAGGACATTGAAGGGAACCATGCTCTTTGCCGTGGACCCGGACCGGGAAGAGGATCTGGTCCTCATGATCGGGGCGATGAAATTTGATTCGTTCGCGCGGAGGGTTCAGGATTACCCCCGTGAGAAACTGGTCGTCGTGGTCGGGGATCGGATCGATATCCAAATGCTGGCGATCCAGCGGCGAGTCCGGGTGATCGTCATCACGGGCGGCCTGCCGGTCGATCCCGAAGTTCTTAGCTCGGCGAAAAGCAACGAGGTCGGCGTCGTGTTGTCTCCTCATGATTCCGCCGCCACCGCCATGCTGTGCCGGGCCGCGATTTCGGTGTCGCGTCTCTTGGACACCCAGTTCGAGACTGTGCGGCGCGATGAAGCGCTCTCGAACGCGAAGCGCATGGCGGCGGCGGTCCAGCAAAACGTTTTTCCGGTGGTCGACGAAGCCCGCCGCGTCGTCGGGATGCTGTCGAAATCAGACTTCCTGAAAAAAATTGGCCGGCAATTGATCCTCGTGGATCACAACGAGCTGTCCCAAGCCGTTCCCGGGGCGGATCTAGTGGAGATCATCGAGATCATCGATCATCACCGCATCGGCGCTCTCACGACCCATCAGCCGATCTTATTCCGCAACGAACCCGTGGGATCGACCAGCACGATCGTGGCGGATTGCTTCTTTCGAAGCAAGGCGCCCCTGACAAAGCCCGTGGCGGGATTACTGCTGGCTGGAGTCGTGTCCGACACTCTGAATTTGAACTCGCCCACCACCACGGAGAAGGACGTGAAGGTGTTGCGGAAGCTGGAGCGCATCGCGGAAGTCAAGGCCTCGGAGTTCACTGAAAAGCTGTTTGAGTCGGGATCCGTGTTGACCTCCAGAACGTCCGCCCAAGCGATTGCCACCGATTGCAAGGAATACGTCGAACGGCAGATGCGGTTCAGCGTGGCGCAAATCGAGGAGATCGGGTTCGAATCTTTCAACCGCCAAAAGCACGAGGTGACCGCGGCCTTGGAGGCCTATCGGCTGTCGCACAATTACTTTTTTTCCGCATTGCTCGTTACGGATGTGGTGCTGCAGACCTCGCTGCTGGTCGTCGCGGGGCCAACGGATTTCACGAGCCAGATTCACTACCCCAGCTTGGAGCCCGGCGTGTTCCAGCTCGAAGGCGTGGTGTCGAGGAAGAAGCAGTTGCTCCCGTACTTGGCCCATCGCCTGGAAAATCTGGGGTGAATGACTCCGAACTCAGGATGAGCTTCGTGCCTGAATTTAACGCGTTGCCGCTGGAAGCCCTGTGCCGGCGAGCCAATAGCGCGGATGCCGCGCAAGTCGCGCAGGTTTTGAGTCGAGGGGCCGCCGGACTGGATGACTTTGCCTGCCTGATATCGCCCGCCGGAGCGGATTTCCTCGAAACGCTGTGCCAGCAATCCCAATCCCTGACGCGGCAGCGCTTCGGCAAAGTGATCCGCTTCTTCGCGCCCTTGTATCTGTCCAATGAGTGCATCAACAACTGCAAGTATTGCGGATTCTCCAGGGATAACCCCATCTTGAGGGTCACACTCTCGGCCGATGAAATTTATCGCGAGGCGGTTTGTTTGAGAGACACGGGTTTTCGAAGCGTTCTCCTGGTTGCTGGAGAGCACCCAAGATTCGTATCCAACGGCTATCTGGCCCGGTGCGTGGAGGTACTGCGCCCCATCATCCCTGGCATCTCTCTGGAGGTCGGCCCCATGGAGACCGGCGAGTACGCGCCTCTGGCAGCGGCCGGCGCGGACGGACTGGTGGTGTATCAGGAGACTTACGACAGAGGGGTCTACTCCGAAATGCACACTGCGGGCCCTAAAAGGGACTTCGATTGGCGGTTGGAGACGCCCGAGCGGGCGTATGCGGCGGGGTTTCGCCGGATCGGAATCGGAGCCCTCCTCGGTTTGAGTGATTGGCGTCGGGAGGCCCTGGCTCTCGCGGCGCACGCTCGTTATCTGTTGAAACATTGTTGGAAAGCCCATCTGACAATCTCTTTTCCCCGATTGCGCCCCGCCGCCGGGGAATTCAAGCCTTTGTCCGGGATTGCAGACAGAGAACTCGTGCAACTCATCGCGGCGTTTAGACTGCTGCTCCCGGACGTGGGGTTGGTGTTGTCCACGCGCGAATCCGCTCGCTTGCGGGATGGGCTGATTCCATTGGGCATCACAATGGTGAGCGCGGGCAGCCACACCGAACCAGGGGGCTACACGGGCGCCGGCCACGAAAACGTGCATCGCACTCACAGAGGCCGGATTGTTTCGGAAGAATCCCACAGCGGACGCGCCCCCACCGGCCGCACCGCGGCGACCGGGCAGTTTGATATCGCCGACGAAAGATCGGCCTTGGAAATGGCCGCGTTGATTCGGAAGCTCGGCTACGAACCGGTGTGGAAGGACTGGGATCGGGCTTTTGCGGGGGTCTGAGACCGTCGCTTCGTTCGTGCCACGCTCGTTCAGATCGCTTGGAGGTTGTTCGCATCCTCCTGTTTGCCCCGGATCGATCGCGATAGGATGATTCGGAACTTGATTCCTTGGCGCATCCCCATATCGTGACAGAGAGTAACCCCCGCAGCCGATGAATGACTCAACGACTTCCGAATCTCCCGAAACCAGGAGCGCGCCGGCATCGAGAGACCAAGGGTTCACGCTGATCGAACTGCTGGTGGTGATCGCGATCATTGCGATTCTCGCCGGAATGCTTTTGCCCGCGCTCAGCAAAGCCAAAGACCGAGCCTTGCTCTCGAATGATTTGAACAACATTCGGCAGATCGTGATCGCCGCGAACATTTTCGCGAACGACAACAACGATTACATTCCTTACGCCAGTTGGGGAGACTGCTCTGATCGGGATTCCTGGAGCACCTCCAAGGGAATTCCCAACGGCGAAGGCAGATCTGACAATACCATCTGGACTAACCAGGTCGAATACTTCAAGAGAAGCCAGCTTGGGCCTTACCTTGGGAGCGAGAAGGTTCTCACTTGCCCCCGGGATTTGGCCGAACGTAACACCGGAAAGGCCCTCGCGGATTACAAACGCCGGAACATCAAAATCACGAGTTATCTTTGGAACGGTTCGACCATCGCCTTCACAACTTCGACCAAGTCAGAAGCCACTTCTTTGTTCAAACTATCCGACATGCGGCCCACGGGCATGCTCATGTGGGAAGCCCCGGCCGAGATGACGCAATTTAATTTCAACGACGTCGGGAGTTCTCCGTTTGAAGGCATTTCCCAGCGTCACGCGAGCTCGCGAAAGGCCGCTACCCAGGGCCAAAATGTGGGAGGGATAGCCACTTTTGGAGATCTGTCGGGACGCGCTTACGCCCTGCGCTTTGGGAACTGGTTTACAAAGCAGTTGGCGGGGACCACGGTGTGGCCCGAAACCCCCAACTTTGATGGCCCTAATGACGCTTGGTATTGTCCCTCGACCAAAAATGGCGGGTGGCCTTGATCCTTGCCCGGTTCTCCGCTGTTTTCGAAGGATAGCCTCAGTGAATTCAAGACCAGGACCGGACGCTGAAAAGGGGAGGGCGAGAATCCGTCGAGCCGGGCTTGTCAGCCACGACACAATCAACCGCCGCCCCGCCGCCCCATCCGAGGCAACCTCAAGGTTTGAGATGTCCCCTCACCCATTTGTGAGGCACATCACGAGGTCGTCCTTTCACCGAATCGCCCTCAGCCTCGCTATCGGCAGTTGCGCCGTTCTCTCCGAAGAACCTTTGCCCGACGCGGGACGATTGCAGAGCAGCCCCGTCTTGCGCCATCTCGTCCCCAATCGAATGACGCCGGGAGCGAGCGAGGGAACGCAGCGAACACTCTCCCAGATGTACTTGCCCACAGGGTTTCGTGCCGTGGCCATCGCCTCGGAGCCCGATGTGCGACAACCCGTTGCCTTTGCTTTCGATTCGCGCGGACGGCTGTGGGTCGCTGAGGCGTTCAGCTACCCTCAGAAGCAACCGGAAGGGAAGGGACTCGATGACCTCGTGATCCTCGAGGATTCGGATGGAGACGGGAAGTTCGAGTCACGGAAAGTTTTCGCCACAGGTTTGAATCTCATCTCTGGCTTCGAAGTTGGTTTCGGCGGTGTGTGGGTTGGCGCGGCTCCCGAGTTGCTGTTCATCCCGGACAGGAATGGCGACGATGTTCCGGATTCACGTCCCCAAGTGCTTCTGGAAGGATTTGGCTATCAGGATACCCACGAATGTTTAAACAGTTTTCTGTGGGGCCCCGACGGCTGGCTTTATGGCAACCAGGGCGTGTTCAACTACGCCCGCATCGGCAAGCCCGGAACGTCCGATGAACGCCGCGTGGAATTGAGGGCCGGGGTCTGGCGCTACCATCCGGCGCGCCATGAGTTTGAAGTCTTTGCGCATGGAGGCAGCAATCCGTGGGGATTGGACTACGACGAGAACGGCGAGTTGTTCATGACTCACTGCCGCAGTTATTGGGGCCGAGGCCTTACGACTCACGTGCTGCAAGGGGGGCAGTTTTGGAATCAATCCAATGCCAATTATCCCCCCTACATCGTGCCCGATCCGCCCCGGGATTTTCCGCATTTCCAAAATTTTCTGCTCGCTTCGGCCCGCTACGACCACGGCGCCGGCGGCGCGGGGGTGAAAGGCAGCGACGCGATCTACGGGGGCCATTCGCATGTCGGAACCATGATTTATCTTGGAGACAACTGGCCTGACGAATACCGGGGCCGCCTCTTCACTCACAACTTGGGCGGCCACCAAATCAACCAGCAAATCAACACCCCCCTCGGTTCCGGCTTTGACACCGTCCATGCGGGCAAGGACGTGTTCTTTTGCACCGATCCACAATACGTCGCCATCGATCTTCAATACGGTCCTGACGGCGCGGTCTATGTGATCGATTGGCACGACCGGCAACACTGCCACAACCCGATCACCGAGCGCTGGGACCGCGCGAATGGGCGCGTCTATAGACTCGAACACGCCGGGACTTTCAAACCAGCCAAAGTGGACCTCTCTGCAATGCCAGCCCCGGAATTGGTGCGGTTGATGTCCCATAAAAATCAATGGTTTCCCAGGACCGCCCGGCGCGTGCTGATGGAACGTGCAAGATCCACACCGTTGGAACGTGAGGACGTGGCGGCTCTCAGATCTTTGCTCGCTTCCGGCGCCTCACGCACGATCCGCCTGAACGCCCTTTTGGCTTTGCACGGGATCGGCTCCGCGGACCCAATGTGGATCGGACTTCTCAACGATAAAGACGAAATGATTCGCGCTTGGGCGGTTCAATTGTCTTTGGAACGCGGATCCATTTCGAGCCCCATGCTGGATCGCTTGATCACACTGGCCAGAATGGACCCATCGCCGGTCGTGCGCCGCTACCTCGCATCCGCGGCTCATCGAATGACGGACAAAGCCGCCTGGGAAATCTTGGAGGCGCTCGCTTCGAGGCCCGAGGACAATCAAGATCGTAATATTCCCTTCCTCCTCTGGCACGGCCTCGGGCCGCGAATGGAAAAGGACGTTCCGCGCGCGATGGCGCTTGCCGCGCGCACCCCGAATCCACAACTGGCGGACTGGATCTATTGGTATGCCGCCACGCTGGACCCGAAATCCGTCAACCAGATCGTCTCCATGCTCGAAACCTCTTCGGGAGACACACGCCGTCGCTGGCTCGCCGGACTGGCGCTGGCAATGAGCCAGCGTGTGAGCGCGGCCCAGCCTCCCGACTGGAAGCGCGTGGCCTCAATCCTGTATGCGAGCGAGGATACCCGAATCCGGCGGGAAACTGAGCGGCTCGCTTCTGTGTTTGGAGACACCACCACTTTTTTAAGGTTAAGACAGGAACTGGAAGATTCGAAAATCGATCGGCCCACGAGAATTCATGCGTTCGACGTGCTCAGCCGGGGTCCCGACTCTGGCTCCCTCCCGGCATTCATTAAATTGCTCGACGATCCTTTCCTGCGTGGTCGATCCCTTTCGATCTTGGGAAGGATCGACGACGCGTCCATCACACCCGCGATTTTGAGCCGATACCAAACCTTCACGCCCGCTGAAAAAACGGCTGCGATCAACGCCCTGACCAGCCGGGCTACTCATGCCATCCCATTGCTGGACGCGGTGGCGAAGAACGAATTGAAGCGGGATCAACTCACGGCATTTCATATCCGGCAGCTGGGTCAGTTGCAAAACCTGGAAATCAACAGGCGTGTCACGCAGACTTGGGGACGAATCCTCCAGACCCCGGCGGAAAAGCAGATTCAGATCAATCGGCTTCAGAAGGTGTTCGATGAAGCGCCGCTTTGGGCCTATGACGGTCGGGAAGGCCGCAAACATTTCCAAAGGGTTTGCGCGGCTTGTCATAAGCTCGGGGAGGACGGTAATCGAATCGGACCGGAATTGACGGGCGCCGGTAATCATGGCATCCGCTACTATCTCGAAAATATCATCGACCCGAACGCCGTCATTGGAACCGACTTCCAAATGACCACGATTGAAACCTCGAAGGGAGAAGTTTTGTCCGGCCTGCTTGTGTCCGAAACAGCCGGCTCCCTCGTGCTGCGGACCCTCGCTGATCAGGTCGTGGTCGCCAAATCGGATGTGCACCGGCGGGACCAGAGTGACAAGTCACTGATGCCCGAGGGTTTGCTGGAGGCGCTCCCCGAACGGGAGCAGATCGAATTGCTCAAGTACCTGACGACTCACTGAATCCTTCCATCGGTGTTCTTTTGCGAAGCATTTCAAGGATGAGGCCGCAACCCGCGGCCGCGAGCAGGTGCTTGAAAGCGTGTCCTCCGATGGCGCCCTGTGTCCATCTAAATACTTCATGGTCGAAGGCCTCGAATGCTTTGGCCGCCACGTAGCAGGCGAGCGCCCCCAGGAGGGGCCATTGATGGGTAAATCGACTCCGGAAAAAGGCCAGCAGAGCCAAAATGACGATTAAGGGCATAAACTGCACCCAAACGTAAAAGCGCAAGTCATCAAAAAAATGCCAGTAAAGAACGCTTGCGAACCCCGCTAGCAAAGCGGGCCCAAGCAGAACCCGTTCAAGCTTTCTATTGATGAATTCGCTCAGCAACGCCACGAACAGCGCCATGAACCCGATCGTCATCGGCAGCCTGTCCCAAACCAAGGTGCCATTGGATGGGCGCCAGTGATAGGCCGCCGAGCCGGCACTCACCAACGCCACGCCCGCGAAGAACACCATCCAAGAAAGCAAGGCTCCAGCAAACCGGCGCCTCATGCAAAGCCGCAAGCCCGCAGCTCCCACCAGCAAGAACGGAGCATTGGAAACCACATCGAGGCAATTAGGAACACCGAGGCACGAGCGGCGGTCCGCGAAATCATGATAGCGCGGATCCTGCCCAAAAGGCGGCCTACCGAGCAAGACCACGAGAGAGCCAAACACGATCCCGAAAATCACCCCATGCCGCCAGAAACGTGCAACAAATTTTACATTCATGGCCATCCACCGCGTGATTCCTGCGCAGCAGTCTTACAACTGCGCGTTCACTCTAAACCGTGACAATTCAGCTAAAGGTAGGGCTGCGCTGCCGCGCAGCCTGGATGGCTCAGCGCAGCAGGTCATTTTGCGGCCTCTCGTTTTCCTCATGATCCAGTAGCGATTGAAAACAGGGTCAATCTTCAATTTGATTTAGCACAATCATGGCTGCGCGGCAGCGCAGCCCTACCGAATATTGCATAGTCGCGTCTAAAAGTTAGTGCCTTTTTGGATCATTCCGGGCAAGGCCCAATCACACTTTGCAATAGAACTGAGGATCCAGCGCCGGATGCCTCAGGCCATCTCGCAGCGAGTGGTCTGCTCCTTCTTGAGCGAGTCACGATGCCCTCCCTGGTCCCTTCGAGCTGAAGCAACGCCTGCCACATGCCTTGATCGATAAAACAAACATTGGAGGGATCCCAAATCGCCACGCTTGTTTATGGTTGTCGGTTTCCAGTCCCGACTGCCACGAGGTTCCTCGAATGTTCGGAAACTTCATGGCCAGGTTGTGGATCGTGGGACTGCCGAACCTTCTAGCCAGGCAGTTCGCCAAAGTGCCGGGATTTCTTGCCGGTTTGCTGTTGCTTCGAAAAGTTTTGGCCCAAACGGTCGCGATCACTCGCTGCATTGGTGAGGATGCCACGGTGAACGAGCCAGACACTCCCAAGAAGCGGCCCTATCGAAGCCCTCGGTTCTTTTCGATGGCTCGCGACTTTTTCGGCCCACTCCATGCTCGATTCCAACAATTCCTGGATGCAGTGGAACGGTTCCCAGCGGCCTCGAGGACAGCGAGTGCGGGATGCCTTCATGAAAGACAGCCAGCGCGCCATGACCGGATTGGCGGTGCGCAGCCGTTTTTTTCATCTTTACGTCAATGGTCTGTATTGGGGCGTTTACGATCCCACGGAAAGGCCGGACGCGGCGTTTGGTGCGGGCTATCTGGGAGGCGGGAAGGCGGACTACGACGTGGTGAACGAAGGGCAGTTGGTGGACGGGAACAGGATCGCGTAGAACTCCATGATTGGCCTCTCAAATCTCCAGGATGACGCGCAATACCTCGCCATGCAACGGCTGCTCGACGTGCCGCACTACATCGATTACATCACGCTTCATTTCTATGTGGGACACGAGGATTGGGGCCTGAACAAGAACTGGTACGCCCTCCGCAAACGAGCATCGTTGGAAGGCTTCAAATACCTGGTTTGGGACGGAGAGCTGATGCTGAATTCACCGGCCCAGAATCGAGTCGCCAGCTCGGACCCGGCATCCGGGCTCCACAGGAAATTGTCCGCCAATTCCCAATACCGCCTCGATTTCGCCGATCGGATCCATCGGCATCTTTTGAATCGCGGCGCTCTCTCGCCGGAGGTCGAATTGGCGATGGTTGCGGAATCAGCTCGCTGGGGAGATTACAGGCGCGATGTCCATCGCTACTCGAGCGGACCTTATGTCCTTCACACGCGCGATGAGCACCTCCAGTCCGAGAAAGAGAGGCTCCTCACCCAATATTTTCCTGGGCGCACTGAAACGCTCCTGAGCCAATTGCGCGCCGGCGGACTTTATCCAAGCACGGCGGCCCCGGCCTTCAGCCAGCATGGCGGGCGTGTGACGTCCGGTTTCTCCCTCCACATTTCAGCTCCGCTTGGGACCGTGCACTTCACCCGGGACGGGACGCATCCAAGAGTCCCTGGCACCGGCGCCGCCACGGCTGGCGCCCAAGTGGCCGCCGGGCCGGACTACATCTTTGAAGTTTCGAGCGATCTGACTACCTGGCGTTCGGCTGAGGTGATTCAATCGCCGGAGCCTCCATTTCCGTGGCGCATTCCCGCTCCGGCGGGGTCCTCAATCCCACCTCAATTCTTCCGCGTGCGGCTTGGCCCGTGAACATCGTTGGAGGCCCGCTGGCCACTGCTCGCGCCGCAGATACCATCGTGGCGGCTCCTGGCAGCCCCCGTCCCTAAACGCAATTCACCGCCAAAGAATCGCAAATGGCCGTGAGCGCGTCTCGGATGGTTCAGTCATGCTTAACTCATGAGTAGAAGCTATCGGATGCGGAGTTCGGGCGGGGCGCGATCGGGATTTACGCTCATCGAACTGCTGGTGGTCATCGCCATCATCGCGATTTTGGCAGGCATGCTGCTGCCCGCGTTGGCGCGCGCCAAGGTCAAGGCGAAATCCGTCACCAGCCTCAGTAATCTGCGCCAGCTAGGGCTCGGATTGACTCTTTACGTCGACGATTACGCCGACCGCTTTCCGGGTCATTCCTTGCCCGCCGTCGCGGGGCAGCCCCGTGTGCGTTGGGCGGATCTCATCTTTCCGTACATGCAAAACGTCGACGTGTACCTGAGTCCGCAATTGCGGCCCGAGGAGAGGATCAACATGAACAAGCCATTCGCGCACACGGCTCCCGGTGGGGTGGAGGTTCCTGGAACGACTCGATACTACGGAGGTTTCGGATACAATTATCAATATCTCGGCAACACGCGCGTCCCGGGCGGCGTCGCACCGTTTCATGCATCGGAGAGTTCCATTGCAGCGCCGTCCTCCACCGTGGCGTTGGGAGACACCAAAGGCGCCCGCAAGGGATCTCCCGCTCTTCCCTACGGAGCGGATGGCTCGGGCGTTTATGTGATCGACCCCCCGCTTGGCTCGCGATTGCTTGGCTCCGGCGGCAGCCGCAAGTCCAGCGCCGAGCCCAGTTCTGGAAATGCCTATTATGAGGGTGGCGACGACGGATCCGACGCGCATCGCTCAACGCCTTCCGAACGTAACGGCGGCAAGGTGAACATCTTGATGGTGGACGGGCACGCCGCCTCCATGACCCGAGCCGCACTGGATGGCGAGAAGCTGGGTTCAGGCGGCGTGAACAATGCCTGGTGGAACGGGCGGTTCGATCCAAGCATTCGCTGAGCCAGGCTGTCTCCCAAACAGCGCGGACTCTCCCCGCCCGCTACCGCTTCTTGTCAGGATAGGGCGGAGCGGCAGGTACTTTGACCGGGTTGGCGACGAGCGCCTTTTTGATCTCCTCGATGCCGCGAAGGAGTTGATCATCTTCGCCGGCAAACTCGCGGGCGGGATCGTTGTCGACCTCGATATCTGGCGAAACGCCGGTCCCTTCCATGATCCATTCCTTGGCTTCGAGGTCGAAGCGGCTGAACTCTGGTCGGTTCAGAAAGCCGCCATCGAGCAAAGGCAGCGATCCGCGAATGCCCACAACGCCGCCCCAAGATCTTTGACCGATGATCGGCCCGAGTTTGTGCTTCCGGAAGCGGTAGCCCACGATGTCCCCGTCACTCGCGCTATGCTGATCCAGCAAGAGCACTTTGGGCCCGAGCACGGTTCCAGAGGGGTCCACATTCACGGCGCCATTGCGGGCGATCGTCCACATGGCCGGCTCCCGCCGCAAACGCTCGATGATCATTGGAGAAACATTCCCGCCTCCGTTGCCCCGGGCATCCACGACCAAAGCTTCTTTATGGAGCTGCGGGTAATAAAACTTGGCGAACTCGTTCAGGCCCGGAACTCCCATGTCGGGAATATGGACATACCCGGCCTTGCCGTCCGTGGCTTTCTCGACAGCCTCTATGTTTCCGAGAACCCAGTTGAGGTAGTAAAGCGGGTGCTCGTTGTCGGTCGGAACCACAGTTTCGTCACGAGCCCCCTCCTCTTTCGCTTCGGCGTTGATTCGCAGCTTCACTTGCTTGCCCGCGGTGTTCACGAGGGAGGCGTAGAGATCCGTCATCTCTTTGGTGGACTTGCCGTTGACCGCGATAATGAAGTCGCCGCGTTTCACGTTGACGCCTATCTCGGTGAGCGGACTCCGGTATTTGGGATCCCAATTCTGGCCGCGCAGGATCCGGTCGATGCGATAGAAACCGGTGGCGTCACGGCTGATCGCCGCCCCGAGCAGGCCGAGAGGAACGCGCTCGGGTTTAGGATAGTCGCCCCCGCCCACGTAGGCGTGGCCAATGTTCAGCTCACCGATCATTTCGCCGATGACGTAGGTGAGATCCGCGCGGTGTTGGATGTGGGCCAGGAGAGGTTCATAGCGCGCGCGCATCGCGGGCCAGTCCACGGCGTGCAGGTTTGGGTCGAAGAAAAAATCGCGCATCTGCCGCCAGCATTCACGATAAATCTGGCTCCATTCGGCCCGGCGATCCAACGTGACGCTGAGATCGGCGAGGTTGAGCTTTTTGTCGCTCGTATCAAGCTTGGCGGTCGGCAGGTCCACGATGGCGTATTCAGAGCCTGTCTTGACGAGCATCTTCTTCTTGTCGGCGGAAACTCGGTAGCCCGCAACCTCGCCAATCTCGGTTTCCTTCTCCTTCTCCAAATCAAACAGGTGCAATTTTCCCTTCTTCAGATAGAAGAGCTTGTCGCCGGCAGAGGTCAGCGCGCCATACTTCGAGGCGGCGGGTGGAAGCACCGTGATGCGCTGCTGCAGCCCTTCCGCATCCACCTTCACGACGACTTTCTTAGCTTCTTTCGGCTCCGATTCCGTCTTTGAATCTTTCGGTTCCCCGGGTTTCGAATCGCCTTTTTTAGCGGCCTCATCCGCTGTTTTGACATCGGGCGGCTCGTCCTTGGGCTGCCCGCTTTTCTTTTCTTCCTTGATCTTCACTTCATCGGATTTTGGCGCGAAAGGCGACTTTGTGTCTTTCGACAGGGTCACCAGATAGATTCGTTCCATGTCCACATAGGCATGGTTCCACTCCGTCTCGCTGTAGGTTGGGTTGAAGCTGCGCTCGGAGACGAAAAAGAGGTATTTTCCATCGCTGCTGAATTCCGGCGCCTTGACTTCGAACCATCCATCCGAGACTTGGATTGAATTCTTCGATTCGAGGCTGTGGAGGTAGATGTTTCCGAAGCGGCGCACCTCGGGCTTGGTGAAGGCGATCCACTGGCTGTCGGGAGACCAGGCAAAAAATCCTATCTCAAAGGCCTCTGACTGGCTTGCGAGAGACACGGCTTTGGATTCAACCTCGACGATTTGGAGCCGGTTTTTCTTATCGGTCCAAGCGAGCCGTTTCGAGTCAGGCGACCAGACCGGGTCGTATTTGTACGTGTCCGCGCCGGTGGTGATCTGCCTCGCCTCGCCGGAGCCGTCCTGTGCGCGAATCCAAATCTCGTCTTCACCGCTCTGGTCGCTGACAAACGCGATCCATTTGCCGTCGGGGGACCAAACCGCGTCGCGCTCGTGTACGCCAGGAGTGTGCGTGAGGTTACGGGTCGGGCCATGTTTCGCTGGGACACTGAAAACTTCCCCGCGAGCGCCGATCACACCGCGGCTGCCATCGGGGGCGATATCAAACGACGTGGTCTCCTTGCTCACGTCCTTGTGTCCACCGCGGCCAATGGCGAAGTCTTCGCGAATTTCGATGGGCACCTTCACTGCCTTTTCGGTGGAGAAGTCAAATCGATAGATAAAACCGCCATTTTCGAACACGATGGCCTTGTCGCCGAGAGAAGGAAATTTGACGGCGAATTCCGTGAAGGCCGTCATTTGGCGTGTTTGCTTGGATTTAGGAACCGTGCAAAAATTACTTCCGAACTAAAAAGCGGATTCACAACATAATCCGCAACTATTCGAACCCAGCAGTTCCGCTCGGTATGACTCGGAACGCTTGAAATGAGGCCTTGGAATCACT